>Ga0209040_10001372_pt1 | contig 19219 bp, 17 predicted proteins | sample BogFormECP12_OM3_FD_188240 | JGI IMG/M metagenome (GOLD analysis project Ga0209040, IMG submission 188240) | Bog forest soil microbial communities from Calvert Island, British Columbia, Canada - ECP12_OM3 (SPAdes) (version 2) | ecosystem: Environmental > Aquatic > Freshwater > Wetlands > Bog ...
TACCAGAGCCTGTTCGACCGAGCCCTCACCCACCTCGAGGCGGGCTTGCCGATCTGAATCGCCCCGAGGCCGTCGGGGAGGCCGTTCAGGGGGGGGACCGCCCGCTTCCGGGCGCGTCGTTCCTCGGCCAGCGCTCAGCAGGTGGCCCGGGGCGGAAGCGTAGGATTTCTGCTGATCGACGGGCATGAAAGGAGTGGGGACATCCGTCGAGCATCCCGTCAATGCCAGGGGACGTAGCCCAACCGGAAGAGGCAAGGCGCTTAAACCGCCCCCAGTGAGGGTTCGAATCCCTCCGTCCCCACCTCCGTCCCCACTAGTGATGGCCTTGAGAGAACCATGCGGAAAGATGCCCGAGCTTCGGGACTTCGCAGACCCCGCGAAGTACGTTGTTGAGGTGGCGCCCGTCAATGCCGAGTTGATGAGCCCGCGCCGTAAGGACTGAATCCAGCGATGTGCGAATGGTGACCACGTCGCCGCGCCTTGGTGCGGTAATCCGCGAACGCCTCAGGGAAGCGTCCCTGCACTCGATCATCGTTCGATCAGCCTCCCTGATCGTTGTCGACACAATGGCCGGCGTCCGGCGCAAGCTCGGTCGCGTCGGGAGCGAAGGAGGAACTACCCACCAACGGCTCTCGATCGAGCAGTCCGCCGACTACATCTCGAATGTCTTCAAGGGCTACAAGCGAGATGGCAACATCGACAGGTTTCGGGGAGTCGCTGCGGAGCTGGGCCCCGGTGACAGCGCGGGATTGGCCCTTCTGTTGCGTAACGATGGATGTGATCACGTCGATCTCATCGACCGGTTCCGTCCTGACCGGGATGAATCCCAACAAGCTGCGATCTACCGGGAGCTGTCTGCCCGCTTCGCGTTGGATCGTTTCAAGTCTGGTACCGGAGACTGGGATGATGATCATTTCGACGGGGTCACGTGGCACCTTGGCACGAGTGCGGAGGATTTCTTCGCGAAGCTCGCGACAAGGGGAGAGCGTCGGTACGACTCCATCGTTTCTCAGTCGGTCCTCGAGCACTTGACCGATCCCATCGGGGCAATCGCAAACATGGCGGCGACCCTCCGGCCCGGGGGTGTGATGCTGCATCGAGTCGATCTTCGCGATCACGAGATGTTCTCGACCGATCATCATGAGCTGGAGTTCCTCCGCTTCCCTCCTCGCCTCTACGGCCTCATGACACGGAACCGGGGTCTCCCGAACCGGGTACTTGCTCCCGCGTACCGCCGTGGGCTCGCAAGGCTCCAATCGACGATCGGGCTCGAGTGGGCGGTGTTTGTCACATGGCTCGTCCAAGCTGGAGCGGTTGACCCACCCACTGAGTGGGAGCACATCCCGAAGGCGCAACGGGACAAAGCAATCACGTCGGTTCGGCAGTTCTCACCCCACATCCAACGTTCATTTCGCACGCTTTCAGAGGATGAACTGGCCATCGCCGGGATCTTCATCGTTGCGAGGGCAACCGATGGGGATGGGTCGGTCGGGAAGGCAGGGTGACCACGCGGAGGCTTCGCCACCATCGGTAAATTCGAGCAGGCTTCCCCGTATCTCCCCTCTTGTCGAAATCGAAGTCGCAGCTGCACAGGCGCAAGCTGGGGGTGGAGTCGAGGGCGACGGATCAACTCTCGCACTGCATTGGTTCCGCGACTAAATTCGAACTGCGGACGAAGTTACGAGGGTGGCATGCCAGCGCTGACGTGGGGCTACCAGCACCGATTCTGGGCTCTGGGGATTGGCTTCGCCATGCTCATCGCCATCATCGCCGCGGGAGTGTGGTTCTTTGTACTGCGGAATCCCGGCACCCCAGTGGATGTGCGCCAGGCCCTCCGTCTCTACCGGCAAGGCCAGAGGGCAGGTGACGCCGGAAGCATCCGTCTCCCTCCGCCTGGGGTCTACCGGTACCGGACGTCGGGGGCCGAACACCTGGACTTCGCCGGTATCAGCCGCGCCTTCCCCGCCGACTCCGACATGATCGTGACCGAGTCTCGGTGCGCCACGATGAGATGGGAGCCACTCGAGCAGCACATCGAGGGTCTGGTGGAGTGCCCCCAGAACAATGGGGTTCTCAGCATCAGGTCCGCATTGTCGTTTGAGCAGATCGCCGGGATAGAGACAACCAGCATCATCCAGTGCCCCGTCGGTGCCTACTTTGTCCCGCCCGACCCCTCGATCGGCAGGCGCTGGCGTACCACGTGCCATTCAACGGGTCAGAACGTCGTCTTCTCCGGCCAAGTCCTCGGGGCTTCAAAGGTCAACGTGGGCGGGCGCAACGTCCCGGCTCTCCATACGCGCCTCGATCTGTCCTTCTCCGGATCCGAGTCCGGAACGAACCCCAACGACTACTGGGTCTCATTGAAGAATGGTCTTATCCTTCGCCAGAACGAGACGGTCGACGTTTCCCAGAGGGCCGGCCCGCTCGGCTCGGTGCGCTACACGGAACGGATGGCGATCACGCTCACTTCTACGGCACCCATCCGCTGACGACGAATTGCAGTGCGACTGCGCGACGTCGACCACGGATCCTCACCGCCGGCATCCCCAGTGGGCCGATCGGTCGGCGTCCCCGGACGGTCGCGCGGACCAGGTGTCCCGGTGATGACATCACCCCCGTGGTCGAGTCAGGTGTGATGCCGGCGATCTCGAGGCAGGATCTGTCCGAGGCGACACGCCGCCTCGCCGCCGCAGGGTGCGTTGCTCCCCGGGAGGAAGCCGAGGAGATCGTCGCGGCGGCCCGGGGCGATCACGACGTCATGTGGGGGCTCGTCGAGCGGAGAACGGGCGGCGAGCCGCTCGCGTGGATCACCGGCACCGTGGTCTTCTGCGGGTGTCCGGTCACCATCCTCCCCGGGGTGTACGTCCCGCGCTGGCAGAGCGAGCCGCTGGCGCGGCGTGCGGCGGCGCTCCTTACAGGGGACGGTCGGGCGATCGATCTCGGGACCGGGAGCGGGGCGATCGCCCGCGTCCTTCTCGACCGGCATCCGGGCGCCTCGGTCCTGGGCACAGAGCTCGAGCCGGTGGCGGTGCGCTGCGCCCAACGGAACGGGGTGACCGTCGTCCAGGGGGACCTGTTCGGGGGGGTGCCGGCGTCATGGAGGTCGACCGTCGACGTGGCCGTCGGTGTCCTTCCCTACGTGCCAACCGACCAGCTCGCGTACCTCCCCCGTGACGTGCGGGCCTTCGAGCCGGTCTTCGCGCTCGACGGTGGCCCTGACGGCCTCACCCCGGTCCGGAGGGCGGTGGCCGAGGCGTACCAGTGGCTCCGCCCCGGGGGTCACCTGTTGCTGGAGGTCGGCGGGGATCAGCCCGATGCGATCGTCTCGGACCTCGAGGCGGCGGGGTTCGACGCCATCGGGGTCATCGGCGACGTGGACGGCGACCCGAGGGGCATCGAGGCCATGGCGACGTCAGTCCCCGGCGGAGGGGACCACGGCCCGCCCGACTGAGATCGCTCAAGGCGGTGCTCCAGAGGGGATCGGGGCGCGGCGGAGTCGCGGGCACGTTGCTCGGAGGGGTGGGCCGAGGTCACGGGTCGCCGGGGAGGCGAGCCCGGCTGTGGCAGAACCGGTGCGCGGGGCGACCGTTCGTTCCCGTGCACCCGCCGAACCAACTGCGAGACCCCGAGAGGCCCGAGGTGGTCGTGGCAGTCCTCGGGCCGGTCGAGGTCCACGGGGCCGCCCGCTCGTTCGAGCGGGCCTGGACGCTCGACCTCGTCGCGTACCTGGCCATGCACCGACGGGGGGCCAGCAGCGAGACCTGGGTCACCGCCTTGTGGCCGGACCGTCTCCCGGCCGCGCCCACCTTGCATTCGACCGCGTCGGCGGCCCGTCGGGCCCTGGGCCCGTCGGCCGACGGGCCTGACCACCTTCCCCGGAGCCACGGGCACCTCCGGCTGGGGCCGACGGTCGGGACGGATTGGGAGCGTTTTCGCCGACTGGCCCGGTCGGACCGGCCGGATGCCTGGGTTGAGGCGCTCGACCTGGTCCGGGGCCGTCCGCTTGGGGGCCTGCGGAGCCCGGACTGGGCGGTGCTGGAGGGGTTCGTGGCCGAGATCGAAGAGGCGGTGGTCGACATCGGCCTGCGGCTGGCCGGGCACCTGCTCGAACGCTACGACGCCCGGACGGCCGGGTCGGTGGCCCGGCGGGCCCTGCTCGTCAGCCCCTTCGACGAGCGGCTCTACCGGGTGCTCCTGCAGGCGGCCGACGCCCAGGGAAACCCGGCCGGCGTCGAGTCGGTGATGGCCGAGCTGACCCGGCTCGTCGGCGGTGGCGCCGAGGCCACCGGAGCGCGCTCCTTCCCCGCGACCCAGGCCTGTGAGCTGGTCCATCCCGACACGGCCGCCCTGTACCGGGCATTGTCACGGCGTCTGCCCGCCGTCGGGAGGTCGCTCGCCAGGCTGTAGGGTTTGCTCCCGCCATGGCCAGAGACTCGACCGGTAAATGGGTACAACGCGCCGGTGCCACCGGAGGCGGCCGCACCTACCGCGGTCAGGTGCCGACGAATTGGTACGCGGCGATCGCCATCATCGTGGTCCTCGGCGTGATCTCGGTGGTCTTCGCCCGTTACGAGTACCAGAACAAGTCGTCGGCCTCCAGCACGGTCCAGCCGACCGTGGGGACCACCTGGTATGCCGGCTACCAGGCCAACATCTGCGGCACGCCCGCCCCGCCCCTGGCCTCCAACGCGGCCACCGCGACCAGCTCGGGCTTCTTCACGACCGGCCGGGGCGTGATCACGGTCAAGCCGCTCAAGGCGAGCCAGGCTGGCACCAACGCCACCTTCGGCAGGTTCGTCGCCGGTTACCCGCCCATGGAGCTCACGTCGTCGACGGTGCGGCTGCCCGGCGGTCCGGTCTACACCAACGGTGAGGCCTGCCCGAAGGGGACGCCCGACGCCGGCCAGAAGGGGATCGTCCAGGTGCTCTCCTGGCCCAATGCCCTCCTGACCAAGCAGACGCCGGTCACGGTCACCGGCGACCCCGGGAACCTCCGCTTCAGCCAGAACCAGTTGGTGAGCTTCGGCTTCCTTCCCGCGGGCAAGGCCCCGCCCCGGCCCCCGGGCTCGGTGGTGATCGCCCTGCTCGACGCAGCCAACAGCGGAGCGACGTCGACGTCGCTCCCGACCGGCTCGACGGCGGTCTCCACGCCGACGGGGTCGACGGTCGTCCCGACACCCACGGTGCCCCCGACCACCGCCACGACTCCGGCCGTGAGCACGCCCGCGAACACGACCCCGACCACCGCGGCCACCAGGCCGGTCACGACGACGCCGACCACCAAGCCGACGTCGTCGAGCACCACCGCGACCACGAAGTAGTGGTCGGGCGGTGAAGGCCATCGTCCTGGTCGGCGGCGAGGGAACACGCCTCCGTCCGCTCACGCTGACCATCCCCAAGCAGATGCTCCCCATCGTGGAGCTGCCGATGATCGAGCGGGTGCTCGGCCACCTGGCCGGCCACGGCATCGACGAGGCGATCCTCTCGCTCGGCTACCTCCCCGACGCTTTCAAGACTGCCTATCCCGACGGGACGGCTGCGGGGGTCCGGCTCTCCTACGCCGTCGAACCCGAGCCGCTCGACACCGCGGGAGCCGTCCGCTTCGCCGCCGACTTCGCGCGGATCGACGGCACCTTCCTGGTCGTGAACGGCGATGTGCTGACGGACTTCGACGTCAGCGCGTTGATCGAGTTCCACCGGTCGCGGGGCGCCGAGGGGACCATCCATCTCACTCCCGTCCCCGACCCGTCGGCCTTTGGCGTCGTCCCCACCGACCGGCTGGGCCGGGTCACCGCGTTCATCGAGAAGCCGGCGCGCGACGAGGCTCCTACGAACCTGATCAACGCCGGGACCTACGTGCTCGAGCCGTCGGTGCTCGAGCGGATCCCGGCCGGTCGCAAGGTCTCGATCGAACGGGAGACCTTCCCGGCGATGGTGCGCGCCCAGCGTCTCTACGCACGGGCCGACGAGGCCTATTGGCTCGACACCGGGACCCCGGCGGCCTACATCCAGGCCCACCGGGACCTGGTGGAGGGGCGGCGCGGGGGGCCGCCGGTTCCCGGCGCCCACCGGGTGGACCACGGCTGGTGGACGAAAGGGTCGCCGATCGTCAAGGGGGCGGTGCTCGGTGCCTGCTACATCGGTGACGGGGCCGAGGTCGCCGAGGGGGCCACGATCGACTCGTCGGTGCTCGGTGCAGGTTGCGTGGTCGAGCCGAACGCCACCGTCACCGGGTCGGTGCTGCTCGACCGGGCCCGGGTGGCGACCGGCTCGACCGTCGCCGGGTCGGTGCTCGGGCCGGACTCCACCGTCGGCGAGCGCTGCGACGTCCGGCCGGTGTCGGTCCTGGGTTTCGGCGCCGTGGTGCCGTCGGGCACCCTGGTCGACGGCGAGCGCGTCCCCGGGTAGCAGGGAGAACGGGCGCGGTGCGGACCATGGTGACCGGCGGCGCCGGCTTCATCGGCTCGACCCTGGTCGACCGGCTGCTCGCCGAGGGGCACGAGGTCGACGTGGTCGACGACCTCTCGACCGGCTCACTGGTGAACCTGGCCGACTCCCGGGCCACGGCCGGGCGGGCCCTCACCATCCACCAGCTCGACATCCGCCTCCCCGAGCTCGTCGACCTGGTGGTCCGCCGGCGGCCCCAGGTGGTCTTCCACCTGGCGGCCCAGGCCGACGTGCGGGTCTCGGTCGAGCAGCCGTCCCTCGACGCCGAGGTCAACATCATCGGATCGATCAACGTGTTGGAGGGCGCCCGGGCGGCCGGCAGCGAGCGGGTCGTGTTCGCGGCCAGCGGCGGCACCCTCTACGGCGAGCCGACATCCGAGGACCTGCCCGTGCGCGAGTCGCAGCCGCACCGGCCCCTGTCCCCCTACGGGGTGTCGAAGAAGGCCATGCTCGACTACCTAGTGGCCTACCGTGAGCTCCACGCCCTCGAGTTCGCGGCCCTCGCCCTGGCCAACGTCTATGGGCCGCGCCAGGATCCACACGGCGAGGCGGGGGTGGTCGCCATCTTCGCCAACCGCCTGCTGGGCGGGTCGCCCGTCACCATCTACGGCGACGGGGAGCAGACCCGCGACTTCGTCTTCGTCGACGACGTGGTCGACGCCTTCGTCCGGGCCGCCGCCAAAGGCGGGGGGCTGATCTGCAACATCGGGACGGGTCGAGAGACCACGGTCAACGAGCTCTACCGGGTGATGGCCGGGTCGGCCGGGGTCGACGAACCACCGGTCTACGCGCCGCTCCGGACCGGTGAGGTCCTGCGCAACGTCCTCGACGTCGAGCGGGCGTCGATCCAACTCGGGTGGCAGCCCTGGACGGACCTGCCGACCGGCACCGCATCGGTGCTGGACTTCGTCCGGGCCAAGAACCGGGAGGCGCACCGCCCCTAGCGGAACCTCCCTAGCGGAACCTCCCTAGCGGAAAAGGTCCTCGGCCGGGGTCCGGACCACCTCGGCCGCGACCGACGAGGGGCGCAGCCACTCCGCCGGCACCCCCCTGATGACGGCGGCCGGCACATGGCGGTCCTTCCCCATCACCAGCTCGGCCGCGCCGGCCAGCTCGTCGACCACGCAGATCTCGGTGGCCACCAGCTCCCGGCCGGTGGTGTCGCTGGTGCCCCGCAGGTCGACGATCGCCGCGACCCCGGCGCACCCGATGGCCACGTCGGTGACCCCGTGGCGCCAGGGGCGCCCGAACGTGTCCGAGACGATGACCCCGACGTCGACGGCCAGGCGCCGCTGCAGCCCCGCCCGGATCCGGCGGGCCGACCGGTCGGCGTCGAGGGGGAGGAGGGCGGCGGTCCCGTCGGCCATGTTGGAGAGGTCGACGCCCGCGTTGGCGCACACGAAGCCCTGCGGGGTCTCGGTGATGAGCAGGTCGCCCCGGCGCCGGAGGACCCGGCTCGACTCCTGTTCGACCAGCGCCACCTTGGCCGCCGGGTCATCGGCGTCGATGGGCACCACCCGACCCTCGGCCTTCGAGACCACCTTCTGGGTCACCACCACCACGTCCCCGTGCTCGAGGGCCGGGGCGCCACCGAGGGCCGGCGCCAGGCCGTCGGCCAGCAGCGTCGCCAGGTCGTCGCCCGGGCGCACCTCGGCGATGCCGGTCAGGGGCAGGATCTGAAGCGCCGGTGCCGGCGGGGGGGCGGGCCGGTGGGCCGGCTCACCCGAGGGCATCGAGCACCACCGTGGCCAGGGCCGCCGCTCGGTCCGCCGACGACATCACGGTCGGGGCGACCACGCAGCGCAGACCCTCGGCCTCGACCAGCGGGGCCATCGACTCGTCCGCAACGTCGATCACGAGGGTGCCCGCCCAGGGCGCGTAGAGCCGGGCCACGCCGACCACGGACGCCTCGTGCCCGAGCTCGCGCAGCAGCCGGTCGGCCGGTCCCTTCAGCGCGGCCCCGGCGACGATCGGCGAGACCGCCACCACGTCGGAGCGGCGGGCGGCCACGGCGGCGGCCAGACCGGGCACCGCCAGCAGCGGGGCGATCGAGACCAGAGGGTTCGACGGGCAGGCGACGACCAGTTCGGCCCCTTCGATCGCGTCGAGCACCCCGGGTGCGGGGCTCGAGGACCCGGCCCCCTCGAAGCGGATGCCGGTGACCGCCACATCGTGGGCGAGGCGTACGAAGTAGTGCTGGAAGTCGACCTCGTGCCCGGTGCCGTCGACGGTGATCGTCAGCATGGTCCGGACCGGGTCATCGGACATGGGCAGGAGGGTGGTGGCCACGCCGCGGGCGGCGGCCAGCTCGGCCGTGACCTGGCTCAGCGAGGCACCCTCGCCCAGGCGCCCGGTCCGGTAGAGGTGGGTGGCCAGGTCCCGGTCGCCGAGCGCGAACCACGTCGGGCCTCCGAGCTCCTCGAGCGCCCCCATGACGTGCCAGGTCTCGCCGGCGATGCCCCATCCCGTCTCGGTGTTGTCCACGCCGGCCAGCGTGTAGGTGACAGTGTCGATGTCCGGGCTGATGTGCAGACCGTGGATCGTCGTGTCGTCGCCCGTGTTCACCACGGCGGTGATCGAGGCGGGATCGGCCACCTGGACGAGACCGGACAGGAGCCGTGCCGCACCCACACCTCCGGCCAGGGCCACCAGCACGGGCTCAGCCTAGGTGGGCGCCGGCGGTACGCTCGCGTCGCAGTGGAGTCCCTCGGCGCACTGTCGACCTGGCCGGTCGGGTCGGCCGCCGCCGGCGTGCTCCGGGGTCCCGGCGGCCCCGTGGTGGCCGGGACGGTCGGCGACGTCGAGCGCTCGTACCACTGGGCCTCGGTCACCAAGCTGTGCAGCGCGCTGGCGACCCTGGTGGCGGTGGAGGAACGCAGCGTGGCCCTCGACGACCCGGCCGGACCCCCGGGCTCCACCGTCGCCCACCTGCTGGCCCACGCCTCGGGCCTGTCCCCGTCGGGCGACTCGGTGCTGGCGGCGCCGGGCCGGCGGCGCATCTACTCGAACGCCGGCTACCAGGTGCTGGCCGTCCACCTGGCCGGGCGCACCGGGGTCGCCTTCGGGGACTACCTGCGCGAGGCGGTGCTCGAGCCGCTTGCCATGACCGGGGCGCAGCTCGGGGTCGGCGGCTCGGCGGCGACCGGGTTGTCGGGGACCCTGCGGGACCTGCTCGCGCTCGCCGGCGAGCTCATGGCACCGCGTCTGGTCGCGCCGGCGACGCTCGCCGTCGCCACCACCGTCGCCTTCGCCGGGCTCGACGGCGTGTTGCCCGGGTTCGGGGTCCAGCGGCCCTGCGACTGGGGGCTGGGCTTCGAGATCCGCGATCACAAGCATCCGCACTGGACCGGGGCGGCCAACAGCCCGGCCACCTTCGGGCACTTCGGTCAGGCCGGCGGGTTCTTGTGGATCGACCCGGCGGCCGCGGTTGCGTGCGCCGTGCTGACCGACACCGCGTTCGGGCCATGGTCGACGGCGGCCTGGCCGGCCCTGGCCGACGCGGTGCTGGCCGAGGCCGTGCCCGGGCCCGTCCCGCACCGCCCCTGACCGGGCTGTCGAAGACGGTTCGCGGCCGGCGGTCCCAGCGGGTCGCACCCTTCGGGGTCCGCACGGTGCCCTGTTACCATCACCCCTCGACATGGCGGCCCGTCCGATCTCCCCCGGTGCGCTCCGGACCGCGGTGGAGGTCCTCGGCTGGGCGGCCGCGCACCACGGCGACACCGAGGCCTACATCGAACCGTCGGTCGGCGGTCCCGGGCCCGGCCGGGCCCGGCGCTCGATGACCTTCGCCCAATGGGAGCGGGCGGCCGACGGCGTGGCCGGCCTGCTGGCCGGGCGCGGGGTGGGCCGCGGTGACGTGGTCTGCCTGGTCCTGCCCTCGTCCATCGACTACGCCGTCTGCTACGCGGCGGCGATGCGCCTCGGGGCGGTGACCAGCGGTGTCAACCCCCGACTCGGACCGGCCGAGCTCGAGAGCATCATGAGCCGGGCCCGGCCGGTGCTGACCGTGGTCGACCCGGCCCTCGGCGTGTCCCTCCCCGGGTCCTCGGGCGCGGTGGTGACCCGGGCCGAGGCGGCCGCCGCGGCCTCCGGACCCGGGCCGGTCCGCCCGGCGCACCCCGACCCCTCGGACCCCGTCGCCCTGGTCTGGACCAGCGGGACCACCGGCCGGCCGAAGGGTGCAGTCTTCGACCACGCCAACCTGGCGGCCGTGGCCGCCGGGACCGACGTCCTCAGCCACCCCGGCGACCGCCGGCTCTCACCGCTCCCGTTCGCCCACGTCGGCTACATGACCCGGGCGTGGGACGAGATGGCCCACGAGATCACGACGGTGATCACCCCCACGCCGTGGCTGGCGGCCGACGCCCTCGAGGTCATGGTGGCCGAGCGGGTGACCGTGGCCCAGGGCGTGCCCACCCAGTGGGCCCTGGTGCTCGAGCTCGACGAGCTCGACGGCGCGGACCTGTCGGCGCTGCGGATCGCGGGGACCGGGGCGGCCCGGATCACCGCCGAGCAGGTGGCCGAGATGCGGCGGCGCCTGGGCGTGCCCGTGGTCGTCCGCTACACCTCGACCGAGAGCTCACTCGGCACCGGAACGCGCCCCGAGGACCCCGACGAGGTGGTCGCCACAACCGTCGGCCGTCCGGTCCCCGGGGTCGAGCTCGCCGTGACCGACGAGGCCGGTGCGGTGCTCGCGGCCGGGGTGGTCGGCCGGGTCCGCATCCGTTCGGGTGCGGTGATGCGCGGCTACTGGGGCGGCCCGTCGGCGTCGGGCGCCCACGACGCCGTGGCGGTCATCGACCCCGAAGCGACGGCTGCCGTGCTCGGGTCGGACGGCTGGCTCAGCACCGGCGACTTCGGGACGCTCGACGCCGACGGGAACCTGTCCCTCGCCGGCCGGGATAACGAGATGTACATCCGCGGCGGGTACAACGTGTTCCCGGCCGAGGTCGAAGCGGTGCTGGCCGGTCATCCCGAGGTTGCCCGGGTGGCCGTGGTCGGGGCCCCGGACCCGGTGCTGGGCGAGGTGGGGGTGGCCTTCGTGGTCCCGGCCGCCGGCACTCCGCAGACCCCGAGCGTCGAGGCGCTGCGCGAACTGTGCGCCGGCCGCCTGGCCGACTACAAGGCACCCGACGCCGTCGTGGCGGTCGACGAGCTCCCTCTGACCCTGATGATGAAGGTGGACAAGCGCGCGTTGACCGACCGCGCCACGCAGGCCGCCGCCGCCGCGGCCACGGCCCGTCTCGAGGCCCGGCGCGCCCGGGGGACCGGCCGGGCCGGGACCGGCCGGGTGTTCGCCGCTCGCGGCGGCCGGGGCGGCCGGGGTGACACGGTGACCCGGAGACCGCGGCGGGGAACGGACCCGGCGCCCGACGCGCCGAGAGCGCCTGAGGAGGAGAGCCATGAGCCCGACCACACGATTCGGTGAGCCCGATCCCGACCGGGGAACGGCGGTGGGTGCGCTGACGCCGGGCCGCTTCGTCGGCAAGGTCGCACTGGTCACCGGCGCCGGTTCGGGCATCGGCCGGGCGACGGCCCGCCGGCTGGCCGCCGAAGGTGCGGCGGTCGCCTGCCTCGACATCGCCCTCGAGCCGGTCGAGACCGTCGTGGGCGAGATCAACGCGGCGGGGCCGGGCCGGGCGATGGCCCTCCGCTGTGACGTCACCGACGAGACGTCGGTGGGGGACGCCGTGGCCCGGGCATCGTCGGAGCTGGGCCCGGCGACCGTCGTCTGCAACGTGGCCGGGACCGGAAGCTTCTCGCGCACCGAGGACGCGACGTTGGCCGACTGGAACGCCATGATCGCGGTCAACCTCACCGGCACCTTCTTGGTCTGCCGGGCCGCCATCGCTTCCCTGCTCGAGACCGGCGGGGTCATCATCAACGTCGTCTCGACCGCCGGGGTGATCGGGCAGCCCTATTCGGCGGCCTACTGCGCCTCGAAGGGAGGGGTCGCCCTCCTGACCAAGGCGCTGGCGGTCGAGTACATGGGCCGCGGGGTGCGGGTCAACGGTGTGGCTCCCGGTGGCGTCGACACCCCGATCATCTGGAACTTCATGCCACCCGAGGGGGCCGACCCCAAGCTGATGGACCGGATCATGACACCCATGGGCTTCTCCTTCCCCTCGGAGATCGCCGGCGCCATGGCCTACCTGTCCTCGGACGAGGCGGCCTACATCACCGGCGCCATCCTTTCGATCGACGGCGGCGTCGCCGCGTGAGGACGCCCACCGGCCCTCGGGCCGGGCGCGGTGTGCAAGGCTCGACCGGTGCCGTCCCCGCCGCACTCCGGTGACGACGCGGCCGGCCGGCCCATGCGGGTCGCGCTCGACGCCACCCCCCTGCTCGGGCGTCCGACCGGGGTCGGGGCCTTCTGCGCCGGGGCGTTGTCGGGCCTCTCGCGCCGGCCGGAGCTGTCGGTGCGTGCCTTCGCCGTCAGCTGGCGGCGGCGGCGGGGCATCGAGTCCCTGACCCCTCCGGGGGTCTCCACCGGGCAGCGGGCCATGCCGGCGCGCCCGCTCCAGACGGTGTGGGCCCGCGCCGACCAGCCCCCGATCGAGCTGTTCATCGGCCCGGTGGAGGTCGTGCACGGCACCAACTTCGTGGTGCCGCCGGCCCGCCGGGCAGCCCGGGTGGCCACCGTCCACGACCTGACCACCGTCCGCTTCCCCGAACTCTGCGACCGCCCGACCCTGGCCTACCCGGGGCTGGTCCGGCGCGCCGTGAGCCGTGGCGCCTGGGTGCACACCCCGTCAGCCTTCGTCGCCGCCGAGGTGGTCGAGACCCTCGGGGCCGACCCCGAGCGGGTCCGGGCCGTCCACTCGGGGGTGCCGGCGCTGCCCGACGCGCCGGCTGGGCGGGACGCCGAGGTGGCCGCCCGGTTCCTCCCACCGGCCACCGAGCGCTACGTGCTCGCCGTCGGCACGGCCGAGCCCCGCAAGGACCTCCCCGGGCTGGTGCGCGCCTTCGACGAGCTGGCCGGCGCCCGCCCGGGGGTCGCGCTGGTGCTGGCCGGGCCGGGAGGCTGGGGGAGCGACGCGTTGAGCCTCGCCATCGGGCGCTCGGCCTTCAGGGACCGGGTGGTCCGGACCGGCTGGCTCGACGACGAAGAGCTGTCGTCGCTGCTGCGCCGGGCCGCGCTCCTCGCCTACCCCTCCCTCTACGAGGGCTTCGGCTTCCCCCCGCTCCAGGCGATGGCGGCCGGTGTGCCCGTCGTGGCCACAAGGGCGGGAGCCCTGCCCGAGGTGCTCGGCGACGCGGCCGAGCTGGTGGCGCCGGGGGACCACGAGGCGCTGGCCGGGGGCTTGGCTCGGGTGCTGGACTCGACGGCCCTGCACGGCGAGCTGGTGGCGCGGGGCCGCGACCGCGCCGGCCGGTTCACGTGGGACCGGTGCGCCGAGGGTCTGGCCGCCCTCTACCGCGATGCGCAGGCCGACCGGGGTGCGTCGTGATCCTGCCCGAGCGCTTCGTCCGCGTCGGGGCGGTCGGCGGGCGCCTCCGGGTGCTCATCGCCGTCGAGCAGCTTCGTCGGGAGGTCCCCGGGGGCATCGGGCGCTATGCCGTCGGCCTGCTCGACGGGCTGCGCGAGCTGGAGGCCCAGCACCACGCGGCCACCAGGAACACGCCGCTGGTCTCGCTCCTGGTCAGCAGACCGGGCGGTCGACGCCGCCGGGGCAGCATGGACCCGCTGGACCCGTGGCAGCTCCCGATCCGGGCCTCGAGACTGCCCGGGCCCCTGCTCACCCGGGCCTGGGACCACGGGCTGGCCCGTGCCCCGCGCGGCTTCGACGTCGTGCACGCGGTCTCGTTGGCGGCGCCCCCGGTCCGTCGGGAGGTTGGCCCCGGCGGCCGGCGCACACCGGCCCTCTCGATCACGGTGCACGACGTGGCCTGGCGGCTCTTCCCCGAGGCCACCACTCCCCGGGGGCGGTCGTGGCACGAGGCCGCGCTCGGCCGGGCCCTGCGGACCGCCGACGGCCTGCTGGCGCCCTCCGAGGCGGTGGCGGCCGAGCTCGTGGCGGCGGGCGCCGAGCCCGGGGTGGTGACCGTCGTCCCGCTCGGCTCGGACCACCTGCCCGAGCCCGACGACGTGACCACCGGCGCCCTCCTGCGCCGCCACGGGATCACCGGCGGGTACCTGTTGACGGCCGGCACCCTCGAGCCCCGCAAGAACCTCGACCGGCTCTTCGCCGCCTACGCGCTCGCCCGGCCGAGGCTGCCCGAGCCCTGGCCGCTGGTGGTGGTGGGGCCGCACGGCTGGGGCACCAGACCGCTCGCCGACCACCCCACGGGGGCCCCGGGGGGGGTCGTCACGGTGGGCGAGGTCTCCGACGGCGTCCTGGCCGCCCTGTACCGCGGGGCCAGGCTCTTCGCCTACGTCCCGCTCACCGAGGGGTACGGGTTGCCCCCGATGGAGGCGATGATCTTCGGGGCGCCGGTGGTGGCGAGCACCGGGGTCCCGAGCGTCGACGTGCCCCCCGGCGACGACCCGGTGGCCGTGCGGGTCGATCCCCTCGACGTCGATGCCATCGCCGAGGGCCTGGTCAGCGCTAGCAGCGACGAGGGGCTGCGGGCGGCGCTGACCGCCGCCGGTCGGACCCTGGCCGCCGGGCGCACCTGGCGCGAGGTGGCACGCCGGCACGTCGCCATGTGGGAGTCGCTCGGCCGATGAGCGCTCCGGTGCCGAGCGGCGTCGACTCGCCGCTCCGGGTGACGCTGGACGTGAGCGCGGTGCCCGCCGCACCGGCCGGGGCCGGGCGCTACACCCTGGACCTCGCCGCCGCGCTGGCCCGCCGGCCCGACGTCGAGCTGATCATGACGACGCGCCGCGACGACGGGCCGCGCTGGCACCGCCTCGTCGGGGACGGCGCCGGCGGGCCCCCGGGGCGGGTGCTGGCCTCCGCCCCGGGGCCCCGGCTCCTCCGGCTGGCCTGGGAACAGGCCCGCCTGCCCTCGCTCCTGCGTTCGGTGGCCCCCGACGTGCACCACGGACCGCACTACACGATGCCCGAGCGGGCCCGCGTGCCGGTGGTGGTCACGGTGCACGACTGCACATTCTTCGACCACCCCGAGTGGCACGAGCGCTCCAAGGTGCTGATGTTCCGCCGGGCCATCCGGGTGGCGGCCCGCCGGGCGGCCGCGATCGTCTGCGTGAGCCGGACCACGGCCGACCGTCTGGCGACCGTCTGCGACGTGCGGGCGCCCGTCTTCGTCGCCCCTCACGGGGTCGACCACGCGCGGTTCACGCCCGTCGAGCCCACAGCCGGGGCGGACGAGTCGGTCCTGGCGTCGCTCGGCCTGGATCTTGGCTGGCCCCTGATCGTGTTCGTGGGGACGGTCGAGCCCCGCAAGAACGTCCCCGCCCTCGTCCGGGCGTTCGACCGGCTGGTGCCGCGCCACCCCGAGCTGCGCCTGGTCATCGCCGGTCGGGACGGGTGGGGCGGCGACGAGGTCGAGAAGGCGGTCGCGGCGTCCGAGGGCCATCGCGACCGGGTGGTGCGCACCGGCTACGTCGCCGACGCCGCCGTCCCAGCCCTGCTGCGCCGGGCGGCGGTGGTCGCCTACCCCTCCTTCGAGGAGGGCTACGGCCTGCCGGCCCTCGAGGCGCTGGCCTGCGGGGCGCCGCTGGTCACCACGGCCGGCACGGCCATGGCCGAGCTGGCCGGCGACGCGGCGCTGCTGGTGCCCGCCGGCGACACCGAGGACCTGGCTGCCGCTCTCGGGTCGGTGCTGGACGAGGGACCGGGCTCGTCCGCCCGTTCCCAGCGCCGGGAGCGGGGACTGGCCGTGGCCGCCGGGCGGACGTGGGCGGCCAGCGCCGAGGCCCACTTCGCGGCGTACCGGCACGCCGCCGGCCGACCGCCGCCGGCCGGCCGATGAGCGCCATGGGAGCGGGCACAGCCGGTTCGGTAGGGTGCTGACGTGCGAGCGTTGATCACGGGTGGCCGGGGCTTCGTCGGCCACCACCTGGCGGCCCATCTGGCCGAGGCCGGGGACGAGGTGGTGGCGATCGACAAGGAGACCGACATCGCCGACCAGGGGGCGCTCGACCCGGTGCTCGCCGCGGCCGCGCCCGACGCCGTCTACCACCTGGCCGCCCTGACCCATGTGGGGGAGAGCTGGGAGGCCCCGGCGGAGGTGCTCCGGGTCAACGTGCTCGGCACCGCCGCCGTGCTCGCCGCCGCCCGGGCCCTGCCGAACGCCCCCCGGGTGCTCGTCGTGAGCTCGGCCGAGGTCTACGGCATCGTGCGGCCCGAGGACCTCCCCCTCACCGAGGAGTCCCCGTCCGCCCCGGTGACCCCCTACGCGGCCTCCAAGGCGGCGGCCGAGGCGGTGGCCCTGCAGGCCTTCCGCGGCTACGGCCAGCCGGTCATCGTGGTCCGCCCCTTCAACCACGTGGGTCCGGGGCAGGCCCCGACCTTCGCCGTCCCGGCTCTGGCCCGCCGGATCGTCGAGGCCCGCCAGGCCGGCACCGGCGAGCTGCGGGTCGGCACCCTGACCACCCGCCGGGACTTCACCGACGTCCGCGACGTCGTGAAGGCCTACCGCCTCGTCGTGACCGGCGCCGAGCCGGGCCTCGTCTACAACGTGTGCTCGGGCCACGACGTCGAGATCGCCCGGATCGCCGAGCAGCTGCTCGCCCTGGCCGGGGCCGACCTGACGCTGGTCGAGGACCCCAACCTGGTCCGCCCGGTCGACGTGCCGGTGCTGCGGGGGAGCCCGGCCCGCCTCCACGAGACGACCGGGTGGAAGCCCGAGATCCCCCTCGAGACGACCCTGGCCGACGTGCTCGCCTACACCGAGGCCCAGACCGGCTGAGCCCGGGCGCGAGGAACGGCCCGCCGCAGCGGACCGTCCATCGGGGTCTGCGGGCGCCGCCGCCGGGCCCGGGTCAGCGGCGCCGCGCACCGCGTGCGGGTCAGGCGCCGGTGACCACCGCGTCGCGGATCTGGCTCCGGACCCCACGAGCCTGCACCCGCGCTTTCTGGGCGATCTCGCGGGCGCCGGCGGGCAGCTGCTCCTCGAGCGGCTCGAGGGCCGACTCCACGAAGGTGAAGGCGCTCTCGACGATCTCGTCGACCTGTCGCACGCCGGCGTACAGGGCGCTCCGCAGGTCGGTGAGCCGCTCGTCGAGACCGAGGTCCTGGCCGTACTTGTTGGTGAGCTCGACCCGCTGCACCTGGGCCTTCTGGACGCCGAGGACCCCGAGGCCGACGACCACGTAGGCGGCGTCGCGGGCGACGTTGGTCACCTCTTGGGTCAGGTCTCCGAGGTCGGTCAGTTCGGGCATCGGGTTCTCCTCATGGCTGGATCTCTGGATCTCTGGCCGCCGGGCCGGCCCTGGGCCGTCCGGCGCGTCGGGTGTTCGACTGATGCAACTGTAGTCCAAGTGTTAAACAGTTGCAAGCACTTTTGGATAACTTTCGCGAGCGTTTTGTGCCCAGGACCGGGAGCGCGGACGCAGTAGCCTCGGAGCCACGATGGACGCCCGAGTACCGGCGGTGGTCGCCGTCCTGGTCACCCGCGACCCCGGCCCGTGGTTCGACGAGGCGCTGGCCGCGCTGGCCGCCCAGGACTACGAGGAGCTCTCGGTGCTGGTCCTGGTGGCCGGTGGGACCGAGGACCCCCGGGCCCGGGTGGCGGCGGTGCTGCCCGACGCCTTCGTCCGGCGTCTCGACGAGGAACGGTCCTTCGGGGCGGCGGCGAACGTGGCGCTGGGGATGGTGGAGGGGGCCGCCTTCTTCCTCCTCTGCCACGACGACTGCGCCCCCGACCCCGACGCCCTCCACATCTTGGTGGAGGAGTCCTTCCGTTCCAACGCCGGGATGGTCACCCCCAAGATGGTCCACTGGGCGGACCCTTCGGTCCTCCTCCACGTGGGCATGAGCGCCGACAAGACCGGGGCGGTGGTCGAGCGGGTGCAGGCCAACGAGGTCGACCACGGCCAGCACGATGCCGTGCGCGACGTGTTCGTCGCTCCGGGCGGGTTCACCCTCATCCGGGCCGACTTGTTCAGGGAGCTCGGCGGCTTCGATCCGGCGATCGTGGCCATGGGCGAGGACCTGGACCTCAGCTGGCGGGCCCAGGTGGCGGGCGGTCGGGTGGTCGTCGCCCCCGACGCCCGGGTTCGCCACCTCGAGGCCGTCGCCGGTGGCCTCCGGCCGGTGGCCCCCCAGCCCGACGGCTCGGACCCCCCGAGCCTCCAGGCCCTGCAGCGCCGGCACGAGCTCCGCGCCGTCCTCACTTGCTACTCGGCCTTCCACCTGCTCAGGGTGCTGCCCCAGGACGCCCTGTTGGCGGCGGGTGAGTGGGTCGTCGCCGTCTGCGTGCGCGACCGGGCCCGGGCCCGGGCCCTGGCCCCCAACGAGCCCGACGTGCACTTCCTGTCCGGCAAGGTGAGCCTGAGCCGCGGCGACCTAGTCGCCGCACGCGAGCATCAGGAGCGCGCCCTCGCGCTGGATCCCGCGCACAGCGGCGCGATGAACGAGCTGGGCCGGATCAGGCTCCGGCGGAACGACCCGATCGGCGCGATCCGGCACTTCCTGTCCGCGGCCCGGGCCACGCCGGACGAGCGGATCTACGCCAGGAACATCGACGTGGTGATCCTGCGCACGGTGTCTCGGACGATCTACGTGTTCACGCTGATCGCGCTGATCCTGATCTGGGTCCCCGCGGTCAGCCACGTGAACCGGCTGCCGTTCGCGATCGGCCTCGGCTCGTTGGGTTTCGTCACCGCCATGGGCTTCGCCTGGATGGTGCTGCGGCTACCGCC
>Ga0209040_10001373_pt1 | contig 19214 bp, 17 predicted proteins | sample BogFormECP12_OM3_FD_188240 | JGI IMG/M metagenome (GOLD analysis project Ga0209040, IMG submission 188240) | Bog forest soil microbial communities from Calvert Island, British Columbia, Canada - ECP12_OM3 (SPAdes) (version 2) | ecosystem: Environmental > Aquatic > Freshwater > Wetlands > Bog ...
AGCATCGCGTCTCGAAGGATGATCCAGTTCGCAGCGTGGCGGCGCCTTCTGGAGCGTCCTTCGAGACGCCGCGCTTCGCGCGGCTCCTCAGGACGAGGGCAGCTTTAGAGTTATTTTTTTCCGGATTCTTAAGGCGTAACCGCTTGAAAACGCTCGATACCGGCGCAGAGTTTGCCCATTTTTGCGCATCCTTGCCCCAGTTTTACGCGCCGTTTCTGGTCCCGGAATGCGAAATATTGGGAAAAAAGCGGGCTCTTTGCGCGGCCTTGCCTTCACATGGGCGAAATCCGCCGACGAGACGACATTTTCCCTTCGCCCCCCAATCGCAGGTCGCCGCCGTCATGCCGGCGGTCATCGAGAAGCTCATCGGTGCGGTGGAGGACGACGGCGCCGCGCAAGACTTCGAGAAGAAGTTCACGAAGCTTGCGGGCGAGGACAATCTCTTGGGGTCGGCCGGCGAATTCGGTTTGCTCTTCGCGTGTCTCGCGAACAAGCCCGGGGCTCGAGAGATCGACGGCGAGTCGACAGTGTCGGTCGAGGATCTCGAATCAATGTTCGGAAACAAGCGCCTGCCGGAAGGCTTCGATACCGGGAAGAAGACGGCGTCCGATTGGGTTATGAACACGATCCATTAGGCGATCGGCGCAGCGAAGGAATACGAATTGCTGCATTTAATACTCTCTCGGACGGCCCCGATAATCCAAAAAGCCGACGCAATAGATAACGTGCTATAACGCAATCTTCATTTAACAACCCCTTTCTGGCCGCGGCGTCGCCAGAGTATAGGATCTCATTGCTGATGCTCATCAAGCAATGGGAGTTGAGTTGACGAAATACCGAAACAGACGCCACAGGCGTGCTTCCCAGAACAACTGTGCCACACGTTGTCTGGAACACTGAAGAAGCCATTGTCACAAATTAGAACGACCCCAGCGCAGGACGTCTGTGTCTCGAGAGATTGGCAAGTAGGGGATGAGTTCTTGCATAATACCTTGTGACCAGTCCAGCAGCATGCGCCATCACCGCAATTACTCGATCCAATTTGTGTTTCCCCCGGCAAGCATTGCCCGTCGCAGAAGGGCGCCGTACCCCGCCATGTGTCGCCCCTCGCCAACGGCGGCAGCATACCCATCACGGCGGCGATAGCAATCGCCGTCGTCGACGGCGCAAGGCTCCGCAGCGCTATCTTGTCATCCGCCTTGTTCGGCGAAGCCATCGGTCTCGCAATCACTCTCGTCATGCTTTCGTTTCCTCGCGACCCAAGGGCAACGAAGCTCGCCAGCGCTTGAGCTTTTGGCCACGCCGTGATCCTACTGTCGTTCCACGCCGATCGCCTGAATCAGCCGGCAGTTGGACGTAAGGCAACCGAACGCGGCGCCGCTCAAATCTCCTGGATTGAACACGATCACGACCGGCAGTCTTGCCGCCATTGCGGTGGTCGCCAGGCTCAATACTCGATTTGAATCGGGGTTAGCGGCGCTGAGTGCGAAATAGTTGATACCCCCCGTGCCCGGATCGCATCGAACGTGGATACGCGACCCGACCCAAACGGCGATCTCCCCTATTGTACAGGCGAAATCGTTCGCAAGCGCTGGAGATGCCACCACGGCGAATGCGGCGCCGATAGCACCCGCCAAGACCAGACGTGGGGCATATCGGCGGATCGGTCGCAATATGCTCATGGTTTAGCACTCCTTTGGATGCGGCTTCGGGATAAACGGGGCCGCCATTAGCCGACATCCCCAAATTGGGCGAGCATCTGCCCTTTTGGGGCGTGCCGCAATAGAATTCGAATGATAGTTGACCCCTCCACCAAGCAATCGAATCGTTGTATTGGCCACCACAAAGGGCTGGAACGCATTGCTGAGCCCGCATGTAGCTGACTCCGGACCTCATCGAATGCGCTCAAGAAGACTTGTCGCCTCCCTCCTTGGCTTCGCCGCCGCGGCCATGCTTTGCGCTGCGCCCGCGCGCGCGATCGAATGCGGCAAGAGCGCCGAGGGCTTCGGCGCCTGGTTGGGGTCGTTCAGGCAAGTGGCGCGGCTCGACGGCGTCTCGCCCGGAGCCATCGACGCGGCGCTCTCCGGCCTCTCCTACGACGCATCCGTCAAGGCGCACGATCACGGCGTCGCCGCCTTCGGGCACAATTTCGAGGCCTTCGCCGCGAGCCACATCACGCCCGGCCGCGTCGCGCGCGGCCGGGCGATGCTCGCCAGATATGCAGGGCCCTTGAGGAAGATCGAGGAGCGCTTCGGCGTGCCCGGGCCGGTCATCGTGGCGATCTGGGGCCTCGAGACCGACTACGGCGCCGACAACGGCGCCTTTCCCACCTATCGCTCGCTCGCGACGCTCGCGTGGGACTGCCGCCGCCCGGAGCGGTTCCGGGCCGAGCTTATCGACGCGCTTATGCTCATCGACCGCGGGATCGTGCGCAACCCGCATGAAGTGCGCGGCGCCTGGGCGGGCGAGATCGGCCAGACGCAGCTCATGCCCTCCGCCGTGCTCACCTTCGGCACGACGCCTGACGGAACCGGAGCGCCGGACGTCATCCACAATTCGGCCGACGCGCTCGCCTCGACCGCCAATTTTCTGAAAGGGCACGGCTGGCAGGCTGGCCTCGGCTGGGGCGAGGGCGAGCCGAACTTTTCCGCCGTCCTCGAATGGAACTCGGCGCCGGTCTACGCCAACACGGTGGCGCTCTTCGCCGAAAGGCTGGCAGGGAGATAGCGACGCCCAGAGCCTGTCCGCATTATCCTGACGCGCCGCCGCCGGGGGCCGCGACGCGGATTTGGTGGCGAGGCTCGCCCCGTTTCGAAGGCGGCCAGGGGCGAGGCTAGTACAACGATTCCTTGAAACTTCACGCTCGCGGCTTTGGGCCCTCAGGTGCGAACTGTTTGAGTTCCGTCGGCAGGATATGATTCGAATTTTGGAAACGCTTCACTAGTCTCTAATCGCGACCCTCGCCGGCGTTCTTTTGCCTCGCCCGCAAAAGCATGCCGTAGAGGTCGCGAGGGTCGTCGGGGTCCGCAAGCAGGTCGAGATTGACATAGGCGCCCGTCCGCTCGAGTTGGTCGCGGATGTAGCGCAGCGCCGAGAAATCCTCGATCGCGAAACCGACCCCGTCGAATAGCGTGATCTGCCGCTTATCCGTCCGCCCGTCCGCCCTGCCGGCGAGCACCTGCCAGAGCTCGGTCACTGGGTGGTCCCGGCCGAGCTGCTGGACTTCGCCCTCGATGCGGGTCTGCGGCGCGTATTCAACGAAAATGTCGGATCGCAGAAGGATCTCGCGCGCCAGTTCCGTCTTCCCCGGACAGTCGCCGCCGATGGCGTTGATGTGCACGCCAGCGCCGATCATGTTGTCGGTCAGTATCGTCGCCCGGCGCTTGTCGGCGGTGCAGGTCGTGACGATCTCGGCGCCCATGATCGCCTCCTCGCTGGACTTGCAAGCGGCGACGCCGACGCCCGAGTCGGCGAGATTGCGCGCGGCCTTCGCCGTCGCCGCCGGATCGGTGTCGTAGATGCGCGCGGTTTCGATCCCGCACAGCGCCTTGAACGCAAGGATCTGGAACTCGCATTGCGCGCCCGCCCCGATGATCGCCATGGTGCGCGCGCCCTTCGGAGCGAGCAGCTTCGCCGCGAGCGCCGAGGTCGCCGCGGTGCGGAGCGCCGTCAGGATGGTCATCTCCGAAATGAGCATCGGATAGCCGCTGTCCACATGCGACAGCACGCCGAAGGCGGTCACGGTCTGCAGTCCCGCCGCTACATTCCTCGGATGTCCGTTGACGTATTTGAAGCCGTAAGTCGCGCCGTCGCTGGTCGGCATCAGCTCGATCACGCCCTCGGCGGAATGCGCGGCCACGCGCGGCGTCTTGTCGAACAGCTCCCAGCGGCGGAAGTCTTCCTCAATATAAGCGGCAAGCTCGACGAGCATGCGCTCGATGCCAATCGCCCATACGATTCGCATCATGTGATCGACGCTGACGAAGGGAACGAGACTCAAGAGTCCCGGTCCGGGCGCGGTCATTACAAGCTTTTCTCCGACGCCCGAAGTTAAAGAAATGCCGAAACGGGTGCCGGCGGCAGAATATCACAAACCTGGCGCGCTCAGGGCCTTGGGGTCACCGCTGCATCTGGCGACCACCCAAGCCGGGGGCGGTCGTTCCGTCAGCCGGGACCGATAAGCGCGAAAGCCAGCCTGCCCAGCCTCAAGCGGACGCCAGACCAGCGAGCCAATGCGCGATCTTCGGCCACGTCTCTTTCAGCGTGCGCGAGCCCATGAAGAGGCCGATGTGGCCGCCGGGAACCAGCTGCTTCTCGATACCGCCTTGCGGGGTTCCGACGAGTGTCTCCGCCGCAAACACCTGCTCGCTCGTCGTGATGTCGTCGGTCTCGCCGGCGAGGAGATAAACCGGGCACACGATTGACTTCAGGTTCAAGCGGCGCCCGATCGCCACGAACTCGCCCTTCGCGAGGCGGTTCTCCTTGAAGAGCTGGCGGATCGCTTGCAGGTACCAGCGCCCGGGCAGATCGAGCGGATCTTCGTACCAGCTGTCGAACACCTCGACCCGCTCTTTATACGCCGGATCGTCCATGTGTTGATAGAGGTCGAGGTCCTCGGTGAGATAGTGCTTCTCGGGATGCATGTTCTTCCATCCCGCCAGCATCATTTGGCCCCGCATCAGTCCGCCCCCCAGCTTCACGAGATCCTCGTAAGCCGACAGCGGAGTGTCATGAGCCATGCGCTTGATTGGGCCGTCGCCAGCGTCCGTGTCGATCGGCGACCCGGCGAGCACGAGCGCGTTCACCTTGTCCGGAAAGCGCGCCGCGACCATCGCCGAAGACCAGCCGCCCTGGCAAAGCCCGACGAGGTTTACCCGGCCGCCGAGGTCGTCGATGGCGACGGTCAGCTCCTCGATGTAGTTGTCGATTTCGAAGTCCTTCATGTCCTCGGTGGCGGACTTCCAGTCGGTCAGCGCGACGTGGCCGACGCCGCCAGCAAGCAGCGTCTCGACGAGGCTCTGGCCTTTGCGATAATCGGCGATCATGGCCCTGTGGCCTGCGAAGGGCGCATTGACAAGAGTTGGAATCCCGCCCGGGCTACCGTAGTCGCGTAACACCATGGTGCGCAGGTCGAGGCGCATGACATTGGGCGACGCCACCTTCGCCTTGAGTCCGCCGTGGAGCTTGATGTCCTCCTGGACGAATTCGAGGTTCCTAAGCGCGAGATCGGCCTTCATTTTTTCTATTCCCCCCACCAGGGCGACGGGCCAGAAGAGGGGAAGCGGAAGGGGCGGAAGGCTGGGCGGCGCAGGCGCCGAGTCGGCGCGAGCGGGAATTTCGGGCATAACAGCCTCGCTATGGAGTGTCGGAACGCCGGCGGCCGGACGATGACCTTAAGACATTGCTGCGCGCGGCGGCGCGCGCAAGCGCCTCAGTTCAAAGCTGACACGCGGCGCGGACCGCCTCGCGGACCGCATTCGGGGAACCTTGGGGGGCTGCTGGCGGATAAGTCGCTCGAAAGGCAAGCTTTTTTCTAGGCTCTCCGGCTCGGCGCGATGAGAGCGCCCGCGACACAATGACGCGCTTGGCCATGAAGAGGGTCGGAGTCGCGAACGCGGGGGGATGGGGCAGGCGCCCAACATGTTCGCGCGGACCCAATCTCCGTTGAAACTTGCAGGACATCGGCAAAGCGCCGCTGGATCGCCGCATGCGCGCACCCCTGAACGAATGGAATCTCGTCCCCCCAGCGTCAAGAGGGCCAAGCGCGGTCGAAACTACAGTGCGCCAAGCCCCCCTCCGCGCGGGCCGGCCAGAGTAAGTATGCGCGAGGCATTAACCATTGGCGATTTGTTGACTTTTGCCTGATTTGCCCTATGTCAGACGCGCCGGGAGTGAACAAACGCCTCGGCTCGGCATTGGCGATTGTTTCGCGCCTGCGCTTGGCGCGAGACGACGAAACCATGCGCGCGGCGCGCGCAAATGAGCGCGGCCTTCCTAGCCTCCACTCCTCAAACGCGGATGCGCATTATCCGTGCAAGCGAGATACGATGAAGTTTAACGAACTCGGCCTGAGCGAAAAGGTGCTCAACGCCGTTGAAGCGTCCGGGTACGATACGCCGACGCCCATCCAAGCCCAAGCCATTCCATACGCATTGCAAGGCCGCGACATCCTCGGCATCGCCCAAACCGGCACCGGCAAGACCGCCGCCTTCACTTTGCCCATGCTGTCGCTCCTTGAGCGCGGGCGCGCGCGCGCCCGAATGCCGCGTTCCCTCATCCTGGAGCCGACCCGGGAGCTTGCCGCCCAGGTGGAGGAGGCCTTCGCAAGATACGGCGTAAACCACAAGCTGAGCGTCGCCCTGCTCATTGGTGGGGTTTCCGACGGCGAGCAGAAGGCCAAGATCGATCGCGGCGCCGACGTCGTCATCGCGACGCCGGGTCGCCTACTGGACCTTACGGAGCGCGGCGGCCTCCTGCTCACCGGCATTGAGATCCTGGTCATCGACGAGGCCGACCGGATGCTCGACATGGGATTCATCCCGGACATCGAGCGCATCTGCAAGCTCGTGCCCTTTACCCGCCAAACGCTGTTTTTCTCAGCGACAATGCCGCCGGAAATCACCCGGCTGACTGAAACCTTCCTCCATAATCCAGTGCGCGTCGAGGTAGCGCGCGCGGCCACGACCGCCGACAACATTGCGCAGACGCTCGTTCCCTCCGGCGGCGCGCCCGAGGAAAAGCGGGCGACCCTCCGCCGCATCGTCCGCGGGGCGGAAAACTTCAAGAACGCCATCATCTTCTGCAATCGCAAGAGGGACGTGCAGGTCGTCTACCGCTCGCTGCACAAGCACGGGTTTTCGGTCGGCGCGCTGCACGGCGACCTGGACCAGCGCGCGCGCACGGCGGCGCTCGACGCGTTCCGGGCGGGGCAGGTCCAGCTCATCGTCTGCTCCGACGTGGCGGCGCGCGGCCTCGACATTCCCGACGTCAGCCATATCATCAACTACGACGCGCCACATCACGCCGAGGATTACGTCCACCGAATCGGCCGCACGGGACGCGCGGGCAAGGCCGGCGTCGCGGTCACCATCGTCACGCCCGCCGATCAGAAATCTGTCGCTGCGATCGAGAAGCTCATCGCTCGGAAGGTCGAATGGCAGGACGGGGCCGCCCTGCCGCCAGACGATGAGGCGGAACAGCCCGCGCGGGAGCGTCGAAGCCGGCGCGCCGGCCGCGGCGAACGCGCGCGGGCCGAAGGCGCCGAGCGGGAGGAACGTCCGGACCGGCACTCCGAGCGCGCCCCGGAGTCGCGCCATCACCACGCTCCACGGCCCCAGCGCGAGAAGGCCGCCGCCGAGCAGGAGCGGGCGCAGCGTCCCCATCGCTATGGCGAAACTCCACGCGAGCGGCCTCGCCGCGAGGACAATGACCGAGTGGTCGGCCTTGGCGACCACGTGCCGAGCTTCCTGTTGCGGCCGGTGCCGACGCGCCGCCACCGCGCTCCCGAGGCCGAGGCCGTCGCGGAGGACTGAGCCCACTCGCGAGTGGAGGCGGCGATGCTGAGATTGGGCTTTCTCGGCCTGCTCGCTGTCTTGATCCTCGGACTGTTGGCTCCCTACGCGCTCTATTGGCTGAGCCGCTCGGTCGGCCTGCCTTTGACGATCATGGGCGCCGTGGCGATCGGCCTCGCCTACGGGGCGATCAAGGCCGACAACGCCTGGGACGGCGACGGCCTGTTCGCCAATCTGAGGCTCATGGCGGTGTCTGCCGCCGCGCTCGCGGCGTATGTCGGGATCAGCGTCGGCGCCGCCCGGGCGATCTCAAAGCGGCTATAGCGGATGGACGCCCAATCTGACGGGTCCCTTTTCCGCTGCCCATCGACGATCGCGGCGGCGCGGTCGCGACCGTAGATCACCCGCATTCGGTCACCGGGCCGTCCTGGCGATCACGAGCTAGAGCGTCCCGCATCGCCGTCACCCCCGCCGGAGCGACCGTCCCGGCAAGCAAGAGGTCAGCGACGGAAACTTGTACCGGGCAGCCTGATTTAAGCCGACGCGTTCAGCGCCTCGGCGTCGGCGGGCGTGATCGCGACGCTCTCGCCGCAGCCGCAGGCCGAGGTCTCGTTCGGGTTGCGGAAGTGAAAGCCCGCCGACAGACGGTCGACCCTGAAGTCCATCTCGGCGCCGAGCAGGAACAGGACCGCCTTCGGGTCGACGAGCAGGCGCACGCCCTTGTCCTCGACGACCTCGTCGAGCGGCGCAGCCTTGTCGGCCAATTCCATGGTGTAGGACATGCCGGCGCAGCCGCCATTGCGGACGCCAACCCGGAGGCCAGCGATCGGCTTGCCGGCCGCCTCCGTCAGCTCCCGAACGCGGGCGGCCGCCGCGTCGGTCAATGTCATCACCTGCCGCCGCAGGAGTCGGGACGCCATCATCTTCTCCGTCGACCGGGTCAAGGCCCGGCGTCGTCGATCTCATATAGCATCGCGCAGGCTCGCTTGACAGGGTCGCCGAAGGTCGAGCTTTTGCGGGCCTCGCTCCATTTCCCAAAACCCGCGAACTGCCCTATTCCGTCCGGCGCATGAGTCCGGGCCGCTCCAAAAGGGCCGGGCGGGAGAATAGTCGCATCATGAAGCTGCCGAACGAAATCGGCCCCATCCACTTCGTCGGCATCGGCGGCATCGGCATGTCCGGCATCGCCGAAGTGCTCGTCAACCTCGGCCATACGGTGCAAGGCTCGGACGTCAGCGACAACGCCAACGTCAAGCGCCTGCGCGCTGATGGCGCGACCGTGTTCGTCGGCCACGATGCGAAGAATCTGGGCAAGGCCGCGGTGGTCGTCGTCTCGTCCGCGATCAAGCGCGACAATCCGGAGCTCGTTGCGGCGCGGGCGCAGCGCATTCCCGTCGTCCGCCGCGCGGAGATGCTGGCCGAGCTCATGCGGCTTAAGCGCTGCGTGGCGATCGCCGGGACGCACGGCAAGACGACGACGACCTCGCTCGTGGCGACGCTGCTCGACGCGGCGGGGCTCGATCCGACCGTCATCAACGGCGGCATCATCAACGCCTACGGCACGAACGCCCGCCTCGGCGCCGGCGAATGGATGGTGGTCGAAGCCGACGAGAGCGACGGCACGTTTCTGAAACTGCCAGCGGACATCGCTATCGTCACCAATGTGGATCCCGAGCACCTCGACCATTTCGGTACCTTCGACGCGATCAAGGAGGCGTTCCTGTCGCTCATCGCGAACCTGCCGTTCTACGGCTTTGCGATCATGTGCCTTGACCATCCGACCGTGCAGGAGCTGGTCGGCCGCATCGAAGACCGGCGGGTGCTGACCTACGGCGAAAATCCGCAGTCCGACATCCGCCTTATGGACGTCGACCACAAAGGCGGCGTGACGCGCTTCTCCGTGCTCATTCGCGAGCGGGCGACCGGTCGCGCCACCTATATCGACGAGCTCGCGCTGCCGATGCCCGGGGCGCACAACGCGCTCAACGCCACGGCGGCGATTGCGGTCGCGCACGAGCTCGGCGCGCCGGTCGACGTCATCCGCAAGGCGATCCGAGGCTTCGGCGGCGTCAGGCGCCGCTTCACCCGCACCGGGACATGGAACGGGGTCGACGTCATCGACGACTACGGGCATCATCCGGTCGAAATCGCGGCGGTGTTGAAAGCGGCGCGGGCGGCGACCAGCGGCAAGGTGATCGCGGTCGTGCAGCCGCATCGCTATACGCGCCTCGCCTCGCTGTTTGACGCCTTCGCGACCTGCTTCAACGACGCGGATTGCGTCATCGTCGCCGACGTCTATGCGGCCGGCGAGGCGCCGATCGAAGGCGCGAACAAGGACGCGCTCGCCGCCGCCATCGCCGCCCACGGCCATAGGCATCCGCTCGCCCTGCCGGCGCCGGACAAGCTCGCGCCGATGGTGCGCTCGCTCGCCGCGCCCGGCGACTACGTCGTGTGCCTCGGCGCCGGCACGATCACGCAATGGGCCTACGCGCTCCCCGACGAACTCGCCGCGCTCGACAAAACGCTCGCGCGATGAGCTTTCCGGATATTGTCAGCGAGATAAAGCGGCTCGCGCCGGAAGTGCGCGGCCGCCTTATCGCCGACGCGCCGATTACGGAGGCAACCTGGTTCCGCGTCGGCGGGCCGGCGCAGGTCCTCTTCTCGCCGGCGGACGAGGACGATCTCGCCTATCTTTTAAGCGCGCTGCCGATGGACATCCCGGTGGCCCCGCTTGGCCTCGGCTCGAACGTCATCGTGCGCGACGGCGGCATCGAGGGCGTGGTCGTGCGTTTAGGCGGACGCGCGTTCAACGCGATCGACCTGAAGGAGGATTGCCTTATCGAGGCGGGCGCCGCCGCGCCGGACCAGTTCGTCGCCAAGGCGGCAGCCTCGGCGGGCGTGGGCGGCCTCGCCTTCCTGCGCGGCGTGCCGGGCGCGATCGGCGGGGCTTTGCGCATGAACGCCGGCGCGCACGGCGGTGAAATCAAGGACGCGCTCGTCGAGGCGCATGGCCTCGATCGTTCGGGCGCGAAGCGGCTGTTCTCGAACGCCGAGATGGGCTTTTCCTATCGCCATTGCTCCGCGCCGGACGACGTCATTTTCACCGGCGCGATCTTTAACGGAAGGCGGGGCGATCCGGCCACGATCATGGCCGAGATGGAGCGCATCACTGAAGCGCGCCTGGCCTCGCAGCCGATCCGCGAAAAGACCGGCGGCTCGACCTTCAAGAACCCGCCCGGCGAAAAGGCGTGGCGGCTCATTGATAAGGCGGGCTGCCGCGGCCTCGTCATGGGCGACGCGGAAGTCTCCACGATGCATTGCAATTTTCTCATCAACCGCGGGCTGGCGACTGCGGCGGACCTCGAAGCGCTTGGCGAGGAGGTGCGCCGGCGGGTGTTCGAGACGAGCGGCGTCAGGCTCGAATGGGAGATCCGGCGAATTGGCGCTGCGAAGCGGAGATAAGCCAGGCCGATTCGTTCTTTCGCGCAAAAATTTCTTTCGGCCGATTCCATGGGTTAACGCGCCGTTAAGGCCGAGCGCTCAATTTTAACCTGGCGCTGCCCGTTCGCCTGATGTCCGGGAATTCTTGCGGTCGAATGAAACATGTCGCGGTCCTCATGGGCGGCTGGTCGGCGGAACGTCCGGTCTCGCTCAATTCCGGCCGCGGCTGCGCCGACGCGCTCGAGGTGATGGGCTACCGCGTCAGTCGCATCGACGTCGATCGCTCGATCGCCGACACGCTTGGGCGCTTGAGACCCGACCTCGCCTTCAACTGCCTGCACGGCCGCTTCGGCGAGGACGGAGCGATCCAGGGCCTGCTCGAGATCCTGCGCATTCCCTATACCCACTCGGGCGTCCTCGCCTCCGCCCTCGCCATGCAGAAGGACCTCGCCAAGGTGGTGCTGAAGGCGGCCGGCGTGCCGGTCGCGGAAGGCGTGACGATCAACCGGCATGAGGCCGCAAGGCGCCACGCTATGGCGCCGCCCTATGTGCTGAAGCCGGTCGCCGAAGGCTCGTCGTTCGGCGTGGTGTTCGTCAAGGAGGACCGGGCCCACCCGCCGCAGGAAGTCGGGCGGGAGGACTGGCCCTACGGAGACACGCTGCTCGCCGAGCGATTCGTGGGCGGCAAAGAATTGACCTGCGCCGCCATGGGTGAGCGCGTGTTCGGAGTCATCGAGATCCAGCCGGTTTCCGAAGCGTTCTATGGATATGACGCAAAATACGCCAAAGGCGGCTCGCGGCATATACTTCCCGCAAATCTTAAACCGAATATTTACCATAAGGTCCAAGACTTCACCCTCAGAGCTCATCGGGCCCTCGGATGTCGCGGCGTGAGTCGCGCCGACTTCCGGTTCGACGAAACGAAAGACGAAGAGGGCGAACTCGTGTGTCTCGAGGTCAACACCCAGCCAGGCATGACGGAGACGTCGCTGGTGCCGGAAATGGCGGCCAACGCCGGCCTGTCGTTCGGCGAACTGGTGGCCTGGATCGCGGAGGACGCCTCGTGCGACCGCTGAGCCACTCGCTCACATTGGCGGCGCCGGCGCGACCCGAGCTGGCCGGCGCCCTCGCCCAGCCCTCGCGGCCGAAGGTGCTGCTGCGGAGCGAGCGCGCCGCGCGCGGTCTCATGCGCTTGCGCGCCGTCCTCGATCGCCCGCCGTCGCTTTGGATCGAGATTGGGCTCACGCTCGGCATCGTTCTCGGAGCGGCGACGTTCGGCGCGACGAGAGGCGGGCGGCTCGGCGAATTCGTCGCCAGCCACGGCAGCCTCACCGATCTCGTCGCGCGAAAGCTTGGCTTCGGCATCGAGACCGTCACCGTTTCCGGCGCGACGCATATGGACGAATCGCGCATTCTGTCGATCGCCGGCATCAGCTCCAAAAGTTCGCTGCCGTTCTTCGATGTCGCCGCGGCGCGGAAGCGTCTCGAAGCCGATCCGCTCGTGAAGCAGGCGAGCGTGCGCAAACTCTATCCGAATCAAATCGTCGTCGAGATCGTCGAGCGCACACCCTACGGCGTCTGGCAAAAGGACGGCGAGGTGCGCGCCATCGCCGCCGACGGCGGCGCGATCGACGATGTGCGCGACGGCCGCTATTTCGGGCTGCCATTCGTCGTCGGAGACGGCGCCAATGCGCGGGTGCGTGAATTCGCCGAACTCCTCGACGCCATGGCGGAGTTGAAGCCCCGCGTCGAAGCCGGAGTGCTGATCAGCGAGCGCCGATGGAATCTGAAGCTGAAGTCGGGCGTCGAGATCAAGTTGCCAGAAAACGATCCCAAGACGGCGGTTGCGACCCTGCTAAGGATCGAGCGCCAGTCGCGCATTCTCGAACGTGACATTCTTGCGCTCGATTTCCGCGCGCCGGGCCGCATGTTCGTCCGTCTGTCGCAAGAAGCCGCGGCCGCGTGGGCAGATGCGCACGCGCCGAAGAAGGGCGGCCAACCATGAACCTCCGCGCGCTTCCGCCTCGCATGCGGCAGATTCCGGCGCGCAAGAGCGCGATCCTCTCGGTGCTGGACGTTGGCGCCTCGAAGATCGTTTGCCTCATCGCGCGCTTGACGCCGATGGAGCCGTCCGACTCGCTGCCCGGCAGAACGCACCGATGTAAGGTGCTTGGCATCGGCCATCAGCGGTCGAGCGGCGTCAAAGGCGGCGCCGTCGTCGATCTCGCAGCGGCCGAAAACGCGGTGCGCCTTGCCGTCGACGCGGCCGAGCGCATGGCCGGTGTCGAGGTCGGCGGGGTCATCGTCAATATATCGGGCGGCCTCTTGGCCTCCCAACGATACACGGCGAAGGCAGCGCTGCGGGGAAAAAGCGTCTCCGAACACGACATTCATCGCGTGCTCGAGGCGGCCTCGGCGGCGAGTTCGAGTCCGGGCCGCGCCATTTTGCACGCGCTGGCGACCGGATACTGGCTGGACGCCACCCCCGACGTGCGCGATCCGAAGGGAATGATCGGCGAGGAGCTTGGCGTCAACCTGCACGTCGCCTCCTGCGACTCGGCCGCCGCACGCAACCTCATGCTGGTCATCGAGCGCTGCCACCTCAAGGTCGAGGCGACGGTCGCCACGCCTTATGCGGCCGGGCTCTCTACGCTCGCTGACGACGAGGCCGAACTTGGCGCGGCGGTCGTCGATTTCGGCGGCGGATCGACCACGGTCGGAGTGTTTGCCGGCGGGCGTCTCATCCACGTGGACGCCGTCGCCGTCGGCGGCGTTCATGTCACCCGCGACATCGCCCGCGGCCTCAATATTTCGATGACCGACGCCGAGCGGCTGAAGACGCTGCACGGCTCCTGCCTCGCTTCGCCCTCGGACGATCGCGACTCCATCGCCATTCATCGGCTTGGCGACGACATGGACCATCCAAGCCATCTTCCGAAGTCGGAGCTCCTCAGGATCATCCGGCCGCGCGTCGAGGAGACTCTCGAACTCGTTCGTGACCGCCTTCGCACGTCCGGACATGTCGTTCAATCGGGCCGCAGGCTGGTGATGACCGGCGGCGGCTGCCAGCTCACCGGGCTGCCGGAGCTCGCGCGCTCGATCGTCTCGAGCCAGGCGCGCATCGGCCGTCCGCTGGGGATCGAGGGGCTGCCGGAATCGGGCAAGAGCCCGTCCTTCGCGGCCGCCGTCGGTCTGATGGTGTATCCGCAAATGGCGGGGCTCGAATACTACGAACCCACTCGTTCCGTGTCCCGGCAGGCGCACGAGGGGGGAGGATACGCCGCTCGGGTTGGGCGCTGGCTGAGAGAGAGCTTTTGAAGACGCGCGGCCCTCTTTCAAGGGGGCCCTCAAGAACAGGTTCACGCATTGAAAACCGGCGTCGGCGGACGCCCAACGGAATGAGGCAAGCATGTCGATCAATCTGAAGGCCCCGGAACTTAGGGAACTGAAGCCGCGCATCATGGTCGCTGGCGTCGGCGGCGCCGGCGGCAACGCGGTCAACAACATGATCGTCTCCGGCCTTTCCGGCGTCGACTTCATCGTCTGCAACACGGACGCGCAGGCGCTGACCTCCTCGCGCGCCGAGCGCATCATCCAGATGGGCCTGCAGGTGACCGAGGGTCTCGGCGCCGGCTCGAAGCCAGAGATCGGCAAGGCCGCCGCCGAAGAGGCGCTCGAAGAGATCCGCGATCACCTCGCCGGCGCGCACATGGTGTTCGTCACCGCCGGCATGGGCGGCGGCACGGGGACGGGCGCCGCGCCGGTCATCGCCCGGGCCGCGCGGGAGATGGGCATTCTCACCGTCGGCGTCGTCACCAAGCCTTTCCACTTCGAGGGCGGCCGGCGCATGAAGGTCGCCGAGATCGGCATCTCCGAGCTGCACAAGGCGGTCGATACGCTCATCATCATTCCCAACCAGAACCTCTTCCGCGTCGCCAACGAGAAGACGACTTTCGCCGACGCGTTCGCCATGGCCGACCAGGTCCTCTACTCCGGCGTCGCGTGCATCACCGATCTCATGGTGAAAGAGGGCCTCATCAACCTCGACTTCGCCGACGTGCGATCGATTATGAGCGAGATGGGCAAGGCGATGATGGGCACCGGCGAGGCGACGGGCGAAAGGCGCGCCGTCCTCGCCGCCGAGGCGGCCATCGCCAATCCGCTCCTCGATGAGACTTCGATGAAGGGCGCGCGCGGGCTCCTCATTTCGATCACCGGCGGCAACGACCTCACCCTCTACGAGGTCGACGAGGCGGCGAGCCGGATCCGCCAGGAAGTGGACGAGGAGGCCAACATCATCCTCGGCGCCACATTCGAGCCATCGCTCGACGGAGTGGTGCGCGTGTCGGTGGTGGCGACCGGCATCGACCAGGCGATTCTTTCGCAACTCGATACGATGAGTGTTCCGCCGCGCGCCGAATCGCCGCGCACGCGCGCGGCGGTCGCAGCGTCCGTCCGCGCGGCGGTCGAAGCACCGCTGGCCGCCATCCACCCTGACGTCGAAATCCAGCCGGTGGCGCTGACGCATGTTGCTTTCCCCGACCCGATCGAGGCGCGGTATGAGCCGGAGGAGGAACCAGCTCACTTCATCCCGCCGCCGCCCGAGCAGCCGACCGTCCGCGGGCCGCGGATGCCGCAGATCGAGGACCTGCCGCAGGTCGCGCAGAACCAGATCCGCGCAGCCATGCGGGAAGCGTCCGCGGCGCCCGCAGGCCCCCCGCCGGAGACGCGGCGCCGCTCGCTCCTCGAGAAGCTCGCGGCTTTCGGGATCACGCGATACGAGGAGGAGCGGCCGCAGCAGGCTGCCGCCGCGCCACCGCCTCCGACCGCTCCCCAGCCCCAGCCCCAGCCCGTCGCGGCGCCCGCGCCGGTCCTGGCGCGCCCGCAACCGGCGCATTCCCCGACCGACCACGGGCGGCCTCCGGCGCGCCCGCACGCCGTGCGCTCGGCCGCCGGAGGCCTCGACCCGCATGGTCGCGTGGCTTCCCGGCCGCCGGCGACCGAGGACGACCATTTGGAAATCCCGGCCTTTCTGCGGCGCCAACCCAACTGATTCGTGTCAAACTCCGATGCGTTTTCGGTCGCGGCGTGTCCGCGACCGGGGTCTCGACGGGCCGATAAACAGCGTCAACCAGCTTGGTTAATAAATTGATAATAATCGATAAAATGCCTGTGGCGAAATTGTAACTTTTGTTCAACAAAGGTGATTTGGCTCGACCTTTCTTCACCTCGTAGACTGCGGCCAAATCCGATCCGTGCCAGATTCGTCATCAATTGGCTGGGGCGGGTCGGAGTCAACGAAAGTCGGCGCTGCGGTCATCGGAAACGTTCCGAAGAGTAGCGTCCAGCGCCGATGATGCGGAGACGGGCGGCGGCCCGGGAGCGCGAGTGAAAGCAAAAGTCGGCTACCAAACGACCCTGCGCGAACGCGCGGCAGTGAGTGGGTTGGGGGTGCACTCGGCGGTCCCGGCCCAAATCGTCCTTCAACCGGCGGACGCCGATTCAGGCATCGTCTTCCTGCGCACCGGGCTTCCTGGCGGGCGTGAGCGCCTGCTCGAGGCTCGTCGGTCAAACGTGACCCATACCTCCCTTTGCACCGTGCTCGGCGACGCCTCAGGGGCGAGCATCGGCACAGTCGAGCATCTGCTCGCGGCGCTCTGCGGCCTCCAGATCGACAACGCCCTCATCGAGATCGACGGTCCTGAGACGCCGATCATGGACGGCTCCGCCGCCGCGTTCGTCGACGCCATCGACCAGGTCGGCGTCGTGCAGCAGTCGCGGGCCCGCCGCTACCTCAAGATCATGAAGCCGGTGCGCGTCGAGCGCGACGGCGGTTATGCCGAGCTCCTGCCGGCGGACCAGGGGTTTCGGCTCGACGTCGAGATCGATTTCACCTCGCGCGCCATCGGCCGGCAACGACGCGTCTTCAACGTCGATCCCGGCACATTCCGGCGCGAGATCGCCCGCGCCCGCACCTTCGGCTTTGTCAGCGACGTGCAGAAGCTTTGGCAGGCCGGCTTCGCGCTCGGCTCGTCGCTCGAGAACTCCGTCGCCATCGACGGGGACGAGATCCTCAATCCCGAGGGACTGCGCTATGCCGACGAATTCGTGCGGCACAAGGCGCTTGACGCCATCGGCGACCTCTCGCTCGCCGGCGCGCCGATCGTCGGCCTCTACCGTACCTACCGGCCAGGCCACAAGTTGAACGCGATGGCGCTCGGCGCGCTGTTCAAGGACCGCTCGGCCTACGCCTTCGTGGAAGCAAGCGCCAAGCCGCTCTTTCCCGCGCCCGGCGTGGGGCGCCTGCCTGCGGCGGTCGCCGCTTACGGCCCGGAATAGGCTTCACGCACCCGCCCGCCCGCGCCGGGCGCGGCTGCCGAAATCCTTCGGCTCGCGCGCGCTCCGGTCGGCGAGCATCGGCTTAAAGAGACGTGTGAGCCTATCCGCCCATTCGGCGGCGCCCTCGGGACTGTCGATCAGGTCCTGCCGAATTTCGATGAGCGCATTGGCGAGCATGAGCGGCGTCGCGACCGCGTCGATGGTGTCCCCCGCCAGCGCCCCATCGTAGGGCTCGTTGTCGCCGACTCCGCCGTCCTGGATGTCCGGCTCGCCGAGAAGCTTCTCAATGAGCGGCCTCGGCATCCGGTCGTCCCGGTCCCACAAGACCCCGACCTTCCAGCGCCGCGAGACGCCGCGCCAGACCGGCGTGAACGAATGGATGGATATGACCGCTGGCGGCTCGCCGCTCGCCATCATCTTCTCAATCGTCGCCATGATGATGTTGCGATAGGGAGCCCAAAACCGTTCCCGCCGACGGGCGATCTCGGCCGCGTCGATGCGCGCGTTGGCCGGCACGATCGCGCCGTCGGAATAGCGCATGACGAGGGTGGGGTCGTCCGCGCCCCGGTTGGGGTCGATAAGCAGGCGCGAGAAGGTCGAGAGCGCCGCTGGAGCATTGAGTCGCGCGGCCAGCGCGCGCGTGAGGTCGGCGGCCCCAATGTCATAGGCGATGTGACGGGCGAAGGCCACGGGCGGCAACCCGAGCGAGCCGTATTCCGGCGGCAGCGCGTTGGAGGCGTGATCGCATATGAGGAGGACGCCCGCGTCAAGCGGGCCGGGCTTGTATTCGAAGGGCGGGAATTCCGCCGCCGCGGGAAGGCTGGGGCGCGCAGTCTCCTTCATCAGAAGCGCTTGCCGGAGAGATGTGTCGCCACTAAGGACAGTGACCGCATTTGTCGCGCGAAAGCCCATCGCTTCTCTTAACGTTTCTCCGATGTCGATTTCCGTCCGGCGCGCGGCGCCGCAGCGCCTTGTGGCGCCATTCTGCGCGCTCGTCGCAGGCGCAGTCGCGATGGGGGCCTCTCCCATCTTCGTCCGCCTCGCCGACGTCGGGCCGTTCGCGAGCGCGTTTTGGCGCGTCGCGCTCGCCCTGCCGCTCCTCTACGGCTGGCTGCGCTTGTCCAAGCGCAGCCAGGCGCCCGGCGAGCGCTTTTCGCAAGCCACGATTCTCGCCGGCCTCGCCTTCTCGGGCGACCTTTTCTTCTGGCACCTTTCGATCGTCCACACGAGCGTCGCCAACGCGACGTTCTTCGCGACGACGGCGCCGATCTGGGTCGTCCTGTTCGGCTGGCTCCTGTTCCGACAGAAGGCGACAGCCGGCGTGCTCGCCGGGCTCTGCCTCTGTCTGATCGGCGGCGCGGCGCTGCTCGCCCAAAGCTTTGAACTTCGGCCCGCAGGCGCGCTTGGCGACGGCTTCGGCGTCGCGACGGGCGTCTTCTTCGGGCTCTATTTTCTCGCCGTCCAGGCGGCGCGGAAGAAAGCCTCCGCGGCGCAGCTCACGTTTGAGGCGACGCTCATCACTGCGGCGATCCTCTTTATCATTGCCGTCGTCGCCGAGCCGACGCTCATTCCGCGATCGGCGCGAGGCGTAGCGGCGCTTCTCTCCATGGCCTGGATCAGCCATTCCGGCGGCCAGGGGCTTCTCTCGATCGCGCTCGGCCGCCTGCCGGCCGCATTCTCCTCGCTCGTCATCTTTCTGGAGGCGATTGCTGCGGCGCTGTTCGGCTACCTCATCCTCGGCGAGCCGGTGAGCGCGGTGCAGGCGCTCGGCGGCCTTGCGATTCTCGTCGGCATTTTTGTCGCCCGCCCGCGGTAGGCGGGGCGCCCGCCTTCAAAGGATATACCGGCTGAGGTCGGCGTTGCCGGCGAGGTCTCCGACCTGGCGCTCGACGAAGTCGCCTTCGATCCGCACCTTCTCGCCCG
>Ga0209040_10001377_pt1 | contig 19202 bp, 17 predicted proteins | sample BogFormECP12_OM3_FD_188240 | JGI IMG/M metagenome (GOLD analysis project Ga0209040, IMG submission 188240) | Bog forest soil microbial communities from Calvert Island, British Columbia, Canada - ECP12_OM3 (SPAdes) (version 2) | ecosystem: Environmental > Aquatic > Freshwater > Wetlands > Bog ...
CAGAGTCAGATGCGGGCGCGGCCACGATCGTCGTGTAGTCCATCGCGCCGCCCTCTTCCAGCGTGTGGTGGACGGAGGCGATCGTGGTGCCCTTTTGCCCGATAGCTACGTAGACACACCGCACCTGCTTTTTCTCATCACCGGATTCCCAGTTCTGTCGCTGGTTGAGAATGGTGTCCACGCAGACGCTGGTCTTGCCTGTCTTACGGTCGCCGATGATCAGCTGCCGCTGGCCGCGGCCGATCGGCGTCATCGCGTCAATTGCCTTGATACCGGTCTGCAGTGGCTCTTTGACGCCCTGGCGCTGCACCACCGACGGGGCCTGAATCTCCAAGGCCCGTCGGTCGTCGGCTTCGATGTCGCCGCGGCCGTCGATCGGGTGACCAAGCGGGTCGATGACCCGGCCGAGGAACCCATCACCCACCGGCACCGAAAGCACCTCGCCGGTGCGTTTGACCTGCTGGCCCTGTTCGATGGTCTCGAAGTCACCCAGGATCACCGCGCCGACGCTGTGCTCGTCGAGGTTGAGCGCCACGCCCAAAACCCCGCCGGGAAATTCGAGGAGCTCTTGGGTCATCACCGACGGTAAGCCCTCAACGTGCGCAATACCGTCGCCGTCGTCGACGACCGTGCCGACCTCCTCCCGGGCCGTGTCGGAGGTAAAGGAGCTAACGTATTCCTCGATCGCGCCCTGAATGTCGTCAGCGGAGATTGTCAACTCTGCCATGGCTTTTCGTTCTTCCTGCTTGTTGATTGACTACGTGGTGTTTCAGTCTGGCAACTGGGTCTGGGCCGCGGCGAGACGAGACGAGAGCGTACCGTCGATGATCTCGTCGCCGACCGAAATTGCGAGTCCGCCTAGCAGTCCGGGGTCGATTTGCATCTGCACTGTCACCGGATGGCCGTAGATCCGGCTCAGCACTTGGGTCAGGCGCTCTTGCTGGACGTCGCTGAGTTCGGTGGCCGCGCTGACGTGCGCGACGACTTCGCCACGTCGAGCCACCGCCACTTCACCCAGCGTGAGCACCGCTTCCTCGGCCGGTTCACCCCGCAACAACTCGACCGTCTTGGAAAGCAGTTCAAGCGCTATCGGATTGACAGTGGTGCTTGCGCTTTCCAGCACGTTGCGCAGCAACCGAACCCGGCTGTCGGCGGGTGTTTCGTAGTCGCCGAGCAGGATGGAGAGGCGCGGCTGAGCATCAACGATCCGGCTGAACCAGAACAACTGGTCTTCTACCTCGTCCAGCGAACCGGCATGTTCGGCACGCGTCAACAATGCGTTCCGCAACACCAGCTCGACCGCGTCGACCAGATCGTTGTTGGCCGACCAGCGTTGCGAGACGGCCGCCTTGAGGATGTCGAGCGCGGGCTCTCCGACTTTGTCGGATACCAGCCGCTCGAGCAGCCGGACTCTGGGCGCGGCGTCCTCAGCCGGCATAGTTAGATACCGGGTGACGACGGTCTCGCGTTCGAACAGTGCGGCGACCGATGTCAGTTCATCGGCAAGCGTAGAAAGCCCGCTGTCGTCAAGGTCTTTGGCTATCTCACCGAAGCGCTTCATCAGAGCGTCCAGCGACAGTCGGCTAGCCGACCGCATTTTCGCCGATAGCGGGTACTGGACGTCCGCCTCGGACGGCGCCATCGCATCAAGCTCGTCGAGAAAGCGGTTGACGGTGGCTGACTGCTGCGCCGGGTCGGCAACATAGCCACGCACCAATTCCCCTGCCCGCCACACGGATTCGGCGCCGAATTCCTGACGCAGCTGGCGAACCAACTGCGCTCGCAGTAGCTCGACCTGCTTGGCGCCCTGAACTTTGACGCGCTCGATCTCTGCATCGGCTTGAGCCCGCAGTTGTTCGGCAATGCGTTCGGCGTCGGCGCCGGCCTCTTCGGTAATCCGCTCCGCTTCCGCCTTGGCGTCTTTGCGCGCTTTGTCGTGGGCTTGGCTGGCTTCCGCGAGCCGATCGGCGGCAGCCGCGGCGTCGTCCAACTGTTGGCGCACGACGTTCTGCCGATCGACCATCATTTTGCGCACCGGCGGCACGACCCAACGCCATACCATCCACACGATGACGGCGAACCCAATCAGCTGCCCGATGAATGTCGACATCTTCGCTACCGACCTGCCCCGGTGGCTGAGACTGAGGTGGTGATCTCGACGCCGAGGATGCGGCTGGCCAAGGTGGTGGACATGGTGTCCACGCGAGAGCGCAGATCCGTAGCCACCGCATCCCCCTCCCGCTTGAGTTGGTCGGCGGCGTCCTGCAGTGTCGAGGAAACCTGTTCCTCGGCGCGGGTGCGCATTTCCTCGAGGACCTTGCGGCCCTCTGCCCGGGCGTCGTCGCGGGCCGCCGATGACTTGACCCGAGCTTGCGACATTGCCTTCTCGTAGTCCTCCTTGGCGGCGGCGAACTGCTCGGCCGATTTTTTGTTGTCGGCCTGCGTCTTGGTGATCATTTTCTCGCGCTCGTTCAGCACCCTCATGATCGGTGGCACCACGAAGGTGCCGATCACGCCGAGCACGATCAAGAAGATGATCAGCATAACGAAGAAGGTGCCGTTGGGGAGGAGGAAGTTGCCGCCTCCCTCAGCCTGGCTGGCGGTAGCCAGGACGACAGCGCCCATGTCACCCATCTTGGCGAGTTACTTCGGCGCGATCGGGGTGGCGAAGACGAACAGCGCCATGAAGGCCAGGTTGATGAAGTAGGCGGCCTCGACCAGACCCACGGTGATGAAGAACGGGACGAACAGCCGGCCCTGCGCCTCGGGCTGCCGCGCGATACCGGAGATCAGCGCGTTACCGGCGACACCGTCACCGATACCGGCGCCGATCGCGCCCCCGGCCATGATCAGTCCGCCGCCGATAAGGGCGCCGAGGCCGACAAGATTGGGGTCTCCCATTTTTTATCCTCCTTGATATTTGGTTAGGGCTCTGTCAGGTCTGTAGTGGTGTGGAAGCCGGGGTTTTGGCCGTCCTAATCGTGTTCCCCTTCCAGCTCCATCGATTGACTGAAGTACAAGACGGTCAGCAGCGCGAAGATGAACGCCTGGATCGCGCCGACGAATAGGTCGAATGCCTTCCAGATCGCGTTGGGCGCCCACATGATGTAGGGCGGGAATAGCGCGATCAGCGCGACCAGGATGCCGCCGGCGAACATGTTGCCGAAAAGTCGGAGCGATAGCGAGATCGGCTTGGCGAGTTCTTCAACCACATTGATTGGCGAGAAGATCACCCCGACGACGGTAGGCAGGGTGCCCCACACGTGCCCCTTGATGATCTTGACGGGATACCCGACGGGGCCGCTGCGCCACACGCCGGCCAGGTGGTAGCAGAGGAACACGAACAGCGCCAGCGCCAGCACATAGTTGATGTCCGACGCCGGCGGGGCGAACAACTCTTTCGGAGACCCGCCCGCCGGGTCGGTGTACTGAACGGGCAGCACCGACAGCCAGTTCGAGATCAGGATGTACACGAAGAGCGTGACGGCCAGGGGCAACACGAAGGGCGCGATTCGCATCCCGATCGCGGATTCGATCTGGTTGCGCATCTGGATAGTGATCGCCTCGAAGAACAACTGCACACCGCCCGGCACGCCGGTGGAGGTGACCTTGGCGCGCAAGAAGAATGCCAGGGCGATGACGATGACGGCGGCGAGGGCAGCGGACGCCACGGTGTCGACGTTGACGGTCAAGCCGAACCAGCGGGCGGTTTCGTGGTGGCCGACCTCGATGGCACCCTCAGCCAGCAGCGTCTCAGTCATCGCTGTCGCCTTTCCCTTCCAGTCCGTTGCCCGCGCCGCCCTCCCAGCCGCGGTCGGCGGTCTCGGTGCGCAGCTTCTTCCAGACCGGCAGCGCGGTCGACACCACCAGCAGAACCTGGAACAGCGCAAGCCCGAACACCACGCCCAGCCCGGCGGGTCGGAAAACGAATGCGGCGCCCAGTCCGATCACGGTGATGATCAGCAGCCTGCTTGCCGAGTTCATCGCCATCTGCTTCTTCAGCGGATGCGCTTCGGCGGTGATCGCCGCCACCGACCGCTGCACACCGACGGCGTTGAGCAAACCCAGCAGAAGCCCCACGCCGAAGAAAACGCCCACCATCGGGTGGTGCAGCGAGCCCGCGACGGCGATCGCGACGACGGTCAGCACAAGCGAGATGGCGAGGAGACGAACCGGCCGGAACGCAACCGAGGGAAACACCAACGGCGCGTCCTGCCCTGGTGTTGTCACTGCTGCACCTCGTCCTCGCTAGGGGGGAGTTGCCTGGTTGATCTGTGCGTGGCCCGTTGAGCGTAACGGAGGGCAATCACTGCACTCGCATCACCCAAGGGACAACTCCCCTTTGTCGGTCGTACGTCGGACCAATCGGACGCGAATCCGATGGCCGGTGGCCGGCAACCCGCGAGGTTTATTCGGGTTCTACCAGCACCGTACCATACTGCGGGCCGCCCTACTACTCCTCGTCGTAGATATCCTCGCGGCGGCGTAACAGCGGGATCAACGTGGCGATAACCGCGATCGCAATCGCGCCCAGCATCACCGCTGCGGTATCGCGCGGGTTGAAGAAGATCGTGCTCGCGGCGCCGAAAGCGACTATGCCCACCCACAGATAGATCAGCAGAACCACGCGGCGATGCGAATGACCGATCTGCAGCAACCGGTGATGCAGGTGCATCTTGTCGGGGCTGAACGCGCTGCGACCCGCCCGGGTGCGCCGCACGATCGCCAGCAGCAGGTCGAGCATCGGGACGAACATGACCGCCACGACGAGTAGGAACGGCGACAGCAGAGCAAACACGTCGCGGGCGCCGTAAGCGTTCTGCGAGATCGGTCCCGCAGCCGTCGTCGACGCGGCGGCCAACATCAGGCCGATCAGCATCGAACCGGAATCCCCCATGAAGATCTTGGCGGGATGGAAGTTGTGCGGCAAAAAGCCCAGACAGGCCCCGGCCAGCACTACCGAGATGACCGCCGGCGGGTAGAAGAGCACGTCGCCCCCGTGGTCGCGAAGCAGGCCGACCGAGAACATGCAGATGGCCAGCGCGGTGATGAGGCCCAGCCCGGCGGCCAGCCCGTCAAGACCGTCGACGAAGTTCATCGCGTTGACGATCGACACGGTCAGCGCCAGCGTGAGCAGGATCGAGGAGGCTTGGTCCAGCACGATGGTGCCGACGCCGCCCAGCGGGATATACAGGACACTCCAGGCGACGCCCATCGTGACCAGCACACTGGCAGCGGTGATCTGACCGGCGAACTTAGTCAGTGCGTCCAGGCCCCACCGATCGTCGATCAGGCCGATGCCCATGATCACCGCGCCTGCCACGACCACCGCGGGCATGCCCGACGAGTAGACGAAACCGCGTGTGAGAGCGGGCAGCTGAGATGCGAGAAAAACCGCGGCGATGACGCCGAGAAACATCGCCAGACCGCCCATCCGTGGCGTCGGCGTGGTGTGCACATCGCGTTCGCGCGGGTAGGCCACCGCGCCGAACCGGGTCGCCAGCAGACGTACCGGTCCCGTCGCAAAGTAGGTGATGATCGCGGCCGTGAGCCCGACGAGCGCCAACTCGCGCAACGGAACACCGGCGCCACGGTCAGACAGGGCGAGCAGACCGTCGGCGAGGTTGTGGATACCCCTAACCACCCCGAGACCGTACTGCACCACCCTGAGACCATAGTGAATCGCCGTGGCGAGTCAGCCGGTCAGACTCGCGGCGTCCAAACCGAGCACCGCGGCGATACCCTCGGCGCTGACGGGTCCGGATCGGAGAATGCGTGGTTCGGGCCCGGTCAAGTCCAGGATCGTCGAGGCCGCCTGCTGTGCGGCAGGACCGGCGTCGAGATAGACGTCGACGAGGTCACCTAGCTGGTTGCGCGCCTCGCCGGCGTCGACGGCCGGCGGACGGCCGGAGACGTTGGCGCTCGATACCGCCATCGGCCCGACCTCACGCAACAGTTCAATGGCTACCGGGTGCAGCGGCATCCGCAGCATCACCGTGCCCCGGGCATCGCCGAGGTCCCACTGTAGGGACGGCGCTTGCCGGACCACCAGGCTCAGCGCGCCCGGCCAGAATGCGCGGATCAGGTCACGCGTTGACTGCGGAACCATCAGCGCAAGGCCGTCGATGGTGTGCCAAGAGCCGACTAGCACCCCCACGGGCATGTCGCGCCCGCGTCCCTTCGCCGATAGCAGTGCGGCCACCGCTGAGCTGTCGAAAGCGTCGACGCCGATACCGTAAACCGTGTCGGTCGGGAGAACCACCAGCCCACCGTTCTTGACGGCCGCAGCTGCCGATGCGATTCCGCGGGAACGCTGTTCGGGATCGGCGCAGTCGAATACGTCAGTCACGGGCGCCGTCGCCCCTTCTGCGGGCCGTCACGAATCTGCTCCGGCCGGTCAGATCTGTTCGGGCGACGATGTCATCGAAAAGACCAGTGCTGCTGACGAGTTCGCATGTCAGCAACGATGTGGTGTCGTCGTGCTCGACGGCGAAGAAACCTCCCGGACGCAACCATCGGCCGGCGAGCCGGACAACGGCGGCGATCACCCTCATCCCGTCCGGACCACCGAACACAGCTTGCGGCGGGTCATGTTCAGCGACTTCGGGTTCGAGCTCAACAGTGTCAGGCACATAGGGCGGGTTGGTCACCACCAGATCGACTTGCCCGTCGATCTCGCTAAGCAGGCCGGGGTCGGTGGCGTCAGCCCGCACTAACTCGACCTTGGTGCCCAACGAGTTTCTGCGCGCATACTCAAGTGCGGCATCGGAGTTGTCGATGCCGAGCACCCGCGCTTCCGGCCAGCGCTGCGCCAGTGCGAGCGCCAGCGCACCCGAACCGGTGCAGACGTCGACGATGAGCGGCCACGCGGGAGCTCCCGGAAGACACTGCGCGGTAGCCCATTCCAACATGACTTCGGTTTCCGGGCGCGGAATGAAAACGCCGGGCCCGACGAACAGCGTCAGCGGACCGAATGCGGCTGTGCCGGTGATGTGCTGCAGCGGCACTCGCCGCGACCGCGCTGTGATCGCGGCGTGGTAGCGATCGAAGAAGGTGTCGTCAGGCGAATCGATCAGCGCCAGCCGTCCTCGCTCGGCGCCGGTCAGGTGCGCGGCCAACTCCTCGGCGTCGTAGCGCGCGGAGTTGATTCCGGCGTCTGCGAGCAGCGTCGTGGCCGAGTCGATCGCGCACCGCAGTCGAGTCGTCATGCCTGCTGCAGCCGTGATTGCCTGTCGGCGACGCTCAGAGCGTCGAATAATGCGTCAAGGTCGCCGTCGAGAACCTGATCGAGATTGTGTGCTTTGTAACCGATGCGGTGATCGGTGACCCGGTTCTCCGGGAAGTTGTAGGTGCGGATGCGTTCGCTGCGGTCCACGGTGCGGATCTGGCTGGCGCGATCGGCCGACGCGTCGGCCAGTGCCTGTTCCTCCGCCATCACCTGCAGGCGAGCGGCAAGCACCTGCAACGCGCGGGTCTTGTTCTGCAGCTGCGACCGTTCGTTTTGGCAGGTGACGACAATTCCGGTGGGCAGGTGAGTAATTCGCACCGCCGAGTCGGTGGTGTTGACGCCCTGACCGCCCTTGCCGGAGGACCGGTAGACGTCGACGCGTAGGTCCGACTCGTCGATCTGCACCTCGCCGACTTCCTCGGGCTCCGGGTAGACCAGCACGCCGGCGGCCGAAGTATGCACGCGGCCTTGGGATTCGGTGACCGGGACCCGCTGCACCCGGTGCACCCCGCCCTCGAACTTCATCCGCGACCACACGCCGTCGGCCGAGTCGCCCTTGCTGGCGATCGCGAGCGTCGCGTCCTTGTAGCCGCCCAAGTCCGAGGTGGTTTCGTCCAGTACCGTCACCGCCCAGCCATGTCGTTCGGCGTAGCGGATGTACATCCTGGCCAGGTCCGCGGCAAAGAGGGCCGATTCTTCGCCTCCCTCACCGGATTTGACCTCGAGCACGATGTCGTCGGCATCGTGGGGGTCGCGGGGTGCCAGCATGTCGGTGAGCTGGGTGTCCAGCTCGGCAGCGCGTGATTCCAGTTCGGCGACTTCGTCGACGAAGGACGCGTCGTCGGCAGCCAGTTCACGTGCGGTCTCCAGGTCTCCTCGCACCGACTCCAGCTTGCGGTGGGTGGCCACGATTGGCGCCAGCTGCGCGAACCGACGACCGACTTTGCGCGCATTGGCCGCATTGCTGTGCAGTTCGGGGTCGGACAGCTGACGCTCGAGCTCGGCGTGTTCGGCCAGCAGCGCGTCGATCGCCTGCACGCCCTGCGTCATGCTGAGCTCCAATCCAGCGTCACGTTATCCGAACGCAAAACGACGCCCGGCCTGTGCGGTTTACGCAACAGTTCGGGCGTCGCTGCAACTACTTGTCGGCCGAGGCGTCTTTCTCGGCGCCGGCCTTGCGCTTGCCGTAGCGCTTCTCGAAACGAGCTACCCGGCCGCCGCTGTCGAGAATCTTCTGCTTGCCGGTGTAGAACGGGTGGCACTGCGAGCACACCTCGACCACGATGTGGCCGCTTTCCTTGGTGCTGCGGGTCGTGAAGGTGTTGCCGCACCCGCAGAGCACGGTGGTCTCGCCGTAGGCGGGATGAATGTCAGATTTCATGATGTCCTCTTCAATCGTCGGTCGCCGGGTCGCCCTGATGAGCTATTGGACGTGAACCGGAACCTCAACTTCGGCTGTCGATTATGCCAGGTCAGCCGCTCTCCCCCTAAACGCGCGCCGGCAGCCGCGCATTCCCCGGACTAAGTGGGGCTGACCTGGTACTTCGCCGGCTGGTCGACCACGACATAGGTCTTGTCGCGCCCGATGCGGGTCCACAGCAGGCCATCCTCCGGCGCAGCGCCGCGGGCGCTCAGTTCGCGCTTGAGGATCTTGTTGGTGGCGGTGGACGGCAGGCCGTCGGTGATCCAGACGTGGCGCGGCCAGGCCTTGGGCGACAGGTCGGACTGGCCGGCCAGAAACTCACCCAACTCCCCCGGCGTCAGCTCGGCGTTGTCCGCCAACACCAATGCCGCCATCACCTGGTCTCCCACCTGCTCATCAGGTACCGCGTACACCGCCACCTGGCTGACAGCCGGCAACCGTTGCAGGATGCGCTCGATGGGCGCCGTCGTCATATTTTCGCCGTCCACCCGCAGCCAGTCTCCGCTGCGCCCGGCGAAGTAAATCCAGCCATCCGCGTCGCGATAGGCCAGGTCACCTGACCAGAACATGCCGTGGCGGAGTCGCGCGTCGGTGGCGTCCTGGTCGTTGTAGTAGCCGGCGAACAGGCCTGCACCGGACGTGTTGACCAGTTCGCCGATCGCTTCGTCGGGGTTGATCAACGCGCCGTCGCCGTCGAATTGGGCCACCGGGCATTCGGTGAGCGTGTCCGGGTTGTAAATGCTCACGCCGGGAAAGCCTTGGCCCAGTGAGCCCGCCGGGCAACCGTCTTCGCGGGTGATGATGATCGCGCCTTCGGTCGAGCCGAAGCCGTCCCACACTCTGCAATCGAAACGCCGGCTGAACTCCGCGATGTCGCGGTCGCTTGCCTCATTGCCGAACGCGACGAGCAGCGGGTTGTCCGCATCGTCGGGCTGCTCGGGGGTGGCCAGCACGTAGGCCAGCGGCTTGCCGACGTAGTTCATGTAGGTCGCGCCGTAGCGGCGCAGATCGGGCAGCAAACCGGATGCCGAGAAGATGGCTGGAACCATCGCCGCACCGGAGCCCACCGCCACACTCCAGCCCGCCAGCAGTGCGTTGGAGTGAAACAGCGGCATCGACAGGTAGCAGACGCCGGATGAATCCACCTCGAACCGCTCGATCAGGTTGGCGCCGGCGAAAATCACGGTCAGGTGCATCACGCGGACCGCCTTCGGCTCGCCGCTAGTGCCCGAGGTGAAGATCATCATGAAGGTGTCGGTCGGGTCGACCTCACGATGGGGCACCAGCGGCCCGGCTGCTGCGAGCAAACCAGACCACTCGGTGCCCGAGATGTCCAGAACGCGGACGCCGGGCAGGTCGAGGCCCTCAAGGAGTCCGCGGTGGGCAGGGTCGGTGAGCACTATCTGACAGTCGGCCCGCAGGATGTCTTTGGCCAGCGCCGCGCCGCGACGGGTGTCGTTGATGCCGCACAACACGTAACCACCGAGTGCGGCCGCCGCCATCGCGGTGAGCATCTCGGGGGTGTTGCCCAGCAGCGCACCGACGTGCAGGGGCCGTTTGGGGTCGGCGATACCGATCAATGCGGCGGCCGCAGCGGAAGCGTCCGCCAGATGCTCGCCCCAGCTCCACACCCGGTCGCCGTATTTCACCGCCGGAGTGGGGTCGCCAACGCGGCTGCGAAGCAGTTGCTGAACAGTGTCCGCCACGGCTCACCACTTTCCCGTCGGTCCCCGACAGGCTGGCACGTTACCGCCGCAGCTTTAGCTGCTCAGCGGGAAGGGCAGTGTTCGTCGACTGCGGTGATGTGCTAATCGCGGTCAGTCGTTGTCGTTACCCGGTGTCGTCTTAGACACCTGAACCAGGAACTCGTAGTTGGTCTTGGTCTTGCGCAGCTGCGACATCAGTAGGTCGATGGCCTGATGGGAATCCAGTCCCGACAGCACGCGGCGCAGCTTGTGCACAATGCCGAACTCGTCTGGCGACAAAAGCAATTCGTCCTTACGGGTGCCCGACGGGTTCACGTCCACGGCGGGGAACACCCGACGTTCGGAGATCTTGCGGTCGAGCTTGAGCTCGGCGTTACCGGTGCCCTTGAACTCCTCGAAGATCACTGTGTCACCGGTGGATCCGGTTTCGACCATCGCCGTGGCGATGATGGTCAATGAGCCGCCTTCTTCGATATTGCGGGCGGCGCCGAGGAAGCGCTTCGGCGGGTAGAGGGCCGTGGAGTCGACACCACCGGACAGGATGCGGCCCGACGCCGGAGACGCATTGTTGTAGGCACGTCCGAGGCGGGTGATCGAGTCCAGCAGCACGACGACGTCCTTGCCCTGCTCGACCAAGCGCTTGGCGCGCTCGATCGCCAGCTCAGCCACCGAGGTGTGGTCTGACGGCGGCCGGTCGAACGTCGAGGCGATGACCTCGCCCTTGACCGAGCGCGTCATGTCGGTGACCTCCTCAGGCCGCTCGTCGACGAGCACGACCATGAGGTGGCATTCCGGGTTGTTCCTGGTGATCGCGTTGGCGATGTCCTGCAGGATCGTCGTCTTACCGGCCTTGGGCGGCGACACGATCAGTGCGCGCTGGCCCTTGCCGATCGGCATGATCAGGTCGATGACCCGCGTGGTCAGCCGGTCGGGGGTGGTTTCCAGGCGTAGCCGCTGGTTGGGGTACAGCGGTGTCAACTTGCTGAAATCGGGACGCTTCTTGGCGTCTTCGACTGGCCCACCGTTGACGGTGTCCAAGCGCACCAACGGGTTGAACTTCTGCCGCTGGTTGGGTTGTTCGCCTTCCTTGGGCACCCGCACCGCGCCGGTCACCGCGTCGCCTCGGCGTAAGCCGTTCTTGCGCACCATGTTCATCGAGACATAGACGTCGTGCGGGCCGGCGAGATAACCGGAAGTGCGCACGAACGCGTAGTTGTCCAGAACGTCGAGGATGCCGGCAACCGGCTGAACGACGTCGTCTTCGCGCAGTTCGGTGTCACCGCCGCCGCCGTCGCCCGACCGATCGCCGCGACGCCGGCGCTCCCGGAATCGGCGGCCTCGGCGGCCGCCGCGCCCGTCACCGTCGTCGTCTTGCTGGTTCGAGCCGCCGCGGTTCTGTTGTCCGCCCGAGCCCTGTTGATCGCCGCCCTTGTCGGACTCCCTATCGGACTCGCGTTCGTCGGACTTGGTGTCCTGTTGGTCGTGGTCACGCGTCGGCTTCTCAGCGGTTTGATCGGCCTTTTCCCCTCCGCCGTGCCGCTCGTCTGCCTGGTCGACGGAAGATCCCCCTGCGCTGGAGTCAGCGTGGGTCGGGTCGTTGGCGGTCGCTTCGGTCTGGTTGGCCGGAGCGTCGGTCGCGTGGTTGTGTGATTCGCCGCTGGCGCCGACGTTGGCAGGTGCACCGTTTGCGTGCCCTTTGCGGCTTTCCCGAATCGCGGCGATGAGTTCGTTCTTACGCATCCCCGATGTGCCCTTCACGCCGGCTCGATTGGCCAACGCGCGCAGTTCGGGCAGCACCATGGTGGACAGCGAACCGTCCGACGCACTGGTGTTGGCCTCCGGCCCCGACCCGGATGCGTCGGGGCCGGCGGAAGTGTCGGGGGTCACGGTGTTCGACAGCTTGTCATTTTCAGTGCTGTCGCCAGCCGTAACGAGGTCCGTTTCAGTCACGGATTTCCTTTCTCTCCCTCGCTGATCGAATCAAGCAAGGGGTTCGTTGCAATCGGCCAAATCGCCGAGTGCTACCAACAATCGACTCTGCAACGGTGATCGCCACAGTTGGCGGTTTAAATGGCGAACCATCGTCCACGAGAAGATTTGGTGTTCGTCCTAGTGTCTACGCAGACTCAGAGGCTGCAATTGCTGGACGGCTCCGAGGATAACCTGCTTCGATGCCGGAAGCAAGAAGCCCCCTCACCACGCCAGTCGACGCTAGCTGCGGACGGCCACTCCGGAACTCCAGCGGACCCCGTCACCGGCCGTCATCTCACTGACTGCAAACCCGTTTGCGGCGCCGTACTCCAGGGCCTCGGCTGGCAACTCGGATGCCGTGCTCAGCGCGATCACCGCCGGACCAGCGCCAGATAGCACAGCTGCCACCTGATAACGCCGCAATAGTCGAAGGTATTCCGCCGATGCCGGCATCGCGGGCGCGCGCTGCGGCTGATGGAGCATGTCCTCGGTGGCGGCCATCAGCAGATCGGGTCGTTCGGTGAGCGCCACTACCAGCAGCGCTGCGCGGCTGAGATTGAATCGGGCGTCATGGTGGCTGACCTGCGCAGGAAGCAGCACCCGCGCCTCCGCCGTCGACGAGCGTTGCTCCGGAATGGCTGGAAACAGATGGATTTCGGGATGTAACCGCAGTGGCACACCCGAGAAGCTGGGCGGGTCGCAGCCGCGGTCGGTCCACGACACCACCGCACCGCCCAACACCGCCGCGGCGGCGTTGTCGGGATGCCCTTCGAATTCCGACGACAACTGAATCAGCTGGGCCTGGCTCAGAGGAGTCGAACCTGCTTGTGCGACAATCCCATTGACCGCTGCAAGGCCGCCGACCACCGCCGCTGCCGACGAGCCGAGACCCCGCGAGTGCGGGATGGCGTTACGGCACCGCACTATCAAGCCGGGCGCGGTGACGCCGGCCGCCTGCAGCCCGCGCTCGACGGCCCGAACCACCAAATGACCGGAGTCGAGCGCCAACTCCCCGGCGCCCTCGCCTTCAACTTCGACGATCAGGCCAGGATCGGTTGTCTCGACGATGATTTCGTCGTACAGACTCAACGCCAGCCCGATACTGTCGAAGCCCGGACCGAGGTTGGCGCTGGACGCCGCGACCACCGAACTGGCCAGCAGCCCGGCAGGCAGCATCTGGGTCACTAGACCAATCCCAATTTCGCGACGACGGCGACGGGGTCGACGGGCACCGGCGACACGCTCGGCATGTCCCGCAGCGCCGTGTCGGGATCCTTGAGGCCGTTGCCGGTGACAGTGCACACCACGGTCGATCCCGCTGCCACCCAGCCGTCGTCGACGGCTTTGAGAAGACCGGCGATGCTCGCCGCCGACGCGGGTTCCACGAAGACGCCTTCGGTACCGGCCACCAGGTGATATGCGGCCAGAATCTCGTCGTCGGTGGCGGCCAGGAACCGTCCCTTGGACTGCTGCTGCGCCTCGACGGCCGACGCCCACGACGCCGGCGAGCCGATGCGGATCGCGGTGGCGATGGTCTCGGGCTGGCTCACCGGTGCGCCGAGCACCAACGGCGCCGCGCCGGCGGCCTGGGTGCCGAGCATGCGGGGTAGTTTGTCGATCACTCCGTCGGCGTGATACTCGGTGTAGCCCTTCCAGTAGGCCGTGATGTTGCCGGCGTTGCCGACCGGTAAGGCGTGCACGTCCGGTGCGGTGCCCAGCGCGTCGACGATCTCGAACGCCGCCGTCTTCTGGCCCTCGATGCGGACCGGGTTGACCGAGTTGACCAACGAGATCGTCGGGAAGTCGGCGACGATCTTGCGGGCGAGTTCCAGGCAGTCGTCGAAGTTGCCGTCGATCTGGATGACCTTGGCGCCATGCATCACGGCCTGCGCCAGCTTGCCCATCGCGATCTTGCCTTGCGGGATCAGTACCGCGCAGGTGATGCCGGCGCGGGCGGCGTAAGCCGCCGCCGAGGCAGACGTGTTCCCGGTCGACGCACACAGCACGGCCTGCTGCCCGCGGGCCACCGCGTCAGTGACGGCCATCGTCATGCCGCGGTCCTTGAATGAGCCGGTGGGATTGAGGCCCTCGACCTTGAGATGAACCGTGCAGCCGGTCTTTGCCGAGAGCCTGGTTGCCGGTATCAGCGGGGTGCCGCCCTCCAACAAGGTGACGGGAGCCCAGTCGTCGCCGATCGGTAGCCGATCCCGATAGGCCGCGATCACACCCGGCCACGGCCGATGAATGCCGGTCTTGGCGGCGCTTGCCGGGCTCATTCGCTGGTTCCTTCCAGCCGCAGGACGCTGGACACACCCTGTACCACGTCGAGATCAGCCAGGGCATTGACGGTTTCGGACAGTGCGGCGTCGGTGGCGCTGTGGGTGACCACCACGATGCGGGCTCCTACCCGGTGCCCGCCCTCGCCGACGACACCTTCCTGGCGAACTTCGGCGATGCTGACTTCGCGCTTGGCGAATTCTGCCGCAACCGAGGACAATACGCCCGGCTTGTCAGCAACGTTCATGCTCACGTAGTAGCGGGTAGAGATGAAACCCATTGGCGCGATCGGTAGTTGAGCGTACTTCGACTCCTTCGGCCCGCGGCTGCCCAACACCCGGTTACGGGCGGCCATCACCAAATCGCCGGTCACTGCCGATGCGGTCGGCGCTCCGCCGGCACCCTGACCATAGAACATCAGTCGACCCGCGGCCTCCGCCTCGACCACCACGGCGTTGAAGGCGCCGCTGACCGTAGCAAGCGGATGCGACAACGGCACCAGCGCCGGGTAGACCCGAGCCGAAATCCGCTGCTGCCCATCGTCGGTCGTGATTCGCTCGCAAATCGACAGCAACTTGATCGTGCAGCCCAATGCCCGCGCGGACGCGAAGTCATCCGGGGTGATCGAGGTGATGCCCTCGCGGTAGACGTCGTCGGCGGTCACCCTGGTGTGGAACGCGATGGACGCGAGGATCGCGGCTTTCGCTGCGGCGTCATAGCCTTCGACGTCCGCGGTGGGATCGGCCTCGGCGTAGCCGAGTGCGCTCGCGTCGGCCAGCGCGCGCTCGTAGTCGACGCCGGTGCTGTCCATCTCGGAGAGGATGTAGTTGGTGGTGCCGTTGACGATCCCGGCTACCCGCTGCACCGTGTCGCCGGCCAGCGACTGGGTCAGCGGCCGGATCACCGGGATGGCACCCGCCACGGCAGCCTCGAAATACAGGTCCACATGCGCGCTTTCAGCAGCTTGCGCGAGCTCTCCGGCAGCGACCGACAGCAGAGCTTTGTTCGCCGTCACGACAGATTTGCCATGCTCCAGCGCGGACAGGATCGCCTTGCGCGACGGCTCGACCGGCCCCATCACCTCGACGACGATGTCGACGTCCTCGCGGCCGACCAGTTCATCGACGTTTTCGGTGAGCAGATCGATCGGCACACCCCGGTCTGCGGCTATCCGCCGTACACCGATGCCGCGCAGCACCAGCGGCGCGCCGATCCGGGCAGCGAGATCGTCGGCACTGTCCTCGATGATGCGAACAACCTCGCTGCCCACATTGCCCAGTCCCAATACCGCTACGCCGACCGGCTTTTCATCACCGTTCACGCCTTCACCTCACTTCCAGACTCAGTAGATCGTCGACGGTCTCCCTGCGCAGGATCAGACCGGCCTGCCCATCGCGCACAGCCACCACCGCGGGGCGGCCGATCAGGTTGTAGCGGCTCGACAGCGAGTAGCAGTACGCACCGGTGGCTGCGACCGCGACCAGGTCGCCCGGCGCAATGTCGTCGGGCACCCAGGTGTCCCTGACGACGATATCGCCACTCTCGCAGTGCTTCCCCACGACACGGGCCAGCGTCGGAGCCGCATCGGTGGCCCGGGAGACCAGTCGAACGTCGTATTCCGCCCCGTACAGTGAAGTCCGAATGTTGTCGCTCATCCCGCCGTCCACGCTGACGTAACGGCGATGCGCTGTCGCGCTCACCCCGACATCCTTGACGGTGCCAACCTCATACAGCGTGATGGTCCCCGGCCCGGCGATGGCCCGACCTGGCTCAACGACCAGCCGGGGAACCGGCAACCCCACGGCCGCGGATTCATTGCGCACGATGGACCCGAGCTTGTCGGCGAGTTCGCGCACCGGCGGTGGATCGTCGTTCGGTAAATACGAGATGCCCAGGCCGCCACCGAGATCGACGGTGGAAATCTGTGCGGTCTTGTCGACCCCGAACTGGGCGACGACATCGCGCAGCAGGCCGATCACCCGGTGCGCGGCAAGCTCGAAGCCGCCGACGTCGAAGATCTGCGACCCGATGTGGCTGTGCAGGCCCACCAATCGGAGGTGATCGGTGGCGAATACCCGTCGAACCGCGGCCATCGCCGCGCCGTTGGCCAGCGACAGCCCGAACTTCTGGTCTTCGTGGGCGGTGGAGATGAACTCGTGGGTGTGGGCCTCGACGCCGACGGTGACGCGGACCAGCACATCCTGAACGACACCGGCCTCACCGGCGACGGCATCAAGGCGCTCGATCTCGGTCATCGAGTCGACCACGACATGACCGACGCCGGCCTTGACCGCCGCGGTCAGCTCGGCGACTGATTTGTTGTTGCCGTGCAGCGCAATCCGCTCAGGGGGGAAGTTGGCGTGCAGCGCGACCGCCAGCTCGCCGCCGGTGCAGACGTCCAGCGAGAGGCCTTCCTCGTCGATCCACCGCGCTATTTCGCTGCACAGGAAGGCCTTGGCGGCGTAGTGCACGTTCGCACCACCGCCGAATGCCGCTGCGATCTCGCGGCACCGCGACCGGAAATCCGCTTCGTCGACGACGAAGAGTGGCGTGCCGTACTCCTGCGCCAGCCAGCTCAGCGTGACACCGGCGATACTGACGACTCCGTCGTCACCGCGGACCGCGTTGTGCGGCCATACGTTTGGTGCCAGCTCCAGGAGTTCGTCTGCCGTCGCGGGTCGCGGTGGAACGCCGGAGTGATGGAACTCTTCGGCGTGCCGCGGACCAGCGGGATGCGCGCTCACATCCGCTCCGGTGCGCGGACACCCAGGATGGCCAACCCATTGGCGATGACTTGGCGGGTCGCCTGACACAGGGCCAGTCGCGCGGTGTGCAGCTGGTTGGGTTGTTCGTCGCCCTGCGGCAACACCCGGCACGAGTCATAGAACCGGTGGTAGTCGCCGGCGAGGTCTTCCAGGTAGCGGCACACTCGGTGCGGTTCACGCAGTGACGCCGCGGTTTTCAGCACCCGTGGGAACTCGCCGAGACCACGGACCAGCGTGCCCTCCTTGTCGTGGGTGAGCAGCTCGAGGTGGCTGGTGTCGGGGATCAGGCCGAGTTCGGCGGCGTTGCGGGCCAATGCGGAGAGCCGGGCATGCGCGTATTGCACATAGTAGACCGGGTTTTCGTTGGACGCCGACGACCATAGCGCCAGGTCGATGTCGATCGGAGTGTCTACCGATGAGCGGATCAGGCTGTAGCGGGCGGCATCCACGCCGATCGCCTCGACCAGGTCGTCGAGCGTGATCACGGTGCCGGCCCGTTTGCTCATCTTCACCGGCTGGCCGTCGCGGACCAGGTTGACCATCTGGCCGATGAGCACCTCGACGGTGGCCGGGTCGTCGCCGAACGCGGCTGCGGCGGCCTTCAGCCGGGAGATGTAGCCGTGGTGGTCGGCGCCGAGCATGTAGATGCACAGGTCGAAGCCGCGTTGCCGCTTGTCCAGGTAATAGGCGAGATCACCGGCGATGTAGGCGGGTTTGCCGTCGCTCTTGATCACGACGCGGTCCTTGTCGTCACCAAAAGCGCTGGTGCGCAACCAGGTTGCGCCGTCCTTCTCGTAGATGTTGCCGTTCTCGCGAAGCCGGGCGATCGCCTGCTCGACACGACCGCTGGTGTGCATCGACTCTTCGTGGGTGTAGACGTCGAAGTCGGTGCCGAACTCGTGCAGCGATGACTTGATGTGCGCGAACATCAAGTCGACGCCGATCCTCCGGAACGTCTCGTGCTGCTCCGCGGCGGGCTGGCTCAGCGCATCGGGCGCTTCCTTTAAGACCTGCGCGGCGATGTCGGCGATGTAGCTGCCGGCGTAGCCATCTTCCGGAGTGGGCTCGCCTTTGGCCGCGGCGATCAGCGAGTTGGTGAACCGGTCGATTTGGGCGCCGTGGTCGTTGAAGTAGTACTCGCGTACCACGTCGGCGCCCTGCGTCGACAGCAGCCGGCCCAGTGCGTCGCCGACCGCGGCCCAGCGGGTGCCACCGATGTGGATCGGCCCGGTCGGATTGGCCGAGACGAATTCCAGGTTGATCTTGTGTCCGGCCTGGTCATCAGAGTTGCCGTAGGTGTGGCCGGCGTCGATGACGTTGTTGATAATGGCGCCGTGCGCCGACGCGTCCAGGCGCAGGTTGATGAAGCCGGGTCCGGCCACCTCCGCCGACGCGATGTCGTCAGCCTCTGCCAGTGCCTCGGCCAGCCATCCGGCCAGCTCGCGCGGGTTGACGCCGACCTTTTTGCCGAGCTGCATCGCCAGGTTGCTGGCGTAGTCGCCGTGCTCGGGGTTGCGCGGCCGCTCGACGGTGACCGTCGGCGGCAGCGCGGCGGTGTCGAGCTCATGCTCGGTCAGCACCGCGGTTGCGGTGGCCTTGAGCAGCTCGGCCAGGTCGGCGGGGTTCACGCAGGCCATCCTATTGGCTGAGGTCCTCAGGCCTCGAATCCATTCCGGTGCTCAGCAGGCTGCCTGATGCGTTAGTCTGTCGTGGCCCGTTGGCGCACCATCTCGCGCGTGCGCCCCCGTAGCTCAGGGGATAGAGCGTCTGCCTCCGGAGCAGAAGGCCGCAGGTTCGAATCCTGCCGGGGGCACAAGTGTTTTAGCAGTTCA
>Ga0209040_10001378_pt1 | contig 19193 bp, 15 predicted proteins | sample BogFormECP12_OM3_FD_188240 | JGI IMG/M metagenome (GOLD analysis project Ga0209040, IMG submission 188240) | Bog forest soil microbial communities from Calvert Island, British Columbia, Canada - ECP12_OM3 (SPAdes) (version 2) | ecosystem: Environmental > Aquatic > Freshwater > Wetlands > Bog ...
ACAAAGGAGGATCCCCGGGCGGTCGCGAAGTTGGTTGAAGATGCCGATCGATTCAAGCTGATGCCGGCAAGCCTGGCGGGACGCGCGATCCGGGGCGTTCTTTTAAAGGAAGAGCGTTTTCCGCCCCTGGAACTCCCCGCCCAATCAAACCTATATTATTTCCGGCTGCTCCGAGGGGAGAGCGCGCGAAGTTGGCAGCAGATACAGACTGAAAGAGCGGCTGTCGTCCGGTGGAGCGGGCACGAAGGGGCAGATTATGACATTACACTGTATATGACCCTGCCGAGGGCTGAGGCCTAGATATGACCATCCTTGAGGTTTGCGAACCCCTGTTCAAGAAGGTGTGCCTTCTAAATCGGCTCGGGCGTAAGGGGGGCGGAACCTCCGATTATGATAGGCTACGGCTCGAGATCGAGGAGATGTTCAAGGAGATGGAGCGCGTAGCAGGCAACGAACCTTTTTTAAGGTCTCAATGGCAGAAGCTCGAGTTCCCACTCATATTTTTTGTGGACTCTATGATTGCGGAGAGCGGCTTGCCGGTCGCCGCTCAGTGGCACCAGCATCGGCTTGCTTATGACCGGAAGGAGCTTGCCGGAGACGAGAAATTTTTCGATTTCCTTGATGAGAATTTAAACGATCCGAGTGATGAAGCTACGGAGCGCCTCTTGGTTTTCTACACCTGTATTGGTCTTGGCTTTACAGGCTGGTACGCTACTCAGCCGGAATATTTGCGCGGGAAGATGTTGGACATCAGTCAACGAATACGTTCGGCGATGGAAACAAATCGGACTGTGCGGCTCTGTCCGGAGGCTTATGAACACCTGGATACAAGGAATCTCGTCGAACCACCGATGTTGGGCGGAATTGCGATTATTTTCGTCGGTCTATGTCTGATTGTGCTAGCAGTGGAAATCTATCTCTTCCGGGACGCGTCGCTGTCCCTTACGGATTCGCTCACCGCGATCTCTTCGCAGGAGATATCGAAGTGATTGGGCACTCCAACCGAAACCCACTGTGAAAGAGCTAGCATACCTCTTTAACGCATTTTCGAACCTGGCAATCTGGGTGAAGGTGGTCATTCTTTTCTTACTGGCCACGACCATCATCGGGGTCGCTGCGTTCTTCGGCGTGAGGATCGCAATCATCGTCGCCTTAGGGATTTTGATTTTAGCCCTGCTCTTTGGTTTTTACCTTTTGCTGGTGTTGTGGGTGCGTCGCCGACGCGCCGCGGAGTTGCGCGGCGAGATTGCAGCGAATGCGGCAAACCGCGGCATTACTGACGCAGCAGCGCGCGGCAGATTAGAAGACTTGCGTCGAAATTTCGCGAAGGGTATCGAGAAATTTGAGGCGGCGGGGAAGGATTTTTACGGGTTGCCCTGGTACGTAATTGCCGGGGAGCCCGGGTCGGGAAAGACCGAAGCAATTCGGCGTTCCCAGGCAGGATTCCCTCCTGGGTTGCAGGACGAATTTCAGGGAGTCGGTGGAACCATCAACATGAATTGGTGGTTTACCAATTTCGCCGTACTCCTTGATACCGCCGGCCGCTTGATTTTTGAAGAGGTCGAACCCGGGACTACGAGCGAATGGCGAGAATTTCTGGGGTTGCTCAAGAAATATCGTTTTGACTGCCCCATCAATGGTTTGCTGCTGACGATTCCGGTCGAAAGCCTTATCCGCGACTCTGTGGAAGAGATGGAACGAAAGGCCGGCAAGATCGCTCGGCAGCTCGATGTGATTCAGCGCGAATTGGATGTGCGCTTTCCGGTATTCGTTTTGGTTACCAAATGCGATCTGATCAACGGTTTTCGCGAGTTTTTCGAGGATTTGGATGATCCTCGTGCACAGCAGCAGATGCTTGGCTGGTCCAACCCGGCGCCCCTCGACGCTCCGTTTAGGCCAGAACTATTGGACCGGCATTTGCGAACGGTATCTGACCGTCTAAGCCGAAGGCGGCTTGGGCTTCTTTTGGATCCGGTTGCGACTGAGCCGGGCCACCGGCGGGCCGACGAAGTCGATCGATTATATGAATTCCCTCACAGTCTCGCCTCCCTGACGCCCCGGCTCCGCCGCTACTTAGAGATCATCTTTGTCACCGGCGAATGGACATCGCGGCCGCCATTTCTACGTGGAATTTATTTTACTTCATCGATGCGAGAAGGTTCGGCGCTGGATGAAGAACTCGCGCAGGTTATGGGAGTTCCAGTCGACCAGTTACCTACCGGCCGCGCCTGGGAACGAGATCATGCCTATTTTCTGCGAGACTTGTTCCTGGACAAGGTTTTCCGGGAGGATGGCCTGGTCACCCGAGCGACAAATACGGACCGGCTGCTTCTGCAACGCAAATTGCTTTTTTTTGGATCGGGCGCGCTCGCGCTGCTTTTGCTGCTGGTGTTTGGGCTTGTGAGTTACCGCTCCCTGCAGGGGAGCGTTCTCGCTCAGAGCGGCTTTTGGGCTCGGGCAAGCGAGGGGTGGACCGGAAAGATCTGGCAGCCCATCGTGATTCCCGATCCAGCCGGAACCGCACTTTATAAATACGTCGGAGATCGGCCTGTCGGGCCCGGCCTTACCGAGGAAACTCGCACAGACTTTCATCACGAAAAACTTACGCTCACGGAATTTCATGAGGCCTTACGTGAGCTCGCCAGTGAACCGCTGGGTGTTCCCTGGATTTTTCGGCTATTCACTTTTACCGGCACGGATCCGGACCGCGGTCGACAGCATGCGCAACGGGTTCTGTTCGAGGACAGTGTGATCAAGCCGCTACTGGACGCAACGAGGCAAAAGATGAGCGAGAAGGATCCGGAATTCCCCAGCAAAGGAAAGGCTGATCCTCGGCTTGGGGATCGCGTGCGCGCTCTGGAGGCCAAAGCGCTCGCGGCCCTCGTGCGGATGGAGATAGAGATACGGAAGCAATCTGAGCGACGGGCAGACAGCGCGCCCGGGACAAGCTTCATTGTGCCGCTTCTGGAGTATGTAGCTGACAAGCAAAATGCAACGCGTCTCGCGGATATCATGACTTGGACCTACACCGAAAATCGCGATGGCCAGGGAAAATGGCCGCTCGCGTGGACAACCGGTGGACCTAGTCTGGCGGAGAACAAAGCCATCGCGATGGGATTAGAACACCTGGTTGCGGATGCTCGCGATCGAATCCAAAGCAGGGCAGCCATCCTTCAGTCGCTAATGCAACTGGCCGGGGATGCACGCGAGTACCAGGCGATTGAGACCGAACTTTCTGCGAAGGCGAGTATCAAGGATGATCCGGTCACCAGCGATCGGGAGGTCGGGATCATGTTCGACAAGCTTAGCGGCGCCAAGACCGCTCTCGAGGAACAACTTGCCGCTGTCAGACGAGCGCGAGTCTTTGAAGATGGCCCGGAAACGCTTTCGTCCGCGTATCAGAAGTTGACAACGGGAAACGAATCCCGATTCGGCCAAATAGCGGCGATCCTGGCGGAAATCGAACTAGTCCTCCCTACCCCGGACCCCAACGCCAAGGGAGTAGCGAAAGTACTGGAAGGGATACCGCAGGACGATCCTAAATACACCCTTCTTCGAGAGATCAAAGCGAAGCTGGTAGACATCTCTCAGCAAATGAAATCTCAACTCGAAGGTGCAGTCAGCCCACAACAGTTAGAGGAGTTCAAGGCACTCGACGACGCCGTGCTGACACCCGTTCCAGATAAGCGCCCGAGCTATCTCGCCCGATGGGATCTTTACCAGGAGTGCCGCGCGGGTGCTCCGCAATTTCATTACTCGGAGAAGATGAATCTGATAGGGCTGACCTGGAGGCCGTTGGAATTGCTGACAAATGCACTGAGGACCTTGAGCGCGAAAGTTGAGGACTACCAGGGCAAACTCAAAGAGCCGTTTGTCGCCACGTGCAGTTACTTACTTCGTCGCGCCGAAGACACCCAGCGAGACGCTTATGTGACAAATTATTTAAAGCAGGTGAAGGCTCAGTTGCGCGCCCGCGTACGCTTTCCTCTTCTTTGGCCTCCGGGTCCGGATAATCTCACTCTGAGCATCGACTCGGTCCGACAGGTGAAAGCTCTACTGCTGGCAATTCGCGGCGATCTGCAATCGGATACTTTTACGAAGATGCCGGTCCAGATGAGGCAAGGATTGACAGATATGGCTAAAGGACTCATTCCGCTTTCTGCGCTGTGTGACACGATTTTAAAGCCGGACGGTTCGGTCTCGACAGTCAGCGTGACCCTTCTCAATGGACAAGCCCAACGCCAGCTGTCCGGACCGGATCTGGCACCGCTTCCGACACCGCCGCCTCCTGCACCTACGCCAAGTCGTTCGGGATTGAGTCAGTTTTTTGTCGGGGATCAGCCGACTCCAATTCCAATGCCGACACTAACTTACAATCCTCGCAATTGGAACGGAGTGGAACTGGTTTCAGGTGCGAAATTGCGCTCATCGTCGCACGCAAGTGGTATCGTTCCGGTCGATGCGCCGTCCGACATGCTTCTGGGGAAATTTCGGATCGACGACGTCTTTCACTTTCTCGTTTTCCATGCCCCCACGGGGGGAGGTGGTGAAATCGTCGACTTGGGCCAAAATTGGTCTTCACTGCGGTTGTTGGGTCGCTTTTCCGGCAAGCCGATGGACGCCGGCCAGACTTGGCGAGTTTCGCTAAAGCCGGGAGAACCAACCGCAGTCTGGTTACAGGTGGCTTTTGAGAATCCGCTCCCAGCTCTGGAGGCCTGGCCGACGATCGATAGTTTAGGACTCCGAGACTTCGCCGGACCATGACGCGCTTTTTCAAGGTTTTCCTCCGAGACCGACTCGGTGGCCGGATGCATGTTGCCGGGTTCGGGAAGCATCCGGCATGGGATGATCATATCGATGACATCGGACTTGAAACGGAGACTTTAGTGATAGCGAAGCAACTCCTTTACTCACAAGGGATCGCAAGCCAGCTTGCCTCGGGCGCCTGGGATCAAATCGAGAGAACCAGCCAATCCATTGAGTTCGATCATCGCTTCGTCTGGGCGCGGAAAGGACAAGCTCTGGTCGGTACGATCCTGGCCTCGAGCGATGGTAAGGGCCGCGCGCGATTTCCAATGGTTGTTTGCGTTCAAGCTGAGATCGGCGCCCTGCAAGCAATCCATCTCTACTTACCTTTTGCAGAAAGCCTCGGAAGAAGTTGCAAGGCAGCCGCAAGCCGGCAAGTGTTTCGAGAATCGCTTAATCATGCTTATGGCGAGCTGAACGCCTTTTCTGCGTTTCCCGGCGCAAATACGGTATCTGCCCATCCTGAGTTTCAGGGTGACGATTCCATCGTGTGGGCATTGGGGCACCTGTATGAAGCACTGAGAAGTAGGAAACTGAGTAGCTTTAGCGTAGGCAGCCGAAACAGCGTGAGTTTTCGGTTCCCCGCAATTTCGCTGCGGGTCGCGGACAACCTGGAATTCTGGACGGGATACCTGGAGCTATGCGCTCGCTTACAGGTGCCCTATTTGGCTATCGCATCCATCGGAAGATTGCCGGTGGACCTGATCGTGGGAGAACCGACGCCCGCCGATTTTTTCTGTTTGCGAGCCAAAGAGACTGCGCTGCCGCTCACCCGAACCGAGTCCAAGAGTAGTCGTCGGGGGGCTAATTATGAGCCTGGAGCGAGAGAGTATCTTGAATCGTTCAAACTGGGAACTGGGGCGGACACAGGGCGGCGTCGCTCGTGGTGGCCCAGATTATTTAGCAAACTAGACTAGGTCAGTGAGAAGCACCGCCAATTGAGACTACTACCAACGGGTAATTTACAAAATTTACGAAACGTTGCATTTTCCACGTAGCGTAAAGATCCGAGGAACGAATAGCATTGCCAGCCTGAAAGAGATCTCCAATCGATCGCTGAGGGCATAGAAATACCGTATGATCAATGTGGACGACCTGCTAAGCCCGATCTCCTCTGAAGATCCTTGCGGTGCGGATCTTTCTTATGATCCCGCGCTCCAGGAGCTGGATGCTCTCGTCGAGGGCAAGCCGGAAACCCAGTTTTCTGAAGCCGAAGAGCCTAACTGGAAGCAGGTTCATCAACATTGTGTCTCGCTGTTCGGCCGGACCAAAGACCTCCGCGTGACCATAAGTCTGACGCTTGTTGAGTTGCAGCAAGAAGGCTTCCCAGGCTTAGCCTCCGGACTTCGACTGATCCGCGGGCTGCTCGAACAGTATTGGGATACGCTTCACCCGAAGCTCGATCCGGACTTCGGAAACGATCCACTGGAGAGAATCAACATCGTCTCGTCGATTTCGATCCCTGAAGGAACTTTTGGCGACCCACTGCAATTCCTGCGCCGGGTGCGGCGTGCGCCTCTCTGCTTTTCGCAACAGCTAGGAAGCTTTTCTCTTTATCATATTCAGGCAGCAAACGCGAAACCGGCAGCTGCGTCGGAAGGAGATCAACCCCAAACAACGAAAGTGCCGGATGCGGCCACGATCGATGCGGCATTTCGAGATTCTAACCCTGCTTTTCTCAGCCAAATTGACCAATCCATTTCAAGCGCAATTAGCGACTTAAATGGGATCAACGAGTTCCTCGACCGGACGGTTGGCGTTACCAAGAGTGCCAGTTTTGATACGCTGAAATCCGTGCTTCTGGAAGCTCGAAAACACGTTAGCCACTATCTACAAATCCCTGGAGGAGGGCCGGCGAGCGAAGAACCAGGACTTCGGACCGCAATCGACGTCGTCACACAAATGGATGGTACACCCAGCGTCATCCAGGCAAGAAAAGATGTTTTGCGGTCACTCGACGCAATTTGCGCTTACTACGAGAGTACCGAACCGTCAAGTCCGGTCCTGCCACTGTTACGGCGTGCTCAACAATTAGTCGGAAAGAGCTTCACCGAAATTCTCCAGGAATTGGCTCCGGGTACGGTTGCACAAGTGAAGTTGAGTTAAAAGTATGGAGTACTAGCAGGCCTTTTTGAACCCATTTTTCCTTGCTTTCGTCTGGCGCATCACCGCACAATGCAGTAGTTTTGTCGAACACCAAATCATACCAAAGGTTCACCGGTTATGGCATCTACCAGCAGTCAAAAATTCATCGGCCGAAATCGCCCTCCTCGCGTTCAAATCGAATATGACGTTGAGGTCTACGGTTCGGAGAAAAAAATTCAGCTTCCCTTCATCGTTGGAGTAATGGCAGATCTGTCTGGTAAACCTGCGGACCCGCTTCCTCCTGTCGACGAACGAAAATTTCTCGAGATAGATATTGATAATTTCGACGAGCGTATGAAGGCCACCAAACCGCGTGTGGGGTTCCACGTGCCTAATACACTTACCGGCCAGGGGAATCTAGCGGTCGACTTGACGTTTGAGAAAATAGACGAATTCTCGCCTGCCCAGGTTGCCAAAAACGTTGAGCCACTCGGTAAACTTCTTACGGCCCGTCAGCAACTGGCAAATCTTATTGCCTATATGGACGGGAAATCTGGAGCCGAGGACGTTCTTCAAAAACTATTGGCCGATCCCGCTCTTCTCCAGGCGGTGGCTAACACGCCGAAACTCACGGATTCAGGCGAGCCGACTTCCGGTTCGACCGCCTCAACGTAATGATTTGCTTCTCTAATTCTACACTCTGTAACTTCTCACTAATATGCCTGAAAAAGAAACCGTCGCCGCCGCTGCTGCTCCCGCCGCCGCACTGCCGGAGACCCAGAAGGCTGAACTCAACGATTTTGAGTCGCTCCTGAATAAGGAGTTCAAACCGAAAACCTCCCAAGCTCAGGAGGCAATTCAAAGCGCGGTTCGTACCCTGGCCGAGCAAGCGCTTCAGGGTGCCCAACTGATCTCTCCAGACGTTCTCCGCACCGTGGAGGCTATGATCGCCGAAATCGATCGCAAACTCTCCGAGCAGATCAATCTCATCATGCATCATGAGGATTTCAAAAACCTCGAAGGCGCCTGGCGCGGGCTGCACCATCTCGTCAGCAATACTGAAACGGACGAAATGCTTAAAATCAGGTTTTTGAACATTTCGAAGAAGGAAGTTGGTCGTACGCTGCGCTCATATAAAGGAGTCGCTTGGGATCAAAGCCCGCTCTTCAAAAAGATTTATGAAGAAGAGTTCGGTACGCCAGGCGGTCTACCTTACGGGGTCCTGATTGGAGACTACAGCTTCGATCATTCTCCTCCGGATGTCGAGATTCTCAATGGAATGGGCCAGATTGCAGCAGCCGCCCACGCCCCGTTCATTGCGGGTGCTTCGCCAACATTAATGAATATGGAAACGTGGCAGGAACTGAGCAACCCGCGCGACTTAACGAAGATCTTTGGTACGCCAGAGTACGTTCCCTGGCGCTCGATGCGGGCATCAGAAAATTCCCGTTACTTGGGCCTCGCGATGCCACGTTTTCTCGCGCGGCTTCCTTACGATCCAAAGAAGAACCCGATTGAGGATTTTGCCTTTGAAGAAGAGATCTCCGGCGGCGATCATTCCAAGTATGTCTGGGCCAATTCAGCGTATGCCATGGGCACGAACATCACCCGGGCATTCAAACTCCATGGATGGTGCTCGCGGATTCGCGGCGTGGAGAGTGGCGGGATGATCGAGGACCTTCCGTGTCACACGTTTCCAACAGATGATGGAGGTATCGACATGAAATGTCCGACCGAAATCGCCATCACTGACCGGCGTGAAGCCGAACTGGCCAAGGCCGGTCTCATGCCGTTATCTCATTGGAAGAACACCGATTACTCCGTGTTTGTGGGCGCACAGTCGGTACAGAAACCGACTGTGTACGAAGATCCGGACGCGACGGGGAACGCTAACCTGTCCGCCCGGCTCCCGTACCTGTTCGCCGTCTGCCGGTTCGCTCACTACCTGAAGTGCATAGTTCGCGATAAGATCGGCTCCTTTAAGGAGAGAGTCGATATGGAACGCTGGCTAAACGAATGGATCACACGCTACGTAACGGGTGATGCGACGGCTAGTGAGAAAACGAAGTCAGAGTTCCCGCTGGCCGCTGCCGAAGTGACCGTTGCGGAGGTGGAAGGAAATCCGGGATATTATACGTCAAATTTTTATCTCCGTCCACATTTCCAGTTGGAAGGCCTCACTGTGTCGCTGCGATTGGTCACGAAGCTCCCATCGGTTAAAGGAGCTAAGTAGCGAAAGTTGGCCGCACTCAAAATTCTGAGGGATAGGTTTCGATGCTACCGTATAAAATGTTGATGTTGCTGTTTCGTACCGAGTCATTTCCCAAAATCGAGATGCGGCAATCCCGCGATCGGGCTCGGAACGATCAAATCGCAGACCGCGTCCCAGGGACTTAGCGGAGAAATCGCTGGGCACTATTAATGCTATTTAGATTTTTATTGAATCGGTCAATCCTCAGCCCGAAACGGCTCGATTGAGCAGGCCTCAATAACAAATGGGTTCTAGCTGGTTACGGCCAACTATTGCCCGCTAAACAAAACAAATTAACAACAAGGTTCTATATTATGGCAGTCGACTATTTTCTGAAATTAGATGGCATCGAAGGAGAATCCCAGGATAGCAAACACGAAAAGGAGATCGAAATAGGTTCGTTCTCGTTCGGCGCAACCCAAACTGGTAGCTTTGCCTCAATGGGTGGTGGCGGTGCTGGTAAAGTCAGTATGCAGGACTTTCATTTCACTATACCCACTCAAAAGGCGAGCCCGAAGCTATTGGTGAATTGCGCCAACGGCCATCACATTCCGAAGGGGGTCCTGACCTGTCGCAAGGCTGGAAAAGAGCAACAGGAATTTCTGAAGTATACCTTCACAGATCTTCTCGTCTCATCGTTCCAAACCGGCGGCAGCAGCGATGTTCCGATGGACCAGGTTTCGCTTAACTTTGCCCAAATTGAGGTCGAGTACAAGGAACAGAAAAAGGATGGAACACTCGGCCCTGTGATCAAGGCAGGCTATAACCTCAAACAGATGAAGGAACTCTAGCTCGGTTCTTGGACGGGAAAACCGGGAGGAAAGTGCAGCTTTGCCTCCCGGTCTGTTAATGAACGCTACAGCAGCGCTGACTAAGGTTAGCCCTGAGCAAATTACCTCAAATCGAGAAGGTCCAGCCTTGTCTGCTGGATCGATTGGTGGACGAGCATCCGGAGACGCGAAATGAAACGAGCGGACGCGGGATCTCGCTTTTTCGTTATCGCCAAGGAGTGCTTAGAGATATCGAATGGCTGCTTAATGCCAAGAGCAGGCTAGCACATGAGGGGTTCGCTGATTTTCCTGAAACGGAAGCCTCGGTACTAAACTTTGGGATGCCGGACCCAACGGGGAAGAGTACCGGCAATGCGACGATCACTCAAATTGAGAAGAATATCGCCACAGCGTTACTTCGCTTTGAGCCTCGAATAATCGCAGATAGTCTTGTCGTGAAGTCGACCGAGACGCCTTCTCGCGCGGCAACATCTTCACCTAACGTTCTTGCCTTTTCGATTACCGGCGAATTGTGGGCGTCGCCGATGAATGAAGAGCTGCATCTGAAGACGGAAATTGACCTGGAAAGCGGCACATGCCGGCTTTAGAGTACGGTTTACGAATATATGGACCGGCGCCTGCTAACTCACTACAATAGAGAGTTAGCTCATTTACGCGAAACCGCGGCGGAGTTCGCTCGCGAATTTCCCAAGATTGCTGGGCGACTTGCGCTCGACCGCGAGGCGAAAGAGGTTTGCCCCGATCCCTTTGTTGAACGGTTACTCGAAGGGTTCGCGTACCTTGCCGCGCGCGTGCAGGTGAAGCTCGACGCCGAGTTTCCGGAGTTTACTCAAGGGCTGCTTGAAACAATCTATCCGCATTACCTCTGTCCAACTCCCTCGATGGCGGTAGTGCAATTCGAACCGATCCTCCACGACACCAGTCTACCCGCAGGGTTCTCCATACCTCGTGGAACGGCCTTGCGATCGCCGCTAGCCCGAGGACAACGCACGCCATGCGAATATCGGACCGCTCATCCCGTCACACTCTGGCCACTACGTATTGCCGATGTAAGCTATCATACCAGAGAACTGATTCAATTCAGCCTACCGCCGGCTCTTGGCGCACGGGCTCTTCTCCGGATTCGCCTGGAAGCGATGCCTGGAGTTGATTTTTCAAAGCTCCCGCTCGATTCCCTTCCCCTTTTTCTTCGCGGCGCCGACGATCTCCCCGACGCGATTTACGAACAAATCTTCCGGAGCGGGATCGGGGTTGTCGCTGTCAAACCTAAAGCGATTCCTGGACCGGGGCAATTTTCCCCCGCTAAGCTGTCAATTCAGCCCCTTGGGTTTGGTAGCGACCACGCGCTGCTTCCGGAGACTTCCCGAAGTTTTTCCGGTTACAGGTTATTGCGCGAATATTTCGCGCTCCGCCAGCGTTTTCTCTTTCTCGAGTTGACTTCCTTGCAGCCGCTCCTGCGGCACTGTCCCGGCAACGAACTTGATCTTCTCGTGTTGTTCAGGGATCAGGATTTGCGTCTCGAGAATCGCGTCGACGCAAATTCAATTGCACTTTTCTGCTCGCCCGCTATCAATCTCTTCGAACGCCGTCTCGACCGCATCCCCCTCGATCATCGGCACTACGAATACCAGGTCATCCCCGATAAAACGCGACCGTTCGACTTCGAAATATTCGACATCCAGTCCGTGACCGGCTATGGAGCGCAGACTGGTGAAGAGCAGCCCTTTCTGCCGTTTTATCTCACGCGCGAGCGGCTTTCCGCGCCAAGCTCCTCATCGCAATTGCGGGGTTTTTATACGACTCGCCGGGCGGAGAGACATCTTACGGCGAAAGAACGCCAGTTTGGCCGTGCCCATTCCTATATTGGCTCCGACGTATTTCTTTCGCTAGTCGATCCCTCCGCAGCGCCTTATCGATCAGATCTCCAACAGCTTGGAGTCACAGCCCTGTGCACAAACCGCCACTTACCAATGGAATTCCTGGCTGACCAGGGACGCACCGATTTCACCATTGAGATCAACGCACCGGTCGGAGTGATAAGGTGTGTTACCGGACCGACGGCGCCCCAGCCGGCGCTCGCCCAGGGCGCCGAGTCCTGGCGTTTGATCAGTCATCTTTCTCTAAATTATCTTTCGCTGAAGGACTCCGAGGACGGCGCCGGCGCCAACGCTTTGAGGGAAATGCTCCGCCTTTACATCGACGCCTCCGACCGCCCGGCACAAAAACAGATCGAGGGAGTCATTTCGACAACCGTTGAGCCAATCGTCCGGCGGCTAGAAACCCCGGGACCCATCACTTTCGTTCGTGGAATGGAGATCACCGCCGAGCTTGACGAGCTTTCATTTGAAGGTGTGGGCGTTTTCGTATTTGGCACCGTTCTTGCCGAATTTTTCCGCCGATACGTCTCGATTAACTCATTCACTGAGACCGTGATCAAAACGCGGCAACGGAGGGAGATCATGCGTTGGCAGGCGCACCCGGGTCAACGGGGGGTCGTCTAACCAAATGAAAGCTTCAATTGAACATGATTTGGCCGCTGCGCCGTTTGAATTCGACTTTTTTCATGCGGTCAGAATGCTGGAGTGTGCGCATCAAGGCATGCCTCGTGTGGGCCAATCTGTCAGCCCGCGTCAGGATCCGGTTCGCTTCGGACAAAATCCTTCGCTCGCTTTCGCGCCGGCTTCGGTCGAGAGTTTCTCACCGGCAGACGATGATCTGCCGGCGCGCCTCCAGGTCTACTTTCTAGGTTTGTTTGGACCCAATGGTCCCCTGCCGTTCCATCTCACGGAATTTGCTCACGAACGACTCTATGCCAACCGGGACCCTTCACTCGCGCGCTTTCTGGACGTCTTTCATCACCGCATGCTCAGCCTCTTTTACCGGGCGTGGGCGGATTCTCGCAAAGCGGTAGATCTTGATCGACCCGCAGAGTCAAGACATTCCCGCTACTTTGGAAGTTTCTTCGGACTCGGTTTGCCATCTATGTTCGATCGGGACGCGGTGCCGGACTGGGCGAAGCTCTTTTTCACCGGGCGGCTAGTCGCACCGAATCGTAATCCGGAAGGCTTGGAGGCAATTCTCGGCGAGGATCTTGGAGTTCCGGTGAAACTGATCACCTTTTTTGGACAATGGATGAATCTCCCTCCTGGTTCCCTCTGTTCGCTCGGTTCAAGCCGGGAGAACGGGTTAATCGGACGGACCGCCGTGGTCGGGAGCCGGCTGTGGGTTGGTCACTTTAAGTTCCGGCTTCGCATTGGTCCCCTGCATTTTCTAGAGTTCAGGCGCCTGCTTCCAGACGCGAGCATCTTCAAACGGCTAAAAGATTGGGTACTTAACTATGTCGGCCGAGAATTTGTTTGGGACGCGAACTTGATCTTGAAAGCTGCCGAAGTTCCCGAGATTCGGCTCGGAGCGTTGGACGGCAGTGGATTCCTCGGCTGGACCACTTGGCTGAAAAGTCGACCGTTTCGAGAAGATGCTGATGATCTCGTTCTGAATGGTGATAACTAACTTTAATTTCATCTAATTTATGGCAGACATCCGCCGCATTGCCCTGTTTAACAAGCTAAACCCGCTTGCCTATAAATCAGTTGAGGGGGCCACACTCTTCTGCAAGATGCGCGGCAATCCCTACGTCGAATTGGTTCACTGGATCCACCAAATTTTGCAAGGAACCGATAACGACTTCCATCGAATCATTCGTCATTTTGATCTTGAGCCCGGGCGAGTCGCCTCTGAACTAACCGCAGCGCTCGACAAACTTCCTCGCGGCGCCACCTCAATATCCGATTTTTCTCCCCATCTCGAAGAATCCATTGAACGCGGTTGGCTCTATGCTTCGCTGCTCTTCAATGCGAGGCGAGTACGTACCGGCCACCTGGTAGTTGGCATGCTCAAGTCTGCAACTCTCCGCAACGTCTTTCTCGGGATGTGTCGCGAGTTCTCCAAGATCAAGGTCGACGCGCTCACCGATCAATTTGGGGATATCGTATCCGGTTCCCCAGAGGCTGAAGAAGCTCTCACCGATAGCGATTCAGGTCCGTCCGACACGAGTGAAACCCCAGCGCCAGCATTAATGGGTAAGCAGGAAGCGCTCAGCCGGTTCTCGGTCGATCTGACCGAGCGCGCGCGCAAGGGCGAGATCGATCCGGTTATAGGCCGGGACGAAGAAATTCGTCAGATTATCGATATCCTTATGCGGCGGCGACAAAACAATCCATTGCTGGCCGGCGAAGCCGGTGTAGGAAAGACCGCCGTGGTAGAGGGCTTTGCGGTGAGAATTGCCAAAGGCGATGTTCCGCCTGCGCTTCGCGACGTCACACTGCGCTCCCTGGATCTTGGCCTGTTGCAAGCCGGCGCAAGCGTAAAAGGAGAGTTCGAAAATCGGGTGCGCCAGGTCATTGAAGAAGTGCAGGCTTCGCCCAAACCGATCATTTTGTTTATTGACGAAGCGCATATGCTGATTGGCGCGGGCGGCGCTGCCGGTCAGGGCGACGCGGCAAATCTCCTGAAACCTGCGCTGGCGCGCGGAACCCTGCGGACCATTGCTGCCACGACATGGGCTGAATACAAGAAGTACATCGAAAAGGACCCGGCTCTAACTCGGCGGTTTCAAGCGATCAAAGTTGACGAACCGAGCGAAGACGCCTCAGTGCGAATGATCCGTGGACTGGCCGGCACGCTCGAAAAGCATCACGGCGTATTGATCCTCGACGAAGCGTTGGAAGCGGCTGCCCGGCTGTCTCATCGTTATATTCCGGCGCGCCAGCTGCCCGACAAGGCGGTGAGCCTGATCGATACGTCATGTGCCCGGGTCGCGGTGAGCCAGCACGCCACGCCCGCCCGCTTGGAAGATACCCAGCGCCAAATTGACATGATCACGACAGAAATCGCGATTCTCGGTCGCGAGGCTGCGCTTGGGCGAGAGAATCAGGAGAGAAGGGAGAATCTCCAGAAGAAGCTCGACGAGCAAAATGCTTTGAAGGCCGAGCTTGAGGCTCGCTATCAAAAAGAACTCGGCTTCGTCGAGAAAATTCGATCGCTCCGGAACGAATTGAGCACCCCAAAACCGAGCGAAGGCGATGCGCCTGGTACAGCTCCCGATCGGAAGGAGCTTTTGGATAGTCTCCGCGCCGCCGAAGGCGAACTCGCTATGTTGCAGGGCGAGGATCCGCTGATATTGTCCCACGTTGATGCTCAGGCTGTTGCAAGCGTTGTCTCTGATTGGACAGGTATCCCAGTGGGTCGCATGGTTAAAAACGAGATTCAGGCAGTCCTCAACTTGGCCGCCGCGTTGGAGAAACGTGTGATCGGACAGAATCATGCGCTTGATACGATTGCCCGGCGGGTACAAACCGCCAGAGCCGGCCTGGACAATCCGAGCAAACCGGTCGGAGTCTTCCTCTTGGCCGGACCTAGCGGCGTTGGCAAGACCGAGACCGCGCTTGCTCTCGCGGAAAATCTCTACGGTGGCGAGACAAACCTTATCACGATTAACATGAGTGAGTTTCAGGAAGCGCACACCGTTTCCACGCTCAAGGGTTCGCCGCCGGGTTATGTCGGATATGGTGAGGGTGGTGTTCTCACTGAAGCGGTGCGACGTCGGCCGTACAGCGTCGTGCTATTGGATGAAGTGGAGAAAGCCCATCCTGACGTACACGAGATCTTCTTTCAAGTTTTCGACAAAGGGGTAATGGAAGATGGCGAGGGCCGTCGAATCGACTTCAAAAACACCATTATCCTGCTCACTAGTAACGTTGGCAGCGATCTAATCACGCGCCTCTGCACAGAGACCGAACAGAAACCTGTCCATGAAGATGTCACGGCTGCGCTCCGCCCGAGTCTACTCAAGGTTTTCCCGGCTGCATTGTTAGGCCGCCTGACGGTGGTTCCTTACTATCCGTTGGATGACGCTATACTAAAGTCGATCATCCACCTGCAGCTCTCACGGATTGAGAAACGGCTTCGTCAGACCCACGGGACTGAATTCACCTATACGCCGGCGGTGGTCGAACTAATTTCGGCACGTTGCACCGAACTTGAGAGCGGCGGCCGTATGATCGACGCGATCCTGACTCAGACGCTCCTGCCCGATATCAGCCGTGAGTTCCTGAACCGTCTCGTAGTCGGGACACCTGTTCGCAAGGTCCATGTGCTGGCCGGCAGTGACGGTTCTTTCCTGTATCAGTTCGATGGCGAAAAGACCGCGGTTCGTTCCGCTCAACCTGCTAGCCCTCAACCCACTGAGACTGCCGAAGCGGTGACCGGTCAAGCCTAACGCACTATGCCTTTTGATCAAAAAAACCGCATTGCATCTGTTAATACCCCGTTCGGCAAGGACGAAGTCGGCCTCCTGGGCCTGGAAGGAACAGAAACACTCGGTCGTCTCCCTAGCTTCGAATTACAACTGATCAGCGAAAAGAAGTCGCTCGATCCCAAACAAATTCTGGGTCAAACGGTCGGTGTAACGCTGAACCTGGGAAATGGCAAACAACGCTATTTTCATGGCTACGCGGTCCAGTTCGGGCGAGCAACTTTTCGGACCCGCTACGTCGCTTACCAGGTTACCGTTGTTCCGTGGCTCTGGTTTCTTACCCGAGCGACGAACTGTCGAATCTTTCAGAACAAGACAGTTGTCGACATTGTCCAAAAGGTCTGCAAGGACCATGGGTTTGACCAGATCGAGTTACGGCTGAAAGGAAACTATACCGCATGGGAATACTGCGTTCAGTATCGCGAAACGGACTTCAACTTTGTGAGTCGGTTGCTGGAACAAGAAGGCATCTACTATTTCTTCAAATACGAAGAAGAGAAGCACACCCTGATCCTTGCCGACTCTCCATCGTCTCATCAGCCATTCCCGGGATATGAGCAAGTCAAACTCCGGCCGATCAGCCCGGTAGCTGCTGCCGAAGACCCGGAGCGGATACGCGATTTTGCTTCTGAAATGAGGCATACCTCCGGGATGTTTACTCACACGGACTACGACTTTGAAAAACCTCGATCTGATTTGATGACTCGATCGGAAATGCCGGGTCAATACGCTCAGTCCAGCTTTGAAGTATATGACTATCCCGGGGAATACGTTAAGCACGACGACGGCGACACCTGGGCTCGAGTGCGGATGGAAGAGATCCATGCCCAGATCGAGTCGGGGACCGGTTGGGGCGATTCTCGCGGGATTGCGCCAGGTTCAATCTTTGCGTTGGCAGAAAGCCCCTATTCGGAAGACAACCGCACCCACCTCGTTACGTCGGTCCAATATGAGCTTCGGCCGACTGAGTTCGAGACCGGGAGCGCAGATTCCGGGCAGGTCTTTCAGTGTCAGTTTGTGGTGCAACCGTCTGATACGCAGTTCCGTCCCGCTCGCGTCACTCCCAAACCTAAGACGTTCGGGGTTCACACCGCGGTCGTAGTCGGCCAGCAGGGAGACGAGATTTATACGGACAAATATGGCCGGATTAAGGTCCAGTTTCACTGGGACCGTGAAGGTAAACGCGACCAGAACAGCTCATGCTGGGTTCGCGTCGCGCAGGCATGCGCAGGCCGGCGCTGGGGATCGACTTTCATTCCGCGTGTCGGTCAGGAAGTGATCGTGGACTTCCTGGAAGGCGATCCGGATCAGCCGATTGTGATCGGCACCGTTTACAACGCCGACCAGATGCCGCCATATCTAGGAGACGGCCTCGACTCAAAACACGCCAACGACCCAAACGTGAGCGGCATCAAATCCTGTTCCACCAAAGGAGGTGGTGGTTTCAATGAGATGCGCTTCGACGATAGCAAGGGACAGGAACAGTTGTTCATTCACGCGGAAAAAGACATGGATGTTCGCGTAAAAAACGACCAGCACACTGTGGTCGTGCAGAATTTTTCGCTTAAGGTCGGATCAGGAAACTATAAGGAGCAGATTACCGACGACGGTACTCACCATGTCAACAGCGCCCAGGAGTTTGGTTATAAATCGACCAAAATCCTTCTCACCGCTGACATGGAGATGCATATCAAAGCCGGCGCCAGCTTCATCAAACTCGGACCTGACGGCATCTACATCAGCGGCCCCATGGTCTATATCAATTCCGGCGGTTCTGCGGACTCCGCGCCGTCCGTGGACGACGGTCAGGCTATTGACCCGGATCCGGCTAACAATTCTAAGCCAGGCTCGCCTTCTAACTAGCCAAGTCTTCGCCCTTGATCCGTTCCGGCTGCATAATGAGTGTCGTAGAAGTAGATTGCGAACAGGGCTTACCGAAGTACCGATATCTTTCAGCGTTGCGCGTTACTGCGGATCTCGCAGCCTGGTAAGGTCAAACGAAGACGGGCGACCGCTTCGGCCGACAGCCGCGTCTCCACAACCGAAAGGAGTTTGAGTGACTTCATCTTACTCAAGTAAGGCAGCGCTTCTTCTCCCAGCTGGGTATCATCTAGCGAAAGTTCCCTCAAATGGGCGAGTCTCATCAGGTGCTCTATTCCATTGCCCGTAATGCCTGTGCCATCGAGTTGAATGGACTCGAGGTCGGTCAGCTCACTAAGTTGTGAGAGCCCCGCGTCGGTTACCTTCGTTCCGTTCAGCAACACGCGACGCAACCCTACCATCCGGCTCAAAGACTTTAGTCCCTGGTCGTCAACATGGGCATAGCTAAGAGTTAATTCTCTGAGTGATTTCATGCTCCCCTGCAGAGAATCAAGGCCGTGACCTTCGATAGCGGTCTGGTCCATGTGCAAAACTTCCAGGTGCGAGAGGTTCTTCAAATGCCCCAGGCCCAAGTCTGTGATCTTCGTGTCGGAAAGCGATAGTAGCCTAAGGCTCCTCAATTTTCCAATGTGCACGAGGCCGGCGTCGGTCATCTTTGTACGATCTAGAATGAGCTGCTGTAGTGTCAAGAGGCCGGCGAGGTACTTGAGTCCGGCATCCGTCACGTTTGTTTTTATGAGGCTCAGTCCGTATACTGGACGGAGCGCGCCGACGTGATCGAGATCCGAGTCACTGGGGCAACTTCCTCAATGGCGTAGCGGAAACCGACGGCGATGCCGGAGATAAGTTCGAAAATGCCGTTTACGGCGGTACGGTGGATTAGGTCGTTCGGCTGGGGGAAAATAACCGTGAGGATACGCCCCATCGGTGCTAGGATCTGTCAGAAGAAGCCCTATGCCTGCAATAGATCGTTTGACCGACCTCGGCGAAGCGTTCCCTTCCACGGATCGCATGGAGGCTTATGTGCGGTATTGTCTTGTACACAATCCGGGTATTTTTCGGAACC
>Ga0209040_10001379_pt1 | contig 19174 bp, 21 predicted proteins | sample BogFormECP12_OM3_FD_188240 | JGI IMG/M metagenome (GOLD analysis project Ga0209040, IMG submission 188240) | Bog forest soil microbial communities from Calvert Island, British Columbia, Canada - ECP12_OM3 (SPAdes) (version 2) | ecosystem: Environmental > Aquatic > Freshwater > Wetlands > Bog ...
GCCGTGCGGACTTGCTCGATGGTGATGTCGGCGCCGACAATCTCGGCCTGCAAGAACGCTTTGAGCGGCCTACCACGCCTGTCTGTTCGGGTCATATATGCCGACTGTATTTACGCCCACTGTTTTGCGCTCTGGCGACCAGTCGTTTTGTCCGAATTTCCGGAATATTTATCCGGATTCTCCGGCGATAACGCGACTGTTCCCAGAGGCGAAAGTCATTGCCTGCGTGCGTGAATTGCCGTAGGTGATCGACAGCATCGAACGGTTGATCCAGCGCAACGTCTTTAGCCCGTCGTCGATCTTCAACTACAGCGCCGGCGGCACCGTCTATACCCGCGCCAACGGCGTCGCCGGGCAGGATGGCTTGGTCGGTGTCCCCTACGGCGCGACCCGGAGAAGATTCCCGAGGGGCTGCGGGTCGTCTGAGGTCGAGACAGCTGTACTACCTGCCAGAACCAGCAAAAGCTGTTACCTTGAACCGCACTATTGATCAAACCGCGGTGGGTCATGCGGAAAGGTTGCGCATGGGGACAGCACTGCTCGTCCTCGCCGCGGTGCTATTCATCGCGGCGGTCGTCGTTTTCGTCGCCGCGCTGCGCCGCCCTAAAGAACCGCGCGGCGCCCGCCAGGATCCACTCGCATTCACCTCCGCGGCGCCGCAGTTCGGGCCGCGGCAGCTCGGCCCCGGTGCGATCGTCAGTCACGGCGGCATCGACTACGTGGTCCGCGGCTCGGTGACGTACCGCGAGGGTCCGTTCGTGTGGTGGGAACACTTGCTCGAAGGCGGTGACCAGCCAATCTGGTTCAGCGTCGAAGACGACGACGGCCGGCTCAAGCTCGCGATGTGGGTCAGCCGCAAAGACCTTCAGCTGCAACCCGGCGGCGAGCACGTGGTCGACGGTGTGACCTACCGGGAGGCCGAGCGCGGCCACGCCGGATACACCACCGAGGGCACGACCGGCCTGCCGGCGGCCGGCGACATGGACTTCGTCGACTACGCCAACGCCGACGAGACCGCACTGCTCTCCTTCGAGCGCTGGGCGCCCGACATGCCGTGGGAGGTTTCCACCGGCCACTACGTGGTGACCGGCGAACTCACCGTCTACCCTGCGCCACCGGCTAGCGCGTAGGCGCACGTCTGTGCCGCTTCATCAGCTGGCCGTATCCCAGGCCGACGTCAGCGGAGCCGGGCTTGGACTGGCACTCAACGCGCCCACCCCTGCGCCGCTGGCCACCGACCGACTGCACCACCCCGACGGCGGCGCACTGGTGCTCGGCGTCCTCGGCGCATCGCACGTCATCACCGTCGAGCACGCCAAAGGCAGCTTCTCCGAACAGGTCTCGTGCAACCTCGGCGGCGAGCTGCCCGAGCACACCGATGCACCCGGCTATCGCCTCGAATCCCGCACCGACGTCCAAGACGAGCCGACCTTCCGCCGAGTGGCGCAACGCCTGCGCGAACGTTGCGCGCGTGAAACCGGTTGGCTTGGCGGCACTTTCCCCGGCGATGACGCCGCGCTGACCGCTCTCGCCGCCGAACCCGACGGCGCGGGCTGGCGCTGGCAGACCTGGCACCTCTACCCGGCCGCGTCCGGCGGCACCGTCGTCTACACCGCCAGCCGGTGGCACCCGTGAGCCGCAACCGTCTTTTCGTGATTGCCCTGGTGCTGGCCATCACGTCTTTTACCACCCTGATATTCGGAATATCGTTGCAAAGCAAGGATATTCGCTCGTATATCGCGTCCCACTACCGCGAATACTCCCGCGACGCAAACGGAACACGTTATCTCTGCGACGGATCGCCCGCAAAGGTGGCCAACACCCTCGCCGGCTATCAGAGCCCGGCAGCGCGTGCCTCCAGCGCGGGCACCCAGTATCTCCGTTACAACGACGCAATCGTGTCGGTCGGCCCGGACGGCAAGCATCCGTGCAGCGTCCGAGTCGAGGACTTGGCCGCTGGATACAGCCACGGCGCCTTCATCTTTCTCGGTCCCGGCTTTTATCCAGGATCTCCCTCGAGCGGCGCCGGAGGCAGCTCCGGCGGCCCGGGCGGGACCAAATGACCCCTAAGCGGAGACCCATACAAAGGAGATAATCATGTACCTGGCGCTCGAATTGGGAAACATCGACCTCAATCCAGTCGTCAAAGGCCTTGTCGCGACCATCTTGTACTTCGTGGTCGGCATGGCCGTGCTGGTTCTCGGGTTCATCATGGTCGACGTGCTCACCCCGGGGCAGCTGCGGCAGATGGTGTTCGTCGATCGCCGCCCGAACGCCGTCGTGCTGGCGTGCGCGATGTACATCGCGCTGGCCACCGTCATCATCACCGCGATCGCCAACAGCTATAGCCAGCTCGGTCAGGGGCTGGTGGGCGTCGCGGTGTACGGGCTCATCGGCGTTGTCCTGCAAGGGATCGCGCTGCTGACTCTTCACTTCGTCATACCCGGTAACTTCCATGAGCACGTCGACGAGCCGGAGCTGCATCCGGCGGCGTTCGCCACGGCGGTGATGCTGCTAGCCGTGGGAGGGGTGACCGCCGCCGCAGTCTCATGACGTCGTTGACGGAGTCTTCTGTTCGCTGGCGTGCGGTGCTGCTGGCCGCGGTCGCAGCATGCGCGGCGTGCGGCATCATCTACGAGCTTGCGCTGCTGACGTTGTCGGCGAGCCTGAACGGCGGCGGCATCGTCGCCACCTCGCTGATCGTCGCCGGTTACATCGCCGCGCTGGGCGCCGGCGCTCTGTTGGTCAAGCCGCTATTAGCCCGGGCTGCAATCACTTTCGTCGCCGTCGAGGCACTGCTGGGCATCGTCGGCGGTTTATCTGCGGCGGCGCTGTACGTGATGTTCTCGTTCATCGGCGGATCCTTGTTGGTGCTCGCGGTGGGTACCGCGCTGATCGGCGGCCTGGTCGGCGCCGAGGTTCCGTTGCTGATGACACTGCTGCAGCGCGGGCGCACGGCTGAGGCGACTGACACCGGACGGACGCTGGCCAACCTCACCGCCGCCGACTACCTGGGCGCGTTGATCGGCGGGTTGGTTTGGCCGTTCCTGCTGCTGCCGCAGCTGGGGATGATCCGCGGCGCGGCCGCCACCGGCATCATCAACCTGCTCGCCGCGGCGATCGTCGCGATTTTCCTGCTGCGACAAGTGGTTAGCGTCCGGCAGCTGATCACGGCGGTGGGCGCGCTGGCCGCAGCGCTGGCGGTCCTGGCCACGCTGTTGGTGCGCGCCGAGGACATCGAGGCCACCAGCCGCCAGCGGCTGTACGCCGACCCGATCATCGCCTACCGCCATTCGGCCTATCAGGAGATCGTGGTGACCCGTCGTGGCAACGACACGCGCCTCTACCTCGACGGCGGTTTGCAGTTCTCCTCCCGCGACGAGTACCGCTACACCGAAAGCCTGGTCTATCCAGCGCTCGGCGCGGGAGCTCGCTCGGTGCTCGTGCTGGGCGGCGGCGACGGCCTGGCCGCCCGCGAACTGCTGCGCCAGCCCGGCGTCGACAAGATCGTGCAGGTGGAGCTCGACCCTGCGGTCGTCGAATTGGCCCGCACCACAATGCGTTCCGCGAACGGCGGCTCGCTGGACAATCCGCGCGTCGACGTCGTCACCGACGACGCGATGACCTGGCTGCGCGGCCCCCACGGCGGATCGTTCGACGCGGTGATCGTCGACCTTCCCGATCCGGACACGCCGGTGCTGGGCCGGCTGTATTCGACCGAGTTCTACGCGCTGGTTTCGCGTGCGCTCGCCCCCGGCGGGCTGATGGTGGTTCAGGCCGGCAGCCCGTATTCGACCCCAATTGCATTCTGGCGCACGGTTTCCACGATCGAGGCGGCCGGCTACGCCGTCACGCCCTACCACGTCTATGTCCCGACCTTCGGCGACTGGGGGTTCGCCCTGGCCCGCCCCGGCGACACGCCACCGCGACCCACGATGCCGCCCAACGCGCCCTCGCTGCGGTTCCTCAGCCAGTCGGTGCTGGACGCCGCCACCGTCTTCCCCGCCGACGTGCGACCCCGCAACCTCGAGCCCTCGACTCTGGAACACCCGCGGGTCGTCGAGGACATGCGCCACGGCTACGACTAGGCGCTTTCAGAAGATGACGGTGCGGCTGCCATGTAGCAGCACCCGGTCCTCCAGGTGCCAGCGCAGTCCTCGTGCCAGCACGACCTTTTCGATGTCGCGGCCCTTGCGCACCATGTCGGCTATCGAGTCGCGGTGATCCACTCGGATCACGTCCTGCTCGATGATCGGACCGGCGTCCAACTCGGCGGTGACGTAGTGGCAGGTAGCGCCGACCAATTTGACACCCCGCGCGGACGCCTGGTGGTAAGGGCGGGCGCCGACGAAGGACGGCAGGAAGCTGTGGTGGATGTTCAGCGCCCTCCCCGCCCACGCTTCGCATAGCTCCGGCGGCAGCACCTGCATGAATCGCGCCAGCACCACCGCGTCCGGCCGCTCGGCGTCCACCAGCTGACCGAGCCGGTGGAACGCGTCGGCCTTGCCCTTGGCGTCGCCCGTCGGAAAAGGCACGTGGTGAAAGGGGATTCCGTGTGCGCGGGTTACGTCGGCCAGGTCGGTGTGGTTGCCTATCACCGCGCCGACGTCGACGTCCAGCTCGCCCGAGGCGACCCGTCCGAGCAGGTCGTATAAGCAGTGGCCTTCGCGGGATACCAGGATCACCACCCGGCGTCGCGCACCGGTGTCGCTGATCCGCCAATCGGCCTCGCCGCCGGGGCCGGCCAGGTCGGCGGCAACACCGGCGAACCGGGCCTGCAGTTCGATCACGTCGTAGGGCAGCGACTCGGCCAACACCTCCTGGCGGGTGAAGAACCACCCGGTTTCGCGGTCAGTGTGGTACGCCGCCTCCACGATCCACCCGCCGGCCGCGGCAAGGAACCCGGCGATCCCGGCGACGATGCCGGTGCGGTCGGGGCAGCCGAATGTGACGATGTAGCGGCGGTCCGCCATGCTGCAGCAGTCTTCCAGGCCGCGGTGGCGTCGACTGAAGCTACTCCTCGTCGAGGGCGGCGAGCACCTCGTCGGACAGGTCGACGTTGGTGTAGACGTTCTGCACGTCGTCGCTCTCCTCCAGCGCGTCGACGAGCTTGAACACCTTGCGGGCACCGTCGACGTCTACCGGCACGCTCACTGAGGGCTGAAAACCGGCCTCGGCCGACTCGTAGTCAATCCCGGCGTCCTGCAACGCGGTTCGCACCGCCACCAGGTCGCCGGGCTCCGAGATCACCTCGAAGCTATCGCCCAGGTCGCTGACATCCTCGGCGCCGGCGTCCAGCACCGCCGTCAGCACGTCGTCCTCGGTCAGGCCGTTCTTCTCCAGCGTCACCACGCCCTTGCGGGAGAACAGATAGGCGACCGACCCCGGATCGGCCATCGTGCCGCCGTTGCGGGTCATCGCCACCCGGACCTCACTGGCGGCGCGGTTGCGGTTGTCGGTGAGGCACTCGACCAACACCGCCACCCCGTTCGGCCCGTAGCCCTCGTAGGTGATCGTTTGCCAGTCAGCGCCGCCGGCTTCCTCACCGGCGCCACGCTTTCGGGCGCGCTCGATGTTGTCGTTGGGCACCGAGGTCTTCTTCGCCTTCTGGATGGCGTCATACAGCGTCGGATTACCGCCAGGGTCACCGCCGCCGGTACGGGCGGCTACCTCGATGTTCTTGATCAGCCGGGCGAACTCCTTGCCACGGCGCGCGTCTTTGACGGCCTTCTGGTGCTTGGTGGTGGCCCACTTGGAATGGCCGCTCATCGTGCTACTACCTCTTCTGTCGCTCTCGAAAGTTCGCCTGACGAGTCTACGTTGACGCGGGACACCGGCTGCCCACCGCCGTCTCAGCTGTCCCGGGAGTCACACGAAATCGCTCAGCGGCGGGCAGAAGACGCCACCCCCGGCGCCTGGTGACTCCAGTGACGGATGGGGCGTGATAGCTCTAACGAGGTTTGATCCACCGCCACTGGGTCGACCACCATGGACCCGCGTCCGGCAGGTTGTCGGCAACGGCGGCAACCACCCCGGGCCACCATTCGGCGTGATAGTCGTCTCCCGACAACCAGCCTCCCGGCGTAACCTTCGGCGCCCACGCCTCCAGATCGGCGGCGACGCTGGCGTAATCGTGACGGGCGTCGATATACACCCAGGCCAGCGAGTCGTCGGCGAACAGCGCTGCGGCGTCGACGGAGTCGCTGATCACCAGTTGAATCGTGTCCGCCAAGCCGCACCCGATGATGTTTCGGTGCAACAGCCCCGCGAACGTTCCACCGCCATGGACGACGGCGGGCCCGTGCGCGTCGGTGTCGTCGCGGCCTTCCGGCCCGCTCCCGCGAGCGGTATCGACGCCGACGATCCGGACATCGAGACCGGCCTCGCGCACTACCTCACCCAACGAGCAGATGCTGCGCCCGAGGTAGCACCCCACCTCGACAAACCAACTGCCGTCCGGGAAGTGCGCCGCGGCTTCCTCTTGATGACGACGCCACTGAAACCAGCCCGGTATATCGCGCCGCGTGTGCACGGGTTTGTCGAACTTGGTGGTGGTATCCACGGTCCGGTCAGCCGTGCGGCGCCTCAGAGATCTTGCTGTCGGGTTTGCCGATCGTTTGGCAATAAAGGGACGCCGACGTCCGCGTCGCCGTGATCTCCAGGTTGCTGGGGTCAGCACCGCTCTTGTCTTTGAGCATCTTGCTGACTTCGCTGTCTTGCTTCTTCTCGTCCTGCGACGTGAAGTCCTTGCATTTGGTGTCGCCACCGGTGTTGAGGATCTGTGAGGCAGAGCAACCGCTGAGCAACAGCGCGGCGATCGCGATGGCCGCGGCAACAGTTCGCTTCATCGTTGACCTTTCTGAGCCGGAACGTTGGGTATCTGTTCACCGGAACGCCTCATTTCAAACCCTGCACTACGGTGGAATAGGTGAACCCGCAAAGCCCGCTGCATGCGGTCCGGGACGCGTTGGGCAGCAGCCTGTTCGAAATGATCGCCGGTCCGGACGGTCCGGCGCAGCGCGCTCGCATCCACCACACCCCCGGGCCCCGCTGGTTTGCCGACGGCCGCCCGATCCGCCGGGTGCACGCCGACGCCTCGATGTTCGTCGGCGGGTTGCGGGCATTGCTGCTGCAGTCGTTGCATCCGCTGGCCATGGCCGGCGTGGCCGAGCACTCCAATTACCGCGGCGACCCGTGGGGCCGGTTACAACGAACCAGCACCTTTTTGGCCGAAACCACGTTCGGCTCAGCGACCGACGCACAGCGCGCCGTCGATCGCGTCCGGGGAATTCACCGGCGGGTACGAGGCACCGCCCGCGACGGCAGGCCGTATGCGGCGACCGATCCGCATCTGCTGGAGTGGGTGCACATCGCCGAAGCCGACAGCTTCCTGCGCGCCCATCAACTCTACGGCGCGGCCCCGCTGGACCAGGATGGTCGCGATGGCTACGTCGACGACATGGCCGAGATCGCCGGCAAGCTCGGCGTGGTCAACCCGCCGCGCACCGAACGCGAATTGGCGCAACGGATTAACGCGTTCCGACCGGAATTGCGCAGCACGCCCGAGGCGCGTGATGCGGCCCGATTCCTTCTGCTGACGCCGCCGCTGTCGCTGGCGGCACGGGCGCCGTACGGCGCACTGGCCGCCACGGCGGTGGCGATGCTGCCCGCATGGGCGCGCATACCGCTGCTGCTGCCCTACTTTCCGCCGCTCGAGGTCACGGTGGTGCGCACCGTCGGACGCGCCTTGGTCGGCGGCATTCGTTGGGCGCTGCCCGCCACCGGCGGACAACGCGCCGTCACGCCGCCCCGTTGACGATGTCGACGAACAATCGGTGGATACGACGGTCGCCGGTCATCTCGGGGTGAAACGCCGTGGCAAGCACCCGGCCCTGCCGCACCGCGACGACATGCCCGGCCGCCCGGGCCAGGACCTGCACACCGTCACCGACCCGCTCCACCCACGGCGCGCGGATGAACACCGCGTGCACCGGATCGTCGAAGCCGCTGAACTCGACATCGCCTTCGAACGAGTCGACCTGACGTCCAAAAGCATTGCGCCGCACGGTGATATCGATGCCGCCCAGCGGAACGGCCTCGCGACCTTCGGCACCGGCGTCAAGAATCTCGTTGGCCAGCAGGATCATCCCCGCGCAGGCGCCATAAGCCGGAAACCCATCGGCAAGCCGCTTACGCAACGGCTCCAGCAGGTCGAGATCGCGCAGCAAATGACTCATCGTGGTGGACTCGCCACCCGGGATCACCAGCGCGTCAACGGCTTCGAGTTCTTCGCGACGTCGCACGGTCACGGCTGAGGTTCCCGCGTCGCGCAGCGCCGCCAGGTGTTCGCGGGTGTCGCCCTGCAGCGCCAACACCCCGACGCGGACAGCGCTCACTGCTCCGGCGACCGGTATCCGCGGGCGAAGCGGGTCAGGCCCTCCTGCATGACGGCGGCGACCATCTCGCCGTACTGGTTGAAGATCTTGCCCTGGCACAGCGCGCGACCGCCGCACGCCGACGGCGAAGACTGGTCGTAGAGCAACCACTCGTCGGCGCGGAACACCCGCATGAACCACATCGCGTGGTCCAGCGAGGCCACTTGCAGATGCGAGCGTTCAGCGAGGTGTGTCACCTGGGCCGACCCCAACAGGGTGAGGTCGCTCATGTAGGCCAGCGCGCAGATGTGCAACACCGGGTCGTCGGGCAGCGGATCGCGATGCCGAAACCACACCTGCTGTTGGGAGGCCTTGCCGGGTAGACGCTCGAGCTGGTCTTGCGGCACGATGCGGACGTCCCACTCCTCGAACTGCTTGAACCCGGCGTCGTCGAACACCTTCATCGACTTCAGTCCCGGCAGATCGTCCGGGGGCGGCGCCGATGGCATCGCGTCCTGGTGGTGGATGCCGTCCTGATCGGTCTGGAAAGACGCCGACATGGAAAAGATCGTCTGGCCGTGCTGAATGGCGTTGACCCGCCTGGTGCAGAACGAGCCGCCGTCGCGCAACCGCTCGACGATAAAGACGGTGGGCGCCTTGGCATCTCCCGGCCGGATGAAGTACCCGTGCAGCGAGTGCACCAAGTGGCCGGGTTCGACGGTGCGCACGGCCGACACCAGCGACTGACCGGCCACATGACCGCCGAAGGTGCGCTGAAAATAACCCGATTCCGGGCTGAATACGCTACCGCGGTAGATGTTGACCTCGAGTTGCTCGAGATCAAGGATCTTCTCGATCGACACGAGTTGTTCTTACCAGCCGCGTTCGGCCAGGCGATGCGGCGTGGCGATCTCCTCCACGTTAATGCCGACCATCGGCTCGCCGAGCCCCCGTGACACCCGGGCCAGCACATCGGGGTCGTCGTAGAAGGTGGTGGCCTTGACGATCGCCGCGGCGCGTTGCGCCGGGTCCCCGGACTTGAAGATGCCCGAACCCACGAAAACTCCTTCGGCGCCGAGCTGCATCATCATCGCCGCGTCGGCCGGGGTGGCGATGCCGCCGGCGGTGAACAGCGTGACCGGTAGCTTGCCGGCCCGCGCCACCTCCACCACAAGGTCGTAGGGCGCCGCGAGTTCCTTTGCCGCAACGTACAACTCGTCGTCGGACAACGACGTCAGCCGGCGGATCTCGCCGCCGATGGCCCGCATGTGCGTGGTCGCGTTGGAGACGTCACCGGTGCCCGCTTCGCCCTTCGAACGGATCATCGCCGCGCCCTCGCCGATGCGCCGCAGCGCCTCACCGAGATTGGTGGCGCCACAGACAAACGGCACGGTGAACTTCGACTTGTCGATGTGGTGGGTGTAGTCAGCCGGGGTGAGCACCTCGGATTCGTCGATGTAGTCCACACCCAGGCTCTGCAGGATCTGCGCCTCGACGAAGTGCCCGATGCGGGCCTTGGCCATCACCGGGATGGTGACCGCGGAGATGATGCCCTCGATCATGTCCGGGTCGCTCATCCGCGACACCCCGCCCTGAGCCCGGATATCGGCGGGTACGCGCTCCAGCGCCATCACCGCGACGGCGCCGGCGCCTTCGGCGATGCGGGCCTGCTCCGGCGTGACGACGTCCATGATGACGCCGCCCTTGAGCATCTCGGCCATCCCGCGCTTGACCCGCGCGGTTCCGGTCTGCCCGCTGCCGGTCGCGCCGTTGTGCGCCGCGCTATCCACTGCTACCTCTATCGTTGCTGTCTCGTGCCCCCGGTACTGTCACCAGTCTAGTGGGCAGCCAACAGCGAATTTCCGCTGACGGTCGGTCCGGGCACAGACTTTAGCTTCTAGCCGGTATTCGTTCTGTCGTAAAGATACTGAGCCAAGCCGAATTTCCCGGCGAGCGTGCGAAACTCCGATTCCGTGACGAAATGAACCGGCCTTTTCGCCTTCGCCACGTTGCCACGCCACGAGAATCGATATTGCAGGCTCCCCCGATACATCTCATTCATGGCCGGGGTTCCAATGATGATTGGTTCCAGACCGGGAACGTGCACGAGCAGGACGGGTTGTGTACGTGTATTGGCGACGGAATCCATCCCCCCGCCCTCGACGAAAGTGAACGCTGCCGGGGTCGCAGTCACCTCGGCAAGCCGAGCTGAGGTAATGAGCGCATTCGTATTCGGGTCGCTCACCGAGATGACATCCTTGGCCACCTCAATGGCGAAAAGCCGCTTTCGCTTCCGGGAGAGAGCAGGAATTATCCGACAGCGGATCGGTTCCTCCGATGCGGCCGACTCCTCGTTGGCGTGCATCCCGAGAGTGTCCGACTCCTTCGGCCCGGCCAGCGCCGCCTCAACGCGGTCGAGAAACGCATCAACCTCGACTTCGTTGTAACCGCGTCGCCCAAGTCGTGGCTTGGAAAAGGCCACGTTGCGGACCTGCTCTGGAGTAAGTGTGTGTGTGCCGCCGGATCGCGCAGCGCCGCCTCGACGCGGTCGAGAAACGCATCAACCTCGACTTCGTTGTAGCCGCGTCTTCCAAGCGGTGGCTTAGCGAAAGCCGTGTCGCGGACCTGGTCTGGAGTAAGAGCACCGCGGTCTGCGCCGTCGCCGGCAGCGCGCGCCTCGGCTAGCTGACGTTCGAGTTCGGCGATGCGCTTTTCGGGGTCGGCCCCGTCCATGAGCCAATTGTCTCACCGCCGAGGGCGTGCGCGCCTGAGGATCAGCGGATGGACTGCAGCTGGCGGGCCCGATCCGGTGCGCCGGCCAGCGCGATCGCCTCGGCGAGCAGTTCTGACAGCTGTAGCGGGTACACCGTCTCGCCGCCCGCGACCAGCTCGGCGATGTCGTCAGCGTCACACCAGCGGTGGCAGTGGATGTAGCTGTTCTCCAGCTCGGTCCGCCCGGCGGCGGACGGCTCGAACCGTCGGGTCCGGTGGACGAAGAAGAACTCCTCGCTGTCGATCGCCGCGCCGTTGAAGTCGAAGACCGCGTCGCGCCGCCAGATCGGGCCGATCACGTCTGCGGGTTTCACACGCAAACCGGTCTCCTCGGCCAGCTCACGGGCGGCGGCTTGGGCCAACGACTCACCGGCTGCGACCTGACCGCCCACGGTGAACCACCACCGCGGCGCGGTTTCCTCCGGCGCGGCCGGGTCGGAGCCGCACAACAGCAAAACCGCGCCGGATTCGTCGAGTAGCACCACCCGCGCCGAGGTGCGCCGGTCGGCCGCGGAAGGATCGTCATGGTCTAGCGCGTCGGCCCGTTCGGCGATTTCGAAATAGCTTGGCAGCGCGGCTGTTCCACCCAACCGCAGCAGCCGAACCAGACTCCGCTCGCGCAGCGCCAGCGTGTCCCGGACTGCGTCGTTGTGAAATCTGCGGGCCAGCAGCACCCGCGCTTCGGCGTCGGCCAGCTCCCCAATCAGCCCCGCCGGCAGCGACGCCGGATCGACCGTCGCCAGCGCGGCCGACAGCTGGTTTTCGCAGGCCTCGCGGGCCTGCCGGGGGGCGCGTTCGGCCGCGTCGGCCAACGCCGCCAACTGCTTGGCGGCTGAGCCTGTCGCAACCGCGCGGGCCACCACCGCGCGCCGGGCCAGCGCGCCGTCGAGGGCCTGCCAGGACAGGTCGTAGCGCACGTGCAGCCGGTCCAGCCGATTGGCCGTCTGATACGCCCAGCCGCCGAACAAGATCAGCGCCACCACCAGCACGGCCACCGCGACGACTAAAACGATCGTCGGCGTCATCAGCTCGCCACCTGGACCTTGGCGCCGGACGCGGCGACCGTCTCGTAGACCCGCATGATCTGGTTGGCCACCACCGACCAGTCGTAGCGCCGCACCGCATCGGCGCCCGCCGCGATGTAGCGCTTGGCCACCTGATCGCTCTCCAACACCGCGACCAGGCCGGCGGCCAGCGCAGCGCCGTCCTCGACCGGAACCAGCATGCCCGCGTCTCCGTCGCACAGCACCCGCCGGAACGCGTGCAGATCGCTGGCCACCACCGGGGTGCCGGCGGCCATCGCCTCGACCAGCACGATGCCGAAACTCTCCCCGCCGGTGTTCGGCGCACAGTAGGCGTCGGCGCTGCGCAGCGCCGACGCCTTGGCGGCGTCGTCCACCTGGCCCAGGAAGCGCAAGTAGCCCGCCAATCCGCCTGCCTTACTACGCAATTCGGCTTCGTCGCCGCGGCCCACAATCAGCACCTGCACCCCCGGGAAGCGCTCGACCAGGCCGGGCAGCGCGTCGATCAGCACGGCCATGCCCTTGCGGGGTTCGTCGTAACGGCCCAAGAACAACACCGTCTTGCCGGGCCGCGGATAGCCGTCGAGCGCCGGCGCGGAGGCGAACGAGGCCACGTCGACACCGTTGGGAATCTCGACCGCATCCGACCCCAGCGCTTCCATCTGCCAGCGTCTGGCCAGGTCGGACACCGCGATGCGGCCGACAATCTTCTCGTGCATCGGCCGCAGCAGACCCCCAAAGACCGTCAGCGTCAGCGATTTGGTGGTCGACGTGTGAAATGTCGCCACGATCGGCCCCTCGGCCACCCGCAGCGCCCACATCGACAGGCTCGGCGCATTCGGCTCATGAAGATGCAGTACGTCGAAGTCGCCGTCGGCCAGCCAGCGCCTGACCTTGCCGTGTACGGCCGGGCTGAACTGCAGCCGGGCCACGGACCCGTTGTAGGGAATCGGAACGGCCCGGCCCGCGGAGACGACGTACTCGGGCAGCTTGACGTGTGGCGACGAGGGCGCCAGCACGCTGACATCCTGGCCGCGGGCGATCATCACCTCGGCGAGCTGCAATACATGCGACTGCACCCCACCCGGCACATCGAACGAGTACGGACACACCATGCCGATGCGCATCACGCCCCCGCCAATCGGGCCCGCCGCTCGTCGGACAGATCTGCCAGCCACTGCGGCTGCAGCATGTGCCAGTCGGCGGGATGCTCGGCAATGTTGCGGGCAAAGACGTCGGCCAGCGCCTCGGTGATGACGCCGACGTCGCCGCTGGTGCAATCCAGCGGCGGGTAGAACTCGATTCGGGTGGCGTCGCCCTCATACCAGCAGTGCACCGGGAGCAGCGCCGCCCCGGTTGTGATCGCCAGCTTCGCCGAACCGGCCGGCATCCTGGTCGGTTCGCCGAAGAAACTCACCTCGACCCCGGTGCGGGAAAGGTCGCGCTCGGCCATCAGACACACAGTCTTGTTGTCCCGCAGTCGTTCGCCGAGCAGCTGGAAGGGCGGCTGCTCGCCGCCGGAAAACGGGATCACCTCGAAGCCCAGGCTCTCCCGATAGTTGATGAACCGCCGGTACAGCGACTCGGGTTTGAGCCGCTCGGCGACGGTGGTAAACCTGCCGTAAGTCTGGGCCATCCACACCCCGGCCATATCCCAGTTTCCGCTGTGCGGCAACGCCATCACCGCACCGCGGCCCTCGGCCAGCGCCGCGTCGAGATGTTCGTCGCCCACAACCGTTTTCGCGAGTTCTTGGCCCACCGCATAATGATCCATCCCCGGCAACCGGAACGCCTCCCGCCAGTAACGCGCGTAGGACGCCAGCGACGCCCGCATCAGGCTGCCGGGCACGTCTTTGGGCGGAACACCGATCACGCGCGCCAGGTTCTTTCGCAATTGGGCCGGTCCCCCGTTGCGGGACGCATAGAGCGCTCCGGCGTCAAAAACGTTGCGCGCGGCGAATTCCGGCATGCCGCGCACCATCATCCAGCCGGCCGCATAGCCCCAGTCGGTCACCCGGCCACCCAGCGAAAGACCGCCGACCCCAGGCAGTTTCAGGCCCGACGGGACCGAGATCACGGCTCGCTCTTCCCCGGCTGGACGTGGCCCTGCTCGCCGGCCGGCGGCATCGGATCGCCGGCGCCCGGCGAGTGCCGCACGGTGTGCAACCGCTGGGCACAGGTGATCATGCTGGCCGCGGCCAGCAGCCACATCGCCACGGGCAGCGCCCACGGCAACGGGAACACCGGCAGGTCCGACAATCCCGCCCCTACCAGCACGATAATCAACCGTTCCGGCCGCTCGATGAAGCCGCCGTCACCGCGCAGCCCGCTGGCTTCAGCACGCGCCTTGATGTAGGAGATGACCTGGGAGGTGACCAGACAGATCAATGTCGCCACCACCAGCGCCGGACTATGCAAGCCGAACGTTGCCCACCACGCCAGCCCGCAGAACACCGCGCCGTCGCTGATGCGGTCGCAGGTGGCATCCAGCACGGCGCCGAACCGGGTGCCGCCGCCGCTTTCCCGCGCCATCGCCCCGTCGACCAGGTCGAACATCACGAAAAACCAGATCACCATCGTCCCGGCGAACAGTCGGCCGGTGGGAAACAGCGTCAACGCGGCCAGCACCGCGGCGGCGGTGGCAATGATCGTGACGCTGTCCGCGGTGAAGCCGGCGTGCAGGAACGCCCGGGCCACCGGTGTGGTGACCCGCGCGACGCCCTCACGCGACAGGAGCTTGCTCACGATTGCTTTTCCCACTCGGTAGCCAGCAGGCGACGGGTGTCGCGCAGCAATTGCGGGATGACCTTGGAGTCGCCGATGATCGTGATGAAGTTGGCGTCGCCACCCCACCGCGGCACCACATGCACATGCAGATGTTCGGCCAGTGAGCCGCCCGCCGATGCCCCCAGGTTGAGGCCGACATTGAAGCCGTGCGGCCGAGACACGTTCTTGATGACGCGAATCGCCTTCTGCGTGAACGCCATCAGCTCGGCGGTCTCCTTGTCGGTGAGATCCTCCAGCTCGGATACCCGCCGATACGGCACCACCATCAAATGTCCGGGGTTGTATGGGTAGAGGTTGAGCACGGCGTAGACCAGTTCGCCGCGGGCTACCACCAGACCGTCCTCGTCGGGAAGCTGCGGAATGTCGGAGAACGGCTGGTCGCGCTGGCTGATGTCCTGCTTCAGCGGCCCCTCGGCCAGGTAGGTCATTCGGTAGGGCGTCCATAACCGCTGCAGGTGATCGGATTCACCCACACCCCGGTCGATGATCGCGTCGTCATCAGCCACGGTTGTTCACCTTGACCAAATCGGCAGTGGGAGCTGAGTTTTCACGTTCAGCAATCCACCGCGTAATGGCGGCCACGGCCTCGTCACAAGGGACACCGTTGATCTGGGTGCGGTCGCCGAACCGGAAGCTCACCGCAACACCCTCGACGTCGCGGTCGCCGGCCAGCAGCATGAACGGCACCTTTTGATTGGTATGGTTGACGATCTTCTTGGCCATCCGATCGTCGCTGGAATCCACCTCGACTCGCACCCCGCGCGACTTTAGCTGCGCGGCAACGTCTTCCAGGTACGGCACATGGCCATCCGCCACCGGGATGCCAACCACCTGCACCGGCGCCAGCCAGGCCGGAAACGCGCCGGCGTAGTGCTCGGTGAGGATGCCGAAAAACCGCTCGATCGAGCCGAACAGCGCGCGGTGGATCATCACCGGCCGCTGCCGCGAACCGTCGGCGGCGGTGTATTCCAGCTCGAAACGCTCGGGGAAGTTGAAATCGACCTGGATGGTCGACATCTGCCAGCTGCGGCCCAGCGCATCGCGGGCCTGCACGGAGATCTTCGGACCGTAGAACGCCGCGCCGCCCGGATCAGGTACCAGTTCCAGACCGGATTCCGTCGCGACTTCGGCCAGCGAGTTGGTGGCTTCCTCCCACATCTCGTCAGAGCCGACGAACTTCTCCGGGTCCTTGGTGGACAGCTCCAGATGGAAGTCTTCCAACCCGTAGTCGGCCAGCAAGTCGAGCACGAACCGCAGCAGCGACGCCAGTTCGTCGTGCAGCTGCTCGCGGGTGCAGAAGATGTGCGAATCATCCATGGTGAACCCACGCGCCCGCGTCAGCCCGTGCACCACACCGGACTTCTCATAGCGGTAAACGGTGCCGAACTCGAAGAGCCGCAACGGAAGCTCGCGATACGACCGCCCCCGCGACCGGAAGATCAGCGTGTGCATCGGACAGTTCATCGGCTTGAGGTAGTAATCCTGCCCCGGCTTGCGCACGGTTCCGTCGTCGTTCAGCTCGGCATCGAGGTGCATCGGCGGGAACATGCCGTCGGCGTACCAGTCCAAGTGGCCCGACGTCTGAAACAGTTGCGCCTTGGTGATGTGCGGGGTGTTGACGAATTCATACCCAGCCTCGATGTGCTTGCGCCGCGAGTACTCCTCCAGCTCCCTGCGCACAATGCCGCCCTTGGGGTGGAAAACCGGCAGCCCAGAACCGATTTCGTCGGGAAAGCTGAATAAGTCCAACTCGGCGCCCAGCTTGCGGTGGTCGCGCCGCTGGGCTTCCTCCAGCAACTCCAGATGGCGGTCGAGTGCCTCCTGCGACTCCCAGGCGGTGCCGTAGATGCGCTGCAGGCTGGCGTTGCGCTGATCGCCGCGCCAGTATGCGGCCGAACTTCTGGTCAGCTTGAACGCCGGAATGTGCTTGGTGGTCGCGATATGCGGCCCGCGGCACAAGTCACCCCAAACCCGTTCGCGGGTACGGGGATTGAGGTTGTCGTAAGCGGTGAGCTCGTCGCCGCCCACCTCCATGACGTCGGGGTCGCCGGATTTGTCGTCGACGAGTTCGAGCTTGTAGGGCTCGTTGGCCAACTCTTCGCGCGCCTGGTCTTTGGAATCGTAGACGCGCCGGTCGAACAGCTGCCCGTCCTTGACGATCTGGCGCATCCGCTTTTCCAGCTTCGCCAAGTCCTCCGGCGTGAACGGGTCCGCCACGTCGAAGTCGTAGTAGAAGCCGTCGGTGATCGGCGGCCCGATCCCGAGCTTGGCGTGCGGGAACAGGTCTTGGACGGCTTGGGCCAGCACGTGTGCCGCCGAGTGCCGAATGACGCTTCGCCCGTCGTCGGTGTTGGCCGCCACCGGCGTGACCTCGGCGTCCGCCGCGGGAACCCAGCTCAAGTCGCGCAGCTTGCCCTCGGCATCGCGCACCACCACGACCGCATCCGCGGCGCCGCGGCCGGGCAGTCCCGCGTCGCGCACCGCGGCGGCCGCGGTCGTCCCGGCAGGCACCCGGATCGGGGCTGCTGGGGCGGGGTGTGCGAGGGCGGTCATCGGCGCGGTCTCCATGACTTTCGGGTGTTCAAGCGGACCCGACCATGCTATCGGGGTGAGTAGCGCCGACGGTTGCAGCCTTAGGGCTGGCCGGGTTTGAGCAACACGAACAACGCCTCACTGTCGGTCAGCACCGTGTCGCCGTCGCACAATCGGCCCGAGACGAAGATCTTGCGTCCGTCAACCCGGTCGACCCCCGCGTCGATCTGCAGCTCCTTGTCGATCGGGACGACTTGGCGGTAGTTGATATGCAGGTATGCGGTGCGTTGGCGAGGGCCGCCGGTGATCAGCCCGGACGTCATACCCAACACCGAGTCGAACAGCAGGCCGAGCGCGCCGCCGTGCACGGCCCCGTTGCGCCCCAGGTGAAACCGCCGAAACCGCGCCCAGCCCTGGATCCGGCCGTCGGTTTTGTGGACCTTCATCGGCACCGGCAGGATGTTGCCGCGGTTCGGCAGGTCCATCCGGCGGCCCGACGGCGTCGCCCACTCGTCGGTATCGAACGGACTGAGCAGGTCAGACACCTTCTCGATCAGCTCGGCGGCCTCGCTGATCACGCCGTCGGGCGCGTCGACCGCCCGGGCGTGATCCTGCAGCGTACGAACGGCCTCGATGAACCGGCCGTAGTCAGGCCCGCCCTTGTTCGTCGGTTCGGGCGGATTGAATCCGCCGCCCGGGTGTCGCGCATGTTCGCCGGCCACCAGAACACCGTATTGGGTGGGCCCGACCCGGCGTCGGCTAGTTGTTCTGTTTGGCCCCTGCCGCAGACAGCGCCTCGAATTCCTCGTCGGTGAGGGTGATCTCCGCTGCGGCGACGTTCTGCTCCAGGTGGGCAACGCTGGACGTGCCGGGAATCGGCAGCATCACCGGGGACCGCTTGAGCAGCCAGGCCAGCGCCAACTGGGACGGCGTCGCGTGGTGACCGGCCGCGACCTTCTGCAGTGGACCGTCGGGGGCGGCCAGCGGTCCGGCGGCCAACGGGAACCACGGGATGAAGGCGATGCCCTGGCTGGCGGCGGCATCCAGCAGCGGTTCGGCGGTCCGGGCGGCCAGGTTGTACATGTTCTGCACCGACACGATCGGCGTGATCTGCTGGGCGGCCTTGAGCTGGTCGACGTTGACCTCGGACAGGCCGATATGGCGGATCTTGCCTTCCTTTTGCAGCGCGACGAGTTCGCCGACCTGGTCGGCCAGCGGGAAGTTGGCGTCGACGCGGTGCAGCTGAAACAGGTCGATGGTGTCGACGCCGAGGCGCCGCAGGCTCATTTCGCATTCCTGGCGCAGGTAACTGGGGTTACCCAGCGGAATCCACACGTCCGGCCCAGTCCGCAGCAGCCCGGCCTTGGTCGCGATCACCAGGCCCTCATAGGGATGCAGCGCCTCGTGGATGACGTCCTCGGAGATGTAGGGGCCGTACGAGTCGGCGGTGTCGATGAAGTTGACACCGAGCTCAACGGCGCGACGCAGCACCCGCACGGCTTCGCCGCGGTCGGCCGGCGGACCCCAGACGCCTTTGCCGGTCAGGCGCATGGCGCCGAAACCGAGTCGGTTAACCGTCAAATCGCGACCGAGGGTGAGCGTTCCGGATGCGTGGGCTGGTTGTGCGGTGTTGGTGGTCACGCTTACGACCGTACGCCGCAGGGACCTCGCCGACCGCGGCGTGGC
>Ga0209040_10001382_pt1 | contig 19163 bp, 22 predicted proteins | sample BogFormECP12_OM3_FD_188240 | JGI IMG/M metagenome (GOLD analysis project Ga0209040, IMG submission 188240) | Bog forest soil microbial communities from Calvert Island, British Columbia, Canada - ECP12_OM3 (SPAdes) (version 2) | ecosystem: Environmental > Aquatic > Freshwater > Wetlands > Bog ...
ACGCCGCCGACGCCGTTGCCACCCAAAATCGCGGGGTCGAGCTGGCGTTGCTGCTCACCTTGCCGGCGGCGGTGGCGTTGGCGCTGCTCGCCACGCCGATCCTCGCGGTGCTATTCCAGCGCGGCGCCTTCGGCCCGGCCGACACGGCAGCCACTGCCGCCGCCCTCGCCGCTTATGCCGCGGGGCTCCCGGCCTTCGTCCTCGTCAAGGTGCTGGCGCCTGCCTTCTTTGCGCGGCACGACACCGCCACGCCGGTCAAAGTAGCGATCGCGGCGATGGCCGCCAATCTTTGCCTGACCCTGGTCTTGATGCAGTTTCTGGCGCATGTCGGGATCGCCCTTGCGACGACGGTCGCCGGCTGGGTCAATGCGCTGACCCTGCTCGCACTGCTGATCCGGCACGAGCATTTCCGGCTCGACAGCCGCGCCAGGCGCAACCTGCCGCGGGTCGGCATTGCCGCCCTCGGCATGGGAATCGTCCTGGCGCTGCTGCGGATTGCCCTCGGCCCGGCATTGGCCGGGCCGCCTTTCGTTCGCGTTGGCGCGCTTATGGCCCTGGTTGCCTCTGGCCTGGCCGCCTTTGCGCTGCTGGCGCTGGCCTTTGGGGTCGCCGATTGGCGCGGGCTCTTGGGGCGGCTGCGCCGGCAACCGGCTTGACCGGCGCCGCGCCGCAGCCTAACAGGCGCCGCCATCTCCGCCTACATGAGGTAAAATGAATCGCATCTTTTCCGGCATCCAGCCCACCGGCAACCTGCATCTCGGCAATTACCTCGGAGCCATTGCCAATTGGGTTGTGTTGCAGAAAGACTTCGAGTGCATTTTCTGCATCGTCGACTTGCACGCGCTGACCCAACCGCAGGATCCCGCCGAGCTGCGCGCCTCGACGCGCGAGGTGACGGCTGCCTATATCGCCGCCGGGATCGACCCCGAGCGCTGCACGATCTTCAACCAGAGCATGGTCTCCGCTCACACCGAGCTCGCCTGGCTGCTCGGCTGCCTGACCCCTCTCGGTTGGCTCAACCGTATGACGCAGTTCAAGGAGAAGGCGGGGAAGAACCGCGAGATGGCCGGCCTCGGTCTTTATGCTTACCCAGTGCTGATGGCGGCGGACATTCTTTTGTACAAGGCGACCCACGTCCCCGTCGGCGAAGACCAGAAGCAGCATCTGGAACTCGCGCGCGACATCGCCGGTGCGTTCAACCGCCGCTACGAGCGCGACTTCTTTCCGCTGCCCGAGCCCCAGATCTTCGGGGCGGCGACCCGGGTGATGAGCCTGCGCGACGGCACAAAGAAGATGTCGAAGTCCGACACCTCGGATTATTCGCGCATCAACATGACCGACGACGCCGAGACGATCGCGCTGAAGATCCGCCGAGCGAAGACCGACCCCGAGCCCCTCCCCGCTTCTGTTGCCGACCTCGAGCGACGGCCGGAAGCCGATAACCTGATCGGCATCTATGCCGCGCTCTCCGGCCTGTCCCGCGAGGAAGCTGTTGCTCGATTCGCCGGTCAGAATTTTTCGTTATTCAAGGAAGCCCTTTCCGAGCTGGCGGTCGAGGTGTTGGGCCGAGTCGGCGGCGAGATGCGCCGGTTGGTAGCGGATCCGGGGTATATCGATACGCTGCTGCGCCGCGGCGCCGAGCACGCGAGGGCGATTGCGGAGCCGGTGTTGCGCGAAGCTCAGGAGATCAGCGGTCTGCTGCGGCCTTGAATTGGTGTACCGTAAGTTGGAGGAGGCCAAAATGGCTGAACCAGAAACCGCCACCGTTAGCGATCCGCAACGGATCCAGGGCTATCACGCGCACATCTATTATGACCCCAGCACCCGAGCGGTCGCTGAGCAGCTGCGTCAAGCCATAGCTGCCGGCTTCGAGGCGCGGGTCGGCAATTGGCACGACGAGCCGGTCGGGCCCCACCCGGTCTCGATGTACCAGATCGCCTTCGCGGTATCCGAATTTCCGCGTTTGGTTCCGTGGCTGATGCTCAACCGCCAGGGGCTCGACGTTCTGGTCCACCCGATGACGGAGGACCCGTATGACGATCACTCGATTTACGCGATGTGGCTCGGCAAGCCGCTGCCGCTGCGGCTCGATGTGCTGCGCCGCACGGGCAGCAGTGGCTTGGCGGATCGGAGTCCCGGTAGTCCTGCCGGACCAGCTGTTCGATAAACCGAAGCGCGAAACCAAAGCCCCGGAAACCAAAACCCGGCGGGGCCGGAGCGCTTTTTTGACAGGTACGCCTGGGGTTCTGCGAAGCCGATGCGTCGGCTTCCCGCCGGTTCGCGCTTTCCCCGTCCCCGAGCGGGTTGTAAGTAGACGATGCAAGCGCGCTGAGCAGGCAAGCAGTGCGCGCAACGACAGCACGTAGCCACCGCCTCGAGCATCATGGACATCTATCTGCCGATCGCCGAGGTGTCGCTCGACATCTTCGTCCTCCTCGGCCTTGGTGCGGCGGTCGGATTTCTCTCCGGTGTGTTTGGCGTCGGCGGCGGCTTTCTGCTGACGCCGCTGCTGATCTTCATCGGCGTGCCCCCGACGGTCGCCGTCGCCTCCTCGGCCAACCAGCTGGTCGGCGCCTCGGTTTCCGGTGTGCTCGCCCACTGGCGGCGCGGCAATGTCGATTTCAAGATGGGATACGTGTTGCTGGTCGGCGGTCTGGCGGGCTCGTTTCTCGGGGTGTGGATCTTTACTCTGCTGAGACGCCTGGGCCAAATCGAGCTGACGATCTCGATCTGCTACGTGCTGCTGCTCGGGACGCTCGGCGCGCTGATGATGATCGAAAGCATCCGCGCGCTGTTGCGGCTGCATCGCCCGGGAGCCTCGCGGCGCCGACTGCATCAGCACACCTGGATGCATGGGCTGCCGCTCAAGGCGCGCTTCCGCCGTTCGAGACTCTACATCAGCGCGTTGTTGCCGGTCGGAATCGGGTTTGTGATCGGCGTCTTTAGCGCAATCCTCGGCATCGGCGGAGGTTTTATCATGGTCCCGGCGATGATCTACATGCTGGGGATGCCGACCGCCGTGGTGCCGGGCACTTCGCTGCTGCAGATCATCTTTGTCGCCGCCAACGTGACGGTGCTGCAAGCCTATACCAACCATACCGTCGATGCCGTGCTCGCCCTCGTCCTGCTCGTCGGCGGGGTCGTCGGCGCGCGGATCGGCAGCCGGTTCGGTATGCGTCTGCGCGGCGAGCAGCTGCGTTTCCTATTGGCCCTGATGGTGCTCGCGGTCGCCGCGAAGCTGGCCTTCGACATGACGGTACGCCCGGCCGATCTGTACTCGATCGCTTCGGAGAAGGAATGAGGCAGGGGCGCTGCTCTGCCGGTGCCGAGCACGATCCGGTGAAACCGCCGCGGGCGATCTCGTTTGACAGGCTCGGCTCCCTCGGCGTTCTGCTTGTCCTTGCGCTGTTGTTTTGGGGACCGCCTGCGCGAGCCAACGGGCTGATCGCGGACCTCACCAGTCACCTGATCGCGATCACGACCGGGTTTACCGGTGCCTCCGTGGTGCTGTTCGGCGCGATCGACGGTCCAGGGGACATCATCGTCGCCGTGCGCGGCCCCGAGCGCGAAATGACGGTCCGCCGCAAGAGCCGCGTCGCCGGCATCTGGGTCAATACCCAAGAAGTGACGTTCGCCAACGTGCCGAGCTTTTACGCCGTTGCCGCGAGCCGGCCGGTCGCCGACATTCTGTCGCCTACGGCTGCGGCGTTCTATCGTCTCGGGATTGCCAATCTGAAGTTGGTGGCGTCAACCCCTGCGCCATCCCTTGTTGTTGACGCGTTTCGCACCGCGCTCGAACGTACTCAGCAACAGACGGGGCTGTTTGTCGAGCGAATGGGCAAAGTCGATTTCCTCGGCGAACGGCTGTTTCGCACGACGATCACATTTCCCTCCAACGTGCCGACCGGGACGTACCTCGTCGAGGTGTTCCTGGTCCACGACAAGGACGTCGTCAGCGGGCAGACAACCCCGCTCGTCGTCTCCAAGGTCGGGGTCGACGCGGCGGTGTCGGAATTCTCCGCACGGCAACCCGGGTTCTACGGCGCGATTGCGGTGTTGACCGCCATAGTGGCAGGATGGCTGGCGAGCCTCCCGCTTAGAGGCGCCTGATCCTATCGGGATTGGGATCGGGAGATAGGATCCGCAGATGGTAGAAACCGCGCAGCAGCGTGTTTTCCTCGTCGTCGTCGACGAGAGCGAGGAGCTCCGGATCGCCGTCCATTATGCCGCGCGGCGCGCTGCTCATACGGGCGGGCGGGTCGCGTTGCTGTATGTGATCGAGCCCTCGGAGCTGCAGCATTGGCGGGCGATCGAGGATTTGGCGCGAGAGGAGCGGCGGGAGGAAGCCGAGCAGCTGATGCAGCGGCTGTGCGAGGAGATTTTGCCGATCGCCGGCTCGATGCCGATCGTCTATATCCGCGAGGGAGTGCGGCGCGACGAGTTGCTGGCGTTGATCAACGAGGAGCCGAGCATTTCGATCCTGGTGCTGGCAGCCGGAACCGGTCCCGAGGGACCGGGACCGCTGATCTCGGATCTGACGGGTAAGCCTGCCGCCCGGCTGCGCATTCCCATCACGATCGTCCCTGGCGGTGCTACGATGGACCAGCTTGACGCGGTCAGTTGAGCGGCGACGCCGAGCCGAGGCCGAGGGTTGATTCGGTGCGCCGACGCCCCATGCTAAGAGCTGATCTTCGTGCCCTCACCATCGGAGCCCTCGATGTTCATTCAGACCGAGCAAACGCCGAATCCAGCGACGCTGAAATTCCTGCCGGGGTGTCCGGTCATGACTTCGGGCACCGCCAATTTCACCAGCGAGGAGGCGGCCCGCACCTCACCGCTTGCCGAACGGCTCTTCGCGTTGCCGGAAGTAACGGGGGTGTTTCTCGGCGCCGATTTCGTCACGCTGACGAAGAGCGAGGAGGGTGATTGGTACCGGCTGAAGCCGGCGATCCTGGCCGTCATCATGGAGCATTTTACCGCCGGCCGACCGGTCTTGCTCAGGGACCCGGCAGACGGCGTAAGGGCGGGAACGGGCGAAGAAGAGGACGAAGACGGGGTCGTAGCCCAGATCAAGGAGCTGCTGGAGACCCGTGTGCGCCCTGCGGTAGCGCAGGATGGCGGCGACATAATCTTCCAGGATTTCGAGGACGGCATCGTTTATCTGCACATGCAGGGCTCATGCTCCGGATGCCCGAGCTCTACCGCGACGTTGAAGGCCGGAATCGAAAACATGCTCCGGCATTACATCCCGGAAGTGGTCGAGGTGCGCGCCGTCTGAAGGCTTGACCCGCATGGCGCAGGCGATCTCACTCTGTTAGGGGGCGACCCGGCTGGCGAGCAGAGCACGGGATCGACGAAAATTCGCCCTCTCGCGCGATGACTGGCAAGACCCCACAGCAGGTCGTCCTAGCCCTCGATTCGGCGGGCTCGGCCTGCTCTGTGGCCGTCGGGCTCGGCAAAAGGGTACTTGCTGACGAGCGGATCGACACAATGCACGGGCAGGCCGAAGCGCTCCTGCCTTTGGTGGACCGTGCAATGCGCAAGGCCGGGCAAGTGCCCGCCGCGCTCGATCTTGTCGCGGTGACGGTCGGGCCGGGCAGCTTCACCGGAATCCGCGTCGGGCTTGCGGCGGCGCGAGGAATAGCGCTCGCGACGGGGGCGCGGCTGATCGGCGTTACCAGCTTTGACGCGGTCGCGGTCGAGGCGGCGCGGAGCGATTGCTCGGACGGCCGCTTTCTGCTGATCGCTCTCGAAAGCCGGCGCGAAGACCTGTATGTTCAATTCTTCGACCTGCACGGTGATCCGCTTTGCGAGCCGGCTGCAATCATGCCGTCCGCTCTTGGCGATGCTGTGGACGGGACCATCGGCAGGATACCGTTGCTGATCGCCGGTGACGCGGCGCAACGCGCCGGCGCGCCGCTCGCACGACGCCAGGACACGAGAATCCTCAAAGATTCGGCGCCCGGCGCAGTCGGGGTTCTGCGAGCCGGGCTTCGCCGGCTGCGGCTCGGCAAGCCCACCACAACTCGGCCGCTCTATCTTCGTCCCCCCGATGTCACGCTTCCCGCCGGACCGCGCAAGCCGAGCCTCGCTCGGACATGACCCGGCGGCTCGACCCGCTGTCCCGCGCCGCCGGCGGCCTAATATCCCTCCTCCACTGTGCATGCTTTCCCGAAGATCCGTGGGATGCCGAGGCCATAGAGCAGATAATGAACATTCCGGGGTTTTTTGGTCGAATCGGATGGGCGAACGACGCCCCTGTCGGGTTCGCACTGGCTCTGGCGCTTGGCGCGGAGGCGGAAATCGTGTCGCTCGGCGTCCTGCGGGATCATCGGAGGTGCGGGATGGGTTCGGCGATTCTCGACGCGGTATGCGGCGAGGCTCGGTTACGAGGCGCCGATCGCCTCGTGCTCGAAGTGGCGTCGGACAATGAAGCGGCGCGCGCCTTATACGCCGGGCGCGGCTTTACTGTCGTCGGAAGCCGCCGGAATTACTACCGCCGAGCAGAGCGCTGGGTGGATGCGCTCATATTGCGTATGCGGCTGCCAACAGCGTCGGTGGCAACTTGAGTATCCCGCTTTTCCTGTCGGCCTCTTGTGATTAACCACGGATCTTCTTGACGGCACCCGAGATTGAAGAAATCGATCATTGAACCGATTGCTTCGTCGCCGATTCTTAATTATATTTGGGGATCAGACTCATGGTGGGATCATCGTGATGAACAACTCGGACCAAGCCAACGATTTGCTGACGTTGACGACGGAGATCGTTGCCGCGCACGTTTCCAACAATACCGTTGCGGTTGGTGATCTGCCACAGCTGATCAACCAAGTATACAATTCCTTGGCCAACATCGGCAGCGTCCCGGCGATGCCGGCAGAACGCCCGCAGCCTGCTGTTCCGGTCAAGAAATCCGTCCAGCCGGATTACATCATTTGCCTCGAAGACGGTAAGAAACTCAAGATGCTGAAGCGGCACCTGAAAACCGCCTACAACATGACGCCGGAGACTTATCGTGAGCGGTGGGGACTGAGCGCCGATTACCCGATGGTAGCGCCCAATTACGCGCGGCAGCGCTCGCGCCTTGCAAAGGAAATCGGTCTCGGCACCCGCGCAAGACGGTCTCGGGCCTGATTGCTTCGCGCCGGCGATCGGTGCTGCCACTCGGCCCCGTTGGGGGCGTAGGCGGGTTCGATGCTTTCGGATATATTAGCAGTGAATGAGCCTCGCGATCACGGAGACGCGATGACCTCGCGGCTGGAGCAGCTCTGTTTCAACAAGGGTCTGAAGATGACCGAGCAGCGACGGGTTATTGCACGGGTGCTGTCGGAATCTGCCGATCATCCCGATGTGGAGCAGGTGTACCGACGCGCAACCGCGATTGATTCCCGGATCAGCATCGCCACCGTCTACCGCACGGTTCGCCTGTTTGAGGAGGCAAACATCATCGCCAGGCACGACTTCGGCGATGGCCGCTCCCGCTACGAGGAAATGCCGAGTGCACATCACGACCATCTCATCGATCTGCAGTCTGGTCGCGTGATCGAGTTTCGCAATGAGGAGATCGAACGCCTGCAGCAGAGCGTCGCCGATGAACTCGGTTACGAACTGGTCGGGCACCGCCTCGAGTTGTATGCGGTTCCGCGGGGCGAGAAGCCGAGATCCGGTACGGAATGACCGGTTCGCCTTCGCCTGAACGGCGTCGATTCCGGCGGGCTGCGGCCAACTCGCTCCAGACCGGCCGCTGGCTCGAACCGGACCAGGCCGGGTGATCACACGCACCGTGATCGAGCAGCAGCCCCTCCGGCCGGTCGAGACAGCGCTGCCGGCGGTCGAAGCGGCAACAGCGCGCCTGGTTCAGCGCATCGTCGACATCCGGTCCGGCCCGCTGCAAGTGCGGCTGGCGGAATCGGTCGCGGACATCGACGCTGCGCAAGCGCTGCGCTATCGCATCTTTTATGAACGGCTCGGGGCCCAGCCGCTGCCCGAAATGGCCCGCCGGCAACGCGATTTCGATCACTTCGATGACGATTGCGATCACCTTCTCGTCCTCGACCACAGCTGCGGTGCCGGAAGCGTCGTCGGCACCTACCGGCTGATCCGGCGGGAAACGGCAGCCCGGCTCGGTGGCTTCTATTCGGCCAAGGAATTCGACATTTTGCCGCTCATACGCCATCCCGGCGAGATTCTGGAATTGGGCCGCTCGTGCGTTGACCCCGATTATCGCCAGCGGTCGGCCATGCAGCTTTTATGGAGCGGTATTGCCGCCTACGTATTTCATCACGACATCGTCCTGATGTTCGGCTGTGCCAGCCTGCCGGGTACCGACCCCGATACTCTTGCCACGCCCCTTTCCTATCTGCATCACTATCACCGGGCACCCGCGGTCCTGCGGCCGCGGGCTCTCGTAGATCGCTATGTTGAGATGCGCCGGCTCCGGCCTTGCGCGATCGACGCGGCTCGGGCGCTGGCGGCACTACCTCCCTTGATCAAAGGATATCTGCGGCTGGGCGGCTTTGTCGGCGACGGCGCCGTCGTCGACGAGCAGTTCAACACCACCGATGTCTGCATCTTGGTCAAGACAGACCTCGTGACCGAGAAATACTCCCGCCACTACGAACGGCAGTCCAAAGATACATGGACCGCTTGAGGATATGGGTTCGCCGACGCTAAGGCTGGCTCGCCTCGCGCTCTACTTAGCCTGGACCGCCAGTCTGATGCCGGCGCAGGTGGTCGGATTGGCCCTGCGTCGCCAATGGACGAGGACGCTGCCGGTCTTCTATCACCGTTGGTGCTGCCGGATCCTCGGATTTCGAATCCGAGTGATCGGGACGCCGACCAGTCAACGCCCGGTTCTGTATGCGGCCAACCACATCTCCTACACCGACATAACCGTCCTCGGCTCGGTAATCCCCGGTTCTTTCATTGCCAAATCCGAGGTCGCACTGTGGCCGTTTTTCGGCTGGCTCGCCAAGCTGCAGCGCAGTGTTTTTGTCGACCGGCAAGTGCGAAGCATGGTCACCCAGCGGGACGCAATAGGCCAGCGGCTGGCAGCCGGCGATGCGCTGATTCTGTTTCCGGAAGGGACGAGCGGAGACGGCAATCGCGTGCTGCCGTTCAAGAGCGCATTGTTCGGCGCCGCGCAGCCGGACGGCGGAGTGCCGCCGGTTATCGTTCAGCCGGTCTCCCTCGCCTACACACGCCTCGACGGGATGCCAATCGGGCGGCTCTACCGGCCGTTCTTCGCATGGTACGGTGCGGTCGAGTTGGCGCCCCACCTGTGGAGTATGGTGGGTCTCGGGACCGTCGAAGTCGTGGTCGAATTCCATCCACCGACCTTTCTCCGCGATTGCGGATCCCGAAAGGCGCTGGCGAACTATTGTCATGCGCGAATCGCCGGAGGCGTCGCCGGGGCCCTTTTCGGTCGGCCGCAGCCGATGCCGGAACCGCCGCGTCCCGGCGCTCGCTGCGGATTCCGTGGGGAGGTGCCCCAAGCGATCCCGCAGGGGGCAGCCGGATGACGCAAACGGCGATCACCATGAGGACGAGGACGGCACCCAACGTGACGAAGCGCGTATACATCAAGACTTACGGTTGCCAGATGAATTTCTATGACTCGGGCTGCATGGCAGAAATTCTGGATAATCTCGGTTTTATTGCCGCGGAGACAGCAAAGGATGCGGACCTTGTCATCCTCAATACTTGCCACATTCGGGAAAAGGCGGCCGAAAAGGTGTATTCGGAGCTCGGTACGATTCGCCGTCTGAAAGCGGCCAAAACTGAGCGCGGCGGCCGGATGATAGTGGCTGTCGCCGGTTGCGTAGCCCAGGCCGAGGGTGCCGAAATGATGCAGCGCGCGCCTTGCGTCGATCTCGTCATCGGCCCGCAGAGCTATCATCGGCTACCCGAGTTGATCGCTCGCGTCCTGCGGGCCGACAGCGCGGGAGTTCTCGAAACGAGCTTTCCCGCGGAACCGAAGTTCGATTTCCTGCCGGAGACCACCGCGCCGCGGGGCGTCGCCACTTTCCTCACAGTCCAGGAAGGTTGTGACAAATTCTGCAGCTTTTGCGTCGTCCCTTATACGCGCGGCGCGGAATATTCGCGTCCGGTGATGCAGGTGGTGGCCGAGGCGCGCCGTTTCGTGCGCGGTGGAGCCCGAGAGATCACATTGCTCGGGCAAAACGTTAATGCCTATCACGGCGAGGGTCCCGACGGCCGAGAATGGCGGCTCGGCAAACTGGTACGACAGCTGGCGGAGCTGCCCGGTCTCGATCGCATCCGGTATACGACCTCGCACCCGCGAAATGTCGACGATGAGCTAGTCGCAGCCCATCGCGACGTGCCGCAACTGATGCCATTCGTGCATCTTCCGGTACAGAGCGGCTCGGACCGCGTTCTTGCCGCGATGAACCGGCGCCACACGGTCGCTGAGTATCGCAGGATCGTCGAGCGGCTGCGCGCGGCCCGCGCCGATCTCGCTCTTTCCACGGATCTGATTGTTGGGCATCCGGGGGAAAGCGACGAGGATTTCCGCTCCACGCTCCACCTCGTCGGCGACGTGCGCTTCGCTCAGGCGTTTTCGTTCAAGTACTCGCCGCGGCCGGGCACGCCTGCGGCTTCGGCGGCTTGCCAGGTTCCGGACGGCGTAAAGTCGCAGCGGCTCGCCGAGTTGCAGCTGCTGTTGGCCAGCCAACAACGCGACTTCAACGAAGCGTGCATCGGCCGCACCCTACCCATACTCTTGGAGAAGCCCGGCCGGCATAGGGGACAGCTTGCCGGGCGAAGCCCTTATCTCCAGAGCGTGCATGTTGCCGCGGCTGCGGACCAGATTGGCCAGATCGTTCCGGCGCTGATCACAGCTGCGAGCGCTAACAGTCTGTCGGGCTCGCTAGCAGGGGCGGTTACAGCATGACCGCGCTGTCGTCCGCCGCCGGCGATTTTGCCGAAGGGCGCACGCAGCTCGAGTTCGACGACAACCTGCTCCTACCTCTCCTCTATGGCGAGCGCGATCAGCATCTCGACCGAATCGAACGGCAGCTCGGCGTTTCGGTCGTCACGCGCGGGAACCGCCTTGCAATCTCGGGACCGGCATCCGCCACCGAGGCGGCCCATCTCGCGTTGTCTCAGCTGTATGACCGGCTGAAACGGGGACAGGAGGTCGATTTGCCGGCGGTCGAGGCCGCCATCCGGCTCGCCGAGGCCGAACTCGGCGACAGGAGCCTCGACCTTTGGCGCGAAGACGCGGCGTTCCGCACCCGCAAGCGCCGGATCACGGCGCGCTCGCCCGGCCAGGCGGCTTACATCAAGGCGATGCGCGAGAACGAGCTGGTCTTCGGGTTGGGACCTGCCGGCACCGGCAAGACCTATCTCGCGGTTGCCGCCGCGGTCGACCTGCTGATGACCGGCCGCGTCGAACGGATCATCCTGTCGCGTCCCGCGGTTGAGGCCGGCGAACGACTGGGTTTTCTGCCGGGCGATCTGCGCGACAAGGTCGATCCTTATTTGCGGCCCATTTTCGACGCGCTCAACGATATGTTGCCGGCAGATCAATTGGCAAGGCGCCTCGGCACCGGCGAGATAGAGGTGGCGCCGATCGCCTTCATGCGCGGACGCACACTGGCGCACGCCTTTGTCATTCTCGACGAGGCGCAGAATACCTCGCCGGTGCAGATGAAAATGTTTCTGACCCGGCTCGGGGAGAGGTCGCGCATGGTTGTGACCGGCGATCCAACGCAAGTGGATCTGCCCGCGGGAGCGCGCTCGGGTCTGACCGAGGCGTTCGAGACCCTGAGCGGCGTCGACGGGATTGCCGCGGTGCGGCTGACCGACCGGGATGTGGTGCGGCACGAACTTGTCGCCCGCATCGTCCGTGCTTACGAGGCGCGCGAGCGCCCCGGCGAGCCCCGATGAAACTAGCCTGCGCTATCGACGTCGCATTGGCCTGCCCCGGCTGGACCAGGCTATGTCCCGCCGCCGAAAGTCTCGCTCGCGGCGCCGGCGAACTCGCTCTTGCGCGCGGCACGACATCCTTGGGGCTAAGTTGGCAGGGGGCTGTCGAACTCGGGATCACTCTCGCCGACGCCGCCGAGCAACAGCACCTCAACCGCGACTACCGTGGGCGCGATACGCCGACCAATGTGCTGGCCTTTGCGGCCTGGCAGACGGGAAGCCGCCTCCCTCTAGGCGCGCCGGTTCTACTCGGCGACGTCGTACTCGCCCTAGAAACGGTGGTGCGGGAAGCGGCCGAACAGAACAAGCCGCTCGCCGACCATCTCCGCCATCTGACCGTGCACGGCGTTCTTCATCTCCTCGGCTACGATCACCTGACGCAGGCCGAGGCGGCGATCATGGAGTCGTTGGAGAGGTCGATTTTGGCCGAGCTGGGTGTTCCGGATCCCTATCGCGATACCATGTCGTCAACCGAACCCGCAGCTGTTCAGCCATGAGCGACTCCGAGCCGCCCGGAAGTGCCGGCCAACCCGGACACGATCGGTCCTTTGCCCGTCTGCGCAACTTCCTCCGCCTGATCCGCCGTCCGCGCAATGGCGAGAGCCTGCGCGAGACAATCGATGAGATGATCGAGGAGCCGGCCGACGACGACGCCCACTCTCTGAGCGGCCACGAGCGGCTGCTGATCGGAAATGTCCTCAAAATCCATGACCAGACGGCCGCCGACGTGATGGTCCCGCGCGTCGACATCGTCGCGCTCGACGCCGAAACGCCATTTCACGAGGTCGTCAAGTGCATGGTCGAGCAGGGTCATTCGCGGGTTCCGGTGTATCGCGAAACGCTCGACGACGTGATCGGCTTTATCCACGTAAAGGATGTGCTCGGCCCGGTCGCCGAGCGCCGTGAGCCAAAGTTGGGGCCGCTGCTGCGCAAGGCGCTGTTCGTTGCGCCGTCGGCGCCGATCCTCGATTTGCTCGTTCAGATGCGCCAGGCGCGAACCCACATCGCGATGGTGGTCGATGAATTCGGCGGTATCGACGGGTTGGTCACGATCGAAGACCTGATCGAGGAAATCGTCGGCGAGATCGAGGACGAGCACGATGTGGCCGGCGGCCCGAGCCTTGTCGAGCGCAGCGACGGGAGCTTAATCGCCGATGCGCGCACCCCGATAGAGGTGCTCGAGGAGCATCAGGGCGCGCGGTTGCGCCCGGACGGAGACCAGGAAGAGGTGGACACCCTGGGCGGGCTGGTCTCCAGCCTTGCCGGGCGTGTGCCGAAGCGCGGTGAAATCATCGCGCACCCATCGGGTATCGAATTCGAAGTGCTCGATGCCGATCCGCGGCGCATCAAGCGATTGCGCGTGCGCCGGCTGCCGGCGGCGACCGGCGGCGACGGCCCACCCAATGCCTGAGGCATCGGTGTTGCGGGTCCGGCCCGGGTCGCGGGTCGAGACCCCGCTTTGCCGATTGGCGCATCGCCTCGCCGTCATGTCCGGCTGGCGTCGTTACGCGCTCGCCTTCCTGCTCGGCATGTGCGCCACGGCGACGCTGCCGCCGGTCGATCTGACGCCGTTGCTGCTAGTGGCCTTTACCGGGCTCTTGTGGCTGGACGAGGGGAGCGCCGGTCCATGGGCCTCCTTTCGCCTGGGTTGCGCCTTTGGTTTCGGCTTCTTCATTAGCGGCCTCTATTGGATTGCCGCCGCGCTGTTTGTCGATATCGCCAGTTTCTGGTGGCTGGTACCGGTCGCCGCCGCCGGGCTCCCGGCCGCATTCGCGCTCTATGTCGGTTCGGCGCTGCTGGCCACCAATCTCGCCGTCCGGCATCTCCGATTGCCGGGCGTGGCTCGCATCTTCGCCTTTGCTGTTGCGTGGACGGTAGCCGAATGGGTGCGCGGGCACGCCTTCACCGGGCTCCCCTGGAATCTGATCGGCTACGCCTGGTCGGGCGGGTTTCCCGGGGCGATCCTGATGCTGCAGAGCGTCGCCTGGATCGGTATTTATGGGCTCAGCTTCCTGACGGTACTTGCGGCCTCCCTGCCTGCCCTTCTCGGGACGACCTCGCTGACCCCGCTTTCGCCGGGCCGGCGCCTCGCCCCGGCGATCGCTGCAGGCCTCTTGATCCTTTTACCGAGCCTGCTGGGTGCAATCCGACTGGCGACCACACCGACCGTCGAAACCGGATATCTGCTGCGCATCGTTCAGCCGTCGATCCCGCAGACGATGAAATGGGAGCCGGCCGCCGCGCAGCGCAACTTCCGCCTCCTCCTCGATCTCAGCAGCGCCCCTGAAGCGCGAAAGCTCGCCGCGGTGGTGTGGCCGGAGGCGGCTACCCCATTTCTGCTCGGCCGCGACGCGTACCATCGCCGTGAGATCGCTGCTCTCGCCTCAGACCGGGGTTACGTCATCACCGGTGCGGTGCGGACAAATTCTCCTCCGAGCCCTGTCGCGCAGATTTGGAACAGCATCGAGGCGGTGAACGACCATGGCGAGATCGTCGCCCGATACGACAAGGCACACTTGGTTCCGTTCGGCGAGTACGTCCCCTTCCGCGAGCTATTGCCTCTGCAAAAGATCACGCCCGGAAGCCTCGACTACACCCCCGGGCCCGGGCCCAGGACGATCGAGCTGCCGGGGCTTCCCTCCTTTGCCCCGCTGATCTGTTACGAGGTCATATTCCCGGGCACGATCGTCGACGAACAGGACCGGCCGGCGTGGATGCTCAATGTCACGAATGACGCCTGGTACGGGAACAGCTCTGGTCCCTATCAGCATTTTGCGATCGCCCGGACCCGCGCCGTGGAAGAAGGATTGCCGCTGGTACGGGTCGCAAACAACGGGGTGAGCGGGATTATCGATCAATTGGGCCGGGTTGTCGCGCGCATCGACCTGAATACCGTCGGCTATGCCGATCTCCCGCTGCCCACCGCGGGCACATCAGCGCCAACGCTCTATGCCCGCGCCGGCGATTGGATATTGCTCGCGCTGCTCTGCCTCGGCCTTCTTCCGGTTGCGTTTCGGCTGCGCTGACCGGCATGCGGTGGGGCGGCGGTTGAACCGCGAATATGGGTTTGAAAATGCAACTCTTAGTCTCCTGTTAACACTCGTTGTTGACCGCCATCGATCGCGTGGCTTATCAAAGCACTCCCGCTCCTTGCGCTAGTGTTCGACCAATGGCGATGCAACAACAGGCCCGGCGCCCGGGTCGCCGAAAGGGCGACAAGCCGAACCCGATCGATATCCACGTGGGCTCCCGCGTCCGGCTCCGCCGGAACATGCTCGGTCTGAGCCAGGAAAAGCTCGGAGAGGCGATCGGATTGACGTTTCAGCAGGTCCAGAAGTACGAGCGGGGCGCCAATCGGATCGGCGCCAGCCGACTGCACGACTTGAGCCGCGTGCTCGACGTTCCGGTCTCATTCTTCTTTGACGACATGGACCCGGTGCGCGCGCCGGCGATCCCGGCGGGGTTCGCCGAGCCCGCGGCCGAAGCGTTCGATTCCGATCCGCTGCGCCGGCGCGAAACGGTCGAGCTGGTCAGTGCCTATTACCGGATCGACGATACGGCTCTGCGCCGCCGCCTGTTCGAGCTCGCCAGGGCACTGGCCGGCGGCACGGAACGGGTGTCGCGGCAATAGCGCTTCCCCGCGGTCCCCGCGGACGGACGGAAAATCGGGGTTGACGCTCTTCAAGCAAGATTGCATCAACGCCGAAGCGCTATCCTCCATTTCTTGACGCTTTCGGGAAAGGCAGTCCTTTGGTCAACCGGGATTACGTGTTCACGAGCGAATCTGTGTCGGAGGGGCATCCCGACAAAATTTGCGACCGCATCTCCGACGCGATCGTCGACACCTTCCTGGCGGCCGAGCCGGAGGCCCGCTGCGGTGTCGAGACGCTGGTCACGACCAATCGCGTGGTGCTGGCCGGAGAAGTCCGCGGTCCGGCGTCGATCACCAGCGAAAAGCTGATCGAGGTAACACGGGACGCGATACGCGAGATCGGCTACGAGCAGGATAATTTTCATTGGCGATCGGCGGCGATCAAATGCTTGATCCATGGACAGTCGTCCGATATCGCGCAGGGTGTGGACGCCTCGGGCAACAAGGACGAGGGCGCTGGCGACCAAGGCATGATGTTCGGCTACGCCTGCAGCGAGACACCGGAACTGATGCCGGCGCCGATCTTCTATGCCCACGCGATCCTGCGCTCACTATCCGAAGCGCGGCACGCCGGGAAAACGCCGTTGCTTGGTCCCGACGCAAAGAGTCAGGTCACGCTCCAGTATGTCGGCGGAAAGCCGGTGCGGGCGACCAAGGTCGTCGTATCGATCCAACATTCCGACCGGATCGAGACAGAGGAGGTACGCGAGTTCGTGCGACCCTACGTGGTTGCAACCTTGCCCCAGGGCTGGATGTGCGACGAGGAGAATTTTCTGGTCAACCCGACCGGCCGTTTCGTGATCGGGGGCCCCGATGGCGATGCCGGCGTCACCGGCCGTAAGATCATCGTCGACACCTATGGCGGTGCTGCGCCGCACGGCGGCGGCGCTTTCTCCGGCAAAGACCCGACCAAGGTCGATCGTTCGGCCGCTTATGCCGCCCGCTACCTGGCGAAAAACGTCGTCGCTGCCGGCCTTGCCGAGCGTTGCACGATCCAGGTCGCTTATGCGATCGGCGTAGCCAAGCCGCTGTCCTTTTATGTCGACACCGCAGGAACCGCAGACGAGCAAAAACTCGCCTCCGTTCTGCAGGACCTGATGGATCTGTCGCCGCGCGGCATCCGCACCCATCTCAATTTGAACAGGCCGATTTACACCCGCACCTCCGCCTACGGACATTTCGGCCGGCGGCCCGATCCGGACGGTGGCTTCTCGTGGGAGAAGTTGGACCTGGTCGAGGACCTGCGGCGCGCCTTCTGAGGATCCCTGACCCCGATCCGCAGCGGGCCCGGCAGGTCTTCGGTCGCCGCCGCGGTCGCGCGCTGCGCCCCGGACAAAAGGGCCTCATCGGCGGATTGCTGCCGCGGCTCGCGATAAATCTTCCGGCATCGGGTCACCTCGGTCTCGATACCCTCTTCGGCACCGCGCGGCGCTCGATTTGGCTCGAGATTGGTTTCGGCGGCGGCGAGCATCTCGCGCAACTGGCCGAGCAGCATCCGCAAACCGGGTTTATCGGCTGCGAGGTTTTTGAGAACGGGATCGTCAAGCTGCTCGCGCAGATCGAGCGGCGGCGGCTCGACAACATTCGGATATTCGCCGATGACGCGCGCTTGCTGATCGCGGCGCTGCCGCCGGCCTCGATCGATCGCGCCTTCATCCTGTTTCCGGATCCCTGGCCAAAGCGCCGCCAGCACAAGCGCCGGATCGTGTCGCGCACGACGCTCGACGGTCTGGCTGAAATCATGACCGACAATGCCGAATTGCGTCTTGCGACCGACGACGGCGATTATCTCTGCTGGATTCTCGAACGCGTGCCCGCTCACCCCGCCTTCGAATGGCTGGCCCGCCGCCCCTGCGATTGGCGCGAGCGCCCGCCCGATTGGCCGCCGACCCGCTACGAGGAAAAGGCGCGGGCCGCCGGCCGCTCGCCTGCCTTTCTTCGAATGAGCCGCCAGCCGCGATCCACAATCAAAAATTGAGTCATTTATTACATCCCGTTGCAGCTGCAGCGAGTCTGCAGCGGGCTCTCTCCCAAAGGTTGAACCACACTGCAACAAGCCTCAACACCCGGAGCGGTGGATCGTCTCCGGTATCACGCCAATATGGCTAATTTCAGGTCATTGATACTGTAAGCTCAGCGCGACCTTGCGGAAGCGATCGAGCGCCGCCTCTAAATTCTCGACAATTTCGGCGGCGATCTCATCGGGGGGCGGCAACAGATCGGGGTCGTCGAGCGCGTCGTCCTTGAGCCAGAAGATGTCGAGATTGATCTTGTCGCGGGCGACGAGCTCGCCATGTGCGAAGCGGCGGAACCGCTCGCTCTCGGAGCGCTCGTGCCGCCGGCCCGATCTGTAGCAGGCGACGAAGTCGTCGAGGTCGGCCCGCACCATCGGCCGCTCCTTCAACGTAAAGCGCTGATTCGTGCGCAGATCGTAGATCCACAATTCCTTCGTATTCGGCTCGGCCGAGACCCGCTTCTTGTCAAAGAACAGGACGTTCGCCTTGACCCCCTGCTTGTAAAAATGCCGGTCGGCAGTCTTACGAGGGTGTGGAAATCGAAATTCTGCAATAACCGGCGGCGGATTGTCTCGCCGGCACCGCCCTCGAACAGCACGTTGTCAGGCATCACGACGGCGGCTCTGCCGTTCTCCGCAAGCACGGTCATGATGTGCTGTAGGAAATTGAGCTGCTTGTTCGAGGTTGTCACGAAAAAGTCCTGGCGGTCGTAATCCTCCCTCTCGGTGTCGATCTCGCCGTCATCGCGAACGATCCGGTAGCTCTGCTTTTTGCCGAAAGGCGGGTTCGTCAGGACGACGTCGTACATCTTCCCGCCATCACCGAGCAGCGCGTCTCGCGCCTCGACCGGGCTCTCGCGGCCAGCGATGTCGTGCAAATAGAAGTTCATCGCGCACAACCGCACGACCTCGGGCACGATGTCGACGCCCGAGAATCGTGATCGCATCGCGGTATAGACTTCGGCATTGCGCGCGAGCGGCTTTTTGTGCATTTGCTCAGGCCGCGGGGAGAAAGCCGCCGGTGCCGCAGGCGGGGTCGTGGACGGCTTCGCGCGCCTCCGGATCGATCACGGTCACCATCGCGTCGATCAGCGCACGCGGCGTGAAATACTGCCCCGCACCCGACTTAACCTCCTGCGCATTGCGTTCAAGCAGGCCCTCGTAGATCGAGCCTTTGACGTCGACGCCGAGCCCGAGCCAGGTCTCGCCGTCGATGAGCCCGACGAGCCGCCGCAGCTTCGCCGGATCCTGGATCTCGTTCTGCGCCTTCAGAAAGGTCGTGCCGACAATGCCGGAGAGGCGCGACAGCTTGTCGAGTATCGCCGAATAGCGCCGCGTCAACTCCTCGCCCTGCAGGTCGCGCAATACCGGCCAGCGACAATCCTCCGGGATCGCGGACCTGTCGCCCTTGATCAAACCCGAAGCGACCAGCCCCGCCCGCTCATCATCCATCTTGAGGAACAACAGATACGAGATCTGCGAGATATAGGCCTGGTACGGCACGCCCTGATCCCGCAAGACATGAGCGTAGTTCCAGACTTTTTGGAC
>Ga0209040_10001385_pt1 | contig 19148 bp, 12 predicted proteins | sample BogFormECP12_OM3_FD_188240 | JGI IMG/M metagenome (GOLD analysis project Ga0209040, IMG submission 188240) | Bog forest soil microbial communities from Calvert Island, British Columbia, Canada - ECP12_OM3 (SPAdes) (version 2) | ecosystem: Environmental > Aquatic > Freshwater > Wetlands > Bog ...
TATGGAAATCAAATCGAAAGCTCCCGACTTCACTCTGCCCGACGAAAACGGAAACCCGGTTTCGCTCGATCAGTTCCGCGGCAAGAACGTGGTGCTGTTCTTCTATCCTAAGGCCAACACGCCCGGCTGAACCATAGAAGCGTGCGGGTTCCGCGACGCATACAGCAAGCTGCAAAAGGCCGGACTGGTTGTCCTGGGCGTTTCGCCAGACACGCCGAAGGCACAACTGAAGTTTAAAGAAAAGTACGACTTGCCGTATACCTTGCTGGCCGACGACAAGAAAGAAGTCGCCAAGAAGTTCGGCGTCCTCAAAGAGAAAAACATGTACGGCAAGAAGGTAATGGGCATTGCGCGGACGACGTTCCTTATCGGAGCGGACGGTAGGATCGTGCATGTCTTCGAAAACGTGAAGCCCGATGGCCACGCGGAAGAGGTGCTGGCGCGAGTGAAGAAAAGTGGATAGTGGATAGTAGATAGTTGGGCAGCAATCAGGATTTAGTGCTCAGCAATCAGCGGGAACAATCGCTCTAGGGATGTTTGTGTTGGTGAAACTGCGACTGTGTTCCGTTAACGAACCTCCCCTCCGAGGTTTTACGTAGAATCAATAACTTAGACTGAGAATCACTTGGTAGTGGATAGAGCCGGAGTCTGATTACCAGTTCATCACTACAGCCCTCTCCGAACACTCTCGCAAACCCATGAACCGGGGCGATTTCATGCTCGTAAGTGGTGCAATAAAAGCACTTGCTGCAAACCACCGGGAATCAATAGGTTGCCAAGAAAGAGTCCGTAATCGCATGATTACAAAGAATGTGGGGGGAGGGGGAGGGGTTATCAACTGGATAATAGTTTGTCCCGGAACGGGAAAAGAGAGATCACGGGATAGAGGTTATGGGATAGTAAACACCGGTTGTCAGCGATCCCGGAAAGCAGGTCCTTCCACTCGGGCGGCTTCGCCGTTCCGAGCTGAAGCTCCGGACTACCGAGCCCTCGGTCGGGATGACATCTCGACTTTATTTTTTGCGAAAAGCGAAAAGCGATTAGCGAAAAGCCGACAGCCCCTACAGCTTCTGTATCCTGTGCACATCGCGCACGCCGGGAATCTTGCGCACGCCGGTGAGAATGCGCTCCAGGTGCTTGAGATCGGCGATGTCAGCGACGATATCTACAGTGGCGTGGTCTTCGGCAGTGTTGGCTTCGGCGTTGCGGATGTTGGTCTTCGCGTCGCTGATGACAGTGGCGATCTCCTTCAACATGCCGGGCCGGTTATCGCAGAGGACGCTCAGCTTCACCGGGTAACCCGTTGCTGATGTGAGCGCCGCGGGGTCGCGTCCCCACTCCACGGAGATCTGCCGTTCGGGCTCGAACATCAGATTCAGAACGTTGGCGCACGACTTGGAGTGCACGGCCACACCTTTGCCACGGGTCACGTAGCCGACGATCTCTTCGCCGCGAATCGGATTGCAACAGTGCGCGCGATACACCAGCAGGTCGTCGTGCCCGGTTACTTTAATGGCGGAATTGTCGCCGCCAAAGACACGACGGACCACGCTGGTCAGGCCACCTGATCCATCACCGTTCGCTGGCGCCTGTCCGCCGAGATGCGCTGCCTCTTCCGGCAGGACCCGGGCCAGAATGCTGCGGGCCGAGAACTTTCCGTAGCCGAGAGCGGCAAGCAGGTCGTCGGGTTTCGCCAGGCCATTCTCGCTGGCCACGCGGGTCAGTTCTGACTCGCTGATGTTCTTCAGCGCGATGTGATATTTGCGCGCTTCTTTTTCGATCAGCTTGCGGCCTATTTCGATGGCGCGCTCGCGCTGATGCACGTTGAGCCAGTGCTTAATCTTCTGGCGCGCGCGCGAGGACTTCGCCAGTTGCAGCCAATCGCGGCTGGGGTCGTGTCCCGGCTGAGTCAGGATCTCGACGATGTCGCCGGAGCGCAGCTTGTAGCGCAGGGGAACGATGCGGCCGTTGACCTTCGCCCCGACACAGGTATGTCCCACTTCGGTGTGCACAGTGTACGCAAAGTCAATGGGCGTCGCGTCGCGCGGCAGGACGACGATCTTGCCCTTGGGCGTGAAGGTGTACACCTCTTCGGGGTAGAGATCGATCTTCAGCGTGGAGAGGAACTCGTCGGAGTTCTTCATGTCACGCTGCCACTCCACCACCTGGCGCAGCCAAGCCAGTCGCTGCTCATCGCGCGCCGAGACCGGACCGTCCTTGTATTTCCAGTGCGCGGCGATGCCTTCCTCGGCCATCTTGTGCATTTCTTCGGTGCGAATCTGCACTTCGAAAGCGTGGCCCTTTTCGGAGATGACTGTGGTGTGCAGTGACTTATAGAAGTTGTTGCGCGGGATGGCGATGAAGTCCTTGATGCGCCCGGGCACCGGCCGCCACTGGCTGTGGAGGATGCCCAGCACGGCGTAACAGTCCGATTCCGATTGCGTGATGACGCGCAGCGCCAGCATGTCGTAGATCTGGTCCACCGAGATGCGCTGCCGCTGCAGCTTCTGCCAGATGCTGTAAATGCGCTTGATGCGAGCCTCAACCCGCGCCTGGATCTTGTTCTCGCGCAGCTTCTGCTGAATGGTCCCTTGCACCTCGGCCAGGAACGCTTCGCCCTCCTTGCGGCGGGACTCGATGGCTTCCTTCACCTGGGTGTAAGAAATGGGATCGACATACTGGAATGCCAGGTCTTCGAGTTCGCCGCGGATCTTGCCCATGCCAAGACGGTGGGCGATGGGTGCATAGATGTCCAGGGTTTCACGCGCGATCTTCTGCTGGCGTTCTTCCGAAAGATATTTCAGCGTGCGCATGTTGTGCAGGCGGTCGGCCAGCTTGATGAGCACCACGCGGATGTCATCCATCATGGCGAGCACCATCTTGCGCACGTTCTCGGCCTGCGCTTCTTCGGACGAAGCGAAGTCGATCTTGCTGATCTTGGTTACGCCCTCGACGATGTGAGCGACCTGCTCGCCAAACTCCGCCTCGATCTCGTCAACTGTCACCGTGGTGTCTTCCACCGCGTCGTGGAGAAGTCCGGCGACGATGGCGGTGGCGTCGAGTCGCATCTCGGCCAGCAGGATGGCGACCTCGAGCGGATGTACGAGATACGGCTCACCCGACTTGCGCACCTGTCCTTTGTGGTGTTGTTCGGAGAATTCATAGGCCTTCTTGACCAAGGCCTGGTCTTCCGCGGGCCGGTAGGAGCGGACTTTGCGCAGGAGATCGCGAAAGCGGGTCACGGAGAGAACATTGGTCGCGATCTGTTGGCGCAAAGTCGCCATGTCCGATTATACGACGAGTTTGCAACGCCTCCAGTTTTCAACAAACGCCGAAGAATATTCACCACGGAGAACACGGAGCGGGCGGAGGTCTGCAGTGCTCTCTGTATCCTCGGTGGTGAAAAATTGCGGCAGATGTGGTACAGCTAATCGCGAAGCCTTAACGGAAACCGTTATGCGCATACTCATCAGCGGCGCTTCGGGATTGATTGGGCGGGCGCTGACTCGTGCCTTGGCTGCCAAGGGTGACGAGCCAGTGGCGCTGGTTCGCCGCGCTCCGAGCCAAGGCGAGGTGCAATGGAATCCGGTCGAGCCGCTGGATCCCGAAAAGCTGGCCGGCTGTGATGCGGTGGTTCATTTAGCGGGGAAGAACATCGCGGGCCGCTGGACGGAGAAGTTCAAGCAGGAGGTCCGCGAAAGCCGGGTGAAGGGGGCGCAAACTCTGGCGAACGCGGCGGCCGAAGCGTATCGCAGGACAGGGCGTCCACGTGCGTTTATCTGCGCTTCTGCAATCGGTTATTACGGCAATCGCGGCGACGAGGTGCTGACTGAGGAGAGTTCTCCCGGCACTGGCTATTTGGCTGACGTCAGCCTGCAGTGGGAAGCCGCCACGAATCCGGCGCGCGATGCAGGCGTACGAGTGGTGAACCTGCGAATCGGCGTCGTGCTGGCTCGGGATGGCGGCGCGCTGCCGTCGATGCTTTTGCCTTTCCGGCTGGGGCTTGGGGGACGCATTGGCAGCGGCCAGCAGTACTGGAGCTGGGTCTCGCTTGATGACGTTGCAGGCGTCATTCTGTTTGCGTTGCACGGTGACAGCTTGCACGGGCCGGTGAATGTTGTCAGCCCTGAGCCAGCACGCAATGAGGACTTCGTTCGCGCGCTGGGCGAGGAGCTGCATCGTCCTACGATCTTCCCGTTACCGGCGTTCGTTGTGCACACGCTGTTCGGTGAGATGGGTGACACGGCGCTGCTGGGTTCGGCCCGCGTCGAACCGGCGAAGCTCAAGGCCGCCGGCTATCAATTCCGGTATCCGCATTTGAAGGATGCTTTGCGGGCAGCGCTCGCGCCCGCATGAACGCCATCTGGAAAGAATCGGTGTGGCCGCCAGACGCCGCATAACTACACCTTCTTGTATCGTCCCCACGGGGCTCCGGGATTCACGAGGAGCTCTTGACGCGGGTCTGAAGGCCCGCTCTACCGAACTTGGTCCGACAACAATGGAAAGTGAGACACTACTGAGCAGAGGACGGCTTCTTTTGCTTGCTTTTCTTGGCACCCGGCGGAACGGTGCAAACGCCGGGATTGACCCATTTCTGCTGGTCGAGCTGATTGATCGTGACCACCGAGACAGGAGGGCCGACCCACTCCGGGTGCGCCGCAATCTCCAGCTGTACGAAATGGCGGGCGGCTTTCACCTTGTCCCCGTCCTGCCAATTCGGGTGCTTCTTGATGTAGGCGGCGATCTGTCCATTGGCCCCGCCAAAAAAGCCGGCGCCGTTGTTTTCCTCGGTGACATCCAGCGATACCGGAACGATACCGCCATTTGCATCCAGCTTATAGCCCCGGGCAAAAATTGACGGGCTGCCAGCTTCCGGCCCGGCAAACACCACCATGATCAGCTCCCCGCCGTTGCTGTTGGTCAGCGCACCGTAGAAATCAGGTTCATTCTGCCGGAGATACTGCGCCACGGCCATGATCGGGTCCTTGGCGATGTCGAGGAATGCATCTGCCTTTTGGCGCAAATCTACCGGCAGGCCACAGGCTTGCTCGGCAAGTTCCTGCAAGTGGAAGACGGGGTACTCCTTGTAGAACAAGCCAGCCATGCCGAATGTGCATCCCGGTTTTGCGATGATCTTGCAAGCTTGTGTTCTGGTGCCGGCGACCTTGTAGACCAGCAGACTGTCGGCAGCAACGACTGCTCTGTGATGGTGTCGATCGATGAGGGCAACGACGGTAGTCGCCAGAACCGGAACCGCGAAGAGCAGAACAAGGATGGCGCACAACGCGTGGATCGCGACAGTTCGTCTTAAGTTGCACCGCAGTGTCATTTGCTTAAACGCCCTCCGGCCGCTTACGGCAGCGGAGTTCGAGACGCGCAGACATGGTAGCAGACGGGAAACCGGTTGACGGTTCAACAAGCCCCAACCAGCAACTTCGCCCACCCGTTTCGCAAGATGTTTGTGCCGGATTGCCGCTAAATTGGGGCAACTGGCAGCCCGTTGGTTCCGCTCTGCCGCTCAGCAGCGTTACAATCACACATACTGCTATTCTTGCTTCCATTCTCGAGGTGATCATGCATCGCTGGTTCGCTGCCCTTGGTTGGTTCGTGTGTCTATCGCTCCCGGTTCTTGCTCAAGTGAAGAGCAACAATGTCTCAGTCCAAACCGCGCCTGCGTTCGCTACCAAGCCTGACGCGGCTGAACTTCCCAAGCTGGAGAAGTTCGATCCCTCCCTGGTGGACAAGACCAAGAGTGCCTGCGTCGATTTTTACCAGTACACCTGCTCCAAGTGGATTGCGGCCCATCCCATCACCCCCGACATGGCGGCCACCAGCACCTCGCGTCCTTTGTTTCTGTACAACCAGACCATCCTGCGCAACGCCCTGGACGCGGCTGCGGCCAACAAGCAGGCCACGGGCAGCGAGCGGCAGATTGGCGATTATTGGCAAAGCTGCATGGATGAAGCGACCCGCAACGCGAATGGAAAGGCGTGGTTGCAGCCGTCTTTGAACATCATCGCCTCTCTCAAGTCGAGCCAGGACTTGCCTCGTGTGCTGGCCTATCTCCACCAGAATTTCCCGGCTATATGGCAAATGTGGAACTCTGACGACAACTATGCCAAGGCGCCGATGTTTGGCTTTGGCCCGGCACAAGATCTGGCGGACGCTTCGAAAATGGTGGCGGGCATCGACCAGGGCGGCATGGCGCTGCCTTCGCTGGACTACTACCTGGACAATTCGGAGCGCTTCAAAACGCTGCGGGCCAAGTACGTGCAGCATATCCAGAAGATGTTCGAACTGACTGGCGATTCGAGCCAGAAAGCCGCCGCCGAAGCCAAAACTGTGATGGAGATCGAAACTGCGCTGGCCAAGGCCTCGATGGACAACGTCACCCGGCGCGACCCGCAGAAAATCTACAACAAGCTGACCTTGCAGCAGTTGAAGGCTGCCGTGCCTGATTTTGGATGGGAGGAATACCTGCAGCTGATGGGAGCTCCGAGCGTGCCGTTCTATATCGTGAGTACGCCGGCATTCCTGAACGCCCTGGAACAGCAGATCAAGACGCGCTCTACCCAGGATTGGCAAGCCTATCTTCGCTGGTGGGCGATTCACCGCAGCGCCTCCTATCTGGGAAACGCTTTTGAGCAAGCGAACTTTGACTACTTCGGCACAACGCTTTCAGGCACGCCCCAGATGCTTCCATTGTGGCGGCGCTGCGTTCGCTCAACTGACAACTACCTGGGTGAGGCGCTGGGACAGGCTTACGTCAACGTGGCCTTTCCTCCGGAGAGCAAGCAACGCGCCAATGAGCTTGTGACCCAGATTCGCGGCGCTCTGGTGGAAGAGATTGGGCAGGTGGACTGGATGAGTGAGCAGACCAAGAAGCAAGCACTGGTCAAACAAACGGCCACCTTGCAGAAGATTGGCTACCCCGACACCTGGCGCGATTACAGCGCGGTGAAGATTGTGCCTGACAATTTTCTGGCCAACATGAATGCCGCCAATGCCTTCGAAGTGCATCGCCAGATCGACAAGATCGGAAAACCAGTCAATCGCAACGAGTGGGACATGACTCCGCCGACGATCAACGCCTACGAAGATCCGCAGATGAACACCATCAACTTCCCGGCCGGGATCATGCAGCTTCCGTTGTTCGGCGAAAACCAGGACGAGGCCTCGAACTTCGGCGCGATTGGAATGGTCATTGGCCATGAAACCATTCACGGGTTCGACGATCAGGGCCGTAAATTTGACGCTCAGGGGAACCTGCGGGATTGGTGGACTCCCGAGGACGCGAAGCGCTACGACGAGAAGGACAAATGCATCGTGGACCAGTACTCGCAGGAGATTCCTGAGTACGGCGTGAAGCAGAACGGCAATCTCACCGCTGGCGAAGACACCGCCGACAACGGCGGGATACACTTGGCCATGCTCGCGCTGGAGAAGGACTACCAGGCGCAGGGCAAATCGCTGGACACGCCGGAGGCCGATGGGCTCACTGCGCGGCAGCGGTTCTTCCTGGCGTACGCCTTCAGCTGGTGTGCCGATGTGCGTCCCGAGGCGGCGCGGAACCAGGTCCTAAGTGATCCCCACTCGTTGCCGCACTTCCGCGTGAACCGGCCGTTGTCCAACATGCCGGAGTTCCAGCAGGCTTTCGGCTGTAAGGAAGGACAACCGATGGTCCACAGTCCACAGTGCCGGGTCTGGTGAGCCTTTCTGGAAAATCCCGAAAGCGCCGGGAGAACTCATAAGATTTCCCGGGCTCTCGCTGACGGGATTCGTCTTCAGCATTCACTTCTTGCTTGCCATCTGACGTTTCTGGGAACAAAATCTACTTCCATAGTTTTCGTCGAGCAGCGCGATGGCGAGAGCGGGGTCGAGGATGGTGGTTCCCGTTTGTCTTCGTCGCAAGCAGTGAGGAACGCGAGTATCGGTTCCGTTGTTGATTCGCAAGCTTCCAGCGCCCACAATGGACGATCGAAGAACCTCCATGGATGATTGCATTCTCGAGACGAGAAACCTCGCGAAGGAATTCAAGGGATTTGTCGCGGTCAGCGACGTGTCGCTGAAGGTTCGCAACGGCGCGCTCCACGGGTTGATTGGTCCCAACGGTGCGGGCAAGACCACCGTCTTCAATATGCTGACCAAGTTCGTTGCTCCAACCCGGGGAACCATCCATTTCAAAGGAGCGGACATTACGCGCGAGAAACCCGCGCAGGTGGCGCGGCGCGGCATCGTGCGGTCATTTCAGATCTCGGCGGTCTTTCCCCATCTCACCGTCCTCGAAAACGTGCGCGTCGCCCTGCAACGTAAACTGGGAACGTCGTTTCATTTCTGGCGAAGCGAAAGCTCGCTGCACCGATTGAACAACCAAGCCCTCGCTCTACTGGACGACGTCGGACTCCGTTCTCAGGCGAACGTCGTTGCTGTAGAACTGCCTTATGGCAGCAAGCGGGCGCTGGAAATTGCGACCACCCTGGCCCTCGATCCGGAGCTTCTGCTGCTGGATGAACCGACGCAGGGCATGGGACACGAGGACGTGGAGAAAGTGAAAGCATTGATCCGCAAAGTCGCTGCTCAACGCACCGTCCTCATGGTGGAACACAACATGAGTGTGGTGTCGCACCTCTGCGACACGATCACCGTAATGCAGCGTGGTTCGGTGGTTGCGGAGGGCAGTTATGAGCAGGTGTCGGGCAACCCGCAAGTGATGGAAGCCTACATGGGGGTTGCTGCCGATGCCTAGCGATGGAGCCGTGGAATATCTACGAGTGACCGACCTGCACGCGTTCTACGACGAGTCGCACATCCTGCATGGTCTCGATTTCACGGTAAACCGCGGTGAAGTGGTGGCCCTGCTCGGCCGCAATGGCGCCGGGCGTACCACCACGCTCAGGTCGATTCTGGGGCTTGTCGGCAAACGCACCGGGTCCATCATGGTCAATGGCCGTGAAGTAGTGCAATGGCCCACGCATCGTATCGCGCGACTGGGCGTGGGCTATTGTCCTGAAGAGCGTGGCATCTTCTCTAGTCTGACTGCGGAAGAGAATTTGAGGTTGCCGCCGAAACTCACTAGCGAAGGCATGAGCGTGGACGAGATTTACACGATATTTCCCAACCTGAAGGAGCGACGGCACAGCCAGGGAACGCGGCTTTCGGGAGGCGAGCAGCAAATGCTTGCCATGGCCCGTATCCTGCGCGCGGGAGCACGGCTGTTGCTTCTCGATGAAATATCCGAGGGGCTTGCACCCGTGATTGTTCAGAAATTGAGCGAGGTAATTCAAAAACTCAAGGAGCGCGGCTTCACCATTCTGTTGGTCGAGCAGAACTTTCGCTTCGCCTCCAAATTGGCCGACCGGATGTATGTCGTGGAGAGAGGCCGAATCGCGGCGGAGATCGCAAAGCACGAGATGCAAGCCAAGCAATCGTTGCTGGAGGAACTACTCGGGGTTTAGGGCTGCACAAACGCGGGCGGGCCTCTGGAGTCATCGGACTTCGGACTTTGCCTGCCCATAACATAAAGGAGGAACTTAGGTGAAACGCAAGCTGACCGGTATGCTACTCGGATGTCTGCTCACTTTGGCCGCAATTGGGGTAGCGGCGCAGGCCAAAGCAGGGGCAGGGAAAATCTCGGACGGTGCGGTGAAGATTGGCGTCATAACTGATCTTTCGGGCCTCTACTCTGACCTCAGTGGCCAGGGGTCCATCATCGCGGCACAGATGGCGGTGGCCGATTTTGGCGGGAAGGTGTTGGGCGCGCCTATACAGGTTGTGTCCGCCGATCACCAGAACAAAGCCGACGTCGCCGCCAACAAGGCGCGCGAATGGTTCGATACGCAAGGTGTGGACGTGATCGTAGACGGCGTGAACTCGGGCGCCGGTCTCGCGGTGAGTAAGGTAGCCAATGAGAAGCACCGCATCTTCATTGATTCGGGTGCGGGCTCGACCCGCTTCACCAATGAAGACTGCAACCCGTATACGATCCACTACGCCTATGACACCTATGCAACGGGCAGCGCCACTGGCAAAGCCGTAGTGCAACACGGCGGCAAGACCTGGTTTTTTATTACCGCCGATTACGCCTTCGGCAAGTCGTTACAGCAGGACACGACAACCGCGATCACAGGGGTTGGCGGAAAGGTCCTCGGTGCGGCGCTGGCGCCATTAAACACTCCTGACTTTTCTTCTTATTTACTACAGGCGCAGGGTTCCGGAGCCCAGGTGATCGGCCTGGCAAACGCCGGCGGCGACACCATCAACGCCATCAAGGCGGCGTCGGAATTCGGCATTAACAAGAAGCAGACGCTGGCCGGATTGCTGGTGTTTATTACCGACATCCATGCCCTTGGACTGCCGGTCACGCAAGGCATGTATGTAGCCAGCGGATTTTATTGGGACATGAACGACGAGACCCGCAAGTGGAGCAAGGCGTTCCTTGCCAAGGCGAACAAGATGCCGACCATGGTGCAAGCGGGCGTCTATTCCTCCACGCTCGAGTATCTGCGAGCCGTGCAGGCTGCGGGGACCGACGACGCAGACGCGGTCATGAAAAAGCTGAAAGAGATGAAGCTGAACGACATCTTCGTGAAGAACGGCTATATCCGTGCTGACGGCCGCATGGTGCACGACTTCTACCTCTTCCAGGTGAAGGCGCCCAGCGAGTCGAAAGGCCCATGGGACTACTACAAGCTGATAGCCACGGTACCGGGCGACCAGGCATTCCAGCCGTTGTCGCTGTCACGCTGTCCCATGATCAAGAAATGATTGAGCGGCGGCGTGGCGGACCGGCCATCGCACCGCTGTTACCATCACATGCAGAGATGAACCAAGTATTTGGCGTCCCGCTTCCCGCGTTACTCGGACAGCTGATGCTGGGCCTCGTGAATGGATGTTTCTACGCGATGCTCAGCCTCGGCCTGGCGATCATCTTTGGCATGCTCAACATCATCAATTTCGCCCACGGCGCGTTATATATGATGGGCGCGGTTTTCACCTGGATAGCCCTGATGCAATTTGGCATAAGCTACTGGTGGTCGCTGCTGCTAGTCCCGCTGGTAATTGCCGTGTTGGGGGTCGTGGTCGAGCGGACCATGTTGCGCCGACTCTACAAGCTCGACAACCTGTATAGTCTGCTTCTGACCTTTGGGATGGCTTTGGTCACCGAAGGCTTTTTCCGCCACCGCTACGGAGTGTCGGGACTCCCATATTCGATTCCGGACGCGTTTGCGGGCGCATTCAACCTGGGATTCATGTTCTTGCCAAAGTACCGCGCGTGGGTCATCGGCGCTTCCTTGCTCACATGCTTTGCAACCTGGTACGTAATTGAACGAACGCCAATGGGCGCCTATCTGCGCGCGGCAACGGAGAACCCCAAGCTAGTACAAGCCTTCGGAATCAACGTGCCCGTCATGATCACGCTCACCTACGCCATCGGGGTCGGGCTGGCCGGGTTGGCAGGGGTGCTTGCGGCTCCGGCCACTCAGATCAGTCCGCTCATGGGATCCAACCTGATCATTGTCGTCTTCGCGGTCGTGGTCATTGGAGGCATGGGATCGATCCTGGGATCCATTGTCACGGGATTGGGCCTGGGACTGATCGAGGGGCTGACCAAAGTTTTCTATTCGCAGGCTGCCAACACTGTCGTGTTCTTAATTATGGCGCTGGTTCTGCTGGTTCGGCCGGCCGGGCTTTTCGGCAAAGAGAGGTGAGACAGTTTTGAACGCCCGCTTTATCGGATACACAGCATTGCTGGTGATCGGGCTGATCGCGCCTTTCGTGGTGTACCCAATTTTCCTGATGCACGCCCTTTGCTTCGCTCTGTTTGCCTGCGCCTTCAATCTTCTGCTCGGCTACACCGGATTGCTCTCGTTCGGCCACGCAGCATTCTTCGGTACCGCGGCGTATACCACCGGATATGCAGTAAAGATGATGGGACTTGGGCCGGCTGCCGGCATTTTCGCGGGCACGATGGCGGCGGTGGTCTTGGGATCGGTCTTCGGCATGCTGGTCATCCAGAGGCAAGGAATTTATTTCGCCATGATTACTCTGGCGCTGGCGCAACTCGGCTACTTCTTTTTTTTGCAGTCTTCTTTTACCGGTGGTGAAGATGGAATTCAGGGCATCCCGCGCGGGCGCTTTCTATGGATGATCAACCTGGAGGATGACCGCAAGCTCTACTATGTTGTGCTTGCTATCTTTCTCTTTGGTTTCGTGCTCATCCATCGCACCATCCACTCACCCTTTGGCCAGGTGCTGAAAGCGATTCGTGAGAACGAGCCCCGAGCCTTGTCTCTGGGATATGACGTCAACAAGTACAAGCTCCAGGCCTTCGTCATATCGGCGGCGCTGTCGGGCCTCGCTGGAGCGACCTATGCCATCGTCTTCACTTTCGTCACCCTCACCTCTGCGGATTGGCACACTTCCGGCGATGTGGTCCTGATGACATTACTCGGCGGAATGGGAACTGTCTTCGGGCCAATCGTGGGAGCGTTTGCTGTCGTAACTCTGCAAAGCAAACTCGCCGACAAAGTGGGTTCGCTGGTCACGGTGATCATGGGCGCGATGTTTATTGTCTGCGTGCTGCTGTTCCGCAATGGAATTGTTGGTGAAACGGTCCGACTTTATTATCGTGTTGTGGGCAGGCGGCCGGATTGAGCCCCACTCGGCAGGCATCAATTCGATTTATTTCATTTCACTCCTGGAAGAAGGCCAGCTATGATATCTCGTCCAACGACGTATCCCTCACGAAGCAAGCCAGGGACAGCCACTTCTAAGTTGGGAACGGAAAACCTCTTATGAGCGACTCACCGGTAGAAGCGACGTACCCGATCCCATCACGGGAAAAGGATCCCACATGGGACCGCCTGGAAGACCAGATCACGTGGTATGGCGACAAGAGTGCGAAGGACAAGGCGACCTACAAGTGGATGAAGAAGGTGGAGATCATCGCGGCTGCCGCCATTCCGTTCCTCTCGGCACTCAACATTTCCCAGGCGAGCACTAGTTGGTCCCACTACGTAAGCTGGATCATCGGCGGCCTCGGAGTATTGATCACTATCCTCGAGGGAATGCTCCAACTGAACCAGTATCAGCAAAACTGGATTGCGTATCGGTCCACATGCGAAGGGTTGAAACACGAGAAGTACACCTATCTGGCCAAGGCCGCGCCCTACAAAGACGCGCCGGACCCGCACGCTTTGCTGGCCGAGCGCGTCGAATCACTGGTCTCGCAGGAGCACGCCAAATGGGCCTCCGTTCAGCAGCAGGAGTACAAAGTCAAAGATGGAGGGGGCCAGGCCCAACCCAAGGCCGGCGGATAACCGCGGATCGGTGATCAGGTTCATGTTCGTAGCAGGTTAAATGTTCGTAGCAGGTTAAATTGACACTGTAATCCCTAGGTGCTAAGGTGTCCGCTCAAAGGTTCCATCTGAAGTTCCACCATCGCGGCGACGGGCCCAGTTCGTACGGCTGTGTACGTCACGATGTCCGACCAGTTGCTCGGCGAGGGCCACTTCTTTGGAGGCGCCCCGTCAGGGACCGTGTCTATGGCCGTTTTCTGGAAGTTGGTGAACCCCGGGCCTCCGCTTCGTCGCAACATCGACGTCTTCTCAGTGGCCGTGTTGTTGCTCGTCCTGATTCTGCTTCCCTTGGCCGCGAAAGCCGCTCCCCAGTCCACAACCACATCGGTCACAGTGGCGCCAAACCCGGCAACGCCTGGACAGGTGGTGACGCTTACGGCTACGGTGACCACCAACGGTGTCCCAGTTACCGTTGGCACAGTGAGCTTCTTAAGTGGCAAGCAGGTGTTAGCTACGGTTCAGATGGTGCAGCTTGTTGGTCAAACCCAAGGCACGGCGACGCTCAAGACAAGGTTCGCGCCCGGGACATTCAACCTGAACGCGCAGTACAACGCCAATGACGATTTCGGGGCCAGCCAATCCGGGCCACAACAGCTCACCATCACCGGCACGGAGCCGACCATCACGACACTGACCGACCAGACCGATGGCAACAATTGGGACTTTACGGCCTCGGTGTTCGGGTTCGGATTCCCGGTACCAACGGGACAGGTAGGCTTTGTCGATCTAACCGACGGGTTCAATATCGGTAGTATTATGCTCGCCGGCCCGGGAACATCAAGCTTTCAGCCACAGCAGACGTTCTTGGTGGGTAGTGAACCTCTGGGAGAGGCAGTGGGGGATTTCGACGGAGACGGTTTTGCTGACTTGGCTGTAGCCAATCAGCCCGACAATACGATCAGTGTGCTACTTGGCAACGGCGATGGCACGTTTCAGCCGCAGCAGATATACCAGGTCGGGTCCGGGCCGGCATTCATCGCGGTCGCCGATTTCAACAGCGATGGCATTCCCGACTTGGCCGTAACCAACTTTGCCAGCGGGACGGTCAGCGTACTGCTAGGCAAAGCGGACGGCACCTTTCAGCCACAGCAGACCTTTCCGGTTGGTGCGGGGCCTGTTGGAGTTGCAACAGGCGATTTTAACGGGGATGGTCTTGCTGACTTGGCTGTGGCCAACACCAATGACAATACGGTCAGTGTACTGCTGGGCAAAGGCGACGGCGCCTTTCAACCGGCGCAACCCCTCGAGGTCGGTCAGGAACCTTTTGGGCTGGCGGTTGCAGATTTCAACGGGGATGGCATTGCTGACATCGTTGTGGCCAACTTCACAGACAGCACGGTCAGTGTGCTGCTGGGCACGGGCGACGGCGCCTTCCAGCCACAGCAGACCTATGCCGTCGGCCAAAACCCCTACTGGGTTGCAACTGGCGACGTCAACCAGGACGGCATTCCCGACCTGGCTGTCGCCAACGGCAGTGCCGGCACAGTTAGCGTGTTGCTGGGCACAGGCGACGGCACCTTCCAGCCGCAGCAAGCATATCCTGTCGGGGCTACGCCCACCTCGGTTGTGATTGCCGATTTCAACGGGGATGGCATTTCTGACCTGGCTACCGCTAATAGCGGTGCCAGCACAGTCAGCGTGCTGCTGGGGGCCGGGGAAGGCGCCTTCCAGCCGCAGCAGACCTATGTGACTGGCCTTGGCCCGTATGCGGTAGCCGCAGCAGACTTGAATGGCGACGGTGTTCCGGACTTGGCCGCTCCGATCAGCGGCGACGCCACTGTGAGCGTCCTGCTGGGCGGCACTGCGATCACTGCTCAACTGAATAATGTTCCAATCATCGGGAGCGGCAACCATACCGTTCAGAGTAACTACACACCGGACTCGTCGTCGATTTATGGTGCCAGTACGTCGAACAGCGTGATGGTCCCTGCTGGAGGGAAAGCGACCCCGATCATCACGCTGACGGCAAGTCCGCTCGTAGTCAATTTTGGGAACAACGAGTACTTCACTGCCCAAGTGCAATCTCCCGCCGGCGGGACTCCGACGGGGACAGTGACTTTTGTGGACGGCACGACGCCGTTGGCCACGGTCAATTTGGACGCGAATGGGCAGGCAAATTACACAAACAAAACTCTTGTCGTGGGCCAGCACTCGGTCACCGCGACGTACAACGGAGACAGCAACTTCAACAGCGCAACTTCTGCGGTCGTTAGCGTGCAAGTGCAGACGCCATTCATGCTGACTGGTAATAATTCAGGCACAGTGTCGCCCGGAGGCAGCACGCAATTCACGGCCGCCGTCGATGCGGCGTGGCAGAACCAGCCGTTGATTTATGCAGTGATGACCTGCACGCCCCCGGCAGGCACAGGAATCACCTGTTCCGTTACATGTCCGCCCAGTCCTTCCGAGCCTCCGGGATTGACTAACCTCTGTGTCCTGACTCAGATGACTGGCACCGTTGCCACGGTCACAGTCAATACGAGTGGGGCTGCACGCCTTATTGTGCCGCTCCATCGGGGCGGCGAGCGCCGTGTGGTCGCTACTCTGATGGGCCTGGGTGGAATCGGGTTGGTGGGACTGGTGTTCCTTCCATTTAAGCTGCGCGGGAAGGTGGTCGGAGGATTTCTATTTCTGGTGATTGTGGTGCTGACCTTCAGTACCAGTTGTGGGAGCAATTTCGCCCCGGGTATTTCGTCACCGCCCGTCAACAATACCTTCTACATATCGGTGAGTGCGGAGTTACGCGAAGAAAACCCGCAAATTTCAACAGGCTATAATGCGCTGGGTGTACAAACATTCCTGTACGCGTTGCTCATCAAGTGAGCTAGCGGAGTTAGTTCGACCTGTATAGCTTTAGGTTGTATCGAGGCGAGTTCGGGAGACAGTGAATGTCCATCGCCAGGTGGTGTCAATTGCTGCTGCTCTGTGCGACCCTAGCCGTCACGAGGGCGTCCCTCGCGCAGGACAAGGCCTTCATCGAGGGCGACGTGGCCAAAGTCGTCAACGGCCAGGGTGTTTCCGTACCCGGCGTGGTCCTGACACTGCAGAATAAGCAGTTGCAAAACGAATCGCAGGGAATCTTGCGGACCTATTCCAGCGATTCTGACGGCAGGTATCGTTTTTTTGATCTGACGCCCTCCGACGATTACGTCATTAGCGCGACCGCCGGTTCCCCTTTTGAATGTTGGTTTCCAAGTTTTGACAAGACGCAGAAGTACGCTTCGCAAAAATTCTCGGTGACTGTCGGCGAGAAGAAGTACATGCTGCCTCCGGCTATTTGCGAGCCCCAGGCGGTTTCTGCTCCCGCAGCTCCACCAAGTCCGCCGTCATCGGGCGGGCCGGCAGACCCAACAGCTTCCGCGGATGCCGACCCGCAACAAACTCCGTCGCCTGGTCCTCCAAGTCCCGCGCCGCCCGCAACTGCGAAGCAGTCGATAGCCGAGCCACGCCCGATTTTTCTGGATACGCTCTCCACTTCGATGAGCACGGTCATCTCGAGCGAGCAGCTCCGCACCTTGCCGCTCTACAACCGCAATTTCCTGGCTTTGGGATTACTGAGTATAAGCACCCATGATGTGCAGGCCGGCTCGACGTTAGCGGGCGCAAGTTTCAGCATCTCCGGTCAGCAGCCGACTAGCAACGACTTCCTGCTCGACGGAATGAATAATCTCGCTTCCAGCAACAATCAGGCAATTCCGTTTCAGGTGAACGATGCTATCCAGGAGTTCAGGGTTGCCTATGCAAATCCCGACGCGCAATTCGGACGCAATGTAGGCGGCGCGGTCAATATCGTGACCCAGCACGGCACCAGCAATTTTCATGGCAGCGTGTTCGGCTTCTTTAATTCGGCCAGCTTGAACGCTAACTCTCCGCTGTCGGTCTATAGCAACTCCGGCTTTGCGCAGGGTGCCGCCTATGCGGGCTCGTTGAATTCCGCCCCAGCGCCGGCTTACGAGCCGTTCGGCGAACCCATCTATGAGCCCGCCACTTACAACCAGTATGTAGCTACCGTCAAGGCTTTAGGCCAGAATTGCACGACTCCGGGCGCGACCCTCGCGAGCCCGCAATGCTATCAGCTTTTTGACCCAGCGGTGGTGCTTGCCGGACACGACAGCCATTACCAGCCATTCTCGTCGCAGCAATTTGGCGCTCGCGCCGGTGGATCGTTTCTGAAGAAGTGGTTCTGGTTTGGCGACTATGAAGGGACGCGGATCAACAACCCTAATCCTATTTTCGACCGCGTGCCGAGTGCCTATGACCGTAGTCATCTTGACGAGTTCATCGGGCAGCCCGGGTATCAGGACGGCCTCATCGCACAAAAGGTACTGGCATTGTATCCGCAATCGAATGTAGTTGCGGTGCCGGGAGTGTTGGAGTTCTATCAAGGACAAGCTCCCAACTATACTAATGTGGATAACTATTTGGCGCGGCTGGACTTCAATCAGTCTGACAAGTCCAGTTGGACGGTTCGCTACAACCTGCAGGATCTGCATCAACTTCACGACGACACTCTGCCTAGCTCGACAATCTATCCCGGAAATGGCTCGAATACGAGTGCGCTGAACCAGAGCCTGGTTTTGACCTTCACCCACCAGTTCTCGCAGAACCTGACCAATGAAGCGCGAGTTGGATTCACGCGCTTCCAGGTGATCGAGACGCCGCAGGATCAGAATTTCAATGCATCCAATATCGGCCTGCCAAGCGGGCCCGTGCCTACGTTCTCTCTGTCCGGGCTTGATCCGCAATATGCCGGCGCGAGCCAGGGCGTGCCGGGTGGATTTGCGGGCTGGTATAACTCCTTCTGGGCGTCATCCCTGAAGGGTCCTTATACTCCGGTTACGCCCTCCCTCGATGGGCTCTTTCCGTTCGCCCAGATCGGCGCACCTCTGGGCTCGCCCGGCCAGCGGCGTGACACCGAAGGCCAGTATGTTGACAACATCTCGCTCACCAAGGGGAGGCACTATCTGCGCATGGGAGGCGGGTTCCAGAACTTGCAGAACATATTCATCGCCGATGGCTTCAGTCGCGGACTGGTGGTGTCGTCGGACATCGGCGAATTTACCAGCGACAGTGCAACCTGCAATTTCCCCACGACGTCTCCTATAAACCCTTGCCCGCAGTCGGCATTTTCGAATCCATCGTTCGACTATGCCCTGCGCCAGTCGGCGCCGTATCGAGGACTATTTAACTCTTATATCTGGTCGGGATACATACAGGACACATGGCGTGCCAGGAGCCATCTCACAGTAAACCTGGGATTGCGCTATGAATATTTCTCTGTTCCGAGCGAAACCAACAATCAGATCTGGAATTACGATCCAGCCGCGAATGGACTTGTGCAGCAGAACCATACTCAAGTACTGGATCCGTTTTCTTTTAACTGTGCTCTCGAGAGTTACAGCCAGCTCGATTCGGTCTATCCCGCCAACGCCGCGCTGCTTCCTTGGAGATGCCAGCCGACTGCCTCGTACAATCTGAAGAGCAGCAAGGCCAACTTTGGGCCGCGGGTTGGGCTGGCTTGGTCAAATGCTGATGCCACGACCGTAATCCGTGGAGGTTACGGCATCTTCTACGATCAGCTGCCGGTGAGCGGTATCGCGCAGTTGATGTTCAATCGTCCCACTCCTTCAAACTTTACGAATCCAGCCGCGATCTATGGGCAGAGCTTCCTTAGTCCCTACTGCGGAAGCATGGGGCAATGCGGAATGGGCAACTCGAGTCTCGTCAGCATCGATCCCAGTGAGGCAGCATCGCAGGTTGCCACTGTGCCCTTCGGAATAAGCGCGATTA
>Ga0209040_10001386_pt1 | contig 19144 bp, 19 predicted proteins | sample BogFormECP12_OM3_FD_188240 | JGI IMG/M metagenome (GOLD analysis project Ga0209040, IMG submission 188240) | Bog forest soil microbial communities from Calvert Island, British Columbia, Canada - ECP12_OM3 (SPAdes) (version 2) | ecosystem: Environmental > Aquatic > Freshwater > Wetlands > Bog ...
ACCCAGCAGTAAGTGCTCGGTGCCAATGTGCCGATGCGACAAGCGCTCCGCCTCTTCCGCGGCATAGGCCAGCACGCGCTTGCACTCATTGCTCAGGGGAAGATCCACGGAGGTCGAGACTTTTTCCCGGATGGTAGTGTGACTCTCGATCTGCTTGCGAATGGATTCGACTGAGGCGTGCGAACGCAGGAATCGATTGGTCAGGGCTTTATCTTCGCGTAGCAGTCCCAGCAGCAGGTGCTCCGTCTCTATATAGGGAGACCCGAACTGGCTTGCTTCGTAGCGCGCAAAAAAGATTACGCGCCTGGCTTTCTCCGTATAGCGTTCAAACATATTGCCCTTCCCCCTGAACCCTTCCGGCCGAGAAGGCGCTTCGTCCCGCTCGACCCTTACCGAAAACCCGTCCCGTTGACGTTCGCCTGCATTTTGCTTCCCATCACCAGCTCATTATGCAATCAAACAGCCACGAACCCAAGTACTCCAACGTTCTTAAAATGTTACCGAAGGAACCTGTTTAACTCCCCACTGCCTGTCGACCGCCCACTTTGGTTGCACTTTGTCTCACTAATCTTGCCGTTCCCGCCTGCCGCCGCTACGTCTGTAAAGACTCCGGCCGAATCTCTTCCACCCGTCCCCGCTCCAGCCGCATCACCCGGTGGCAGCGCCGCGCGAACGCCAAATTATGCGTTGCAATAAGGGAGGTGAGCTGGTGCTCGCGATGTAATCGCGCGATCAATTCGAAAACCGCTTCCGCTGTCTGTCCATCGAGATCCCCAGTGGGCTCATCGGCGAGCAGCAATTTAGGCCCTGTAATCAGAGCCCGAGCCAGAGCCACGCGCTGTTGCTCTCCGCCCGAAAGCTCGCCTGACCTGTGATGCGCGCGTTCTTGCAATCCTACCTCGCGCAGCCAGCGTGATGCCTCCGGCTCCGCCTCCGCCCACGTCTGTCCTCGTAGCAGCAACGGCATCGCCACGTTTTCTGCCGCAGTGAATTCCGGCAGCAGATAATGAAACTGCCAGACAAACCCGGCTTCGCGATTGCGAAACTCCGCCGCCTCGTCTGCCGACAAAGAATTCAGTTGCAATTGCGCGCAGTATACGTCACCTGCGGAAGCGTGATCAAGAGCGCTGAGTATGTGCAATAAGGTACTCTTGCCCGCTCCCGACTCTCCGACAATGGCGAGCATCTCGCCTCGCTTCACCTCAAACGATAAATTCTCAAAGAGCACCAGGTCCGATTCACCGGACCGGAAAACCTTCTTTAGTCCTTGAACCCGCAGCAGCGTCTCTTGTTTCGAGATCGGTTCTGCCACCTGGTCAATTAGATGCACGCGGCCTCCCGTTCGGTACATCCGGTCCCCGCCGTAGTTGGCCGAAAGTGGGAACGGTAGAGGCGGACATCTTCTCACAGTAGGGCTTCAGTGCACATAGCACGCCCGAACCATACGGATTCGGAAGTCTCAAGGTCTTGAAATCTCTACCAGTTCGTCCCAAGTTCCGTCTGCTGCGTACTCTAGTCAAGCGCTGCCTCCAGCGATGTGACTCACATCACGTCTGAAGAGTCATCCTCAACACCTGAGAAGCTAGGACCAGTCTAGCTAGACCCCAACCTTGTCTTCCGCTTCAGCGCTTGCCAGCCTGTGCAAGGATTCCGGATAAGGCGCGCGGGCAATGCCACGCTCGGTAATGATGGCGGCTACGTATTTCGCGGGGGTTACGTCAAACGCCTGGTTCTCGACCGATACCCCGTCGGGGACCATCTGTTTCCCGGCAACGTGAGTAATTTCCCTCGCATTTCGCTGCTCGATAGGAATTTTGTTGCCCTCCGGACAGGCCAGGTCAATGGTTGAGATCGGCGCGGCCACATAGAACGGGATCCCGTGCTCCTTGGCCAACACCGCGACGGTGTAGGTTCCGATTTTGTTGGCCACGTCACCGTTCGCCGCAATTCTGTCGGCGCCCACCACGATGGTTCCAATTTTGCCCTGCTTCATCAAGGCTCCGGCCATGTTGTCTGAGATCACCGTGGTCGGGATGCCGTCTTTCATCAGTTCCCATGCGGTAAGCCGCGAGCCCTGCAGGAAGGGCCGAGTCTCGTCGGCGTAGACGTGAATCTTCTTGCCTTGTTCGACCGCCGCCCGAATCACGCCCAGCGCGGTGCCGTAGCCGGCAGTTGCCAGGGCTCCAGCATTGCAGTGGGTAAGCACTCCGCCTTCGCTCGGCATCAGCGCGGCGCCGTGACGCCCCATGGCCTGGTTGGCGGCAATGTCTTCGGCATGCATGCGCTGCGATTCTTCGATGAGGTCCTGCTTGATCTGCGCGATCGGACGGATGCGGATGCGTTCAAACTTCTCTTGCATACGCCGGATAGCCCAGAAAAGATTGACCGCCGTCGGCCGTGTTTGACCCAGCGTATCGCAGATCCGGTCGAGCTCCCGCTTGAGCTCTCCCACGCTCTCCGCCTTGGAGTTCTTCACCCCGAGCGCAATCCCCATGGCTGCGGCCACGCCAATCGCCGGCGCTCCCCGCACCACCATGGTCCGGATCACATCGGCGACCTGCTCGTGCGTCTTGCAAGTAACATAAGTCTCTTCGGTCGGAAGCTTCGTCTGGTCGATGAAGCGAACCCCATTTTCGGTCCATTCGAGAGTTTGAATCATGCGGTCAGTCGCTGATCTTTAGTCGTTAGTCTTGTGCGAAAAACATCTCGTTACGTTCTGTGCGCCGCGCAGCGGATCCCGGGAACACTCGTCACCGCGGGCCGGCCGCAGACTTCACAATCTGCGGCGACTGCAAAAACCGGCGGCGCGGTGTCGTCCGTCTGCAAAATATGTTCGGCGCGCACGGCGCTCGCCGTGAAGATGGAAACGAATGGCGCCGGAGCCGCCGCTTTCTCCACGTTGGGTCTGCCTTTGGCTTCTTCCCGCTCCACCAGACACATGACACCGACAATCTGGAATCCGAATTCGCGTGCCGCCTCGATGGCCTGCACGGTAGAGGCGCCGGTAGTGCAGACATCGTCGACAATCACCACCTTCGCACCTTTGATGTGATAACCCTCAATTCGTCGCCCCGTGCCATGCTGCTTTTCGGCCTTGCGCACCAGAAATCCGTTCAGTTCTCCGCTCACTACCGAGACCGCCACAACAATGGGATCCGCACCCATGGTAAGTCCGCCAATCGCCTGCGGCTTCCAGCCCCGCTCGCGGATTCCCTGTAAGAAAACCTCGCCCGTAAGGCGCGCCCCCTTGGCATTAAGAGTCGTCGTGCGGCAGTCGATGTAGTAATCGCTGGTGCCGCCGGAAGAAAGCTTGAAGTTACCCAGGCGGAACGATTTAGAGGCGAGCAGGCGCAGCAGATCCTGGCGCGAAGTATTCATGAAATCTTACGATACCACGGAGAATTGACTGGCTTCCCGCATTATGACCCGGGCAGCGTGTACTCGAAATCGTAAGAGTGCTTTCCATCAACAATTTGTATCGTAAAGGTTCCCGCCATGCCTTTTAACTCTCCTTTTCCGGAGCCAGGAACTACGACCACCGACTGCTTCAAACCATTTTCATCCATCGTCGCCATATGCTGCAGCGCGAAACTGCCGTGCTTGCCTGCCAGCGTGCCGGTAACCACTTCGATGGCTACGTACCCCGCCGCGCCTGATTTGTAATCGCCGCCTGAGAACATCTCGCCCTTGGTTGTCGCTTCGAGATCGCCATGGATCTGTTTGTCGATCGAAAAACGCCCGAGTCCATCGGCTGGCGCCGGAGTCAGTGGTTGGATGTTCACCGTAAACGTTCCGCGCGCATGGTGCTTCATCGGCGTCTCCTTTTGCCGCGCGGGCACAAAAATCGAAGACATGACAACGCTAAGAACGGTCGAGATAAGGCTCCGCATGGAGCCATATCCTACAACAGCTCGGTTCTTGCGACCAGCGCCGGCTCTCAGCCTCGCGCGATTAAGCGTGGTAACCTGAATATTCCCCACAACGATGCTTCGAGGTATGAAATTGCAGAGTTTGCATAAGTTCTTTTTCTTTTTTCTTGCGGGATTTCTGTTCACTGTCTTCGCCAGTTCCGCACTTCTTTCGCCTGCGTTTGCCGAAGGCACGCGGACCTGGGAACAGTCCAGGTTTGACGAACTGACCAAGGGCACCGCCTCTGGAGTCGCGATTCGCAGCACCGGCGGCCTTGCCCTGGCGCCCACCATCAAGAGTCTGTACTCCACGCCTTCCACCTACATCTGGGCGATCGCCGCGGACGATTCCGGGAACGTCTATGTGGCAGCGGGCGCGCCCGCGCGAGTCTACCGCGTTACACCGGAAGGCAAAGCATCCATCATTTTTGAGCCCAAAGAGCTCCAGGTGCAGGCTCTCAAGGCCGCGCCCGGGGGAGCGATTTTCGCAGCGACCGCCCCCGATGGAAAGGTTTATAAAATCGAGCGCCAGCCCGCATCGAAGCCAACCCCGGCAAAAACGGAATCCGCCGCATCTGACAAAGACTCCAAACTATCTGCGGATCCCTCCTGGAGTTCCTCAATCTATTTCGAGCCGGGAACAAAATACATCTGGGATCTCGCTCTGGACAGAGCCGGCAACCTTTATGTAGCGACCGGCGACCACGGAGAAATTTACCGGGTCACACCGAAGGGCGAACACGCGGTTTTTTTCAAGAGCGATGAAACTCACATCCGCGTACTGGCCTTCGACGCCAATGACAATCTGATTGCTGGCTCCGATGGCAGCGGGCTCATCTACCGCATCTCTCCCGCCGGTGAGGGCTTTGTCCTCTACAGCGCCCCTAAGAAAGAGATCACCGCCCTGGCGCTCGACCGTTCCGGCACCATCTATGCCGCAGCAGTTGGCGAGAAGCGGGGCGGCGGTCTCACCATAGCCACGACCGCGGCGCTGCTGACTATGGGGTCCTCTGCTCCCCTGGGCGGCGTGGCTCCGCAAGTGCCGGGCATGACGATCGTCCCGGCGCCCAGCTCACCCGCGCCCGGAGGTCCATTTCCGTTTCCAGGTGGCGGGGCGAGCAGTGGCTCCGACGTTTATCGCATCGCGCCCGACGGTTCGCCCGCCAAGCTGTGGACCTCGCACGAAGACATTGTCTATGCCCTGGCTTTTGATTCCGAGGGACGCCTGCTGGCCGGCACCGGCAATCGCGGCCACGTGTTTGCCATCACCGGCCTCGATGATTTCTCCGATCTGCTGAAAGCGCCGGCTTCCCAAGTTACGGCCTTCGCCAAGGCTCCGGGCGGCGGCTTATATGCCGCGACCAGCAACCTGGGAAAAATATTTGTGCTGGGACCGGGACCCGACTCCCAGGGAACCTACCAGAGCGATGTGTTCGACGCCAAACTCTTTTCCCGCTGGGGCCGGACGGAGTTTCGCGGCACAGGCAAAGTCGAACTGTATGCTCGCAGTGGAAATGTCGACAACCCCGATCGCAACTGGAGTGAGTGGAAGAAGATAGACTTGGCGAAGGATGCGGAAACCGGAATTCCCGCCGCCCGCTACGCCCAGTGGAAGGCGGTGTTGCACGCCGGAACCACGCCGCCCGGCGTTGACAGTGTGATGCTGAATTATCTTCCCAAGAATGCTGCCCCTGAGATTGACGATGTCACCGTGCAAATCGGCGTGAAGTACCAGGCAACACAGAAGACACAGGGAGTGAGCATTGGGCCTGATATAAGCGCGACCTCCGGAACCCACTTTGACACACCCGCTTCCAGCTCACACGATCGCGATTCCATTGGAGTGCACTGGAATGCGCACGACGAGAATGACGATCAACTGGTGTACTCCCTCTACTACCGCGGCGATGGCGATACTCGCTGGCTGCTTCTCAAAGATAATCTGACCGACAAATCGTATTCCTTCGACGCCAGCCTGCTGCCCGATGGCGGCTATACCCTCAAGGTGGTCGCTTCCGACGCGCCCTCGCATTCGCCCGGCGAAGCGCTGATGGCATCAAAAGAAAGCCGCCGGTTTGAAGTGGACACCACCCCGCCAAGGATCGAGAATCTGGCGGCATCGGACGAGGGCGGGCAAATTCATGTTACGTTCCGCGCCGGAGATGGTTTTTCTCCCATCAAGCGCGCGGAATATTCCATCGATGCCGGTGACTGGACTTACGTCGAGCCCCTGGGTCAGCTCTCCGACGGAAAGACGGAGAACTACGACTTCAGAGTCCCCTCGGCGACTGCAAAAGACGGCGCAGGTTCTCCAGACCATGTAGTGGTCGTGCGCGTTTACGATCGCTATGACAACATGGGCGCTGCCAAGACGCTGGTGCGGGGAAAGTAACAGCGTAAAGTAACAACGGTTAGGCGCATCGGCTCTGGAACATCCCGCTTCCCTGACTCTCATACCGCGCACAAAACGGGCGTACATGTCCGCATTCCCCCGCCCAGCGCGACCCTACGGCCTCTTTCGGACTTGCGTCCGGCTTGCCAGAATTGGACTGTATGCTTCCCAACCTGCGCGGTGCCTCCAGGCCCTCCCTCTTTCTCTCCACTCTCCTCTTAGTGTTGTCGCTGGCGGCTTGCTCCGGCGTCTCGCAGCCGTCGGGAAGCACGGGAACGGGCGGTACCGGTGGCACGGGCGGCTCAAATCCAAGTCTGGCCTGCAACGTCATGAGCGGAGGCCAGGGTGCGAGCCTGAATGGATTCGTGCCATTTAGCAGCAGCAGCGCCTGGAACACTGATATCTCGGCCGCGCCCGTCGATCCCAATTCAGCCACGATCATCAGCAACTTTGTCGGCTCGGTGAATGTCCACCCCGATTTCGGGACCGATCCCACTTACGGCATCCCCTATGTCGTGGTCGACGGCACCCAGTCTCTGGTGAACATAGACCTCGGCGCCTACCCCGACGAAAGCGATCCCGGACCCATCCCGGTGCCCGCGAATGCCCCAGTAGAAGGAGGTTCCTCCAGCACCGGCGACCGTCACGTTCTCGTGCTCAACAACAACAACTGTTTTCTCTACGAGCTGTACAACTCTTCGCCTAATTCCGACGGAACCTGGAACGCAGACTCCACCGCGATCTGGGATTTACTGGGCCCCGATTCGTCGAACCCGCAGCAACGCCCCTACACCTGGACCTCCGCCGACGCCGCCGGCCTGCCCATATTTCCCGGGCTGGTTCGCTACGACGAAGTAGCAGCGGGCAAGATCCAGCACGCCTTCCGTTTCACCCTGCCCCGGACCAGCGCAGCGTTCACTCCCCCGGCTTCGCACGATGCCGCAACTTCCAGCGATCCCACCGCGCCGCCCATGGGCATGCGCATACGCCTGAAATCCAGTTACGACATTTCCGGCTTTGGCGCGAACATGCAGGTGATTCTGACCGCGATGCAGAAGTACGGGCTGATCCTCGCCGACAACGGAAGCTCGCTTTTCGTAACCGGCGCCTCGGACAGCCGCTGGGGCTCGGATCTGGACACGCTGAAAACCGTGCCCGCCTCCGCCTTCGAAGTAGTACAGATGGGTCCGGTCTACACGAATGCCACTGCTCCCACGGGCGCGGCACCCACAATTAGCAGCTTCACCGCGAGCCCAACCACTGTTTCATCCGGAGGAAGCGTAACCCTCTCCTGGACCACCAGCGGCGCCACGTATCAGATCGTATCGCCCGGAGTGGGCGCCGTTCGCGGTACAACCGCGACCGTGAACCCAACCGCCACCGCCACTTACACCCTCTACTCCACCAACCAGTACGGCCGAACCACCTCTACCGTCAAAGTAACCGTGCAGTGAACTGTGCCTCTTCGCCGCAAAATACACCCTGTCATCCTGAGCGAAGCGAAGGACCTGTGCAATTCACCCTCGCCACGACATTTGCTACCCGGGTTCCGCCGCACGACTAAGACATCTCTTCGACTTCGGCTACATCTTCCATGCCCCTGCTGCGCAGGCCGCTCAGTTTTCCCGCGCGCCGCAACTCCGGAAAACGCCACGCCCACAGCACGATCACCAACAGCGTACCCACACCCCCCAGCACCACGGCCGGAACTGTGCCAAACCATTGCGCGGTCAGGCCGGATTCGAACTGGCCGAGTTCGTTCGACGTCCCGATAAAAACCATGTCCACCGCCATGACCCGCCCCCGCATTTCATCGGGCGTGCCGAATTGCACCAGCATCGCTCGAATGATCACGCTTACCATATCGGCCGCACCGAGAAAGACCAGCGAAATCAGCGATAGAACCAGGCTTGTCGAGATTCCGAACAGAATCGTGAAAACACCGAACCCCACCACCGACCACAACAACGTCGGCCCGGCACGTCCGCGTAGCGGACGATGAGCCAGGGCCACGGCCATCACCGCCGCGCCCACTCCCGGAGCCGTGCGCAACAGTCCCAATCCCCAGGGTCCCGTGTGCAGAATCTCCCGCGCATAGACTGGCAAAAGGGCGACAGCTCCGCCCAGCAGCACCGCAAACAGATCGAGCGAGATCGCCCCCAGGATCAGCTTCTCGCGCCAGATGAAGTGCAATCCCGCAAACACCGTCTTGAGAGTCATGGGTTCGCGGCGCCGCGATTGCTGCCGCGCCCTGATGCGGAACGCGGAGACCAGCGCACCCAGGGCGGTAAGCATGGCAACGGCATAGACCAGCCATGGTCCGTGGGCCAGAGCGTAAAGAATTCCGCCTAGGGATGGTCCAAGAATCGTAGCCGCCTGAAAAGTGGTCGCGTTCCAGGCAACGGCACTGGAGAAATGCTCTTCGGGGACGAGTTGCGGCAGAATCGATCGGCTGGCAGTACCATTGAACGATCGCACCACGCCGAGCATAATGAGCACGGCATAGATGGGCTTCACCGAATGTGTACCGCGCTCCGCGATCAGCAGCAGCAGCGCAGAACAGAGCGCAAATCCCGAATAACACGCAGCCAGCACCTTGCGCCGCTCGAAGCGATCGGAGGCGTGCCCCGAAACCAGAAACAGCAGAATACCCGGAAGAAACTGCGCCAGCCCGACCAATCCCAGGTCGAGGGCGCGCTTGGTAATATCGAACACCTGCCATCCCACCGCGACCGCCTGCATCTCAACCGCGGCCACGATCAGGAAGCGCGCCATCTGAAACAGCACGAAATCCGGATGAGAAAACGCGGCGCGTCCAGCTTTGGAATCGGCAGGCGGCATTGATCTTAGTTAGTGTGGTCTTCTAATGTGCCATAGAAGCGGGGAATCTGCATACCTGGCCGGTCCTGAAGGTGAGCATCACAGTCATGAGGCGGTTTGACTCATAATGATGAGTCAAATATACTCACCCTATGGCTAAGCGGCTACAGGTCATCTTGCAGGACTCGGAATACCGCGAAATCCAGCGTATGGCCCGCTCACGCCACATGTCGCTTGCCGAATGGGTGCGGCAGGCCCTGGACCGGGCTCGCCGAACCGAACCTCTTGGCGATGTTAAGAAAAAGCTCGAAATCATCCGCGCCGCCGCTCGGCACGACTTTCCCACCTGCGATATCGACCAGATGTTGGCCGAGATCGAGAGCGGCTACATCTCCGATGCGAAGTCGTGATCTTCATCGACTCCAACATTCCGATGTATCTGGTTGGCGGACCTCATCCCCATAAGAGCGACAGCCAACGATGGCTCGAACAACTGGCTAGCGGGCGCGAGCGCCTGGTTACGGACGCGGAAGTGCTCCAGGAAATTCTGCATCGCTACGTCGCCATTAACCGCCGCGATGCCATCCAAACCACCTTCGACGCTTTGCTTGGAATCGTCGATGAAGTGCTGGCAGTGGACCGCGCGGCCGTGGAGCGGGCGAAAGAAATCGTCTTTGGCCGACAGCAAGTATCGGCGCGCGATGCCGTGCATCTGGCCGTCATGCAACAACACGGCATCGAGCGCATCCTGACTTTCGATTCCGGGTTCGACGGATTTCCTGGGATCACGCGCCTGTCCTAACAAAATGAGACGGCTTAAGCTCAAATTCAAGGCTTGTAGAATCGACAAATGCCGGTCTTAGTGCGAACCGTTGCATGGATCGCATGCGTCGTCTACTCGACCATTCCAGCGTTCTGGCTCTTGATTCATCCGCGGGCGGCGTTTTGGCGTTCGCGCCCATATTCGCCTTACAAAATACTTCTACCGATCTGGATCGGGATGTGGGCCGTCACGGCCGCGATCACGGCCCCCTGGCGGGCACTCGCGTTCTTTGACAGTCAATGGACCTGGATCCCGGCGACCGCTCTCTTCTGCGCCGGCCTCTTGCTCTACAAACTCGCTCGCGTCGGTTTCAGCCTGGAGCAACTCGCCGGCCTGCCCGAAATACGGCACGATCATGGCCAACAACACCTGGCAACAACCGGTATCCGTGCCCGCGTGCGGCATCCCGTCTATCTCGGACATCTCTGCGAGATGCTGGCCTGGAGCGTGGGCACAGGCCTTGCAGTCTGCTGGCTCTTGACCGCGCTGGCGATAGCAACAGGTGCCGTCATGATCGACATGGAGGATAAGGAACTTGAGAAACGATTTGGCGAGGCCTACCGGCAGTATCGGTCGAAAGTGCCAGCGCTTCTGCCGAAGGAGTAAAGAGTCCAGACCACCGGCCACTCTTTGGAGCCAGGGCAACCTTCATCGAGAATGAATTATGCTTCGATTCGACCCGCCTCGCTGAGCAGCTAGTTATAATCCGACCTAGCTGAAAGCCAAGAGCCTACAGCTGAAAGCTCGCATGCGCTTCGAACTCTTCATCGCAACCCGCTATCTCCGCGCCAAACGCCGCCAGGCGTTTATCGGCATTATCACTGGTATCTCAATCGTCGGGGTTGCGGCGGGCGTGGCCTCGCTCATCGTCGCGCTCGCTATCAACAACGGCTTTCGCCAGGACTTGCAGGAGCGCCTCATCGGATCAACTTCCCACGTCAGCCTGCTGCGCGTGGCGGACGACGGCATCAAGAACTGGCCACCTCTGCTCGAACGTCTCTCAAAACAGCCGCATGTGGTCGCAGCCGCCCCGGCAATTTTCGAACAGGTGCTGATCTCGCGCGGGCCGCGCGCCCGTGGAGCGGTTCTCAAGGGCATGATTCCTGCCGACGAACGCAGGGTCGGTGACCTGCTGAACTCGGTAAAAGAGGGTTCTGCAGCGGAACTGGAGTCGGCTCCTGCCGGCGGCGACGGTACAAGCACGGCGACATCGTCGCCCGATTCCCTCGCCGGCGTTCACGCCCGCGTCGCCGCAATGCCTCCAATCATTCTTGGCAAAGACATGGCGGACAATCTCGGCGCGGCGGTCGGCTCGGTTGTGCTCGTAACCAGTCCGCAGGGCGAACTTACTCCCTTCGGCATGGTGCCAAAATACAGCCGTTTCCGTGTGGTCGGGATTTTCAACTCGGGCTTTTTCGATTACGACTCATCGTGGGCATTCACGCGCCTCTCCGACGCCCAGCGGCTCTTCGGCCTCGGCGATCTCATCTCTGTAATCGAGTTCAAGGTCGACGACATTTATCAGGCAGGCGAAGTTTCGCGCGAACTGGAGGACGCCGCCGGCAAAGGTTTCATGACCACCAACTGGATGGAGCAAAACAAAGCTTTATTTCACGCTCTGCGCCTGGAGCGCCTGGTCACGTTCATCACCATCGGCCTGATCGTCTTCGTCGCCGCGCTCAACATCCTGATTTCTCTGATCATGATGGTCATGGAAAAAACCCGGGACATCGCGGTTCTCATGTCGATGGGCACACGCAAGTCGCAAGTGCGCAACATCTTCATCGCCCAGGGAGTCCTGATCGGTGTAATCGGCACCGCCGTCGGCCTGCTGCTCGGCTATGCCATTTCTTATGCCGGCGGCCATTATCATATGATCTCGCTCTCCCCCGAGGTTTATTCCATCGACTACGTCCCCTTCGCCCCGCGGCTTATGGATGGCCTGTTAGTTGCGCTGGTGGCGATTGGGGTCTCTTTTGTGGCTACGCTGTATCCGTCGTGGTCCGCCGGAAGGACGCTGCCTGCAGAAGCGTTGCGCTACGAATGAAGCGAATGCTTCTGGGAGCAACGGCTATCAGCACTAAATCGTGTTGTCATCCTGAGCGAAGGTTTTGCGTCGCGAAGCGAAGTAAAACCGCAGTCGAAGGATCTCTCTTCCCAGCGCACACTCGTAAACGGAACTTTCGTTTTATTGTCGTCGTATAGTAAATCGGGAAGGAGTTCCAACCATGTTCAATTTCCTCCTGTGGTGCATCCTGTTCATGCTGTGCTGGCCCCTGGCCCTGCTCGCGCTCATTGCATACCCATTCATCTGGCTGCTATTGCTCCCGTTCCGCATCGTTGGCGTAGCCGTTCACGGAGTGTTGGAAGTCATCTACCTCGCGATCACACTCCCATTCCGCCTGCTGGCGGCACCGTTTCGCGTGTAAGGTAGAATCCTTCCGGATGATTGCTAATGACTTGGAACGACTTCTTTAGAAGGCGTCGCAAGCTCGCAGCCTCGATGCTCCTGGCATGCTTTGCGCTGTTCGCCGGGAAAAAGGTTTCCGACTATTCATCCCCGCCCGACCGGGAGAAAAATTGCGACTTCGTCTTTCCGGGCGATTCAGGCAACAACAAGCTCACTACGCTGATCGTAAGAACGCCGGAACAGCCGATCCTCTTTGAAGATCGGGGTGGCTTCGTCAACGATGCGAGTTGCCTCAACAAAACTCCAATCTATGGGATGGTGAAGGTCGAGAAGGATGAAGATGTTAGGACCGCGCTTGAATTCGCCCGTGCCAATCACTTGAAAGTGTCGATCGCCGGCCAAAGGCACAGCATGGGCGGTCAGACGTTCTCGAGAAATGGCGTGGTGCTGAACATGCGGGGGTTTAACCAGATCAGCCTGGACCGCGAACGCAGAGTTATTCACGCTCAAGCCGGAGCGACCTGGGCGCAAGTTCAGACACTGATCGACGGCGCTGGCCTTTCGGTTCAGGCAATGCAGTCGATTAACGTGTTTTCAATTGGCGGGTCGCTGAGCGTGAACGCGCACGGAATCGGACATCGGCCGGGTCCCCTCGCCTCGACTGTGCGCTCGTTGCGCATCATTTTAGCGAACGGCAAGATCGAAAACGCCAGCCAAACAGAAAACCCTGAGCTGTTTCGATTAGTGTTGGGAGGGTATGGACTGTTCGGAGTAATTCTGGACGCCGATATTCAATTGGTGGACAACGAGGTTTACTCAATCGAAAATGCGGAACTGGACTACCGCAATTTTCCCGCCTACTATCGAACAAACATCGCGGACGATGACCGAGTCGGCCTGGTATATGGGAGACTGTCTATCTCGCCGACATCATACCTCCGGGAGACGGCGGTGCACGTTTACCGGAAGACCGAATTCCGCGGGGAGGTACCGCCAGTGCAGCCCTCCACCCACGACCGCCTCGACAGGTTTGTCATTAACCTCTCAAGAACGGGAGGTTTCGGTCGCTGGGTCCGATGGACTCTCGAGAAACGCTTCGGTCCAAAGCTCCACAGCTGTCTATCGCGCAATCAGGCGATGGTTCAAAAAGAAGCGTGCCTGGTTTCGCGAAATGAAGAGATGAACGACTCGATGGCTTATCTGAGAAACCGACTGAATGACACCGACATTCTGCAGGAATACTTCATTCCCCCGGACAGGATGCCCGAGTTCGTCGATGGTTTAAGATCGATCGTGACGCGGGATGGTTCTAATTTGTTAAACGTCACGATTCGTGTGGTGCACAAAGATACCGTCACCGCTCTGCCTTATGCCAAGCGGGATATGTTCGCCTTTGTCCTTTATTTCAATCAAGAGTTGAACGATACGGAGAGTCGAATACTGCGGAATGCAACCGTGGATTTGGTCGACTTAGCGATCGGCCTGCGCGGCACATTCTATTTGCCATATCAGCTTTATTACTCATCGGAACAACTGCGGCAGGCCTACCCTGAGATTGACGCGTTCTTTTCGGCGAAGGAACAATACGACCCGGAGAAGCTGTTCAGCAGCAAGTTCTACGAGAAATACGGGGACTGGAAAAATTAGCCCTCCATCGCCCTCAACGGCTCACTCACCACTAACCTCGCCTCGGTCGCCCGCTGCACATCCTCGGCCGTAAGGCCCGGTGCGACTTCCTCCAGCACCAGCCCCCGCTTCGTCACCCGGATGTACGCCATCTCCGTCACAATCGTATCGACCACGTTTACGCCGGTGAGGGGCAGCGTGCACTTCTTCAAAATCTTCGGAGCGCCGTCCCTCGTAGTGTGTTCCATGGCGATCACTACGCGCCGCGCGCCAGCGACAAGGTCCATCGCCCCGCCCATCCCCTTCACCATTTTCCCCGGGATCATCCAATTCGCCAGGCTCCCGGACTCATCCACTTCCATCGCCCCCAGCACGCTCAAATCGATATGCGCACCGCGGATCATGGCAAACGAATCGGCGCTCGAAAAATACGATGTCCCCGCCATCTCGCTCACCGTCTCCTTGCCCGCATTGATCAGGTCGCAGTCCTCCTCACCCTCCACGGGATAAGGCCCAATCCCCAGCATCCCGTTCTCCGACTGCAGAACAACTTCAATCCCCGCCGGAACATGATTCGCGATCAGCGTAGGCATCCCAATGCCCAGGTTCACATAGAACCCATCCCGCAGCTCGCGCGCAATCCGCTTCACAATGCGTTCGCGCCTGTCGACGTCTTTTCCCGGTTTGTTCACTTTGAGTTGTTCCCGTTTAGCTTTGTCATCCTGAGCGAAGGTTCTGCTTCGCGAAGCGAAGCAGAACTGCAGTCGAAGGATCCCTTGCAACTCAACATTACCCGCGGCTCGTCAGGATTCCTCTTGGCGCCTCAGCCCTGCGCGCCGAGCTCAACTGATCGCCTTCCGCACCGTCCGCCGCTCGATCCGCCGCTCATACAACTCTCCCTGATAAATTCTTTTCACATACACCGAAGGCGTGTGAATCGAATCCCCGTCCAACTCCCCCGCATCCACCAGTTGCTCCACTTCCGCGATCGTCACTTTAGCCGCCGTCGCCATGATCGGATTAAAATTCCTCGCCGTCTTCCGGTACACCAGATTTCCCATGCGGTCGCCCTTCCACGCCTTCACAAACGCGAAATCCGCAATCAGCCCTCGCTCCATCACGTAAGTCCGGCCTTCGAACTCGCGCGTCTCTTTGCCTTCCGCAACCACGGTGCCAACGCCGGTGGGAGTGAAAAACGCCGGAATCCCCGCGCCGCCCGCGCGAATTCGCTCGGCAAACGTCCCCTGAGGAACCAGATCAAGCTTGATCTTCCCGGTCAGCACCATCTCTTCGAGCAGCTTGTTCTCTCCCACGTAAGTTCCAATGTGATGCACAATTTGCCCCGCTGCCAGCAGCAGCCCGTTACCCAGGCCGTCCACTCCTACGTTGTTGCTGATGGTTGTCAGATTCTTCGATCCCTTCCGCACCAGTGCGCGAATCAGATTCTCCGGGATGCCACACAGCCCAAAACCGCCAATCATGATGACCGCGCCATCGCCCACATCGCGAATCGCCTCATCCGCATTGGCTACAACTTTATTCATAACGAAAAGGATTCTAAACGATATTGACCAACGGAGAAGCGATCGCCGGCCACAAATACGTCCCGTCATCCTGAGCGAAGCGAAGGACCTATGCAACCAGGCACTACTACAAGGGTAGACGCGCCCCTGCTCCGCGCCCCCGTGGCGAGCTTCTACTTCTTCCCCGGACTCTTCTTCAACCCATGCGCCTGCTCGAACTCTTCCGCCAGTTGGCGCGTCGTAAGATTTTCCCGAATGTGCGCCAGACGCTGCTCCACCTTCAACAGCGCATTCTCCAGATTTTTCTGGTTCGTGATCGCGACATCCCGCCACATCGAGTACGGGCTTGCCGCAATCCGAGTCATTTCGCGCAAAGCCCGCCCGCCCGCAGGCAAGAGGGGCGCCTCTTCTCCAAACTCTTCCACCAGAGACGCAGCCAGCGCCGTCGAAATCATCTGCGGGAGGTGGCTGATCCACGCGCACAGCCGGTCGTGATCCTCCGGCGGCAGCATCGCAATGCGCGCTCCAATCTGATCGATCCATCCCGCAAATTCCGCGAACAGTCCTTCATGCAGGTTCTGCCCCGGAAGCGGCGTCAAGAACCACACCGCATTCTGGAACAATTCAGCATCCGCGTAATCCACGCCACTGTGCTCTTTGCCCGCCATCGGGTGCCCAGCCAGGAATCGTTTGCGCGCGTTCTTGCCAAACACTTCCATCGCCCGCGCTGCCACGGCCGCCTTCGTGCTTCCCACATCCGTCAGCAAAGTGCTGGCAGGAAGTCCCGGCCCCAGGCGCCCAATCAAATCCACAATCGCCAGCACCGGTGCCGCCAGCACCACCAGTTGGCTGCCTCGCACTGCGTCCGCGGGCTCGATAAATCCTTTATCGATTACTCCCCGCATCCTCGCCCGCTCCAACGCCGATTCCCGGTCGCAGCCCACAATTCGTCCAGCGAATTTCTGCTTCCGCAGAGCCAGCGCAAACGACCCGCCAATCAGCCCCGTTCCGATGATTGTGATTTGCCGAATCGGCATAAAATCAGGTCTTCAAACCACAGACGCACAGAGGCTCAGAGAAGAAAAACCCTAGGATGCCGTGATCTCGCTTGGTAAGCTTACGGATCGCATGATGCAATGTCAGAGCAAACCGTCGCGGTCGGTTTTCGCAGTGCCTCTGTGTCTCCGTGGTGAAAGGGGCTAAGCTATCTTCCTTCCCACCGCCGGCGCAATGATCCGCAACTCGTCCATCAGTTTCGCAAATTGCTCCGGAAACAGCGACTGCGCACCATCCGACCACGCGTTGTTTGGATCGCAGTGCACTTCGATCAGCATCGCGTCCGCTCCCGCCGCCACCGACGCCCGCGCCATCGGCGCCACCTTATCGCGCCGCCCCGTGCCATGCGACGGATCAGCCGTCATCGGCAGATGCGACAGCTTGTGGACAATCGGAATTGCCGAAATATCCATCGTGTTTCGCGTGTAAGTCTCAAACGTTCTGATTCCCCGCTCGCACAGAATCACTTCGTAATTTCCGCCCGCCATAATGTATTCCGCCGAGAGCAGCAATTCCTCCAGCGTCGCCGCAATCCCACGCTTCAGCAGCACTGGCTTGCGTGCCTTTCCCAACTCGCGCAGCAGATTGAAGTTCTGCATGTTGCGCGCCCCCACCTGCAGAATATCCACATACGGCAGCATCATGGGAATTTGCGAGATCTCCATAACCTCGCTGATCACCAGCAGGCTGAACTTCTCTCCCGCCTCGCGCAAAAGCTTCAGCGCATCTTCTCCGTGCCCTTGAAAAGAATAGGGTGAGCTCCGGGGCTTGAATGCTCCGCCCCGCAGCCCGCGCGCCCCGGCCTTGGCCACGGCTTCCGCCGTCGCAAAAAGCTGTTCGCGCGTCTCCACCGAGCACGGCCCCGCCATCACGACAATTTCGTTGCCGCCAATATTGACGCCATTCGCCAGCTTGACGATAGTACCCTCCGGACGAAAACTCTTCCCCGCCAGCTTGTACGGCGAACTGATGCGATGGGCCTCCTGCACCCCCGGCATCAGTTCCAGGATGCGGATGTCGAAATCAATCCCCGCTCCCACCGCGCCCAGCACGGTCTGCCGCGCCCCAGTCGACCGGTGCACCTCGAAGCCCATCTTCACCAGGTGCTCAATGACCTGCTGAATCTGCGCCTCATCAGCGCCTTCTTGCATTGCCACAATCATAGTAAGAGGCCTTCAGCTTTCAGCCGTCAGCTATCAGCAACTCCGCTCAGCTGACAGCTGAGGGCTGATGGCTGAAAGCTATTTTTAATCGTTCACTTCCGAATCGAATTCCGTGCCCGCTTTGCGAGGCTGGGGCGCGATTTCTTCTTTCTGGATGTTCCTCATCACATCGATGATTCGTTCATAAATGCGAACCAGATCTCGCCCCGGCAAGGGCCCGAGACTCGCCTTCTGCACGTTGGCAAACACGATGCGCTCGCGGTCCGGTTCGTAGATTGGCAAAGAAGTGTCACGCTTGAGCCTTCCAATCTCAACCGCAGCCCGCGCCCGCTCGCTCAGCAACGCGACCAGCTTGCGGTCGAGTTCATCGATTTTCTTTCGCCAGTCTTCGATATCCATGAAGGGAGCTCTCAGCTATCAGCAAACTCCGGAACGTATTCAGGGTGACACCGATTCTGTTTGCGCTGCAAGCTGAGGACTGACAGCTGACAGCTTTTTCACAAACTCTCCAACCGCAGCCGCTTCGCGCCCTCGATTGCGCTCGATGGTCTCAACGATCGCACTGCCCACGACGACGGCATCGGCAAACTCGCCTACTTCAGCAAACTGCTCGGCAGTCGAAATGCCGAAGCCGAGGGCAATCGGCAATTTGGTCACGCGACGCAAGCGCTTGACCAGTTTCTTGGCGTCGTCAGCCAACTGCTGGCGGGCGCCCGTCACACCCGTTCGTGATACAGCATAAACAAAACCGCGCGAGGCCTCCGCGATCCTTTTCAATCGATCGTCGGGACTGGTGGGCGCAGCCAGAAATACGGGCGAAAGATTGTGTTCGCGCATGGCGCTGAGATACGGCCCAGCCTCTTCCACCGGCAAATCCGTGACCAGCGCACCATCCACACCTGCGGCCCGTGCCACTTTGCAGAACTTCTCTATTCCCATGCGGAGAATCGGATTCAAGTACGAAAAAATGATCAGCCCCGTCGACTGAGAGTGCTGGCGAACTTCCGCGGCGAGGGTCAGCACTTGCGCCAACGTGGTCCCTCTTTTCAGTGCCCGCTCGCTGGCGCGCTGAATCACTGGCCCGTCGGCGACCGGATCGCTGAATGGCACGCCGAGTTCGATCACGTCCGCCCCGGCCTCAATCGCGGCGAGCACGATGTCGCGCGTAGTCGCGAGATCGGGATCTCCGCAGGTTACGTACGCCACCAGCGCCGGCTTTTTATAAAACGTTAGGGGCATCACGATCACTTAGAAAAAACCGCTCTATGCTGATCTTGAGCTTCCGCCCAGGAAAGCCAAGAACTTGTAACAGGTGGCCGGAAATGAGGCAGCAGCAAGCCTCCATGCTTGAACCATTCATGGGCGGCTGGCCCGATGTAGTCGCCAAGTACGGTATCCCTTACAAAGTTCCTCCGAATCCACC
>Ga0209040_10001387_pt1 | contig 19143 bp, 14 predicted proteins | sample BogFormECP12_OM3_FD_188240 | JGI IMG/M metagenome (GOLD analysis project Ga0209040, IMG submission 188240) | Bog forest soil microbial communities from Calvert Island, British Columbia, Canada - ECP12_OM3 (SPAdes) (version 2) | ecosystem: Environmental > Aquatic > Freshwater > Wetlands > Bog ...
AGACAAATTCGCCCTCGGGCGTCGCCGTCGCGTACAGGTTGGTTGCGGTGCGCACCCGGTCTCCACGCTGATAATCCGGAGAATAGACTCGGCGATGGCTTGCCGTCATCCCTGGTCTTATCACATGCCCACGTGACCTGCGCACTTGCGTCTGAGCGGCTCGGCGCGGTATCAGTGAACTACGAGGACGAGGTGGTTGTGTCTTCGGAGGCCGCACCCAGTGTGCGGGCCGGAAAAGGGTTCTTTGAAAAGCAGGCGACAGGGAGCTAAGTCCTTAGAATGGAATATTTTGCCTCTAACCCCTTTGGATGTAATATTTTGCAAGGGAAAGTTTTTTCTTGCGCTTTGTTTTCAATATTTTGCGGGCGCGATGGGGGGAGGGGGGTACCAATCTTTGTATTGTTAGAATGACTAGTCTAATTGGTATGCATTGTTAATATGAGATCGCCATTTATCGCTGATAAGTCCATAGGATTCAGTATGTTACTTATAAGTTACTTTGATTCAATATCTTGCGATATAAATGATAGCTAAGTTATTGATTCTAAGTAAGGGCGCGGGGGGTACTTCGTCAATCGCACACACGCTTTGCTCAGCGCTAAGGGCTAAAACGCAGATCCCTCGACTCGTCGCTTCGCTCCTCGCTCGGGATGACAATCGAGGAGGAATTGCGGGCCTCGCTCGGGATGACAAATCGGAGAGCGAAGAGCGAAAGGCGAACAGCGCGCATTTCTACTGCTGGACGATCTGGATTGCCTTGGGACGGACGTGTTCGCTCTGGATCTGCGCGGCGTCCCAGCCTCCGCCGAGAGCCTTCACCAGATACACAGACGTGACCATCTGCTGGCCGAGGAGTTGCGTCGCCAGCCGCTCATTGGTCAGCAGTGCCGACTGCGCCGTGATGACGTCCAGGTAGCTGGTGACGCCGCCAACGTAGCGATTGTTGGCAAGTTCCAGCGCGCGCCGGGCATCGGCTACAGCGGCGTTTTGCGTTGCGTCCGCTTGGGATAACGCATTCAGTCCCGAAAGCCCGTCTTCGACCTGCTGGAAGGCAGTGAGTACGGCTTCCCGATAGTTTGCCACTGACTCATCGTAGGCAGACTTTGTTGCCGCGAGGTTGGCACGAAGACGTCCACCCTGAAAGATCGGCTGCAACAGATCGCCGCCCAGCGACCAGATGGCGCTGGGGGCCGTGAACAGGTTCGCAATATCGGTGCTCTGCACACCGCCCCCGCCGAAGATCGTCAGCTGCGGATAGAAAGCCGCTGTGGCGACTCCGACCAGCGCATTCTCGTGAGCCATCTGCCGTTCGGCGGTGGCGACATCGGGACGGCGCTCCAGCAGGTCGGAAGGCACACCCAGCGGAACCGGCGGCGGGGTCGCATCCAAAGGTCTGACGGGTACGCTGAATGTCGAGGCCGGGTTTCCGGTGAGCACGGCGATGGCGTGCTCAAATTGCGCGCGCTGCTGCTGCACCAGGTAGAGCTGGGTCCGCGTGGAGTCGAGCAAGGTCTTCTGCTGCGCCAGGTCGAGGCCCGAGGCCACGCCGCCGGCGTGGCGGTCCTCCACGAGTTGCAGTCCCTTTTGCTGAATTGTGACCGATTCCTGGACGACTCGGGTCTCCGCGTCGAGCTCGCGCAAGGTGAAGTAATCGGCGGCGAGTTCGGCAGTGAGTACCAGGTTGACGTTGTACAGGTCGGCCGCGGTGGATTGCAGGGAAGCGTTGGCTGCCTGGACGCTGCGGCGCACTTTTCCGAACAGGTCAGGCTCGTAGTTAAGCAGAAACGGAATTTCGTAAGTGCTCTGCGTCAGCGGCCTGCCAATGGTAACGACTTCGGGACGGTGTCCCGAGTACCTTTGACGCGAAGCATTAGGATCGGCGTTGAAGGTAGGAAAGTATCCGGCGGTTGCGACTCGCGCCAGAGAGCGCGCCTCGGACAGACGGTCCTTGGCCGCGGCGAGAGACTGGTTGGCGCTGAGTAGTTGCTGCTCGTAGTTGTCCAGCTCGGCGTCGTTGAAAATCTCCCACCACGCGCCTTTGGGGATCGAGTCCTTGGGCGCTGCCACGCGCCATGGGCCCTCGGTCTTGTACGCCGCTGGCGCTTGAACCGGAGGGCGATGGTAGTTCGGTCCGACCACGCATCCCGCCAGCAAGCCGCTGGCGAGGATGCCCCCCGCCAGGCTCAGCCGCCTCATGACTGCTGACCTCCCTGGTTCTCAGGCGCGACATTCACCTGCTGGCCCTCCTCCAGAGAATCGGCCGGGTTGATGATAATGCGGTCCTGGAGTTCCACACCGCCCAAAATCTCCAGCGTCGTGCCGTAGTCGTGGCCGATCGTTATCTTTCGCAAATGGACCTTGCCATCGCTATCGACCACCGCTACCTGCGGCCCCTCCTGGCGGAAGAGCATCGCGTTCACCGGAATGGTCACCTTTTGAGCGTTGATGCCGGTGCGGAAATGGACCTCCCCGAACGAACCGGGCAGCAGGCGCTCGTCCCTGTTGGGGACGTCGACTTCCGTTAACAGGGTGCGCGTCACCGGATCGATTGCTTCAGCCGTGCGCGCCACAGTGCCGGTGAATTTCTGACCAGGCAGTTCCGGCAAAGTTACCGCCGCTTGCATTCCATTCTTGATTGCCGGTGCGTAGTTTTGCGGAACGCTCACGTAAACGCGCAGAGGATCGACGCGGGCAATATCAAATAACTCTTTGCCCGAGGCGCCGCCGATCGAGCCGGCATTGATCAGAGCGCCGGGATCGACGTTGCGCTTGGTAAGCACGCCGGTGAAAGGCGCATACACGTGCTTGAAGGACTCCAACTCTTCCAGACGCCGGACATTGGCATCAGCCGCCGCGAAGTTTGCCTTGGCCTGTTCATAGCCGCTGGCCTGCTGATCGGCCTCCTGCTGGGAAACGGAGTCGGTCTTGCGCAAGCCCACGTAGCGATCAGCGTTGATCTTCGCCAGGTCCATCTGCGCCACCGTCTGCTGGCGGTTAGCGCGCGCCTGCATTAACTCCTGGTCCACCTCGGGCGTGTCGATATCGGCCAGCAATTCGCCCTTGGTGACGCGGCTGCCGATGTCCTTGTACCAGCGCAGCAGGTAACCATTGGTGCGCGCGTAAATCGGCGACTCCTCGTAAGCCTGGAGAGTACCCGGCAACACCAGTTCCTCGTCGGGCTTCTCCGCCGTGGGATGGACGACGGCGACCGTGGGGGTGGCCTCGCGCCCGGTCTCGTCGGCCAGAACTCGGCTGTCGCGGAACCGCACGAAAAAGGAAATCACCCCGCCAATGACCAGCAGTAGCATTAGAAGACCGATCAGCAGCAGCGCCGTGCGCGGCGTCGCCGGCGGGAGCTGAGGCGGCGGGGTTATCTCCGGCGCCTGGCGCTCGCCATCCAGGAGATCGGGATTTTCATGCGAATCCATATACGTTGTTTCGGGCTCAGTTCCTAGCATTCTATGACTGTTCCTGTCGAGCCTGCTTGGCTTCCCGGTAACCGTGAATCATGGCAAAAATGGACGGCACAAAGAACAAGGTGGCTACGGTTGCAAAAATCAGACCGCCAACCACCGCCCGTCCGAGCGGGGCGTTCTGTTCGCCGCCTTCGCCCAGGCCTACCGCCATCGGCAACATGCCGATAATCATTGCCAATGCCGTCATCAACACGGGGCGAATACGCGTGTAGCCCGCTTCCAGTGCTGCTTGCGCGGAAGGGACCCCGGCATGCATTCGATCGCGCGCGAAGGAAATCATAAGGATCGAATTGGCAGTGGCCACACCCATGCACATGACGGCCCCGGTCAGTGACGGCACACTCAGCCGCGTATGCGTCAGCAGCAACATCCAGCAGATTCCGGCCAGGGCTCCCGGCAGCGCAGTGATGATAATGAAGGGGTCAAGCCATGACTGGAAGTTGACGACGATGAGGAAGTACACCAGAACAATCGCCATCACCAATCCGATTGCCAGACCAAAAAAGGACGACTGCATTGTTTCCACCTGTCCGCGCACAATGATGCGCGTACCTCGCGGCAGGTTTTTCTGGAAGGGTTGCAGCGCTTTCATCGTCTCTTTGGCTACCGCACCCAGATCGCGCCCCTGGGTGCTGACATAAACGTCAATCACGGGCTGCACATTGTAATGCGAAACCACTGCCGGCCTTGCCGTCGGAGTCAACTCTACAAGATTGCTCAGCACCTGCGAGCTCGGCACCCCAGGATTGGTGACTGGCATTCCCATCAAGTCCTGCAACGACGTCACGTGGTATTGCGGAGTCTGTACCGCGACCGAGTAGGTTACGCCATTCATGGGATTCAGCCAGAAATTCGGCGCGGTCTGGAAGCTACCACTCAGCGACACCAGCACAGTCTGGGCCACGTCGCGCGCGTTCATTCCAACCTGCGTGACTTTGGTACGGTCGATGTCGAGGTGAAGGGTTGGCAGAGTTATCATCTGTTGCACATGGACATCGGCCGTGCCGGGAATCTGCTTGACCCGGTTCGCGATCTGTTGCGCGATGACATAATTCCCCTGCATGTCGGCGCCGGTGACTTGAATGTCGATGGGCGCCGGCAGTCCGAAGTTCAGAATCTGGGTGACGATGTCGGCCGGCTGAAAGAAGAACTCCACGCCCGGAAAGCGCCGCGGCAATTCCTCGCGCAGGGTGCGGACATAGTCCGAGGTCGGGTGGTGATGTTCGGGATTTAGCCCAACCAGGATTTCGGCGTCGCTGGTGCCAATCACGCCGGAATTGCTGTACGACAGGTTGAGACCCGAATAGGGCAGCCCGATGTTATCAAGAATTGTCGCCAGCTCTTCTTTGGGGATCCGCTGGTGCAGGTATTTCTCGATCTCGTCGCAAAGCCGGGCCGTCTCCTCCACCCTTAAGCCGGCGCGCGCCCGCATGTGCAGACGCATCAGGCCGGCGTCAACCGAAGGGAAGAAGTCCTCGCCCAGGAAGGGCACCAGTCCCAGCGACAAAACGCAAAACCCAAGGAAGCAGGCAGCGAACAACTTGCGGTGTTCCAGAGTGGTTTCCAGAAGCTGGTAATAACCGGCGCGGAATTTGTCGAAGCCGCGTTCGAACGCACGCTGATAGCGGCCGAAGATTGTCTTTGGGCCGGCTGCCCTGTGCTCGTGTCCTCGCATGATGTACATCACCAGCGTCGGGATCAGGGTGCGCGAAAGGAAATAGGATGCCAGCATGGCGAACACCACGGCTTCCGCCAGCGGCACGAACAGATAGCGTGCCACGCCAGTCAGGAAGAACATGGGCACAAACACGATGCAGATGCAAAGAGTAGATACAAATGCCGGCACCGCAATCTGGGCCGCGCCGTCGAGAATCGCCTTCTTCATCTCCTTGCCCTGGGCAAGATTGCGCTCGATGTTCTCGATCTCCACTGTCGCGTCGTCCACCAGGATTCCGACCGCCAGAGCCAGACCGCCAAGAGTCATGATGTTGATGGTTTCGCCCAGCGCGCTCAGCAGGATCACGGAGACGAAGATCGATAGTGGTATGGAGATAGAGATTACGATCGTGGGGCGCCAATCCCCGAGGAACAGGAGAATCATGCAAGCTGTGAGCGCGGCTGCAATCAAGGCCTCGCGGATGACTCCGTTAATGGAAGCGCGCACAAACAGCGACTGATCGAACAGCGGCTTGATGGTGATGTCTTTCGGCAGCGACTGCGCGGCAACCGGCAAAACGGCCTTCACGGCGGCCACGATGGTTAAAGTGGAAGCGCTACCAATTTTGTAAACCGACATCAGCGTGCCGCGAACACCATCCTGGCGCACGATGTTGGTTTGCGGGGCAAACCCATCCCTGACGTGGGCCACATCCCGCAAGTAAATTGTTGAGCCGTTCACCGTCTTGACGGGTAGATCATTCAACTCTGCGATGGTTCGCGGAGAGCTGTTCATCTCAACCTGATATTCCAGCGGCCCAATCTTGGCTGAGCCTGACGGTGTGATCAGGTTCTGCGTACTCATGGCATTAACGATGTCATTGGGCGAGAGCCCATTGGCCTGCAATCTCGGCACGTCCAGATCCACCTGGACCTGTCGTATCTTGCCCCCGTAGGGATAGGGCATGGCCGCACCGTGGACCGTTGCCAATTGTGTGCGCAGGAAGTTTTGCCCCAGGTCGAAAAGTTGCTGTTCCGGCAGGGTCTTGCTGCTGAGACCGAGCTGCACGATAGGCGTGGAAGAAGCCGAGTAGGTGATGATGAGCGGCGGTGTTGTCCCCTGCGGCAAGCCACGCAATGTGACCTGCATCATCGCCGTCACCTGCGAGAGCGCGGTCTGAATGTTCGCCCCTTGCCGGAAGAAGATCTTGATCACTCCGAGGCCGTTCACTGACTGCGACTCGATGTGCTCGATGTCATTGACGGTGATGGTAATGCCGCGCTCCGCGTTGGTGACGATACGGTCGGCCATGTCCGTGGGTGCAAAACCACCGTAGAACCACACCACGCTGATGACCGGAATGTTGATGTCGGGAAAGATGTCGACCGGCGTGCGCAGGATGACAATGGGCGTCAGGATGATAAGCACCAGCGCCATGACGACGAAGGTATAGGGACGCCGGAGCGCTAGTGCAACAATCCACATCGGTCGGGAACAACTCCAATCAGGGTCGCATCACAGGGGAAAGCTTGCGAAGCACATGCGGCCTATTTTTGAATTCTTCGATTAGATACGGTACGTATTGGATTCAATATATGCTATGGTTGAGTCATGCGGCAAACGGTGTCTAGTGTAAAGCCGGAGCAGGAAGACAACGACGGCGCCAAGCGCTCGCCTGGCCGCCCGCGAAGCGAATACTCCCGCCAGGCCATCCTCCGCAGCACTTTGCATCTTTTGCAGCGAACATCTTTTCCTGATCTCACTATTGAAGCCATCGCGGCCGACGCTAGTGTGGGCAAGACCACGGTATATCGCTGGTGGCCCAACAAGGGTGCGCTCGTGGTGGACGCCTTCGCCTCGGTCACCGAAAAAAAGCTGCACTTTCCCGACACTGGCTCGGTGTATCGAGACATGAGCCTGCAGATGAACCAGTTCCTGGGAATTCTCCGCACCCGGCGCGGACGCATCGTTGCCGCGCTATTGGGAGCGGGCCAATCCGATCCTGATCTGTTGCAGGCCTTCCGCGAACGCTTCCTTCGTCCGCGAAGGCAGGAGGCCTACAAAACCCTGCGCCGGGCAATCGATCGCGGCGAGCTTCCCGCGAGCCTCGACCTTGATCTCTTGCTGGATACTCTCTACGGAGCAATCTACATGCGCCTTCTCATTCGCCACGACGAACTCAGCGAAGACTATGTGAAGGAAGTCTGCCGGCTGGTGCTGGGCAGTGCAGCGGGAAAGCGCTCCAAAACGCGTCGTGCAGGAGGAAAAATTCAGATTCCTGAAACGTCAGATCCTTTCGTTGCAGCTGCCGCACGTCGTATTCTTGAGCGCACCGAGTGGTGATCGCGACCCAATTCTCTCGGATTTGACACCCACTCCTTCGCTCATTACGATTCGTCCACATCCATGTCCAAGCTAACCTCTCTCGTATCGCGCCTTCGTGTGTCGAAATCTGACGCGTCTCGAATTCGTCGCAGTGTGCTCGCTGCTTTGCTGGCCATCTCTTTGCTGGCAACGGCGACAACTCCTTCCGTCGGTCCTGCTGATCCCAAACTCTACCTCAACGACATTAAGACGCTCGCGGCTCCCGATATGGAGGGACGCGGCGCCGGGACCAAGGGACTGGCCAAGGCCTCGAAATATCTCGAGCACCGCTACAAGTCACTGGGACTGCAGCCGGCAGGCACGAACGGATACTTGCAGCCCTTCACCGTCACCACGGGGGCGACGTTGAAATCGGACAACAGCCTGACCGAGGAGGTTGGTGGGAAGAAGCAGGCGCTGGTGCTCAATCAGGATTTCGTGCCGGCAAGCTTTTCGTCGTGTGGAACGATCACCGGTTCCGCAGTGTTTGTGGGTTATGGCGCGTCGGCTGACGAGTTTCAGTACGACGACTACTCCGGCCTGGATGTGAAGGACAAAATCGTGATGGTGCTTCGCTATGAACCCGAGATCTTCGGCGAAAAGAGCGGCCACCAGGGCCTGACCCAACACTCGCAGTTGATTACGAAAGCGATCAACGCGCGCAATCACGGCGCGAAGGCGGTCATCTTCATCAACGGAAAGTTGGGCGACGGGGAAGAAGACTTGTTGATGCGCTTCGGCAGCGTGAGCGGCCCGCAGGATGTCGGCATCATGCTGTTGCAGGTGAAGAACGCGGTGGCTGAGAGCTGGTTCCAGGCTGCGGGCAAATCTCTCCCCGACGTTCAGCAGCAGATTAACCACATGGGCAAGCCAGCATCGTTTGCGTTCCCACAAACGGTACAACTCTCGCTCAAGGTGGATATCGAGGCGACGCACGCGCGGGTGAACAACGTTCTGGCCTATCTTCCCGGCAAGACCAGCGAGTACATCATCATTGGCGCCCATTACGATCACCTCGGCCGCGGCGACTCCAACTCGCTTGCGCCTTCGCAGATCGGGCAAATCCATCCTGGCGCTGACGACAATGCTTCGGGGACCGCAGGCGTGCTCGAACTCGCGCGCTTGTTCGCGCCGATGAAGGGGCAACTCGATCGCGGAATTTTGTTCGCGTCGTTCTCAGGCGAGGAGCTTGGGCTGCTGGGTTCGGCGGAGTGGGTGAAGGAGCCGACGCTCCCGCTCGACAAATGCGTGGCCATGCTTAACATGGACATGATCGGCCGAATCAAGGACAGCAAGGTTTACATCGGCGGAGTGGGTACGGGCTCGACGTTTAAGTCGATTCTTGAGCAGGCGCAAAAGCAATCCAAGTCAAACTTCAAGATCGAATATTCCGCCGGTGGCTACTCGGCCAGCGATCACACCTCGTTCGTGGCCAAGAAAATCCCGGTGCTGTTTTTCTTCTCCGGACTGCACTCCGATTACCACAAGCCGTCCGACACCTGGGACAAGATCAATGCGCCTTCGGCTGCCGACTTACTCGACATGGTTGCTGACGTGATGTTGCAATTGGCCTCTGCGCCATCGCCTCCAGTTTTTGTTACTGTGGTCGAAGACAAGCCGATTGGCGGCATCTCCGGCGGAGGTGGAGGCTATGGTCCCTACTTCGGATCAATACCCGATTTCGGCGAAGTCAAGGACGGGGTGCGGTTCTCCGACGTTCGTCCGGGGTCGCCTGCAGCAAAAGCCGGCCTACGCGCCGGCGACATCCTCGTGCAGTTTGGCGACAAGCCGATCCACAACCTCTACGACTTTACCGACGCGCTCCGCCGCAGCAAGGTGGGCGAGGTGGTCGAGGTAAAGGTCTTACGCGACGGCAAGCCGATTACGGCCAGCGTCAAACTGGAGCAGAGGAAATAGTCAGCCTTGCCACGCGCCCAGCGCTCTGCGCACCAGCACCAACTGTCCCAGGTGGTACGCGTTGTGGTCAGCAGCCAACAGCACCTCACGCAGGAGTGTCTGACCCGTGCCATGAGGCAGCGGCGTGAACAGGTCGTGCGGAGGATCCGTCACCAGCTTGCGCATTGCCTCGACGTGCTCCTCCACGGCTTTTACGCTCTTGTCCCACGCCTGATCACTGGGGGGCACCACTGTTTTTGGCCAGTAGCCATCCGGCCATGGCGGCGACTTGTGACGGGCATCGCGGCTGAACGCCAGAATGTCCCCCAGCGCCAGCCGGATGTGTTCCAGCAACTGCCAGGCGGAGTACGGAAACCCTTCCGGCACGCGCCCGCGCAACGGGGCAGGAAAGTTGTCAACCGCTGCGTGAAAGTCCGCGTGCGCTTCGTTCCAGTCGAGTGCCTTCGCAAGTTGTTCACGGAGAATTTTGTCGTTACTCATGGGATTAGTGGATGAGCAGGATCGTCACTTGGTTGCGGCTGTGGACTGTTTGTGCCAATTGAACCAGTGTGTCATGCAGAGCGGAGTTGACGAGATCTCGTTTCCGGAAGAAGTACGACTATCCGCCAACCACTGCCTTGCGGCGCCGACGCTGTTGCAGGATGGTACTCGCGACCGGGTTTACCAGCACCGTGAATGCGTTGTGCCGATGGTTGGGATCCAGGTGCACTAAAACCGCGCGTTCTCCTTCAACTCTGCCCCCGAGTACACGTCCCAGACTGAGCAATGAACGGCTTCCGCAGATTTCGCAGCAATCTCCCGCGCTGTTGCTGATGATCTCGCAGTCCGCGCACAGCACGGCTTCCCAAAGGGGCAGGGAACTGAGTTTGGTACCCCACTTGTAGTTTTCATCCATGGGAGGGTCTCTGTGCTTAACTTAGCTGGCGGGAGGTTGTGCAGGGAAGGGGGCCTCCCGGTGCAGGAAGCTGAAGAGTAAACGGGCTGGAATCCGCAACAAGCAAAATTACTGTCTTGGTACGCTTGTCTCCTCGGAGGGCAGAAGACTGTGGTTCAGCGCAAACAGTGCCAGCTCCAGGCGATTGCCAACGCCTAATTTGTTGAAGATGTTGGTCAGGTGGCGTTTTACGGTTTCTTCGCTGATGCCGAAGGTCTGCGCGATGTGCTTGTTGGTGCTTCCTTCCGTAATCAGTCCGACTACCTCCAGCTCGCGCGCAGTAAGGCCAAAGGTCTTGCGGGGCGGCGCCGCGGTTTGTGCGGCCAGGTCACGCAGCACCTGGACAAGGTTCTGCACAGGGCGTCCCTCCAGCCAGTACTGTCCCTGCATCACTGCACGAATACAGGCGGAGAGGTGATCGACAACTGCGTCTTTCAGGAGAACGCCACGCGCGCCGAGTTGTAATGCCTCCAGAATTTGCCGCTTGTCGATGAGGCCCGTAAGGACGATGGTGCGCGTACTGGTGGGCGAAGATTCGCTGGTAAGCTCGCGCAAGGCATCCATGCCCGGCATCTTGGGCATGGCCAGGTCAAGCAGTAGGATATCGGGCCGCAGCGTCCGCACCATGTTCAGTGCTTCAATTCCGTCCTTCGCTTCAGCGATCACCTTCATCTGCCCGTTGGTCTGCAACATATTGCGCAGCCCAACTCGGACCACGGGATGATCGTCGGCAATCAAAATCTTAATGGGCGCCACCAATTATGATTCCCCTACACCACGAAGTTAATCTTGCTACGCTGCTGACCCCTCAGCCGGAAATACAGACGGGCCGAGCCTTCTTGCCAACTCGGTTCCTACAGCCGTTAGCGCCGTCGAGGTTTCGTCTAGTAGGCGTGCGGCCTCACGAAACTCGGAGTTGCGGCCCATCAGTTCCAGGTCTGCGCAACAGCGCGCGACCACAGTTGCCCCCACGATCAAGCTGCTTCCCCTCAAGTAGTGTGCTCGCCCGCGGAATCGCTCCCCATCCTTCCGCGCCAGCGCGCTGCGCAACTGTGCAAGTGTCTGCCGAGCTTCCGCGAGATAGTCCCGGTACAATCCCGCCAGCTCCACCGGATGGGATACAGTCGCCTTCTGCAGTTGCTGGAAGACGTCCGCGGCTATGCAGTTTTCGGTTGCAGCCGTCGTATTGCCACCTCACTGTGAACTGTTATCACATAGGTAATCCTTTTAGACCGTCCCCGTCAAGCACAGAATGCGCGAAGAGCGCGATTTTTGGCCGCTGAAACATGCGACGATCAATGAGTTTCGCAACTAAAGGAAGGTCACTTACCCTGGTGGTTTCGCAGGATGCGCGCCAGAGCAATGCCTCCGGCGGCAAGAGCGCCCAGTGTCGCTACCGCTCGCAACTTGGAGCGGCACAAGTCGCGCGCGCGTTCCCGCACCACCGCCGCCTCCGGGAAATCGCCGACGACGGGCTCCTGGTGCAAGGCCAACTGCAGCACTTCCGCGATGTGCAGGGCGCGGCGAGTGGTTAGTTGCGATATCTGTTCCCGGCAACTGAAGCCATCGGCGACGATCAACTCTGCCGGTTCGGCCTTGCGCACCGTCGGCAGCAACGCATGCCCGCCGATTTTGAGTGAAATGTCGTACTTGTCCGCTTCGAACCCGAACGCTCCGGCCATCCCGCAGCACCCGTCGGTGAGCACGTGAACGTTCATCTGCATGCTTTCCAGGAGCGTTCGTTCGTGGTCAGAATCACGAACCAGCGCCTTGTGATGACAGTGCCCGTGAACGATCGCGTCCTTGCGCAAAGGTGGAGGCCGGTAGTTCGCCTTCTCGACCAGGAATTCGCTCAACAGGAATGTGTTCTCCATGATCTGCCGGGTCTCTTCTCGCTCCGGAAATAAGCCATGAATTTCGTCGTGCATCACCGACCAGCAACTCGGCTCAAGCAGCACAATCGGAATTCCCCGCTCGACATAGGGTACGAGCACGCGCATCGCATGGCGAAGGTAGCGCTTTGCCTCGTCGAGAAACCCATGGTCATACAAAGGACGGCCGCAACAGACATGCTGCATCGGAACCAATACCTGGTAGCCCGCGTGTTCGAGGACCTCGACTGCCGCGCGCGCCGTCTGCGGCAGGAAGTAGTTGTTGAAGGTGTCCGCAAACAGCAGAATCTTCGGACGCCGGTCGTCTTCTTGCGGCCTCCTGGCGAACCACGTCTTGAAAGTCTCGGGAGCAAACTGTGGAATGGAGCGCTCCGGCGCCATCCCAGTCGCGACTTTCATCAGCTCTCGCGTTCCCGGGGTCGATGTCAGCAAATTCACCAGCCCTGGCCAAAGAGACGCGACTCGCGACCACTGGTCGATATGGCCGAAGGCATAAGAGTGGCGGGGCCGGATGCGTCCCTCCCAATAATGCGAGAGAAACTCTGACTTATACGTCGCGATGTCGACGTTCACCGGGCAATCGCCTTTGCAGCCTTTGCAGGAGAGGCAGAGGTCCAGCGCCTCCTTCACATTCTCATCGCGCCAACCGTTTGTTATCGGCGAACCGTGCAACATCTCCCAGAGCAGATGAGCGCGGCCCCGTGTGCTATGGATCTCCTCGCGCGTGGCCATGTAGCTGGGGCACATGGTTTGGTTGTCGGCCGCGTCCGAGCTTTCACGGCGGCACTTTCCAACGCCTACGCAGCGCAAGGTCGCGTGCGCCAGACTGGCATTGTCCTCAGGGAATTTGAAGTGGGTCTCGGGCTCCCAGGGACGATAGTCAGCGCCCAGCCGCAGATCGGAGTCGAGCGGGTTGGCGTCGATGACCTTGCCGGGATTCATCTTCCATTCCGGGTCCCAGATGTGCTTGAATTCCCGGAACGCGTTCATGATCTCGTTGCCGAACATGATGGGCAGCAACTCGCCGCGTGACTGACCGTCGCCGTGCTCACCGGAGAGCGACCCACCGTAGCTTGTAACCAGCTCAGCCGCGTGCTCGACAAACGAACGGTAGTTTCTGATTCCTTCCTTGCTCACCAGATCGAAGGTGATGCGGCAGTGAATGCAACCTTGCCCGAAATGTCCGTAGAGCGCGCAGTCGAGTCCGTGCCGGTCCAGCAGCTTGCTGAAATCGCGCAGGTAATCGCCGATGCGGGCTGGTGGGACCGCGGCGTCCTCCCAGCCCGACCAGGCTGGCGGCTGGCCCGGAACAAACGACGTCGCTCCTACGCTTGTCTCGCGCAACACCCAAACTGCTTTCTCGTCGTTCTTGTCGTCGTAGAAGCGAATGTTTGGACGGGTAGGGTTGCGTTCCAATTTTGCGATCAGTTCGTGAGCGCGGCCGTCAGCCTCTTCCTGCGACTCGCCGGCAAACTGCACCATCAACCAGCCTTTGCCTTCAGGCAATTGCCTCAAGGTCCTGGTATACATGCCCTTTGTGGCCATCTTGGCGATGAGCTTGTAATCGATGCCTTCCAGTCCGATCGGCTCGAACTCGACGATGGCGGCGACGTCATCTCCAGCCTGATAGATGTCGGGATAGCCAAGCACAACCAATGTAGTGTGCGGAGGGTTGTGGACTAGATTCAGGTTCGCTTCCAGCACCGTGACCAGCGTGCCCTCGGATCCGACGAGCGCCCGTCCAAGATTGAAGCGGCCTTCCTGGTTGGGGATGAGCTGATCAAGGTTATAGCCGGAGATGCGGCGAGGAATGTTTGGGAAACGCGCACCAATCTCGCTTTCGTAGCGTAGACGCAGCGCCTTTATCCCAGATAGTATCTCGCCGCCGCGTCCTCCGCCGCCGATCGCTGCTTCCATTTCAGGCTCGGTCATCCAGCCCGCAGTCATCCGGGTGCCGTCGTAGGTCAGGACGTCTAGCGATTCGACATTGTTGGAGACCGGACCGGCCATCTGCGCGTGAATGCCGCACGAGTTGTTGCCAATCATTCCGCCGAGCGTGCAGTACTTGTGGGTCGCGGGATCGGGGCCAAACGTGAGACCGTGTTTGCCGGCTGCATCGCGAAGATTGTCGAGCACGCATCCCGGATGCACACGCGCAATCTTGCGATCAGGGTCGATTTCAAGAATGCCGTTAAGGTACTTGCTCCAGTCCAGAACGATGGCGACATTGCAGCACTGGCCGGCAAGACTGGTGCCGGCTCCGCGAGAAAGGATAGGCGCGCCGAACTCACGCGAGATCCGGACCGCTTGGACAACGTCCTCAGTGCTCCTGGGAACCACGACGCCGATCGGCACCTGGCGATAGTTGGAAGAGTCCGTGGAATACGCGGCACGGCTGCCCGCGTCGAAGCGGACTTCGCCTTCAAGGCGTGCCATCAACTCAGCCTCCAATCCGTGCACGTCAATGTTCCCAATGGAGTTGTGCGGCGGTCGCGAGGACAAATTGGAATCGAGAATCCGGAACGGGCTCATACAAGTTCTCTCCGTACGAGTGTTGGTTGAGAAGGCAACGGGCGAAGGTTTCTCTGTCAATCCTACGCGAATGTTGCAGAGATGCGTCTGACTCGGTCTTGAAGGGTCGTGGAGTCGTCGCCCGGAGCGTTGTCCTGAATCGGAATGCGCGGCTTGGGCGTAGTGACCCGAGTGCATGAATGGGAGATGAACGTGCCATCTAGGTCATGCAAGTGGGTTGAGCCATGAAGGTGCTATAGGAAACATCTTTACCCTTTGCTGTGCAAGAAGTTGCACACTCGGACACACCGAGAACATGGAGTTCACTGATAACAAACGGGTTATAAAGGCTTCGTATCGGAAGGGAAATTGCGATTACCAAGGTGTAGTCACGTGTGTGCTTCCAGTTCGCCTCGGGGGTTCGTCTATGAAAGTGCCAGTGTATCTCGCGGTTGTTGCGGTTGTCGCTATGCTTTCTGTTAGCGCAGTAGCGGACTCAGTCCTATACAGGAACACCCCATTTTGTGTGGGTGAAGACAATTGCCAAGCTTTCGCCCAATGGGGCGGCACGGCCGCAGGATACGTCGAGCTCCTTGACTCCCCCGGCGGAAAGGTGAGCGACTACATCTGGGTTGATTTCCAGGGGAACCTGTGGTTTGAATCCGATAATGGGACGGGCAAGTTCGGAGCGCTTCCTCCGGCAGGGCTTCCGTTTCTCGGCTCATTGGTAGAGAATGGCCAGCTCCAGGAAGTTGACCAGTTTTTCCCCGGTGGTGTGACACGTACGCTGTTTGTTCAGAGCGAGATTGATACACCCGAACCTTCGACTCTCCTGTTGTTCGGCCCCGCGGCCTTGTTCCTGTTCGGTCGCGCGCGGCGTTTTTGGCAGGGATAGAATCTAGGAAATTAGCTCTTACCATTGGAGCATCAGAAGGAGCACGGCAAGAAGCCGAGCTCCTTTTTTCGCGCTTCACCATTCCCGGCTTCCGACCCTAATGGCAACAACGCAACCACTTCCGAGGGAGTTCTCTCAGTTTGGTTTGCTCGACCCGGTCTCGTAAATGGAGATTGCTCGCAATTCGTATGAGGGCACGGTTTCCAGCTGTGCCCTCACACGAATCTAAGCCACGATCACTTATTGGCTCTGACGCCCGCAACACATGCGAACTTCAGCTACGGTGTGATCTGCATGACAACTCCGTAGCCATTTGCGCCGCCATAGGCTGCGGTACCGTACATGTTCCCGTGGGCGTCGAAGACCAAATTACTCAGCGCGTATTCCCCGTCGTCACCCCCGGTGAAATCGTGGAGTGACTGGTAAGTCCAGTTCCCATTCGAAGGTGTCAACTTGAAACTCGACCCAAGAACGTAACGTCCGTCCTGGTAGGTGGTGCCGTAGAGATTTCCGGCCGCATCCAAACTGAGGTTCCCAAAGGGACCCGCGTTTCCGACTAAGGCGTAAACCAGGTTAAAGGACCAGCTACCTCCGGACGGCTTCAGTTGGAAGACGGTGCCCCCAAGGCCAGTGCCGCCAAATACGGCTGTGCCGTACAGGTTGCCCGAGGCATCGAGTGTTACGCCCGAATTGGGCAGTTTGCCGTCGGTCAGGTTTTGAAAGCTGTAGAGAATCTGGTGTGTCCAGCCGGAACCGGAAGGGGTCAACTGGAAAACTGTCCCGAAGTTATTGGAACCCCCGGAGACGGTTGTGCCATAGAGATTACCGGAAGTGTCGAAGACGACTCCACCGTTCGGAACTACCCCGTCACTAATGCCAATAAACTGATAAATCGGGCTTTCCGACCACAGGACTGACATGTGCGACAGCTTATAGACAACCCCGCAGCCGAGGTTGCCGCAACTGTGAGGTACGCCTCCTTGCTGCGTCGTACCATAGATGCTGGCGTGTTTATCAAACATCAGGTCTCCAAGGGGCAGACCTCCATCCGTACCTCCTGTGAACCGGTACAGCACAGTTTCCTTCCAGATTGGGGCGCGCAGGGTAAACACTGTGCCGCATCCCTGCCCGCCGCATCCCGTGCCTCCTCCGTTGAACGTCGTGCCATAGAGACCGCCGTCTGGACCGATGATTACCCTGGCGCGAGGCTGCGCTCCGTCATTTCCTCCTGCGAAGCTATAGAGCGTCATCATGATCCAATTGGATCCCGAGTGCCTTAACTCAAACACTGTTCCTTGCCCGTAGGAACCGCCGGCAATGGTGGTGCCGTAAAGATTTCCCCCGGCATCCGCGGTCAGTCCGGCGTAAGGATTCGCACCGTCTTTTTCGCCAGTGAAAGTGTAAAGTACGTTGAAGGTTTCAGCTTGCGCAACTTGCGTCGCTACGCATGTCAGCACAAGCATGAATGCCAACGCTGCCAGGATTCCCCACCAACCGGGTTGCGCTCGCTGTAGTCGCAGTCCGGCGGTCGTCCGCCCGTTGGTTTCCGAGATCTGGTTCCGATGCCCTTGAATCGCCAAAGTCGTTTCTCCTTGTTCCATATGAGGATTGCTTGCAAAATGAGGATTGCTTGCAAAGTGCCGCACCGCGCCTCCCAGTTCCAGACTGGGGGCTGCACATCGCGATGCATTGTATCGGTGCTGCTTAAAAACAGTCTGGTGTCGTGAAGTTGAGGGCGTTGGATTTCCACGACGTGTTGCGCCGCAAGCAACTCGCCCCGTCGGCTTGGCGAGCCAAATCCAGATGCGGCGAACAATCTTTCTCTTACAGGGCTCCGTTCTCGGCCAGAGTACTCGAATGGTCCGTCCTTCTCGAAGATCCGATCAGGAGGCCACACTTGTTCTTGGGTTCTAGCGAACCACTCACCATACACCAAAGCCCCAATTCCGCAAAGTGAATTTCTGATGTACCGAACCAGACCTGGAAATGGTGCCGCGCCAGGGAAGTCGCCATTCTGCCGCACAGTGAGCGAGTTTGTTCTGCTGTACCCCCTCGCTTTCTTGCTTGCAAGATATTGAAAACAAATGGCCACAGGAAATAATTCCCCGCAAAATATTCCATACAAATGGTTTACATGCAAAATATTGCAAAATAACGACTTAATATGGAATTCGCCAGAGAATTCGCGGAGGAAGAGGATTCCCCCAGACTGGGGTGTCTGCTCGAAGGGTCGCGAGTTTGACGCACAACACAGATATCGAGGCACTGCGTTCCTCACCGAGGACGAGGCGCGCAGAACCTGGGCAGTACCTAACTCGGTCTCCCTACCACTGGCTAGCCTACGACGATCCACTTTCTAAAGTAAAGGACAATTGTCACTGAGCCGTGTGACAAGTGAACACGGATACCGGATACATCGCTGGCAGGTGTGACTACCCTTTCAGGAACATTGCCGATGAAAGGCTTGCTCTCGAGGATATTTGGCTTCGACGTCATCGCCATTAAGAACACCCTCGCCGCCCAGAATTCTGAGAAAGTTACCAAGTTGCAAGAGCGTGCAAACGAGTTGGCCGCCACGCAGGTCAAGCCGCTGCTGCTGCAGGTCGAATTTCAGGCCATACGCAAGCAGCTCTCTATCTACTATCTATCTATGCCACCCGCGCTGCCGGGCGAAGAGCTCCAGTTGGAAGATGAGCAGTGATTAGAGTTTGCGCGAACGGCGGCCCCTACCTCGCCTGCCCTTGCAACTGCGCCAGCATTGCCTTCGCGTTGGGATCGTCGGGCGTGAGTTGCACCAACTGCTTGGCGTAATCGATGGCTGATGGCAGGTTGCCTTTGTCGCGCTCAAACGCGATCAGGCCCTCCAGCACCCGGCGGTCTGCGGGACGCCTCTGATGAGCTTGCTCCAGAATTGCAATCGCGCGGTCCGGCTGCCCGGTTGAGTTCAACGCCACGGCGTACACGTAGCTATAGCTGACGTTGGACGGCTGCATTATGGCCGCCTTTGCCAGCAGGCTGAGCGCCTCCGGATATTGTTTCTGCCTGACCTTGAGCAGTCCGAGCGCATGGACCGGCTCGGCCGCATCGGGTGCGACCACGATGGCCTTCTCCAGCCACTTCTCGCCTTCCGCATCGCGGCTCTGCGCGCGGTAAAGGTCGGCCAGGTTGACCATGGCGGGAACCCACTTTGGATCGAGCCGCAGTGCGGTCTGCAACTCGTTCTCTGCCTCATTCGTTCGCCCCATCTGCGAGTAGAGCAGCGCGAGGTTCACATGGTTCTCGGGACGCTCAGCCGCGACCGTCTCGCTGGCGACCAACTCGGAGACGCCGCGATCCAGCGCCGTCTTCTGGGCTTCCTGCAAAAGCTCGGGCGATGTTCCAGCCAGCAGGCGCGCAGCCTCGATGCGGACGGAGCGTATGGGATCGCTCAGCAGCGGCGCAGCCAGCCGGACCCGCTCTTGCGGTGGAAGCGGCTCCAGCGCCCGTACCGCCTCGCG
>Ga0209040_10001388_pt1 | contig 19111 bp, 15 predicted proteins | sample BogFormECP12_OM3_FD_188240 | JGI IMG/M metagenome (GOLD analysis project Ga0209040, IMG submission 188240) | Bog forest soil microbial communities from Calvert Island, British Columbia, Canada - ECP12_OM3 (SPAdes) (version 2) | ecosystem: Environmental > Aquatic > Freshwater > Wetlands > Bog ...
GTTGCCGAGCGCGTTCAGATAGGCGCCGCGGTGGTGATAGACGACCCCCTTCGGATTGCCGGTCGTCCCCGAGGTGTAGTTGAGCGCGATTGCCTCCCACTCGTCTTGCGGGGTGAGTTCCGGGGACGCCGGGTCGCCGGTGGCGAGGAACGCCTCATAATCGATGTCACCGAGCCGCTCGCCGCCCGGCCCGCTTGCATCGACAATGTCGACGACGAGCGGCTTTTGGTCGAGCTGCGCCAGAGCCTTGCCGACGACCGGGGCGAATTCGGTGTCGGTCACGAGAACCTTGGCCTCGCCGTGCTTCAGGATAAAAGCGATCGTCTCCGGATCGAGCCGAATGTTGAGCGCATTGAGCACCGCCCCGGCCATCGGAACCCCGAAATGCGTCTCGAAGGCCTCGGGCGTGTTGGGCGCCATCACCGCCACCGTATCGCCGCGCCCGACGCCGCGCGCCGCCAGCGCCGAGGCGAGCCGGCGGCAGCGTTCGAGCGCCTCGCGCCAGCTGTATCGCCGCTCGCCATGGACGACAGCAGGCCGCTTCGGATAGACCGCTGCACTGCGCAGCAAGAAGCCGATCGGGCTCAGCGGCACGTAATTCGCCGCATTCTTTTCCAGCCCTACTTCGTACGGGTTGGTCGAAGTGCTCATGTCGCCTCTCCGGCCTATTATAGGGTTTCGCGTCGCCAAACCCATCTTATCACAGCGCAACATCTTCGCAGGCTACCGATCACTCGCTGTCTCCTTTGGGTGGACAGCCGCCGTTCCCGACGTGAGGATACCGGTGACCACCTGCGCCAATACCGGGCATTCGCGTGACCCGTACACCGGTGCAATAATTCAGGATTTCTGCACAGGCCGAGGGGTCACTGGCGGCCGTTCGCCCCACCCCTCTTGTTCGATACGGCCCTCCTTCAGGGGTTCAGGGTTTCAAATCTAAGGCCCTGAGTTCCTTTCGAGCCGTACCAAAACTACCAAGCTGGTAAACCGACGCTCCCACTGGCGAGAACGTAAATGCCTCGAACGGTTTCGCGAGCATCTCGTTGAGGTACGCTTCGGTGCCGACACCAATTGTGACGTGCGGATTGAATTTTTTGCCCGCAGCAATCGTCACAAAATTGGCCACGTATTCAATCAAGTCCTTCTGGATGTCACGTCCTTCCTCGGTGCTCATGAACGCTGCGGGGGTCCCAGTCTTTTCCGTGTAAGGCGTAACCACATCAATTATTTTTTGTTGTAGCCTGAGCAAATCTTCGGTCGGTTCGATGACAATGCCCGCAAGACCGACCGGCGGCGAGGGGATGTAGTAGTACTTGAATGCCTTCAACTTCCAGCTAGTCGGTTTCTCGCCGGCCAGAACCTTGTTCACCGCGGCGTAAACCTTATCGAGGTCAGCCGTACGAACGAACTGCTGCAGCATTGTAACGTGCGCATGGTGCGTCGCGTCCAATGCGAAGCCCTTCGGGAAGGCCTTGAGCAGCCGGGCGTTATCGGCTTTCGCGTGCTCCATCATCGTCGCGTCCGGCTCCAAGGCAATGTCGACGGCGGTGATCGGGCTCGACTGAGCGCTCGACACCTCTGCGTTACCGAGCAGCGCTGCCAGTCCAATGCCGAGCCCGGCCAAGACCTTCAGGCACGTGAACATATTTTCCTCCTGTTGGCGGCATGATCTCTCGCCGCTCCATCACGTTTGACGATTAGCCGGTAACAACCCGACCGATCCCTATTCGAACGGGAATATCCGCTTCCAGTCGTTCTTCATGCTGATCACGGTCCAGCCGCTCTTCTTTGCCTTGTCGTAGAGCGCCTGGGTGAAGGTGCCGAGCTTGCTGTCGGGCAGGCCCGCTGCCGGGCCATAAGCGTACTCGCGTGCAGCGTCGTCGTGCAGCACCAGCATTTCCAGGCGCGCGCCAGAACCGGCAGCGGTCCACTCCAGCATCTCCCGGTCGCCAATCGAGTTGCCGAACGCCGCATAGGGCCGCCGGCCGATCATCAGGTGAATGCCTTCAGGCTTTCCGCCGTGGTCGTCGTTGAGCAGGAGCTTCGGCTCCTTGGTCAGGAACGGCTTGCCGTCCTTGGCGTATCCGTATTTCGTTCCGCCCATGGTGCCGACCACTTGCTCGGGCGGAATGCCGTAGACCTGCTCGGCGTAGACGCGCACGAAGTCCTGGCCGCCGCCGGTCACGATATAGGTCTTATAGCCATTGTCGCGCAGGTAACGCAGCACTTCGAGCATCGGCTGATAGACCAGCTCAGTGTAGGGGCGTTTCCAACGTGGATGCCGGGCAGTCTCGAACCACTTCTTCACGTCGGCGTTGAACTCCTCCACCGTCATGCCGGTCAGTGTCGCAGCGAGGATTTTAACCAAATCCGGCATTGTCAGCTTGGCCATCGCCTCCCGGTTTCCGGAGAGCACGGTTCTGAAGGGTTCGGCATTCTTGAGTTCCGGTTTCTTCTCCACCACTGCCGGGACGCGCTCAAGGCAGTAGACCACTTGCGTGTACATCGGATGCTCGACCCATAGCGTGCCGTCCTGGTCGAATGTGGCGATGCGATCTTCCGGCGGCACGAAGCTCGGGCTCGCCCGGTCGGTCGTCGCATGCACGAAATCGAGAATCGCCTGCCGCGCCGGTCCATCATTCCAGGACACAAGCGGCGCCGCGGTCTGCGCCTGCGCGGTGGTGGCGCCGAGCAGCCCGGGCAGCGTTGGCAGCACCGCGAGCGCGCCGAGTATAAGGCGCCGATTCGGACCGTCGGAAGGGGAGGATAGCATGGTTGTCTCCTTTCATGCGGTCAGGCGACCTGGTAGGCCACGGTGTCCGGGCGCTCGCGACTAAACGGCGGGTGAAACGCCCGGCCGGCACCGGGCAAGGTTCGACGTGGCGAGCGTCAATTCACCGGAGCCGCGCTGCTCTGTTGGATCGTGGTGGAGATGGAAGCTTGCTGATCCGGCCATCAGCGGGTGCGCTTGATCACGCACCCCGCTGTGCCGGCTGCTCGGCTACTGCCCCTCGTGGTGCTTCATCATCTCATCGATCTGGGCTTTGACGGCCTCGAGGTTGAAGGAGGCCGGTGCCTGCATCGGCGGATAGTCGATCGCCGTCTTCGCCAGTTCCGCTACGCTTTGCTGCACCAGGACGAAGCGCCAGAACTCGCGGGCGAAGAAGTCGTTCATGTAGCCGCCGCCCAAGGTGTTCAGGTTTTCGTCGCGGATCGAGGGCGTCCGCTCGAACGGGTCCTGACGGATGTTGACGATCGTCGGCATGTCGGTCGTGACCTTCTCGCCAGGCCAGCCATAGGGCTGTTGGTAGAACTGGAACTTGAAGTCGTCGATCCGGATCGCGCCCAGTTTCGGCCCGCCGAAGTAGAAGAGCTCATGCCGCGCCGACGGTCCGGTACCGAGCAGCAGATTGGTCTGGTCGTAGCCGTCGAGGTGGTTCTTGTAGGTTCGGTCGCCCAGCTTCACGCCTTTCAACAACTGGTCCGTGATGTTGGGGTTGCCCGCCGCGTCGGCGAGCGTCGGCAGCCAATCAAGCCCGGAGAAGATGCCGTTTTCGACCTTGCCCGGCTTGACCTTACCCGGCCAGCGGATGATGGCGGGCACGCGGAAGCCGCCCTCGAACACCGTGCCCTTGGTGGCGCGGAACGGCGTCATGCCGCCGTCCGGCCAAGTGAACACCTCGGCGCCATTGTCGGTGGTGAAGATGACGATGGTGTTGTCCGCCTCACCGATATCCTGCAGGTGCTGTAGCAGTTGGCCGATGTTGTCGTCCATCTGCGCCATGCCGGCCTCTTCCAGGCCGTAGTTGCTCTGGTAGTTCATCAGCGCCTGATACTTGGGCGCGATATAGGTGAAGACATGCATCCGCGTCGTGTTGTGCCAGAGGAAAAACGGCTTTCCGTCTTTCTTCGCCTGGTCCATGAAGCGCTTGCTGTTCTCGACCAGCACTTCGTCGAAGGTCTCCATGTCGTATTTGGCCTTGCGGCCTTCCTGCCAGTTCTGCCGTCCGGTCATGTTCGGGAACGGCGCGAGCGGGCCTTCGTCGACGATCCGCTGCTTGCCGACCTTGCCCCAGCGCGGCATCAGCGTGGGATCGTCCACGTCGGTCGCCCAGGTATGCACAAGGTCGCGCGGGCCGTATTTGTCGATCCAGTCCTGCGGGTAATCAAACCAATACGGGTCCGACATGGCGTCAAGATGGTAGAGGTAGCCGAAGAACTCGTCGAACCCGTGTACCGTCGGCAGGAACTTGTTCAGGTCGCCCAAATGGTTCTTGCCGAACTGCGCGGTTTCATAGCCGAGCGATTTCAGCACCGTGGCCAGGGTCACGGCCTCGTCCGGGAGGCCCACATCCGCTCCGGCCTGCCCGACGGTCGTCAGACCCGTGCGCAACGGCAACTCGCCGGTGATGAAGTTGGCGCGACCCGCGGTGCAGCTCGCCTCGGCATAGTAGTCGGTGAACCGCATGCCCTCGGCGGCCAGCTTGTCGAGGTTTGGCGTCTTGCCGGACATGATGCCCTGGTGGTAGGCGCCAATGTTGAACCAGCCTATGTCGTCGCCCATGATGACGAGGATGTTGGGCTTTCGTGCGGGCCCCTGGGCCCGTGCAGAGGGGCCGACAGCCAACACTGTGGAAGCCAGCACAAACCCGACGGCGAGCGCGCCGAGTCGCAGCCAGTTGAGATGTCGCATGTTCATGTGATGCTTTCGGGTGGTGACGGGTTCAGGGAAGGATTATTCGCCAGATGGCGAACGCGCGGCGGCTGAGAGAGGGCTATCTCCCCGGGTCCTACCGCACATCATGGATCTCGATCAAATCACTTCTGCGGGGCACCCAGCAACGGACGACTTCCGCCAAGGAGGTGCTCATGAGCGAGCGCACGGGTAGTTGAACATGTGCTTCACGGCTGTGAGAACCCGGCGCGCAGCGACGACTCCCGCAGTCGCAAAGACGAGGGATTCCGCGACCCGCACCGAGCCGAGCGGGTTCAGCGGGTTAGCTGTCGCAGAAATCGATCTCGCCGCTGGAGAATCAGCCGCTTACCGTGTGCAGAAGTCAGGTGCGAATGTCCGCTTCCTACGGACCTGACCATCCGCTGGCGTGGTCATGAATGGCCGCTTGGGGTCGAAAGAAGAAATTTAGACTGCGGCATTACCGTAGGATGGGTTTAGGCGTAGTGGAACGCATCCAAACCCGGCCATGCGGCATGGTGCATGAATCGCGACCACCGCCCTAATTTCATGCTCTGGTCGGATCTCGCGGCGGTGGCCGCGCTCGCTGCGGATAGCGGCATCGCCGATGCAACCACGGTTCCGGTCGAACCCATGCGGCGTCGCAGTTCGCGACCGAGCGACCGCCTCGCTGGGATGCTGCTCATCTCAAATTAGCCGCTTTCGTGTTGCAATCTCCTGCGCCGGGCTACGATAAAGCCCCCCGAGGCGGACGTGTGGACACTGGCGCCGGGAGGACTACGAACGCAACTAAATAGAGAGCTATACTGTAGATTGGCTGCAGATACAGCCAAGAGTGATTCGTCGCTCAATTTTAGATTGTAACCAGCGCGCGGCCAGGCTTCGCCGCAAAACGCGGCCGCCCGCCGGGCTGTAAGGGATCGCAGCGGGACAAAACTGTGGCGCTCCGAAGGAGGCAACCGATGACGGGCTATTTGGAGACCTATCGCCGCTCGCTCCTACGGCCGGAGGAATTCTGGGCGGAGGCGGCCGAGGCGATCGACTGGGAGCGGCGCTGGGACCGCGTGCTCGATCGGAGCCGGCCGCCGTTTTACCGCTGGTTTCCGGGCGCCCGGCTCAACACCTGCTGGAATGCGGTCGACCGTCATGTCGCGGCGGGGCGGGGCGAGCGCGTCGCGCTGATCTGGGACAGCCCGGTCACCGGTCAGATCCGGCATTTTACTTATCGCGAGCTGCGCGATGAGGTCGCGCGTCTGGCCGGTGTATTGTCGAGCCTCGGCGTCGCCAAAGGCGACCGCGTGCTGATCTATATGCCGATGGTCCCCGAGGCGGCTTTCGCGATGCTCGCCTGCGCTCGTATCGGTGCGATCCACTCGGTTGTCTTTGGCGGGTTCGCCGCGCACGAGCTCGCGACGCGCATCGACGACGCCAAGCCGCGGGTGATCCTGTCGGCTTCCTGCGGCATCGAGGTCAGCCGGATCATCCCCTATAAGCCGCTGCTCGATGCGGCGATTGCCGAGGCGCGGGCGAAGCCCGAGTACTGCGTGATATTACAGCGGCCGATGTGCCATGCCGAACTCGCCCCCGACCGCGACCGGGATTGGCAGGAGCTGGCGGCGGCCGCTCGGCCGGCCGATTGCGTCCCGGTTCTGGCGACCGACCCGCTCTACATCCTTTACACTTCGGGCACGACCGGAATCCCCAAGGGCGTCGTGCGCGACAATGGCGGCCATGCGGTGGCGCTGCACTGGTCCTTGCGTTCGATCTATGGCGTGCAGCCCGACGAGGTGTTCTGGACCGCCTCGGATGTCGGCTGGGTAGTCGGTCATTCATACATCGTCTATGCGCCGCTGCTGCTCGGCTGCACGACGGTCATGTACGAGGGCAAGCCGGTCGGCACGCCCGACGCCGGCGCGTTCTGGCGGGTCATCGAGCAGCATCACGTGCGCGTCTTTTTCACCGCGCCGACGGCCTTCCGCGCGATCAAGCGCGAAGACCCCGACGGTCGGCTGATCCGCAGCCGTGACCTCGGGCATTTCCGCGCCTTGTTCCTCGCCGGAGAGCGCGCCGACCCGCCGACCGTCGCCTGGGCCGAGGAACATCTGGGCATCCCGGTCATCGACCATTGGTGGCAGACCGAGACCGGTTGGCCGATCGCCGCCAACTGTCTCGGCATCGAGCGGTTGCCCGTCAAGCACGGCTCGGCGACGCGCGCGGTGCCGGGATGGGACGTTCGCGTTCTCGACGCGGAAGCCGAGGGCGCGGCGCGCGTGCTGGCGCCGGGCGAGATCGGTGCGCTCGCGATAAAACTGCCGTTGCCGCCGGGGGCGTTGCCGACACTGTGGCAGGCCGACGACAAATTCGTCGCGGCCTATCTGATCGCCTTTCCCGGCTTCTATCAGACCGCCGATGCCGGGTTCATCGATACCGACGGGTATATCCACGTGATGACCCGCACCGACGACATCATCAATGTCGCCGCTCACCGCCTCTCGACCGGCGAGATCGAGGAGGTGCTGGCGGCGCATCCCGATGTCGCGGAATGCGCCGTGATCGGCGTCGCCGATGCGCTGAAGGGTCAGGTCCCGCTGGGTCTCCTGGTTCTCAAAGCCGGCGTCAATCGCCCAGCCGACGAGGTCGAACGCGAAGCCATCGAGCTTGTTCGCGACCGCATCGGTCCGATCGCGAGCTTCAAGACCGCGCTCGTCGTCGCCGGCCTGCCGAAGACCCGGTCGGGCAAGATCCTGCGCAGCACGATGCGGCGCATCGCCGATGGCGAAGATTATCCGCTGCCGGCGACGATCGACGACCCGGCGATCCTCGATGACATTGACCTGGCTTTGGCGCGCGCCGGCTACGCCCGGCGTCAGCCGGCCTGATCATCGATCGATCGTCAGCCGATCACGGAAACCGCCGTTGCGCCGGCCCCTCCGCCTCCGGCGATTTGCACCGTGGGTGCGGCGGTGTAACCAGAACCAGGCGTGGTCACATCGATCCGGCTGACGCCCCCAGCAGCGTCTAGGGCCGCGGTCGCCTGCGCGCCCATCCCTCCGCCGCCGGTGAATGTGATGGTCGGCGGCGTGGCGTAACCGGCGCCGGCGCTCGTGACAGTGACCCGCACGACGCTGGAGCCCGCGTCGGCCGATTTCTGGATCGCCTTCGCGACGACATAGCTCCCGCCGCTTATCCCGATTAGACCGAGCACACCTGACGGGATGTTCGGGAGCGGGATTGGGTTGCCGTCCTTGACCAGCGCGGCGGGGTTGGTGGCAATTACTCCAGCGACAAAGAGAAAATAGCTCGCCGCAATCACAAAAGTGAAGAGCAAAAACTGAAAACGAGACAAGCTGGCGTTTCCGTTGTCCTCAGAAATCAGATATTTGAGGTCTATATCATTCGTGATTATCTTCCCCAAGACGACGCTAGCGAAATCGGCAAGAAGCACAACTATAAGGACACTAAACATGAATTGTAAATTATTGTTACCAGAGTAAATGGCACCCCAGATCAGAGGTAACAGGATAATCACGAGAGATATGATTGCCGCTCTGGCCCAATTCGGCATCTTAGACATGTAACGCCACCTTCTAAGCCGATTATCACGTCCCGCGCAGCCGATCGAGCCAACCGCCGGTTACCAATCCCTTGGCCCCAAGATAGAAACCGTTACTGCCGCCCAACACAGCCAAGATCTCGGTGGGTACCTCCGGCAAAGCAGTGAGGTCCACCCCTTTTGTTGAGAGCGTATGGACGACGAGCTCGAGGTATCCAAAGGCGCCGATAAGGGTCAGAAACAGAAGTTGGACGCGCGCCGCGCTGATCCCACTCTCGGTGCTGCTGCGCAACAGGCCCTTGAGGTTGATCTGCCCGCTCGCCGCTTTCAGGGTCACGAGGAAGGCGGCGCTTCCGAGGAACCCCCAAATCAGGAATTCGCCCAGACGGACCATCCGGTCATATTCCATGCCTCTCCCCGCCGTTCTCGGCCGTTGGTTAATTTTCTTCTTAATGTAGAATAAGCTTCGGTCGTACGCTCATCAACGGCGAATTTTGCGGGCCAAATTTACGATGCCACGCATCGCCGACGGCGAGAATTATTCGCTACCGGCGACGATCGACGACCCGTCGATCCTGAGCGAAATTGACCCTGAGCGAAATTGACGCGGCTCTGGCGCGCGCCGGCTAAGCCAAGCGAGAGACAGCGTACGGCGGAAAAGCACAGCGCATTCCGCCATCAAGCGCATTCGGATCGCGAGCAACGCTCATCGCTGATCGTGCCCAAAGCAGAGCGGAGGTGATCCCGCGGAATGAGCTGCGCTTTTCCGCCCTTCGCCGGTCAGGTCTCGAGCCGTTCAGATTCCTCGTCGCTGTGTTCGTCGCCTTGCACCGGCCTTCTTGCGCGCGCTTGGCTGATCGCCCGTTCGAGTTCTTCGGGCGTGCACAGGCCGAGCCCGACCGGGTGCCTGGGCTTGATGTTGGGGCTGTTCCAATGCGTGCGGTCGCGTACCGCGGCGATCGTCGGCTTGGTCGTGCCGATCAGCTTGGAGATCTGGGCGTCGGACAGCTCGGGATGGCTTTTCAGCAGAAAAGAAATCGCATCCGGCTTGTCCTGCCGCTTGGATATCGGCGTGTAGCGCGGGCCCTTGTGCTTGACGACTTGCGGCGGAAGGGCCTTCGGGGAGAGCTTGAGCCGCGCCTCCGGATCGGCCTGACAGCGCTCAATCTCTTCCGCCGTGGTCTGGCCGTTCGCCACCGGGTCGAGCCCCTGCATCTGGTTCGCCACTTCGCCATCGGCAATGGCTTGGATCTCGAGCGGATGGAGTTGGCAGAAATCCGCTATCTGGTCAAAGGTGAGGGCGGTGTTTTCGACCAGCCATACGGCGGTCGCCTTGGGCATCAACGGAGCGGCCATGCTGAATTCCGATTTTGCAACGGCGTGCGGGCCGGCCAAAGCGGTACCCCGACACGCTCGAAAAAGTTAAATACTATATAATCGCGCGGTCCGCCCCGGGGAAGACGGAAGGAGAACGGGAAGCATGGACGAGTCGGATCTCGAACCGCAACGCAAGCCGGCGCCGCCGAAAGATTTGACCCTGATGGGGATCGCCGAGCTCGAAGCGTATGTCGCCCAACTGGAGGCCGAAATCGCCCGCGTGCGGGTCGAGATTACAGCGAAGCTAGGCCAGCGGCTCGGCGCCGAAGCGCTGTTCAAACGATGACGCCGACCGCATCGCCGGCGGCCCCAGTCGCCGCCAGTGAGGGCATCGGCGCGTCTTTGCCGCGCAAGGAGGACGACCGCTTTCTGCGCGGGCAGGGCGAATTCGTTGCCGACATCAAATTGCCGGGAATACTCGAGATTGGGTTCTTGCGCAGCCCGCTCGCGCATGCTCGCATTCGCGGAGTCGAGAAGCCCGCGGGCAGCGAGGGCCGCGTGTTCCTGCACGCCGATCTCGCCGGGGTCGCACCGATCCGCGCGGTCGCCGGCTTGCCCGGGTTCAAACCCTCCGAACAACCGGTGCTGGCTGCGGGCAAGATCCGGCACGTCGGCGAGATGATCGCGATGTGCATCGGCGACACGCGCGCCGCAGCGGAGGATCTGGTCGCAGAAATCATCGTCGATTTCGACGAATTGCCGGTCATCGCCGACATGCTTGCCGCGCGTCGGCCGGGCACGCCCCTGGTGCACGAGGCGTGGGGCGACAACATCGTTCTCGAAACGCTGGTCGACGACGATCTCTCGGAAGTCGCGCGCACGGCGCCGGTCAAGATCACGCGGACGTTCCGCACCGCACGCCAATGCATGGCGCCGATCGAAGGGCGGGGGCTCGTCGCCCAGTGGCACACCCGTCTCGGGCAGCTCGTCCTGCATTCGGCGACGCAGTTGCCACACATCGTGCGTTCGGGTCTCGCCGGTTGTCTCGGCCTCGATCACGAAAAAATCCGGGTCGTCGCACCCGATGTCGGCGGCGGCTTCGGCTACAAGGGGATCCTGCTCCCCGAGGAGGTCTGCGCCTGTTGGCTGGCGATGCGGTCGAGTCGCCCGGTTCGCTGGATCGAGGACCGCCGCGAGCACTTGACCGCCAATGCCAATTGCCGCGAGCACCATTACGAGATCACCGCTTATGCCGATGCCGACGGCCGGCTGCTGGCGATCGATTGCGATGCGACGGTCGATGCCGGCGCCTATTCCTCCTACCCGTTTTCGGCCTGCCTCGAACCGGCGCAGGTCGCCAGCATTCTGCCCGGCCCCTATCGCTTCGAGAAATACCGCTGCCGCAGCTGGGCGGTCGCCACTAACAAGCCGCCGATCCTGCCCTATCGCGGGGTTGCGCGGGCGGGCGTGTGCTTTGCGATCGAGCTGGTCATGGACGCGATCGCCCACGCCGTCGGCCGCGAGCCCTATGAGGTGCGCCTCAAAAACCTGGTGCCGCCCGAGGCGATGCCGTTCGACAACATCACCGGCAAGCATTTCGACAGCGGCGATTACCCGGAATGCCTGCGACGCGCCGTCGCCGCGATCGGGCTGGAGGCCATCCGCGAGCGCCAGGCGCAAGGCGGCGAGGAGGGACGCATCGGCGTCGGGTTTGCGATCTTCTGCGAGCAGGGTGCGCACGGCACCTCGGTGTATCAAGGCTGGGGCATCCCGATGGTGCCGGGCCACGAGCAGGCATCGGCCCGTCTCACCCCCGATGGCGGGCTCGAATTGCGGGTCGGCGTGCATTCGCACGGTCAAGGCCTAGAGACGACGCTTGCTCAGGTTGCGCACGAAATTCTCGGTATCGAAACCGGGCGGATCGTGCTCGTGCATGGCGATACGGCGCTGACGCCGTATTCGACCGGCACCTGGGGATCGCGCTGCGCGGTCATGGCCGGCGGTGCGGTAGCGGCCGCGTGCCGGACTCTCGCCGAGCGGGCAAAGCGGATCGGCGCAAGGCTACTGCAGACCGACCCGAGCTCGGTTTCGGTCGCCGGAGGGCGGGTGATCGGCCCGGTCGGCAGCGTCAGCCTCGCTGAAGTGGCGCGGGTCTGGTACCGCGCGCCGCAAAACCTGCCGGACGACGTCGATCCAGGCGGGCTCGAGGTGGCCATCGGCTACAAGCCGCTGCGCGACACCGGGACCTTCAGCTATGCCTGTCATGCGGTGGTCGTCGCGGTCGATACCGAGACCGGCGCGGTCGAGCTGCTCGACTACGTCATCGTCGAGGATGGCGGCACGCTGATCAACCCGATGATCGTCGACGGCCAGGTGCTGGGCGGCTTGGCGCAAGGGATCGGCACCGCGCTCTACGAGGAGATGCCGTTCGATCCCGAGGGCCAGCCGCTCGCCTGCACGTTCGCGGATTACCTGCTGCCCGGCGCCGGCGAGATGCCGGCGACCCGCATCGAGCACATGGAAACGCCGTCGCCTTATACCGAATTCGGGCAGAAGGGGATCGGCGAGAGCGGCGCCATCGGCCCGCCCGCGGCGATCGCCAATGCGGTCAACGACGCGCTCAAGGGGCTCGGGGTCGAGATCGGCGAATTGCCGATCACCCCCAACCGGCTGTTCGCCGCCATCCACTCGGGTCGAGGTTGATCTGGCCGAGAGTACGGAGCACCTTTACAAAGGCTTCGGCCCCGAGGAGGAAGTATGCCAGGCAGCAGCGCGCCGCTTTATGAGGAAGACTTCGTCCGCTGGACCGAGCAGCAGTCGAGCGCGCTACGGGAGACGGCTCGAGCTGGCACGAATTTCCCTCTCGACTGGGAAAATCTTGCCGAGGAGATCGAGAGCTTGGGCCGATCCGAGAGACACGAGCTGCGCAGCCGCATCGCTGTTATTATTGAGGATTTGCTCGAGCTCGAGCACTCGCCGGCGGTCGAACCGCGCCGCGGCTGGATCGACACTATTGGTCGCGAACGGTTGAACATCGAAGACCTGCTGCAGGACAGCCCGAGTCTCAGAAGCCAACTCGGGCCAATTATCGAGCAACTAAAGCCGCGCGTGGCGCGCTTGGCCACAACGAGCTTGTTTGGTTATGGCGAGACGGTCAAACAGCCCCCGCTTCCAGGCTACACGGAGGAGCAGGTGCTCGGCGACTGGTTCCCGGTGGATCCCCCTCCCCCCGCGAGCGGGGAGAGGGAGGAACCGGCGTAGGATATTCTAACCCAGGTGCTTGCGGAAGAAGGCGGCGATCGGGTCGAACGAGGCGCTGGTCGAGCGTTTTTCGTTGTCGACATAGACAATCTCGATGTCACCGCCGGCCTTGCGATAGTTGGAGACGAACCTTTCGGGCTCGTTTCCGGGGAAGTCGGAATCGTCGTCGTGGTAGTCGTGCACGATGTCCGGCCTGCCTTGGACCCACAGTGCCGGCGGCATCGGGACCTTCTCGCCGCGCTCCAGCATCAGTATCGGATTGCCTTCGGCCATGGCGGCCTCAGTCTTCCAATAGGTATCGTGCTTTTCCTTCATGCCGATCGAGAAAGCCGGCGGGTTCGGTCCCTTCGCGAGCTTCTGCGCATTGCGATAGCGCGACAGCGGGTTGATGACCGGCCATGACATCGCGACGGCGCGCACCGTCGCATCGACGGCGGGCGAGCCGGCCGGCAGTGGGACCGAGGCATATCTCGAATCATTCGGCCGCATCGCCGCCAGCATGGCGAGATGGCCGCCGCTCGACTGACCCGCAATGCCGACCCGGTTGGGATCGATCTTGAGGTCGCGGGCACGCGCCTTCACCCAGCGGGTCGCGTGATTGATGTCGATCAGCGAGGTCGGATAGCCGTCGGCCGCATGGCGGAAGTTCAGCGAGGCGACGACAAAGCCGTTTTTCGCCAAGGTTTCGTCGAGGCCTTGGGTGCCGGTCAGGTCGCCACTGGTCCAGGCGCCCCCATGGAGGTCGATGACCGCCGGGAACGGGCCGTCGCCCTTGGGCTTGTAGAGCCGCGCTATCAGCCGGGTGTCGCCGTGGCGGAGATACTCGACATCTTCGATCGTGAATTCATGAGTGTTATTCGGCATGTTCACTCCCTCCCGGGGTTGCTCTGCTGTATCGGCACTCCGAGATCGAAGCCGACTTCGCACCCTACTCGCTCCGGGCAGAGCGGGAAAGACGGCAGGCCCGGTAGGATGACAATCAAAGATCCGATTAGCGGTACGGAAGTTATCTGGACCTGCCCGATGCATCCGCAAGTCCAGCGCACAGGCCCCGGCAGCTGCCCGATCTGCGGCATGGCGCTCGAACCGATGACGCCGGCCGGAGGCGAGGCAGCCAATCCCGAGCTGCGCGACATGACGCGACGGTTCTGGGTGTGCCTGGGATTGTCTGTTCCCCTCGTAGCCCTGGCGATGGCCGAGGATTTCGCCAATCCCAGCCGCATTGCGCCACGCGCTACGGTATGGGTGCAACTGGTGCTCGCCACGCCGGCGGTGCTGTGGGGCGGCTGGCCCTTTTTCGAGCGCGGCTGGAAGTCCATCGTAAGCCGGCGCCTCAACATGTTCACGTTGATCGCGCTCGGCACCGGGGTGACCTATGCCTACAGTCTTCTTGCGGCGCTGATGCCCGATATATTCCCGCCCTCGTTCCGCACCGCCGACGGAACGGTGCCGGTCTATTTCGAGCCGGCGGCAGTCATCGTGACCCTGGTGCTGCTCGGCCAAGTCCTCGAGTTGCGCGCCCGCTCGCAAACCGGCGCCGCCATCCGCGCGCTGTTGGACCTCGCGCCGAAGCGCGCCCGCCTTGTGCGCGACAATGGTTCGGAGGCCGACATCCCGCTGGAAGAGGTCCAGCCCGGAAACCAGCTGCGTGTCCGGCCCGGTGAGAAGGTGCCGGTCGACGGCGTCGTGCTCGAAGGAAAGAGCGCTGTCGACGAGTCGATGATCACAGGGGAACCCGTGCCGGCGGAGAAGGCCCCGGGCGACAAGGTAACCGGCGCAACCGTCAACACCACCGGTACTTTTGTCATGCGCGCAGAGCGGGTGGGCAGCGATACGCTGCTGGCGCAGATCGTCGGGATGGTCGCCGAAGCGCAGCGCACGCGCGCGCCGATCCAAGCCTTGGCCGATACCGTGTCCGCCTGGTTCGTGCCGGGCGTCATCGTTGCCGCCCTGCTGACCTTCGCTGCCTGGTCGATCTTCGGCCCCGCCTCCGCGATGACCTTCGCGCTTGTCAACGCCGTTGCGGTGCTGATCATCGCCTGCCCTTGCGCGCTCGGTCTGGCGACACCGATGTCGATCATGGTCGGCACCGGGCGGGGCGCGCGGGCCGGCGTTCTCGTCAAGAACGCCGAGGCGCTCGAGCTGATGGAGAAGGTGGATACCCTCGTCATCGACAAGACCGGAACCCTGACCGAAGGCAAGCCGCGCCTCGTCGGCGCCATCGCGATCGGCCCGTTGGACGACCACGAACTGCTGCGCCTGGCCGCCAGCCTCGAACGGGGCAGCGAGCACCCGTTGGCGGCCGCCATTGTGCGCGGTGCCGAGGAACGCGGCCTGACGTTCGGTGCAGCGGGGGATTTCACCTCCGAGACCGGAAAAGGAGTCGTCGGGGTCGTCGACGGAAGGCAGGTCGCCGTCGGCAACCTGGCTCTCTTCGCATCCCTCGGCATCGAGCCGGCGGGCTTGGCCGCACGCGCAGAGGAGCTCCGCAAGGACGGGCAGAGCGTCATGCTGATCGCGGTAGACGGCATGGCGGCCGGGCTCCTCGCGGTCGCCGACCCGATCAAGGAGAGCGCGATCGGCGCACTGACGGCTCTGCGCGGCGATGGGATACGCACGGTGATGCTGACCGGCGACAGCCGCACCACGGCACAGGCCGTGGGTCGCAAGCTCGGCCTCGACGATATCGCCGCCGAAATCCTCCCCGATCAAAAGGCGGCGGTGGTAAGAGACCTTCAGAAGAAGGGCCGGGTCGTCGCGATGGCGGGAGACGGGATCAACGACGCGCCGGCCTTGGCGCAGGCGCAAATCGGCATAGCAATGGGCACCGGCACCGATGTCGCGATGCAGAGCGCCGCGATGACGCTCGTCAAAGGGGATTTGCAAGGAATCGTGCGGGCGCGCCGTCTCTCCCGCTCGGTCATGCGCAATATCCGCCAGAACCTCTTTTTCGCCTTCATCTTCAACGGGCTGGCGATCCCGATTGCGGCCGGCGTTCTCTATCCGGCGTTCGGTCTCTTGCTCAACCCGATGATCGCGAGCGCCGTGATGAGCCTGAGCTCAGTGCTCGTCATCGGGAATGCCCTGCGCCTGCGGAATGTGAGCCTGTAAGAGGCGTTCCCCTCACCCACCAAGCCCCTCGGGCGAGGCGGGTGGGGGTCTCGGCTAGCGCATGTTTCCGGTGTGGCCGAGCGAGTAGCGGCCGGGCTGCGGCCATACCGTCAGCCCGTGCGGCTCCTGGCCCACCGGAATGCTCTTTACCGAGCCGATCGCCGTGTCGATGTCGTAGACAACGTTGTCGAACCGGCCGGACAGCCAGAGCTGCTTTCCGTCCACGCTGACGTTGCCCATGTCGGGGCTGCCGCCGCCCGGGATCGGCCAGCTGTGCTCGACCTTGCCGGCCGCGAAGTCGAGAACTGTGATGCTGCCCTTGCCGTGCGGCGCCCCGCGCGTCGAATGCGAGCCGCGGTTGGCGACATACAGCTCCTTGCCGTCGCGGCTCGGGTAGAGCCCGTGGGTGCCGACGCCGGTCGGGATGAAGTCGGTCTGGATGAAGCTGTCGCCATCGACGACGTACACCCCGTCGGCGTGCATATCGGCCACGTAGAAGCGTGTGCCGTCGGGTGAAATGCGGATGTCCTGGGGCATGCCCCGCTTCGGAAAGCGCAGATAGCCCAGCACCTTGCGGTTGACGAGGTCGATCTTGACCAGCCCGCCGCCGCGGAACTCGCAAGTGAAGATCGCGTACCGCCCGTCGATCGAGAAATCGGCGTGATTGATGCCAGAGCAGTTGGGGGCTTCGATCGATTGCTGCAGCGCCATCGTCTGCGGATCGCGAAAGTCGAGGCGCTTGTGGCGCTCGGCAACCACGATCGCCGCACGCCCATCCGGCGTGAAGTACAGATTGTACGGATCGTCCACCGGAATGGTGTTGCCGGGCTTGCCCGTCTTGGGATCGATCGGCGTCAAGCTGCCGCTGCTCCGACGGGCGCCGTTATTGGCGACCCACAAGGTCTTCAGATCCCAGGACGGAACGACGTGCTGCGGGCTGACACCGACCGGAAAACGGTCGATGATGGCAAATGTCGCCGGGTCGATGACATACACGCTGTTGCCGCGCCGGTTCGGCACGTAAACACGCGACAAGGCTCCGCCTACCGCCGGGCTCAAACGATCCGGTGCGGTGCCGCTGTACAGATTTCCCGCATCAATCACCGGCGGCATTCCGGGCACGGTCTGCACCGGCTCGCCGGGATTGGCGCGCACTTTGCGCAAGAGCCCCGGTATGAGCTCAGCCGTGCGTGCTACGGCTGAACCCGCCGAGCACAGCAATCCGCCCTGCTCTTCTGCGGCCCGAGAGGGCAAGGCAGAGCTGCCGATCCAGGCGCATAGCGCGACCACCGGGCTGAGCCACAGGGCCGTGCGGAACCAACAAAGAATATGCCGGCGCACAAAAATCTCCCGTAATGTGATGTTAAGGATGGCTGGTGGCCTTTCTAATCGCGTCCACCGTCCGCGTCACGATCAGATCCACGCCGAGCTGTCCGAGTTCGGCGCTCGACCGGCGAGGGTCGCCTTTGGTGCCGTCGCCGGGCTGCAAGCGATCGGTCCGCACCAGGTGAGGGTCGACGGCGAGTGTCAGCGAGGTGTCGGCGAGGCCGGCGTGGGTACCGACTTCCTCTTCACGATAGCCCTTGCCCGCCAGCAACCGACCAAATTCGCTTTCGCTCGCCCGGTAATATTCCTCAATGCCGTGGACACGGACCGGTTGCGCCGCCCATTCCTTGTTCAGCCGGTCCGCAACCGCTTTCTCGTCCTTTTGGTAAGAGCCGTGGTCGCCGAGGAAGACGATGTCGTGGAACCCGGCGAGCTTGAAGCTGCGCGCCGCATATTCGAGGATTTTGTCGAAGGCCTCTTCCGGCACGGTGATCGTGCCGGGAAATCTCATGTGTCCGGTCGGCGGGGCGAGGGCACCCTCCGGCACATAGGCGATCACCGGCGCCACCAGCGCATTGCCGAGCGCTCGGGCGATTTTCTCGGATAGATAGCGCACCCGCAAATTATGCTTGCCCAGCGCCATGTGCGGGCCGTTTTGCTCGGTCCCGCCGATCGGGACAATGACCGTCGTCTTGCCGGAGCGGATCTGCTCGCGCAATTCGGTCCAGGTCAGCTCCTCGAGAATCACCGAGTCTGCTGCTCGCGCGGCCGGCAAGCCCAGCAACAGAAAACCCAGCAACAGAAAACCCAGGCAAAGAAACGCTTTAGCCATTCAACACCGGGATGCCGGCGACGACGGTGGCGGCGGCCGCGCCAAAGATCACGACCAGCCAAGGCGGCACCGCCCAGAACGCCAGCAGCAGAAAAGCAACAATGCCGATCGCGAAATCGGCCGGTCCGAATATCGCGCTCGTCCACACGGGCTTATAGAGCGCGGCCAGCAACAGGCCCACCACCGCCGCATTGACGCCGCGCAGTGCCGCTTGCACGCCCGGGCGGCGACGCAGCGTGTCCCAGAACGGCAAGGCCCCGATCAGCAGCAGAAATGACGGCAGAAATATCGCCGCGACGCAGATCAGGCCCCCAAGCCAGCCATTGGGCGCCCGACCCATGACCGTGCCGAGATAAGCGGCGAAGGTGAACAACGGCCCCGGCACCGCTTGCGCCGCGCCATAGCCGGCAAGAAAGGCGTCGTTCGTCACCCAACCCGGGGGGACTACCGAGGCCTGCAGCAGGGGCAGCACGACATGGCCGCCGCCGAACACCAACGCGCCGGAGCGGTAGAACGAATCGAAAAGCGCGAGCGTGTGCGACGGGACGGCTGCTGTGAGCAGTGGGAGCCCGACCAGCAGCACGAAGAAGCTGGCGAGAGCGATCATCGACCAGGCGCGCGGCAAATGCACCGCAAGCGAATGTTGATCCTGAGGCTGTGTTCCACCGCGCAACAATCCCCAGCCGATCAGCCCGCCGGCGGCGATCGCACCGATTTGACCAGGAGCGGAGGGTATTGCGAGCGCGACCATGGCTGCAGCGATCGCGATCGTGGCGCGTTCGCGGTCGGGACACAAATTTCTCGCCATTCCCCATACGGCCTGCGCGACAACCGCCACGGCGACGATCTTGAGCCCGTGCAGCCATGCCGAATCGGCCAGGTTGCCGAACGCCGTGACGCCGTAGCCGAAAAGCACCATTGCCAAGGCTGAGGGCGCGGTGAAGCCGAGCCATGCGCACAGCGCCCGGGGAGCCCCGCGCGCAATATGCCGATGCTGATGCCGGTCTGACTGCTCGCC
>Ga0209040_10001390_pt1 | contig 19104 bp, 17 predicted proteins | sample BogFormECP12_OM3_FD_188240 | JGI IMG/M metagenome (GOLD analysis project Ga0209040, IMG submission 188240) | Bog forest soil microbial communities from Calvert Island, British Columbia, Canada - ECP12_OM3 (SPAdes) (version 2) | ecosystem: Environmental > Aquatic > Freshwater > Wetlands > Bog ...
AGATCTCCTTCTTCTGTGTGGGCCGACATCCAGCAAGTGCGAATGGTCATGCAATAGCCGCAATGTCAGGTTCGAGTGAGGTGGCCTTCCGCACGCAGCCATGCCTCGGTACGTGACATGCCGACGTCGAGGGAGATCCGCGGGACCCAGCCCAGGACTCGCTCGGCTTTGACGCGCGAGTAGCCGCCAGTGCGGGTGAGGTAGAGGACGATCGCGGCGTTGAGTTCAGAGGCTCGGCCACGGACACGGTCGGCCGTGCCCACTACGGTGGCGAGGCCGATCGCGACGGCGGTAGGAACGGTGCGCTGGGGTGCCATCCCGAGCATCCGCGCGTAGTGGCCGAAGAACTCCGCGCACGTTACTGGCTCTGGGCCGGGCAGATTGAAGGCGTGACCCGCAGCATCGGGGTGGGTCGCTGCGAGAAAGATCCCCTCCACGAGGTCGTCGATGTAGACGGGGGAAAAGACGCCCTTACCTCCGGCGGGCAGGATGAAGCGTCCATTCTTGGTCCATTCAACGGGGATGATCGTCCACGGTCGCGACCCCGGACCATAGACATCACCGGGACGAACGATCGTGACCGCGACCTCACCGGCCGCGTGGGCCTGAAAGGCGACGGCCTCCGACGCGACTTTGGTATCCACGTACGCGTGCCCGTCGGGGCGCAGTGGCCACGACTCCTCGACCGTGTCGGGAAAACCGAGATCCCCGTAGGCCCGCACCGAACTCAGATGGACGACGCGCCCGACCTTGGCGCGCGCCGCGGCCTCGATGACCCGACGGGTGCCAAGGACGTTGATCTGCCACTGCTGCACGGCTGGGACCGCGTTGCTCACGACAGCAGCCGTGTGCACTACCACGGCGCACCCTTCGAGTTGGGCCTGCCACGGACTGGGGTCGACAATGTCACCCGCGACGACAAAGCGCGCGGGATCAGCGCCGCGGTCGACGCCGCGTACGGCAAACCCCTTATCGCTGAAATACGCCCCGAGTGCGTGGCCGATGAACCCGTTCGCGCCGGTGATGAAGACGACCGGTCGCTTCGAAGCACGCTCTTGCGTCGCATTCATCAAGCGCCATTTCGCTGCACCCATGCGGCATTAACAGTGCCGTATGCGTTATTTGATCAGTCTAACAAGGGGACGTGCCGCCGAGCATCCGACCCGGCCCGAGCTGATGCCCGCGGGCAACGCGACGGCGGGCCACAGGCGCGAGCACCGTTGGCGAGCACGAAGATGTCGCCATCGCTCCACACGTACATCGTCGGGACGGAGCAGTCGGGATGCCCAGTGAATCACCTACTTTGACAAGCCCTCGCGACACGCCGAGGTTTTGTCAATCTAGCCAGGCGCGTCTTGTCGATCTTTCCTGCACGTCGACAGTTAGGTCAAGAGGAGTTGTTCGGTACCGGCAGGTCTAGAAGGCCGCGGCTTGACCGTCGCGGCGGGGATCGCTCGCCGCGAAATACCCGCCGTCGAGGCGCCAGATCGCCTGGCAGCTGCCGAACTGGTTATAGTCGTCCACGGCGACCAGGTCGTGCCCGCGCTGCCGGAGCTCGTCGAGTGTCGACTGCGGGAAACCATTCTCGCAGGAGACCTCAACGCCGTGCACCCACCGGAATCGGGGACCGTCACACGCCGCCTGCGGATTCTGGCCGTGGTCGGCGATGCGCACCAGGACCTGGACATGACCCTGGGGTTGCATCGAGCCGCCCATCACCCCGAAGCTCATCACCGGTGCGCCGTCTTTGGTGACAAAGCCCGGGATGATCGTGTGGTAAGGACGCTTGTTTGGCCCGACTTGATTCGGATGACTTTGAGCCACAGCGAAATTCGCGCCGCGATTTTGCAGCGAAATGCCGGTTTTGCCGACCACCACACCTGAGCCGAATCCCATGTAGTTCGATTGGATCATCGACACCATCATTCCCGAGGCGTCGGCGGCGGTGAGATACACGGTGCCCCCGTTGGGGGTGCCGGCGTCCGCAGGCTTCGCCCGCTTCCGATCGATCAGTGTGGCGCGCTGCTTCAGGTATTCCTTGTCCAGCAGGCGTTCCGGGCGCACCGGCATGTGCTCGATGTCGGCCACATAGGCCTGTGCGTCGGCGAAGGCGAGCTTCAGTGCCTCGATCTGCAGGTGCACGCTGTCGACGGAATCGGCTGGCAGCGTGGACATGTCGAACTGCTCCAGGATTCCAAGGGCGATCAGGGCAACGATCCCCTGGCCGTTGGGCGGTATCTCGTGGATGGTGTACCCGCGGTAGGTTCCGCTGATCGTGCCGACCCAGTCGGCGCGATGAGCGGCCAGGTCGCTGGCGCGCATTACCCCGCCGTTGGCCGCCGCGTGCGCTTCGAGTTGGGCCGACAGTTCCCCGCGGTAGAACGCTTCGCCGTTGGTTGTGGCGATCTTCTCGAGAGTGGCCGCGTGGTCGGGAAAGGTGAACAGTTCGCCGGGTTTCGGCGCCCGCCCGCCCGGCATGAACGCGTCGGCGAACCCGGGCTGGGTTTTGAATAGCGGCACCTGCGCCGCCCATTGCTCCGCGACGGTCGGTGAGACCAGAAAGCCATTGCGGCCGTACGAGATAGCTGGTTCGAAGAGCCTTTCGAACGGCAGCTTTCCGAACTTGGCGTGCAGTTCGACCCACGCCGACACCGCTCCGGGCACGGTCACCGAATTCCAGCCGAGCGCGGGAACGCCCTTGCCGCCGAAGTACTCTGGCGTCCATGCTGCGGGCGACCGGCCAGACGCGTTCAGCCCGTGCAATTCCCGGCCGTCCCAGACGATGGCGAAGGCATCCGAACCGATGCCGTTGGACACCGGTTCCACCAATGTGAGGGTGATGGCGGTGGCGATGGCCGCGTCGACCGCGGTCCCGCCCTGGGCAAGCATCCGAAGGCCTGCTTGGGCGGCGAGCGGTTGTGATGTGCACACGACGTTTTCAGCCAAGATGGGCTTTCGCGGCCAGGCGTACGGGAAGTTCCAACCGAAAGGCCCGAAAGGCTTCGTCACTCTCGTATCGTCTCAGGCCGTAGCAACGGCGCCATCCAGGTAAGCTCGGCGGGCAGCTGCGAGCTCCAGAATCCCGGGTTGTGCCCGCCGGGAGAGAAACCGCCCGCGGGCGGGTTGGGCAATTGAGCGATGAACTGCTTTGTCGCGTCGTAGAACGGATCGCTGTCGCCGCAATCCACCCGGGTCGGGATGGACGCCAGCGCGGGCATTCCGAACACCGAATTCGCCGCAAAGTCGTCGGGCCCGTCGAATGCGCCGGGTGCGGCCGCCCCGGAAGACAGCCACAGCGCGGGGCTCACCGCACAGATCGCTGCTGTGCGTGCGGGTCCGAGCCGGCCGCCGAGCAGCAATGCACCGTAGCCGCCCATCGACCAGCCCAGGAACGCAACGCGTGATGTGTCGAGATTTTGCTTGTCCAGCATCGGGATCAGCTCGTCGAGCACCATGGCCCCGGCGTCCTCGCCAGACGCCCTCTTGTGCCAATAGCCGCCGCCTCCGTCGACGGCGACCACCGCAAACGGCGGCAACCCGGCGCCAACGGCCTGCGCCAGACCTTGCTCGACGCCGCCGGCCATCACGGTGGACGCGTCACTGCCCTTGCCGTGCAGCGCGACCACCGGTCGCAGCGGCTTGATCTGGCCCGGCGGACGTGCGATCGCCCAGTTCGTCGAGATCCCGCCGCGCGCGGCCGACACGAACGAGCCGGTCACCATCGTTGGCGCTGCCTGACCCGCGGGGGCCGGGTCGAGCGGCGGGGCCGGCGCTAACGGGGCCGGCGCCAACGGAACCTGAGTTCCGGCCGCCGATATCGGCATGGCCTGCGACGGTCGCGGCTGAATCAGCATGTCGAGCGCATACGTAGCGGCCGCGCCGGCGGCCACGCCGGCACCCAGACGGAGCACCGCGCGGCGGCTCAAGTCGGGCATCGAGACATCATGCCACGGCCGTTTGGCCAAAATGGCATCGCAGTACCACTTTGACTGGCACCATGGTCAGTCGTGACTGCAGCAGTAACTCCCAAGGGAGAACGTCGACGGTACGCGTTGGTGAGCGCTGCCGCCGAGCTGCTCGGCGAAGGCGGGTTCGAAGCGGTGCGCCACCGGGCGGTCGCTCGGCGGGCCGGCTTGCCATTGGCGTCAACTACCTACTATTTCTCGTCTCTCGACGATTTGATCGCCCGGGCGGTTGAACATGTCGGGATGATCGAGATTGCGCAGCTGCGCGCGCGGGTCACCGCTCTGTCTCGGCGGCGTCGGGGCCCCGAGACCACGGCCGAAGTGCTGGTTGACCTGCTCGTGGGAGACGTGTCCGGACCGGGACTTGCCGAGCAGCTGATATCGCGATACGAGCGCCACATCGCCTGCACCCGCCTGCCCGCGCTGCGCGAAACAATGCGGCGCAGTTTGCGGCAGCGCGCCGAGGCCGTTTCCGAAGCCATCGAACGATCGGGCCGATCCGTGCATATCGAGCTGGTGTGCACGCTGATCTGCGCGGTCGACGGTTCGGTGGTCTCTGCCCTGGTTGAAGGGCGAGATCCCCGTGCGGCTGCGCTGGCGACGGTGGTCGACCTCATTGAGGTCCTCGCACCCATCGACCAGCGTCCGGTGCGGATCTGATCGCCGGAGTCAAATCCGAAGGCAACGACGGCGTCACGATGTAGCCGGTGGCGAAGTCCCCGTAAATCGTCACGCCGTCCGGGCAGCGCTCGGCGTACAGCGCCACATAGGCGCAGACGACGGCATCGATCGGATCCTCGGCGCGGCGCAGGTCGCTCTTGCGCTGCGCGGTCAGCACCTGCCGGCGCAGCTCGGCCCAGTCAGGACCGGCAACCTGTAACGGCACCGAGGCGTGCGCGAGCCCCTCGACGCCATCCATCAGCAGCAGCAGCTCCGATTTGAGTTGGTCGAGACCTCGGCCGGGTTTGGCCTTGTACTTCAGCGTGCGTGGCAAACGGAACAGCGCCACCGTAGCCGGGTGGGGGTAGACCTCGATCGCGCGCCGCGCAGCAGATGACCGGGGGTCCATGTCGAGCCCCAGCGTCCGGGCCAACCGCGCGGCGCGGGGACCGTCGGCGAACTCGGGTTTCCCGGTGTTAGCCGGGTGAGCACCGGCTTCGAACCTGCGGAAGTCGCGGTTGAACGCGGTCTCGGCAGGACGCTGGCCGGTGCGGTTGGTCACCACCAACGGCGCGTCGAAGGCGACGAGGCAGTCGTCCTGCACGTACAGCTGCATGGCGTCCAGCACGTCGGCGTCGTCGCGGACAGCGCCGACATGCACCAAACGGCCGTCTGAGTCGACCACCGCGACACCAGTCGGATTGCGGACGCCCCAGGCAAGGTCCACGCCGACGAAGTACATCCGCTCAGGGTAGGCAGCGGGTTCTCGGGCGGGTTTAGTCACATGCGCCACATTGGCCTCTCCGGGGAACGGGGTTCGTTTTGTCCAGCTCCGAGCGACAACGCGGGTTGTCGCTATGAGGTGGACAAATTGCGTGCCCGCCGGAGCGGAGACGCATGTGGCGGATGTGGTCAATGCGAGGAGACGGGCAATCTGGGCGCCCGCGTCCGTAAGCTGTGTGTCTGTGAGCATTCCGAACGTGCTGGCCAACCGCTACGCCAGCGCGGACATGGTCGGGATTTGGGCGCCGGAGGCCAAGGTCATCCAGGAGCGGCGGCTGTGGCTGGCCGTGCTACGAGCACAGGCGGAATTGGGTGTCGTCGTTCCGCAAGACGTGATCGCCGACTACGAGCGGGTGCTCGGCGATGTGGACATGGCCTCGATCGAGACCCGGGAACGGGCGCTGCGCCACGACGTCAAGGCCCGGATCGAGGAATTCAACGCGTTGGCCGGTCACCAGCATGTGCACAAGGGGATGACCAGCCGCGACCTGACCGAGAACGTGGAGCAGCTGCAGATCCGGCGGTCGCTGGAATTGGTCTTTTTCAAAGGGGTTGCGTTGGTCGCGCGGCTGGCCGAGCGGGCGGTGGGCTATCGCGACCTGGTGATGGCCGGACGCAGCCACAATGTCGCCGCGCAGGCCACCACGTTGGGCAAGCGGTTCGCGTCCGCAGCGCAAGAGACGCTGATCGCCCTGACCAGGCTGCGGGATTTGATCGATCGTTACCCACTGCGCGGCATCAAGGGACCGATGGGCACGGCGCAGGACATGCTCGACCTGCTTGGCGGTGATGCTGCCAAACTGGCCCAATTGGAACGCCTCATCGCTGAATTCTTAGGTCTTTCAACAATTTTGACCAGCGTCGGACAGGTGTATCCACGTTCGCTGGATCACGACGTGGTCTCCGCGCTGGTGCAGCTGGGCGCCGGCCCATCGTCGATGGCGCACACCATCCGGTTGATGGCCGGCCACGAGCTCGTCACCGAGGGCTTCGCGCCGGGACAGGTTGGCTCGTCGGCGATGCCACACAAGATGAACACGCGCAGTTGTGAACGGGTCAACGGGCTGCAGGTAGTACTGCGCGGTTACGCCTCGATGGCGGCCGAACTGGCCGGCGCGCAGTGGAACGAGGGTGACGTCTTCTGCTCGGTGGTGCGCCGGGTCGCGTTGCCGGACAGCTTTTTTGCTATAGATGGGCAGATCGAGACGTTCCTGACGGTGCTCGAGGAGTTCGGCGCATACCCGGCGGTGATCCAACGCGAGCTGGACCGCTATTTGCCGTTCCTGGCCACCACCAAGGTGCTGATCGCGGCGGTGCGCGCGGGTATGGGGCGTGAGGCCGCGCACCACGTGATCTCCGAACATGCGGTGGCCACGGCGCTGGACATGCGGGAACGTGGCGCCGAGCCAGACCTGCTGGACCGGTTGGCCGCCGATCCGCGGCTGCCTCTGGACCGGACGGCGCTGGATGCCGCGCTGGCCGACAAGAAGGCGTTCATCGGTGCCGCCGGCGAACAGGTCGACCAGGTCGTCGCGATGGTGGACGAATTGGTGGGCCGCTACCCGGACGCGGCAAAGTACACGCCGGGTGCGATTCTGTGACTCTCGCCAGCGCGCTGTCGGGCATCGACTTCACCGATCTGGACAACTTCGCCAACGGATTTCCGCACGAGTTGTTCGCCGTCCACCGGCGGGAGGCGCCGGTGTACTGGCACCAGCCGACCGACAACACTCCCGATGGCGAGGGCTTCTGGTCGGTCGCCACGTACGCGGAAACGCTTGAGGTACTGCGCGATCCCGTGACGTTCTCGTCAGCCACCGGTGGTTCGCGACCATTCGGCGGCACGCTGCTGCAGGACCTGGCCATCGCGGGCCAGGTCCTCAACATGATGGACGACCCGCGGCATTCGCAGATTCGGCGACTCGTCAGTTCCGGTCTGACGCCGCGGATGATCCGCCGCGTCGAGGACGATCTGCGGGCCCGTGCGCGCCGACTGCTGGATGCGGTGGTGCCGGGCGAACCGTTCGACTTCTTGGTTGACATCGCCGCCGAACTGCCGATGCAGATGATCTGCATCCTACTGGGAGTGCCGGAATCCGAACGGCATTGGCTATTCGAGGCGATCGAGCCGCAGTTCGACTTCGGCGGCTCGCGCAAGGCGTCCCTTTCGCAGCTGTCGGTCTCAGAAAGTGCCGCGCAGGCCGGGTCTCGGATGTACGCCTACGGCCAGGAGTTGATCGCATCGAAGCGTGCCGAGCCGACCGACGACATGTTGTCGGTGGTCGCGAACGCGACGCTCGACGACGCCGAAGCGCCGGCTCTCTCGGATCTCGAGCTGTACCTGTTCTTTAGCCTGCTGTTCAGCGCCGGCGCGGAGACGACACGCAACGGGGTCGCGGGTGGGTTACTGGCGCTGGCCGACCATCCGGAGCAACTGCAGGCGCTGCGTAAGGATCTCGACACGCTGCCGACAGCGGTCGAGGAGATAGTTCGGTGGACCTCGCCGTCGCCGTCCAAGCGGCGCACCGCTACGCGCGACGTCACCCTCGGCGGGCAGTCGATCGAGGCTGGGCAGAAGGTCCAGATCTGGGAGGGCTCGGCCAACCGCGACGCCGAAATGTTTGACCGCGCTGATGAATTCGACGTCGCCCGAAAACCCAATCCGCACTTGGGTTTCGGACAGGGCGTGCATTACTGCCTGGGTGCCAACCTGGCCCGGCTGGAATTGCGGGTGCTGTATCAGGAACTGCTGGCGCGCTTCGGCACCGTGCGGGTGGTGGCGCCGGCCGAATGGACTCGCAGCAACCGGCATACCGGCATCCGGCACCTGGTCGTTGAACTGCTCGAGGGCTAGTGAGAATCCGGCTCGCCGACGTCGAGCCCTCACCGGATGTGTTCGCCGCGGTGATGGCGACCGGAATCTTGTCGATCGCGGCCGGTAAGCACCATTACGCCGAAATCAGTGAATTCCTGGGCAGTCTCGCCGCGGTTGGTCTGGTGGTTCTTATCGCCCTGGTGTCCCTGACCGGGGCAGCCAAGCGCTGAGACCTGACAGATCCCGACGTGACAATTCGATTGTTCACCTTCGTTGCCGCGTGCGCTGTGCTGGACAGCAGGCTGACAACCCCGCACGCGGTGGTGGTGACCCTCGGTGTGGTCGCGCTGCTGTCCTGGCTGGTGCTGATTGGGCTCACCGCTCGCGATATGACGGCCCGCGGGTGGTCGGCGTCACGCGACATCGCGCACGGCGGGTGGGAGCTGGCCGGCGTGGGCACTTCCGGTCTGGCGATCGTAGTTACCAAGGTCGCCCAGCGCACCTCTGAGCGCTGGTTGCTCGCGGTGGCGGTGCCGGTGTGGGTAGCGGCGCTTTGCATCTACGGTCTGATGACGTGGCTGATCCTGTGACGCACCGTGGCGGAGCGACAAGACCGGGACGGCTTCGAGCCCGATACCTGGATCCTGATGGGCGGCCTGGCAATTGCGACGCTGGCCGGCGACAACATCCACGGCTTGGCTCCCGCCTGGCTGGGCCGGCCGGTGCTCGCGGTCACCTTCGTGACCTGGGTGGTGGCCACCCTGTGGATACCGCCGTTGGTGTATTTCGGCTTGCGCCGGATCAGCCGAGGGCCCGACAGGCTGCATTTCGCTGGTGTCTGGTGGGCGTTTGTGTTCCCGCTGGGCATGTACTCGGCGGCCACTTACGCCATGGCGACTGAGCTGAGCCAGCGGTCGCTGATCACGGTTTCACTGGTCTTTTTCTGGGACGCGTTGGCGGCGTGGCTGATTGTGGTGGGCGCAGGGTTGCTGCGAGCCGGACTACCGTGGCGGGTGTGACTGATCGTCAAGAACGCGCGATGTCCTTCGGATCGATCGCCGAGAACTACGACGAACTGCGGCCGCAGGCGCCGCAGCAGGCAGTGGACTGGCTGGTGCCGCCCCGTTGCGAGGTGGCTGTCGACGTGGGCGCGGGGACCGGCCTGTTCACCCGCACGCTGGTCGGCAGAGTGGCGCAGGTCATCGCCGTCGAGCCCGATGCACGGATGCGGAAGGTGCTGACGGCACGATCTCGGGGCGTTCGTGTTGTCGAGGGCAGCGGCGAGTCGATTCCGCTTCCAGACGCAGCCGCCGATGCGGTGTTCGTCTCGTCGGCGTGGCACTGGATGGATCCCGAACGGGCCGTTCCGGAGATCGGTCGGGTGCTGCGCGACGGTGGTCGGTTTGGCCTGATCTGGACGAGCCGGGACCGCGAGGTGGACTGGGTGCGCAACCTCGACCGGCTGCCTGGCGGGGACAGGGTTGATGCGCAGTTGGCCGACCGATTCCGACAGCGCCTGTACTTCGATCTCCCCGAACCGCAGATCTTTCACAACATTGCGCGTGAGACGTTCCGATTCGTCCGGACGATGACGGTCGAGGATGCCGTCGCGATGCTCGGCACCTACAGCAGGGCCATCGTCGCGTCTCCGGATGACCGCGCGCAGGCGCTTGCCGACGCACGCGCTGCCTTGGCGGCGCACTTTCCTGGGGCCGACACCATCGACATCCCCATGCGGTCGTGGTGTTGGCGCGCCGATCGGATCGCCCGCGGCTTCACCGGCGAAGGGTGATCCCGGCCGCCCGCAGTTCGAGGGTGGCCAGCGCCCGGATGGTGACGGGATCTTCACGCCGCCACCCGCCAACCGGATCCGGGCTGATGGCCGCCAGTTTGCGCGGAGGCCGGTTAGCCAATGCCCGCAACGCCAGCAGTTGTTCGCCGGCCGGGGTGGCGGCCAGGGCGGTCACCACCCATTTGCGCCTAAAGAACCGGAAGCGCTGGAACAGCCACGGCATCACCGCGATGAGGATCGGCAATGCGACGACCGCCATCGCAAGCAGCACAGCGAGCCAGCTCGCTGTGGTCTGCAGGTCGTGTCCGGCGCCTGCGATGTCGAGGGCGGCCTCGCTGGCCGAGGTGAGTGGCTTGCTGACCGCATCGCCTACCAGCGGGATGTGCTGAGCGCCATGGCCCGCGGAGGCCAGGTTGCCGGCGATCCCGTGCGCGCCGTTCTCGACTTGGCGCCCGGCGTCGGCGATCGTCGAGATGGCGTCGTACACGGCAACGCCGACGAGCAGCCAGACCGCCGTCCACACGACGACGGCGAAATCGCTGAGCAGTTGGGCCAGCAGCCGGAGAGGCCTGGTGGAGTAGGGCAAGAACCGCGAAGTCATAACCTAGATACCAGCACAGGACTGCCCGATAGGCTGACCCGATGCGCCCCGCATTGTCCGGCTACCAGCATCTGGCCAGCGGCAAGGTCCGCGAGTTGTACCGCGTCGATGACGAGCACCTGTTGCTGGCAGCGTCCGACCGGATCTCGGCGTACGACCACGTCCTCGACAGCACGATCCCGGACAAGGGCCGCATCCTGACCGCGATGAGCGTGTTTTTCTTCGGCCTCGTCGACGCCCCCAACCACCTGGCCGGGCCGCCCGACGACCCGCGTATTCCCGACGGGGTGCTTGGCCGCGCGCTGGTGGTGCGGCAGCTGGAGATGCTTCCGGTGGAATGCGTGGCTCGCGGCTACCTGACCGGCTCGGGATTACTGGACTACCAGGCGACCGGGAAGGTCTGCGGTATCGCGTTGCCGCCGGGTCTGGTCGAGGCCAGTAAGTTCGCCGCACCGCTGTTCACCCCGGCTACGAAAGCCGCTCTCGGAGACCACGATGAGAACATTTCGTTTGCCCGGGTCATCGAGATGGTGGGCGCGGTGCGCGCCAACCAGCTGCGGGACCGCACGCTGCAGACTTACGTGCAGGCCGCCGACCACGCACTCACAAAGGGAGTCATCATCGCCGACACCAAGTTCGAATTCGGTACCGACGCCGACGGCAACCTGCTGCTGGCCGACGAAATCTTCACACCCGACTCCTCGCGATACTGGCCGGCCGAAGACTACCGGCCCGGCGTCGTCCAGACCAGCTTCGACAAACAGTTCGTCCGCAATTGGCTCACCAGCCCCGACTCCGGCTGGGACCGCAACGGCACGAAGCCTCCACCCCCGCTCCCGAACGACATCATCGACGCCACCCGCGATCGTTACATCAATGCCTACGAACGGATTTCCGGCCTGAGCTTCGGCGACTGGATCGGCCCGGGCGCATGACCGACACACCACCCGTCGCCAAGCGGGTGAACACCCGGCGGGAGCACCACGGCGACGTCTTCATCGACCCGTACGAATGGTTGCGCGACAAGGACAATCCCGACGTCATCGCCTACCTCGAGGCCGAAAACGACTATGTTGATCGCACCACTGCCCACCTCGAGCCGTTGCGCCAGCAGATATTCGACGAGATCAAGGCGCGCACCAAGGAAACCGACCTGTCGGTGCCGGTTCGACAGGGCGACTGGTGGTACTACGCGCGGACCTTCGAGGGAAAGCAGTACCGCGTCCAGTGCCGTTGCCCGGTAAGCGATCCCGATGACTGGAACCCGCCGGTCCTCGACGAAAACACTGAAATACCTGGCGAGCAGGTCTTGCTCGACTCGAACGTCGAGGCGGAGGGCCACGACTTCTTCGCGCTGGGCACCGTCATGGTCAGCCTGGACGGCCATCTGCTGGCCTATTCCGTCGATACCGTCGGTAACGAGCGATACACGCTGCGGTTCAAGGATTTACGCACCGACGAGAAATACCCCGACGAGATCGCCGACATCGGCGCCGGAGGGACCTGGGCCGCCGACAACCGAACCGTGTACTACACGACCTTGGACGCGGCCCAGCGCCCCGATAGGGTGTGGCGGTATCGGCTCGGCTCCGGTGAGTCATCGGAGCAGGTGTATCACGAAGCCGACGAACGGTTCTGGCTCGGCGTGGGGCTCACCCGGAGCGAGGCCTATGTCGTTATCGCCTCGGGGTCGTCCATCACCTCCGAGGTTCGCTACGCCGACTCGGCCGATTCGCATGCAGAGTTCAACGTCGTGCTGCCACGACGTGACGGTGTCGAGTACTCGGTGGAGCACGCGGTCGTCGGGGGACAGGACCGGTTCTTGATCCTGCACAACGACGGTGCGGTGAATTTCACCCTAGTCGAGGCCCCGGTCAGCGATCCAGCGCAGCAACGCACCCTGATCCCGCACCGCGACGACGTCCGGCTCGACGGCGCGGAAGCCTTTGCCGGCCATCTGGTGGTCGGTTACCGCCGTGAGGCGTTGCCCCGGGTCCAGCTGTGGCCCGTCGACCCCGACGGCGGCTACGGTGAGCCCGAGGAGATCTCGTTTGATTCCGAGCTGATGTCGTCCGGGCTGGGCGCCAACCCGAACTGGGATTCGCCCAAACTGCGGGTCAGGGCGGGCTCTTTCGTCACCCCCGTGCGAATCTATGACCTGGACTTGGTTACCGGGGAGCGCACATTGCTGCGCGAGCAACCCGTACTCGGCGGCTATCGGCACGAGGATTACGTCGAGCGGCGCGAGTGGGCGCACGCGGACGACGGTACCCGGATCCCGGTATCCATCGTGCACCGCGCGGATCTCGAATTCCCGGCGCCGGCAGTGCTATACGGCTACGGCGCCTATGAGATGTGCACAGATCCAAGCTTTTCCATCGCGCGGCTGTCGCTGCTGGACCGCGGCATGATGTTTGTGACGGCGCATGTCCGCGGCGGCGGTGAGATGGGCCGGCTGTGGTACGAGCACGGCAGGCTGTTGGAGAAGAAGAACACCTTCACCGACTTCGTGGCGGTGGCAAAGCAATTGGTGGACTCGGGACTGACCCGACCGGAACGGTTGGTGGCATTGGGTGGCAGCGCCGGAGGTCTGCTGGTGGGCGCGGTGGCCAACCTGGCTCCGGATCTGTTCGCGGGAATCCTCGCGCAGGTCCCGTTCGTCGACCCGCTGACCACCATCCTGGATCCCTCGTTGCCGCTGACCGTCACCGAATGGGACGAATGGGGAAACCCGTTGAGCGACAGCGGAGTTTACTCCTACATGAAGTCCTATTCGCCCTACGAGAACGTCGAGGCCAAGCGTTACCCCGCCATCCTCGCGATGACGTCGCTGAACGACACCAGGGTCTACTACGTGGAACCGGCCAAATGGGTTGCGGCGCTGCGGCATGCCACGCTCGACGGCAACCCGGTGCTGCTCAAGACCCAGATGGCGGCGGGCCATGGTGGCGTCAGCGGCCGGTACAAGGCCTGGAAGGAAACCGCATTCCAATACGCCTGGCTGCTAGCTGCCGCCGACGGCGACCGCTACGGCGGCGGCCAGGAAGACGACCTCGGTGGCGGTGCGCGCGGATAACCGGGTCGTCATCGACTTGGGCGGATTGGGCATCCGCGAGGCGTAGACGTTGGCCGGGAACATGGCCAGCATCAGCACCAGCAGGCACACGGCCGCCGCCACCCGGGTGACGGGAAGCAACAGGCCCACGGCACCCAGCAGCTCCAGCGCGCCGGTCACGGTGACCAGCAGGCCGGGCGCGGGTAACCGCGGCGGCACGATCGCAATGAGGTCAACACGCATCGGCGGCGCGAAGTGTGCAACCCCGGTCAACATGAACATTGCCGCCAGCCCGACGGCTATCGCTGCGGTCCAGCTGTTCACATAGCCGACCCCAAGCCAGCCGGCGAACCGGGCGACAAAGCTGCCCACCAGGAGCGTGATCAACGGAGCCATCTCGACACCCCAATCTAGACACTGACAAGTTCGTGCTCGAACGACGCTAACTCAACTATCTAGTCACTGTCAAGATTGCACGCTATGCTGGCGCCATGGACCGTCCCACCTATCACCATGGCGACCTGCGAGCCGTGATCCTGACGGAAGCCGCGCGCTTGGTGGCCGAGCGTGGCGCCGACAGGGTCTCGTTGCGCGAGCTGGCCCGGGGCGCGGGCGTGTCGCATGCCGCGCCCGCCCACCACTTCACCGATCGACGGGGTCTGTTCACCGTGCTGGCCACGCAGGGATTTCAGCTGCTGGCCCGGGCATTAATCGACGCGCGACCGCATTTCGCCGACGCGGCGCTGGCCTACGTACGGTTTGCCATCGAGCACCCTGGCCATTACCAGGTGATGTTCAACAAGGCGCTGCTCGACGTCTCAGACACCGAACTTGCCGCCGCCGAGGCGGCCGCCGGCGCCGAACTGGCCCGCGGTGTGGCGACGCTGGGGGATCCCAACGCGTGCGCTGACCCCGCCGCTGCCCAGCTGGCGGCGTGGTCACTGGTACATGGGTTTTCGATGCTGTGGCTCAACGATGCGGTCAACGCTCAAGTGCGAGAATTGGATCCGATGCGCACCGTCATGCGAATAGCAACGATGCTATTCAAGGGGTAATCGCGCTGTGCCGGCTGTTTGGCTCGCCGGTTTCTTCGGCAGAAACCACGCTGGGACGATGGTGGACGCCACCAGCGCGACCGCGACCACGAATACCGTTGTATAGGCGTGTGAAAGGTCGTGCAGCACATTGTTCGAGAAGCTGGGGGCGAGTGACTGGCGGGGTATCGCGGATTGGTCAACCGGTACCCCGGTGGCGGCAGCCTGCTGCCGCAGCAACGCGAGTTTGCCCGCCGCGGAGAGGTCTTCGCTTCGATTGAACTGATTGGTCAGGATCATCGACATCAGCGCGGTTCCCATCGAGCCACCCACCTGATGGCTGACGCTGATCAGCGTTGTACCGCGGGCGATCTGGTGCGGGGCCAGTGCCTGCACCGACGCGACGGAGAGCGGCATCATGGTGCAGCCCATGCCCAGGCCCATGATCGCCAGCCCAACCAACAGTGTGGGTAGGTACGCTGCCTGCCTGGCCACACCGAAGGCGAAGGTGCCCAGGCCGGCGGTGATCAGCGCGATGCCGACCAGCACGATATTGCCTGGCCCCCGTTTGTCTACCAACGGTCCGGTCAACCGCATGGTCACCATGGCACCGAGGCCCTGGGGAATCATGTGCACGCCGGCTTGCATCGGTGTCTGATGCAGCACCTGCTGGAAGTAGCTGGGGAGCAGCAGGGCGGCGCCGAAGAAGGCGATGGCGAACACCAGCATCGTCACGTTGGCCTGGGTGAGCACAGGGTTCCGGAACAGCCGTAGATCTATGAGCGGGTGGTCCGCCCGGTGTAACGCGTGCACGACGAAGGCGGCGACCAACCCAAGGCCGATGGTCGCCGGTATCAACACGTGGCGATCGGCTACGGTCCCACGGCCCGGGATGGACGACACCGCGAGCAGGAACGTCGCCAGGCCGGGCGAGAGCAGTAGCCCGCCAATGACGTCGAAGGTTTCCGACCGCGCCGGATGATCCCTCGGGAACACGATTGCCGCGAGGACGACTGTGATGACCCCGATCGGCAGGTTGATCAGGAAGATCCACCTCCAACTGGCGGTGCCGATGAGCCAACCACCCAGGATTGGCCCACAGATCGGGGCGAGCAGCATGGGGATGCTCAGGATCGACATCAGGCGGCCGAGTCGTCCGGGGCCCGCTTCGCGGGTCAGGATCATGAATCCCAGGGGCAACAGCATGCCGCCACCGATGCCCTGCACCACCCGAAATATGATGAGCTGCAAAATATCTGACGCCAATGCACACAGCAGCGAGCCCAGCGTGAATGCCAGCACAGAGCCCATGAAGAGCCGTTTGGTGCCGAACCGGTCGGCGGCCCAGCCCGTTACCGGTATCACGGTCGCCAATGCGAGCGTGTAGCCGGTCATCGTCCAGGCGACGACGGCCTGGGTAGACCCGAATTGGTCGATGAAGGTGCGCTGAGCGACGCTGACGACGGTGATATCCAGGATCGCCATCACCGTGGCCAGGATGCAAACTCCGGAGATCCGCAAGAGCGGGGCGTCCAGCTTGTCGGGATAGGCATGTTCACCGGCGCCCGACTGCCCGGCGGGGGCGGTGGGCAGCGGGGTGTCGGCCGCTGCGGAACGGGCCTTCTCCATGGCGTTGCTTAGCATATCGAACCGATCACCGTCGTCGACCCCGGGAGGCGTTTGCTGGCTGGGAGTGAATTTTGTTGTCCGCCCGACCGCCCGACAGGCATCGCAGCGGCCCGGCCCGGCGGCCGGCTGACAACCCTGGGCGTGGAGCCGAAAGACCGCACAACAAGGGCTGGTCACGGGGCCTTGCCGGTTGCCCAACGGGTGGATATACGCCTGCCGTCTGCGTGTACTTCACCGTCCCGAAACCTCGAATCGTCAAACTGCGAGTGTGTCTGGAAAACTGATCGTCTCGGTCTCGGGGATAGGGGAGCGCACCCTGGCCGACGTCGACGCGTTCTGCGCGCAGATGGATGCCCGCTCGGTACCTGTCTCGTTGCTGGTGGCTCCTCGACTCAGTGGTGACTACCGACTCGACCGCGACCCGCGCACCGTGGAGTGGCTGACCGACCGGCGGGCCGGCGGCGATGCGATCGTGCTGCATGGCTACGACGACGCGGCCACCAAGAAGCGGCGCGGCGAATTCGCAATACTGCGCGCCCACGAGGCCAACCTGCGGCTGACCGCGGCCGACCGGGTGCTCGAGCACCTTGGGCTACGCACCCGGCTCTTCGCCGCCCCGGGCTGGGTGGTGTCACCGGGTGTCGTCAAAGCGTTGCCGCACAACGGCTTTCGATTGCTTGCAGATCTTCACGGGGTCACCGACCTGGTCCGGCACACCACCGTGCGCACCCGAGTGCTGGGCATCGGAGAAGGCTTCCTGACGGAGCCGTGGTGGTGCCGGATGGTGGTGTTGTCCGCCGAGCGGATCGCCCGTCGCGGCGGCATCGTGCGCGTCGCGGTTGCCGCCCGTCAATTACGCAAGCCTGGGCCACTTCAGGCGATGCTGGATGCCGTGGACTTGGCTTCACTGCACGGTTGCACGCCGACGGTGTACAAGTGGCTGCCCGATAAGGCCATTCTCGACGCTGCCTGATCTGGGGGGTCACTACCCTGTACCGACATGACTGATTCTTCAGCCAAGCCGGCGGGGTTCGACGCTGATGTCATCGTTGTCGGAGCTGGACTTGCGGGCCTGGTAGCCGCCTGCGAATTGGTCGAGCGCGGCCTGCGAGTGCTGATCCTCGACCAGGAGAACAGTGCCAATCTCGGCGGGCAAGCGTTCTGGTCGTTCGGCGGCCTGTTCTTCGTCGACAGTCCCGAGCAGCGCCGCCTGGGCATCCGGGACAGTCACGAACTCGCGCTGCAGGATTGGCTGGGCACGGCGGCCTTCGACCGGCCCGAGGACCATTGGCCACGGAAATGGGCGCACGCCTACGTCGATTTCGCGGCCGGGGAGAAACGCAGCTGGCTGGCGGCCCGGGGCCACAAGATTTTTCCGTTGGTGGGCTGGGCCGAGCGTGGCGGCTATGACGCACAGGGGCATGGCAACTCGGTGCCCCGTTTTCACATCACCTGGGGTACCGGGCCGGCTTTGGTCGAGATCTTCGCGCGTCAGCTGCGGGACCGCTCGACGGTGCGGTTTGCGCACCGCCACCAGGTCGACGAGTTGATCGTCGAGGGCGACGCGGTGACCGGCGTCCGGGGGACCGTGCTGGAGCCCTCGGCCGAACCGCCCGGCGCGCCCTCCTCGCGAAAGGCAGTGGGGCAATTCGAATTTCGCGCTTAGGCAGTGATTGTAACCAGCGGCGGGATCGGCGGTAATCACGATCTGGTACGGCAGAACTGGCCGACGCAAATGGGCCGGGTCCCCGAGCAACTGCTGTGCGGAGTGCCCGCCCACGTCGACGGCAGGATGATCGGCATCTCGCAAAAGGCCGGCGCGCGGGTGATCAACCCCGACCGGATGTGGCACTACACCGAGGGCATCACCAACTACGACCCGATCTGGCCGCGTCACGGCATCCGGATCATTCCCGGCCCGTCGCCACTGTGGCTGGATGCGACTGGCAAGCGGTTGCCGATTCCGCTGTATCCCGGTTTCGACACGCTCGGCACGTTGGAGTACATCACCGAATCCGGGTATGACTTCGCCTGGTTCGTGTTGAACGCCAAGATCATTGAGAAAGAATTCGCGCTCTCCGGTCAAGAGCAGAACCCCGACTTGACCGGGCAGAGTGTCGGTCAGCTGATCCGCTCCCGAGTCCGGTCGGGCGCACCGGGGCCGGTGCAGGCCTTCGTCGACCGCGGTGTGGACTTTGTCAGCGCGCACTCGTTGCGCGAGTTGGTGACTGGCATGAACGACCTGCCCGATGTGGTCCCGCTGGACTACGCGACGGTGGAAGCCGAGGTCACCGCCCGCGATCGTGAGGTAGCCAACCGGTTCAGCAAAGATGGTCAGATCACCGCGATCCGCGCGGCCCGCGGCTATCTGGGCGACCGGCTGGGCCGGGTGGTGGCGCCGCACCGGCTGACCGATCCGAAGGCCGGGCCGCTGATCGCCGTCAAGCTGCACCTCCTGACCCGAAAGACGTTGGGCGGCATCGAAACTGACTTACAAGCTCGGGTACTCAAAGCCGACGGCACACCGCTTGCCGGGCTGTACGCGGCCGGCGAGGTGGCGGGGTTCGGCGGCGGCGGCGTGCATGGTTACCGAGCCTTGGAGGGCACCTTCCTGGGCGGCTGCATCTTCTTCTCCGGTCGGGCCGCCGGCCGCGGCGCCGCCAACGACATCGCCTAGGTGGCTGGTGTTTTGAATGGCGAACAATCTTCCACCACCAAAGATCGCGATTTTCGAGAGAGTGATTTGGTCGGCAGGTCGCCAAAAGTCGCT
>Ga0209040_10001391_pt1 | contig 19103 bp, 15 predicted proteins | sample BogFormECP12_OM3_FD_188240 | JGI IMG/M metagenome (GOLD analysis project Ga0209040, IMG submission 188240) | Bog forest soil microbial communities from Calvert Island, British Columbia, Canada - ECP12_OM3 (SPAdes) (version 2) | ecosystem: Environmental > Aquatic > Freshwater > Wetlands > Bog ...
CAGGGCCTTCCTGATTCTTTGCAGCAACTGCGGCCAGCTCAGCGGATTCTTTTATTACGCGGCGTCGTCAACTTGCCAATGAGGGGATGCGTGAGGGCGCGCCCGCCTTTTTCAGAAGCTCCTCGAACGTCGGAAGCAGTGCGACGTTGTTCTTGTAGTCGGCATCGCTGCCTGCCACCACGATCGCGATACGGATCACGTCCGCCTTCGCCGCTGCCAAGCCTGCAACCGTGGCGAGAGTAACGGCCCCTGCTGCGAGGGCACCGCGAAGCACTTTGCGCATATGACAGTTCCCTTGAGAGTGCGTTTGACGTCGGTGATTTGATGGTGAGCCCCGGGCCTTGGCCGTGGAGTTTGCCGACCACGTTGGGTTCGTTGCTCGGTTGGGGGCGATACGGAGTGTAATCGATCTGCCGCGGCCCTGCCACCGCGCCGGCATGACAACACACGCTCGCCAGTCGGCGCCGCGTCACCTTTGCGTGATGATGCCGTCCGGCCGGCGGTGGCGTGGCGGTGCGATCCATGCCCTGATGCGGCGGGATCGAGGACGGAGGGGCGGCATGGCGGAGACGGCGGAAGCGGGCGCGAGGCAGGTGCGGCAGGCGATCCGCGCAGGGGCGCACACCGGCCCGACGGCCGGACTGGCGCCGGGTGCCGCGCAGGGCAACGTGGCGATCATCCCCGCCGAATACGCCGCCGACTACGCGGCGTATTGCCGCGCCAATCCGCGCCCGTGCCCGCTGCTGGCGATCGGGCGGCCCGGCGATCCGTCGCTGCCCGAACTCGGCGAGGGCATCGACATCCGCCACGACCTGCCGCGCTATCGCCTGTACCGCTTCGGCGCGTTCGCCGGCGAGGTGACCGACATCGCCGAGTTGTGGAACGACGACATGGTGACGTTCGTCGTCGGCTGCTCGTTCACGTTCGAGAACGCGCTGCTGGAGGCGGGCCTCGCGCTGCGCCACCACGACTGCGGCTGCAACGTGCCGATGTACCGCACCAACATCGACACCACGCCCGTCGGCGTGTTCGGCGGGCCGCTGGTGGTGTCGATGCGGCCGTTCTCGCCGTCGGACGCGGTGCTCGCCGGCCAGATCAGCGCGCGCTACCCCGACATGCATGGCGGCCCGATCCACATCGGCGACCCGGCGGCGATCGGCATCGCCGATCTGTCGCGCACGGATTACGGCGACCCGGTTCCGCTGCGCGACGGCGAGGTGCCGCTGTTCTGGGCCTGCGGCGTGACCAGCCAGGCGGCGGTCGAGGCGGCGCGCCTGCCACTCGTGATCGCGCACGCGCCGGGCTGCATGCTGATCACCGACCGGCCGCACGCCGCCTACGCCCGCACGTTGGAAAGCGCGCTCCATTGAGAAGCTGGCAGTTCTGGATCGACCGCGGCGGCACCTTCACCGACATCGTCGCCCGCGCCCCCGACGGCACGCTCTCGACCCACAAGCTGCTGAGCGAGAACCCCGAGCGCTACCAGGACGCCGCCATCGCCGGCATCCGGCAGGTGCTCGCGATCGGCCCCGACGCGCCGATGCCCCCCGGCGTCATCGACGCGGTGAAGATGGGCACCACGGTCGCCACCAACGCGCTGCTGGAACGCAAGGGCGAGCGCACGCTGCTGATTGTCAACCGCGGCTTCGCCGACGCGCTGCGCATCGGCAACCAGGCGCGGCCCCGGCTGTTCGACCTCGCCATCTGCCTGCCCTCGCTGCTGCACGAGCGTGTCGCCGAAGTCGGCGGCCGCGTCGGCGCCGACGGCGCCGAGGTCGAACCGCTCGACGAAGCCGCCGCCGCCGCGGCGCTGCGTGCCGCCCACGCCGACGGCATCCGCGCCTGCGCCATCGCGCTGATGCACGCCTGGAAGTATCCGGCGCACGAGCAGCGCCTCGCCGAACTCGCGTCCCGCGCCGGGTTCACCCAGGTCTCGGCCAGTCACGTCGCCAGCCCGCTGCTGCGCCTCGTGCCGCGCGGCGACACCACCGTGGTGGACGCGTACCTGTCGCCGATCCTGCGCCGCTACGTGGACCGCGTGACGTCCGCACTCGGCGACACAAGCGTCTATTTCATGCAGTCCAACGGCGGTCTCGCCGAGGCGCACCACTTCCGCGGCAAGGACGCGATCCTCTCCGGCCCGGCCGGCGGCATCGTCGGTGCCGTGCGCACCGCCGCATCGGCCGGCTTCGATCAGGTCATCACCTTCGACATGGGCGGCACCTCGACCGACGTCGCGCTGTACGCCGGCGCGTTCGAGCGCGCGTTCGAAACCGAGGTCGCCGGCGTGCGGATGCGCGCGCCGATGATGGCGATCAACACCGTCGCGGCCGGCGGCGGCTCGATCCTGCAGTTCGACGGCGCGCGCATGCGCGTCGGCCCCGATAGCGCCGGCGCCGATCCCGGCCCCGCCTGCTACCGGCGCGGCGGCCCGCTCTGCGTGACCGACGCGAACGTGTGCGTCGGCAAGATCCAGCCCGCCCACTTCCCGGCGATCTTCGGGCCGAACGGCGACCTGACGCTGGACGCCGACATCGTGCGCACGCGCTTCGCGGCGCTCGCCGACGAGATCGCGCAAGGGACGGGCGAACGCCGCTCGCCCGAGCAGGTCGCCGAGGGCTTCCTGCGCATCGCGGTGGCCAACATGGCGAACGCGATCAAGCAGGTGTCGGTGCAGAAGGGGCACGACGCGTCGCGCTTCGCGCTGCAATGCTTCGGCGGCGCGGGCGGGCAGCACGCGTGCATGGTGGCCGACGAACTCGGCATGGAAACCGTGTTCATCCATCCGTTCGCCGGCGTGCTGTCCGCCTACGGCATGGGCCTCGCCGACCAGACCGCGCTGCGCCAGCAGGCCGTCGAGGTGCGGCTCACCGACGCCGCGCTCCCCGGCTTGCGCTCCCTGGCGGACAAGCTCGCGTCCCACGCGTCCCAGGCGCTCGCCGAGCAGGGCGCCGACGCCGCCCGCATCGAGGTGCACCGGCAACTGCATTGCCGCTACGAGGGCACCGAAGCAGCCCTGGTCGTGCCATTGCGCTCGTTGCCGGAGGTCGTCGCCGACTTCACCGCCGCGCACCGCACCCGCTTCGGCTTCGCCACGCCCGACCGCGCCCTGATCGTCGAGAACGTCGCCGTCGAAGCCGTCGCCCCGGGCGAGGCGATTGCCGAGTCCGTTCTTCCTCCCCGTTCGGACGAGGAAGTAGCATTAGAGCCCATCGACCGCATCACGCTCTATTCGAGCGGCACCGCGCACGACGCGCCGGTGTTCGACCGCACGCATCTGCGTGCGGGCGACCGCATCGCCGGCCCCGCGCTGGTGCGCGAGGCCATCGCCACCACCGTCGTCGAACCCGGCTGGACCGCCGAGACCACGCCGCAGAACCACATGATCCTGCGCCGCACCACGCCGCGAGCGGGCCGCGAGGACGCCTCCACAGGCCGTCCCGACCCGGTGCTGCTGGAGCTGTTCAACAACCTGTTCATGAACGTCGCCGAGCAGACCGGTGCCGTGCTGCAGAACACCTCGATGAGCGTCAACATCAAGGAGCGGCTCGACTTCTCCTGCGCCATCTTCGACGCCGAGGGCAACCTTGTCGCCAACGCCCCGCACGTCCCGGTGCATCTCGGCGCGATGGGCGAGAGCGTGCGCACCGTCCTGCGCCGCCGCGGCGCCACGCTGCGGCCGCGCGACGTCGTGGCGCTCAACAACCCCTACAACGGCGGCACGCATCTGCCCGACGTGACCGTCATCACGCCGGTGTTCGACGACGCCGGCCGGTCGATCCGTTTCTTCGTCGCCTCGCGCGGGCATCACGCCGACATCGGCGGCGTCACCCCGGGCTCCACGCCGCCCGACAGCCGCACGCTCGACGAAGAAGGCGCGGTCATCGACGACTTTCTGCTCGTCGATGCCGGCGACTTCCGGGAAGCCGAGTTTCGCCACCTCCTCGCCTCCGCGCGCTATCCCGCGCGCAGCCCCGACGTGAACGTCGCCGACATCAAGGCGCAGGTCGCCGCCAACGAAAAAGGCGTGCAGGAGCTCACCCGGGTCATCGCCGACTACGGCTGGGACACCGTGGCCGCCTACATGCGCCACGTGATGAACAACGCCGAGGAAAGTGTGCGCCGCGTCATCGACCGGCTCGGCGACGGCGCGTTCGACTACCGCATGGACGACGGCGCGCCGCTGCGCGTCTCCGTCCGCGTCGACCGCGCGGCGCGCTCCGCCCGCATCGACTTCACCGGCACCGGGCCGCAGAGCAAGCTCAACTTCAACGCCCCGCCGGCGGTGACGCGCGCGGCGGTGCTGTACGTGTTCCGCTGCCTCGTCGGCACCGACATCCCGCTCAACGACGGCTGCCTCAAGCCGCTGGAGATCGTGGTGCCGCCCGGCACGTTCCTCTCGCCCGCGCCGGGTGCGGCGGTCGTCGCCGGCAACACGGAAGTCTCGCAGGCGGTGTGCAATGCGCTGTTCGGGGCGCTCGGCGCGATCGCGTGCAGCCAGGCGACGATGAACAACTTCCTGTTCGGCGACGCGACGCGCCAGTACTACGAGACGATCTGCGGCGGCACCGGCGCCGGCCCGGACTTCGACGGCACGTCGGCGGTGCAGACGCACATGACCAACACCCGGATGACCGACCCCGAGGTGCTGGAGCTGCGCTACCCCGTGCGCCTGGAACGCTTCGCCATCCGCCGCGGCTCCGGCGGCGCGGGGCGCCATCGCGGCGGCGACGGAGCGGACCGGCGCATCCGCTTCCTCGAGCCGATGACGGCGGTGATCGTCTCCTCGCGCCGCGACGTCCCGCCCTTCGGCCTCGCCGGCGGCGCGGACGGTGCCGCCGGCCGGCAATGGGTCGAGCGCGCCGACGGCACGCGGACCGAGTTGCGCGGCCGCGACCGCGCCGAGTTGCAGGCGGGCGACGTATTCGTCATCCAGACGCCGGGCGGCGGCGGCTACGGCAAGCCGGGTGGGTAGCTCCCCGTCGTCACCTGGCAGCCGGAGTCGGACACTGAAGCGCGGTCGGTTCGCAGCCCATAGGCCAGACGGCACGTCGCCAGGGGCAATCTGACGATGCGCGCGCTCCGCATCGCGCTGGCGGCGCTGTGCGTCCTGCTGGTCGCCGCCGTGGCCGCCGCGTGGCTGGTGCCGCCCCGGGTCGACTGGTCGCGCTATCGCGCCCCCCTGGCGGCCGCGACGGGGCAACTGTTCGGGCAGCACGTCGCGATCTCCGGGCCGATCCACGTCATGCTGCTGCCGCAGCCGCAACTGTCCGCCGACGACGTCACCGTCGGCGACGGCGCGATGACCGTGCCGCAGCTGCGGCTCTGGCCGGAGCTTTGGCCGCTGCTGTCCGGACGGCTCGTGCCGCAGCGCGCGGTGTTGCAGTCGCCGTCGCTGCATCTGCCCTGGCCGCTGCCGAAGGCCGGCGCCACCACTCTGCCGCATCCGCTGTCGCTCCTCGTCCGTGACGGCAACCTGACCATCGGCACCGCGGATTTCGACGCCGTCGAGGCCACCATCGTCACGGCGGCGGACGGAGCGCTGTCGGTCAAAGGCTTCGCCAGATGGCAGGGGCGCGGCTTCCAGGTCGATGTTGCCCTGGGCGTGCCGGACGCGAACGCCAACGGTTCTTCCGCCCTCGACCTCTGGGCCACGGGGCTCGATGGCGCGTGGGGCCATGCGGTCCTCGGCTTCACCGGGCAGCTCGCCGCCGACGGCACCGCGGCGATCGGGCGGCTCGACGCGCACGGCGACGACCTCGGCATCGTCGGCTTCGCGCCGTCGCTGCCGTTCCGCATCTCCGGCGGCATCGCCTGGGCCAACGGGCAGTTCGCCGCCGACGACCTCGATTGCGAAATCGGCGGACAGGCGGCCCGCGCCGGCGTGGCGCTGCAGATGCTGCCGTCCGCGCGCATCGACCTGTCGCTGAACGCGACGCGGCTCGATCTCGCCGCCTGGCTGCCGAAGCTCGTCAGAAGCAGCAACTTCCCGCTGCCGGCGAGCCTCGATCTGTCCGCCGACGCCGCGTCCCTCGCGGGCGCCACGTTCGGACGCCTGCGTCTTGCCCTCGATGTCGCGCCGTCTGCCGTCAACGTGCGCGAGGCCAGCGCCGACCTGCCGCAAGGCGCATTGGTCAGCATCAACGGCAGCCTTGCCGAGGGCGACTCGTTCCTCGGGCAGGGCACGCTGCGTGCGCCGAACTTGCCGGGGACGATCAGCTGGGCGTCACGCACCTGGCTCGGCGCCGACCTCGGTGCTGCCATGCCAGCCTCGGCGTCCGTCTCGGGGCAGGTGCGCTGGCTGTCCGGTGCGCTGATGCTGGACCGTCTCGATGGGACCGCAGGCGACGGCGCGGTCGCCGGCAGCGTGCGGATCGACACCGAGGGCGGCCCGCCTCGCGTATCTGCCGACCTGTCGCTCGACCGGCTGTCGCTGCCGGCGCCGGGCGGTCTGCCCCAATCGCTGCCGGTGGCGGCCGACGTGCGGCTGACGGTCGCGCATGCGCTGGTCGGCGCCGTGCCGCTCGACCTCCTGCTCGCACAGTTCAGCGGCGATCCCGCGGGCATCACGGTCCGCCGAGTCGCGTTCGGCTGGCAGGGCGCGCAGGTCGAGGCGCAAGGCCAGGTGCATGCCGGCGGGCAGATCGAGGACGCGCACCTGACGGTGCAGGCTCCCGATGCCGGGAAGCTGGCCGACCTGCTGCCCGTGCTGCCTGCCCTGTCCCAGGGAAAGCTCGCGATAGACCTGCACGCGCACGGCACGTGGCCGGCGCTGGAGGGCGCGGGCAGGCTCGCGCTCGGCGATCTCGCCGCCGGGTTCGACGGCAAGGCCGACGTGGCCGCCCGGACGGCGAGCGGCACCCTGACCCTGCGTCATCCCGCCGCGGCGCGTCTGGCGTCGGACGGCATGCTCGCGTGGCTGGGCGACGGGCCGCTCGATGCGCAGGCCAAGGTCACCTTGTCGGCCGGGCAGGTCGCGCTCGATGACGTCGCGCTGACCGCCGGCACACTGAAGGCCACGGGCCGTCTCGCCGCGACGCTCGCAGCACCGGTGCGGCTGACCGGGCGCATCGCCGCGCAGACGCTGCCGCTGCCACGGGTCTCCTGGCATGGCACCGCTCCGCTGCCGCTCGACTGGCTCGGCGGCTGGGAGGCGGTGCTCGACCTGACCGCCGACCGCGTCACCCAGGCCGATGCGACGATCGCTCGCCAGGTTGCGGCGCGGCTGGGCCTGACCGGCGGTGTCGTCGGAATCGGCGGGATCTCGGCTCAGGTCGCCGGCGGCGCGTTGTCGGGCGGCGTGGTCCTGGACGCCTTGGCGACGCCGCCGAAGGTCTCGCTCGAAGTGGCGCTGGCGGACGTGCCGGTGACCGCGCCGCTGACCGGCCTGCCGTTCGACCTGCTCGGCGGTCGCGTGGGCATGCAGGTCCGGCTGTCGGGCGAGGGCTACAGCCTGTCGGCGATGCTGGCCACGCTCGCCGGGCACGCGACGCTGACTGCGCGCGACGGGGCGCTGCGCGGCTTCAGCCTGCCGCTGCTGCGCGGCGCGCTGCGCACCGCCGAGGCGGGCCGCCCGGAGCGGCTGCAGGCCCCGCTGCTCGCCGCGTTGCGCGACGGCCGCACGCCGTTCACCGCGCTGCGCCTGTCGGCCGACATCGCCGGCGGCGTGGCGACGGTCGGCGAGGGCGTGCTGGAGGCGCCGGAGGGTACCGCGCGGATCAGCGGCACGCTCGCCGTGCCGACCGGCACGCTCGACGTGCAGGTGCGCCTGCATCCGGCGCTGGAGGGCGGCCCCGACCTCGGCCTGCGCCTGTCCGGACCGTTCGCGTCACCCGAGCGGGTACCCGAAATCGCGCCGGCGCTGCGGTGGCTGTCACGGTCGTGACTGTACCGACGGTGGAGTCGCACGCGTGCGACGTCGTTCACACCGTCATCGCGAGCGAAGCGTGGCGATCCAGGGCCACGTGACAAACGCCTGCCGCGCTGCCCTGGATCGCCACGGCGCTGCGCGCCTCGCGATGACGGGATAAGTCGCACGGGATGACGCGGGACAAGTGGTAGCTGCCGAAACTACCCCAGCATCCGCGCCGATGGGGATGGCGTGGCCCAATGCCCCGGCAGCAGGTCGGCGAGCAGCACGCGTCCGCCCCAGCTCTGCACCAGGTCGGCGCCGACCACCTGGTCGAGCGTGTAGTTCGCGCCCTTCACCAGCACCTCCGGGCGCAGCGCGCGGATCAGCGCCTCGGGCGTGTCCTCGTGGAAGATACAGACGAGATCGACGCTGGTCAGTGAAGCCAATGATGCCGCCCGTGCGGCTTCCGGCTGCGCCGCGGCGCTCGAAATCTTTTGCCGTGCGAAGCTGCCGTCACTGTTGACGATCACCACCAGCCGGTCGCAGGCCGCGCGGGCCTGTTCCAGCAGGTGGACGTGGCCGGCATGCATCATGTCGAAGCAGCCGTTGGTCAGCCCGATCCGCATGCCGCGCTGCCGCCAGCGTTCCACCTGCTCCACCGCGCCGGTGCGGTTGACGATCTTGCGCAGCGCACCGCCCTGCGGCGTCAGCGCGGCGAGCAGGTCCATCGCCTCGACCACCGCCGTGCCGACCTTGCCGACCACCACACCCGCCGCAATGCTCGCCAGCCGCACGGCGACCGACAGATCTAGCCCGGCGGCAAGCCCCGCCGCCACCGTGGCCGCCACCGCATCGCCAGCGCCGGCGATGTCGATCACGTCGCGCGCCTCGGCCGGCAGGGTGGTGGCCGAGCCGTCGCGCACCAGCGTCATGCCGTCGCTGCCGCGCGCGACCAGCACCGCGCCGAACTTATGCACCTTCATCAGGCGGTTGGCCGCGGCGACGATCGCGTCCTCGTTGTTGGTGCGCATCCCGGTGGCGCCCGAGAGCTCGCTCAGGTTCGGGATCACCACGTCCGCGCCTTCGAACCGCGCGAGGTTCGGGCCTTTCGGATCGGCCACGACCATCCGCCCGGCGCGCTTGGCCGCGGCGATCAGCTGCGGCGCCACGTCGCCGCCGAGGATGCCCTTCTCGTAGTCCGACAGCACCAGCACCTTCGTCGCCGCGATGGCGTTGCGGGCGATCGAGATCATCCGCTCGGCGAGCTTGGCGTGGATCGGCTGCGCGTCGTCCTGGTCGGCGCGCAGCAATTGCTGCCCGCCGGCGAGGTAGCGGGTCTTGACCGTGGTGAGCCGCCCGCCCTGCACCAGCAGCCAGGGCTCGACATTCGGCTGGCCGCCGATCAGGCCCGTCAGGTCCGAGCCCGCCTGGTCGTCGCCGACGATCGAGACGAGCGACACCATCGCGCCGAGCGCGGTCAGGTTGCGCACCACGTTGCCGGCGCCGCCGGGAAACGCGACCTCGCGGCCGACGCTGAGCACCGGCACCGGCGCCTCGGGGCTGATGCGCTCGACCCGGCCATAGACGAAGCGGTCGAGCATCACATCGCCGACGACGAGCAGGCTGGTGCGCGCAAGCCGCGGCACAGCCGCAACCCAGTCCGTCTCTGGCGGGGCGGAGGTCGTCATGACGTTTCAGTATCCTTTGCGGCAGTGCGGTAGGCAAGTCACGCGGTCAAGAAGGCGACGCGGTCGCCTTCCAGCACGGCACAGGTCAGCGCGCCCCCCATCACCGCCCCGGTGTCGATGCCGATCCGGTTGGCGCGGATCTCCGGGTCCGGCGTGGGCGTGTGGCCGTGCACCACGACCACGCCGAACGGCTCGTCCCAGCTGAGGAAGGGCTCGCGTATCCACAGCAGGTCCTGCGGGTCCTGACGCTCGATCGGGACCAATGGTCGAATCCCGGCGTGAACAAAGAGATAGTCGCCGGCGCGATGGGTGAGCGCGAGGCCGGCCAGGGTGGCGCGGTCCGCCTCCGGGATGCCCGCCGCCCAGGTGGACGGCCGCGTCGCCGGGTCGACGCCCCAGCTGCGCAGCGACGCCTCGCCCCGGTTGCCGAGCCACTGCCCGACCGCCCATCGGTCGCCCGTCAGAGCGTCGAGCATCATCGCCTCGTGGTTGCCGCGCAGGTTGACCATGGCGGCACCCGGCACAGGCGGCGGCCCGGCGATGCGCGCCACCACCGCCGCGCTGTCCGGCCCGCGGTCGACGTAGTCGCCGATGTGCAGGACGGTGATCCTGGCGGGCTCGGCCGCCGCCGCGTGGGCGGCGATCTGCTCGTGCAGCGCGGCCAGCCGGTTGGCGCAGCCGTGCACGTCGCCGATCGCGTAGATCCGCTCGCCCGCCGGCAGCCGGCCGGGCGCGAGCTGGTCGTCGATCATCCGGGCCTCCGTTGGCCGAAACCTCCTTCTGACCAAAAAGTGCCGCGGCGGGGAATAATTCGCGGCCGCCCCCGGTCTGGCCTCTGTGGACAGTGCACAGGAGCACCGCATGGCCGACGCGACCAATATCCCATCCCGCCGCAAGGTTCTGGAATGCATGACCTGGGCCGGCGCCGCCGCCGTCTGGACCGTGGCCGGGGGCGTGCCGCGCTCGTCGCTGATCGGCGTCGGCACCGCGCAGGCGGCCGAGGCGACAGGCGAGCTGACCTTCATGCAGATCAGCGACAGCCATATCGGGTTTCACGCAGCACCCAACATGGACACGCCCGGCACCCTGAAGGAGGCGGTGGCGCTGGTGCGCCAGCAGCGCGGCGATTCGGCGCTGATGATCCACACCGGCGACGTCAGCCACCTCTCGGCGGACAGCCAGTTCGACACCGCCTGGCAGCTCGTCGGCGAATCAGGGCTGCAGACGCACTACGTGCCGGGCGAGCACGACGTGCTCATCGACGACGGCAAGGCCTTCTTCGCCCGCTTCACCCCCGGCGCGCCGCGCGGCTGGTACAGCTTCGACGAGCGCGGCGTGCATTTCGTCGGGCTGAACAACGTGCAGAACCTGAAGGCCGGGGGCCTGGGCAATCTCGGCGCCGATCAGCTCGCATGGCTCAAGGACGACCTGGAAGGACGCTCGGCCAGCCAGCCCATCGTGGTGTTCGCGCACGTGCCGCTGTGGACCGTGGCGCCGCAATGGGGCTGGGGCACCGACGACGGCGCGCAGGCGATCGACCTGCTCAAGCGCTTCGGCTCGGTGACCGTGCTGAACGGCCACATCCACCAGATCATGCAGAAGGTCGAGGGCACCGTCGCATTCCACACCGCGCGCTCGACCGCCTTCCCGCAGCCCGTACCCGGTACCGCGCCGTCGCCCGGCCCGATGAAGGACGTGCCGGCCGACAAGCTGCGCAGCATGCTGGGCATCGACAAGGTCATGTATGTCCCCGGCAAGCAGCCGCTCGCCATCGTCGACACCCCGCTCGGTGCGTGACCATGGCGCATGTCAGACGGGCGGCGATCCGTGCCGGCGTGCTCGGGTTGCTGCTGCTGCCGCTGCTGCGCGTCGTCGCGCTGGCAGCGGACGCGACGGTGACGATCGACAACTTCACCTTCAACCCGGCGACGATCACCGTCTCGCCCGGCACCCGCGTGGTGTGGGTCAACCGCGACGACATTCCGCACATCGTGGTCGGGCGCGACGACAAGTCGATCAAGTCGCCGCCGCTGGATACCGGCGACAGCTACGGCTTCACCTTCAGCCATGCGGGCACCTTCGCCTATTTCTGCGGCATCCATCCGATGATGCAGGGCACGGTCGTGGTGCGCTGAGCGGCGGACTGGGCTACCCTTCAGCGGGCGGGGCGATGTGGGGCAGGGCGGTGAGCAGCGAATTCGAACGCACGATGCTGCCGCACATGGACGCCGCCTACAACCTCGCCCGCTGGCTGGTGCGCGACCCGACGCTCGCGCAGGACGTGGCGCAGGACGCGCTGCTGCGCGCGCTGCGCTTCTTCCCCGAATGGCGCGGCGGCAGCGCGCGGGCGTGGCTGATGCGGATCGTGCGCAACGTCGCCTACGACACCTTGCGCGACCGCGGGCACGACGAGGGCGAGGAGGCGATGGCCGAACTGGCCGACCCCGCGCCGGGACCGGAGCGGCAGGCGGTGGCGCGCATCGAGATGGCGAACGTGGCGACGGCGCTGGAGGCGATGCCGGCACCGTTGCGCGAATGCCTGGTCCTGCGGGAGATCGAGGGACTGTCGTACAAGGAGATCGCCGAGGTGGCCGGCGTGCCGATCGGCACGGTGATGTCGCGGCTGTGGCGGGCGCGCCAGGCATTGCTGGAGGTCGGCGTGGCATGACCGACTGCACCGAATGGCAGCTGCTGCTGCAGGCCGACCTGGACGGCGAATTGTCGCCCGCCGAGGCCGCGCGCCTGGCCGCGCACGAGGCGGGTTGTGCGGCGTGCGCGAGCCTGCGCAAGCGGCTTTCCGCGCTATCGGCGCGCATCGCACAGGAAGCGCCGCGCTACGAGGCGCCCGCGGCTTTGCGCGCGGCGTTGCAGGCCGCGGTCGTGCCCGCGCCGCAGGGCGCCGTGGTGGTGCCGTTCCGGCCGCGTGCGCGGCGCTGGACGCGTGAGACGATCGGCTTCGTCGCCGGCGCCGCGCTTGCCGCGAGCGTCACGTTCGCGGTGTTCCAGCCGGCCACTACCAATCCGGCGGACCAGATCATCGCCGACCACATCCGCGCGCTGCAGCCGGGGCATCTGATCGACGTGGAGTCGAGCGACCACCACACGGTCAAGCCGTGGTTCGACGGCCGCATCGACTTCGCCCCGCCGGTGCCGCAGTTCGAGCGGTATCCGCTGCTCGGCGGCCGGCTGGACTACGCGGCGGGCCACACGATGGCGGCGCTGTCGTACCGCGCCGGCAAGCACATCGTCGACGTGTTCATCCGCCCGGCCGACGCGAACGCGACGGCGCGCGAGGGCACGCGCGAGGGTTACCACTACATCTGCTGGCTGCAGGGCGGCATGGTGCTGTGGGCGGTGTCGGACATGGACCCGACCGAGCTGGCGAATTTCGTGCAGGCGTGGAAGGACACGTAATTTCGTCCACAACCAGGTACCCGTCATGGCCGGCCTTGTGCCACGGCTGTCCGGTTCGCGGATCATATCCAAAGTAGCGCGCCTTGGGCTGGGTTGTGAGCCGCCGCGTGGTCTGGCGGTCCGGCGCGCGGCCCGAACCTATCGAGACGCTTGCGGTGGAGCACGGCGTGGCCGACCAGCCGAGCGTAGCGTGTCAGGCTCGTCACCGCGTGTTGCGCGACATGCGCCAGCTTGATCAGCACGAAGGCGATCAGCGCCACGGTGATCTGGATGCGCACGGCGTTCTCGCTGGTGCCGTAGAAGTGCTTCACCTGCAATGTCTGCTTGATCCAGCGGAAGAACAGCTCGATCGCCCAGCGCCGCTTGTAGAGCGCGGCAATCTCGCTGGCCGGCGCGTCCAGATCGTTGGTGAGGATACGCAGGATCTTGCCGGTTTCCGTCTTCACCCTGATCTCGCGCACGGCGTTGTGCATCGGATTGCGTCGGCTCCTCGCCATCCGCTCCGGCAGGAAGCCGATCCGGTCGGACAGCACGCTGGGCGCATCTTCCGCCACCGGCAGGGTTTCGATGACCGCCAGCGGCGTGTTCGACTTCAGCCGGGTGACGATCCGGCAGTCCGCCGCATCCAGCTCCGCCCAGAAGGCGAAATCGTAGTAGCCGAGATCGAAGACATACGTGGCGCCGGTCTCGATCGGCATCGCCTTGGCAGCCGTGATGTCATTGACGTTGGCCGGCGTGACCTCGAGGTAGAGCGGGCAGTCGGCATCCGGGTCGTAGATGACGTGCGCCTTGGCACCGCAGACGTTGGCGGAAAAGCGCGCCCAGTCAGCACTCAGGCTGTTCAGCTTCACCGGTGTGGAGTCGATCAGCCGGACGCACTCGCCGAGGTTTCGGCGCAGCCTGCCGGTGAGCTGCGCGATCAGGGCGGACAGCACCGCGGCGAATACCTCGACCGGCCGGCTGGCCAGCGCATCGGCCAGCGTCGAGCGGCGTGCCGCCGCAAGGCCGGAGTGGTAGCGTCGCGCGGCATGCGCCTCGAGCGCCGCCTCGATGTCGCGCAGGCTTTCGGCGTCAGCGGTTTGCGCGAACAGCAGCGCCAGCAGCAGCTCGCGTGTGGGCAGCCGGCGGATGCCCTTGTCGGCCCGGGAAGCTTCGATCGCGCGGCCGAGCACGCCCCAAGGAAGCCGGTTGGTCAATTGCCGAAAGACAGTATTCTGGTGCGGCACGGCGCGGGTCCTGCTCATGTCCGATTCGTCGGGAAACGCATCGAACCGAGTAGAATCAACGCCGTGCGCTTTGTCAGCCCAAAACGAACCGGACAGCCGTGGGCTTGGCCCGGCCATCCACGACTTGCTTGCTTGCTGCCTTGCTGCACCGAAGCCAAGTCGTGGATGACCGGGACAAGCCCGGTCATGACGAGGTATGGTCGACCTCAAGACCGTTCTGCCGCTGTCCGGGTCAAGGAGGCCGTCCGCATGCACGTCTTCATCACCGGCGCGAGCGGCTACATCGGCGGCACGGTCGCGCATCGCCTGCTTGCGTCCGGCCACAGCGTCGCCGGCCTCGTGCGCGGGGAGGACAAGGCGGCGGCGCTGCGGGATCGGGGGATCGAACCGATCCTCGGCGGCCTCGACGATGCCGCCCTGCTGACGCGCGAGGCGCGCCGCGCGGACGCCGTCGTCAACGCCGCCGACAGCGACCATCGCGGCGCCGCGGAGGCGCTGGTCGCCGCCCTGTCCGGCACCGGCAAGCCGCTGCTGCACACCAGCGGAACCACCGTCGTCTCCGACTACGCACGCGGCGAGTTCTCCGACCGCATCTACGACGAAGACTCGCGGCCGGAACCGGTGCCCGAAAAAGCGGCGCGGGTCGCGATCGACAACCTGATCCTGCACGCATCGCAGAACGGCGTGCGCTCGGCGGTGATCTGCAACTCGCTGATCTATGGAAGCGGCCTCGGTCTGCATGCCGAGAGCGTGCAGATCCCGACCCTTGTCGCCGACGCCCGCCGCCACGGCGTGGCGCGCCATGTCGGGCGTGGCCTCAACGTGTGGTCGAACGTCCATGTCGAGGACGTCGCCGACCTCTACATGCTGGCACTCGACAAGGCGCCGCCCGGTTCGTTCTTCTTCGCCGAGAACGGCGAGGCGTCGTTCCGCGACATCACGGCCGCCATCGCCGCCGCGCTCGGCCTCGGCGCGCCGCAGGCGTGGCCGGTCGAGGACGCGATCGCGCAACTCGGATTTCAGCGCGCGGTATTCTCGCTCGCCTCCAACAGCCGCGTGCGCGGACGGCGTTCCCGCGAGGTGCTCGGCTGGACGCCCCGCCACGCCTCGGTCACCGATTGGATCCGCCACGACCTCGCTGCCTGACGTTGCGCGCACTGAAACCGTATCGTCAGCCGGAGGCGGGCGGAAAAGCTCGGCCGTTCGGCCCTGCTTGCTGCCACGGCTGGCTTCGCGCCATATCGGCGCTTGCGACGAGGCAGCCGACATGTCGCATATGCGGCATGAACCGATCGTGACGGCGCGGCGGGGCGGGGTTTGCGGGGTCCGGGCCCGGTACCGAGATGGATCGCCTCGCGGCGACCGGCCGGCGTCGGACGCGCTTTCGTTTCGCATCGAAATCTCAGGCGAGGATGAACCATGTCCACTGACAAGATGATGGCGCAGATGTCCGGCAAGGGCGGCTTCATCGCCGCGCTGGACCAGAGCGGCGGATCCACGCCCGGCGCGCTGCGCCTGTATGGCATCCCGGACAGCGCCTATAGCGGCGAGGCCGAGATGTACCGGCTGATGCACGAGATGCGGGTGCGCATCATATCCGCGCCCGCCTTCACCGGCGACAAGGTCATCGGCGCCATCCTGTTCGAACGCACGATGGACGGCGAGGCGAAAGGCCGGCCGGTGCCGACGTTCCTGTGGGAGGACCGCGGCGTGGTCCCGTTCCTGAAGGTCGACAAGGGGCTGGAGGCGGAGAGCGACGGCGTCAGCGTGATGAAGCCGATCCCGGGGCTCGACGCGCTGCTTGCGCGCGCGGTGAAGCTCGGCGTGTTCGGCACCAAGATGCGCTCGGTGATCAACCTGCCGTCGAAGACCGGCATCGCCGCCGTGGTGAAGCAGCAGTTCGAGATCGGCGCGCAGATCCGCGGCCACGGACTGGTGCCGATCATCGAGCCGGAGGTGTCGATCAAGAGCCCGGACAAGGCCGGCGCCGAGACCATCCTGCGCGACGAGATCACGAGGCACCTCGACGCGCTGCCCGAGGGCGAGCGCGTGATGCTGAAGCTGACGATCCCGGATGTGCCGGACTTCTACGCGCCGCTGATCAGCCACAAGGGCGTGGTCAGGGTCGTGGCCCTGTCCGGCGGTTACACGCGCGACGATGCGTGCCAGCGCCTCGCCCACAATCACGGCATGATCGCGAGCTTCTCGCGCGCGCTCACCGAGGGGCTCAAGGTGTCGATGACGGACGCCGAATTCGACGCCGAGCTCGCCAGCGCGATCGACGAGATCTACCGGGCCTCCGTCGAAAAGGTCTGACGCCGGGCCGCGCGCCGCGGCTGACGGGGCCGCCTTGCCGAATCGGCTCTGGTCGGCCGCCGCGCGTCGCACCAGACTCGCCCGATGAAGATCGGCATCCTGGAATGCGGCGCGCCGCCGAAGGCGTTGCGCGCCCGGTTCGGCGGCTATGGCGGCATGGTGCAGCGCATGCTCGGCCCCGCGCGGGAGGCGGACATATTCGACGTGCCTTCCGGCGAGCTGCCGTCCGATGCGTCGTGCGACGCCTACGTGCTGACCGGATCGCCCGCGGGCGTTTACGACGACCTGCCCTGGATCCCGCCGCTGCTTGCCTTCCTGCGGCAGTCGCGCGGCCGGGCCAGGTTCGTCGGCATCTGCTTCGGCCATCAGGCCATGGCGGTCGCCTTCGGCGGGAGCGCGGAAAAATCCGCCAAGGGCTGGGGCGTCGGGCTGCATCGCTACGCCGTCGCGCACCGCGCGCCCTGGATGGACGACGCGCCGCACGTCGACGTCGCGGCAACGCACCAGGACCAGGTCACGTCCTGCCCGCCCGGCGCGCGCGTCGTCGCCGCCAGCGACTTCGCGCCCTATGCCGCGCTCGACTACGGCGACGCGATCTCGTTCCAGTTCCACCCGGAGTTCACGCCCGACTTCGCCACCGCGCTGATCGAGACGCTGCGCGACCGGTTCGGCGACCTGTCGGACCCGGCCATCGCCTCGCACGCGCAGCCCAACGACTGCGCCCGCGTGCGGCGCTGGGTGGAGCGCTTCCTCGACGGCCCGGGCGATTGAAGCGCGACTGGTCCGAGCCTGCTGTCGCCCTCGATCGATCGTGACGAAGCGGCGCCGATCTTCCGCCTGGCTCGCTGATTGGAGGCCCGCGTGACCCTGACGCGCCGTCACATCGTCGCGGCGTTGGCCGCATCGCTCGCTCCCAAGGGTCTGCTGGCGGCGACTGCACCGCCGCTCTTCCCCGGCGAGGAGATCATCGAGGCTGCCGGCTATCCGTCGCTGGTCAAATTCGAGAAGGGAGACGGACAGCGCCCCCTGGTCGTCTTCGTGCCCGGCACGTCGTTCCTCGCGCGGATCGCCTACCGGTTCCCAGGCAGGCGCGACGCCGACTTCCTCAGCCATTGGCTCGTGCGGGCGGGGTTCTCGTTCCTCGGCGCGTCGTATCCGCTCGACAACCCGGTCTATGCGCAGCCCTATCCGGAATTCGGCATCACTGACTGGGGGCGGCAGGTCGCGACCGCCGCACGCCGGGCGGTCGATGCCAATAAGCTTGGCAACGAGATCATCGTGGTCGGCTGGAGCATGGGCGGCAAGGTCGCCGAGACGGTCGCCGTGGCGGCGCGGTCGATGGGGCTCGACCTGACGCTGTTCGTCGCGCTGGACGCGCTGCCGCCGGGGCCCAACCTGTTTCCGGGCAACGCCGAGCAATTCGTGCTGGCGAAGAACGGGCTGGTCGACCAGGCCGGCTCGCTGATGCCCTGGTTCGTCGCGATGGTGGAAATACAAGGCCTGATGAACGGGCACACGATCATCCCGGTGGACGCGCTGCGGCGCTACTTCACCGGCAACCCGCCGCTCAACCTGCAAGGCGAAGCGGCGCGCTTCGTCGACGGCCGCATCGTCGACGACGTGGCGGCCGCGCTGCGCGACGGCGGCGTGACCGACTACGAGCGATACCCGCCGATCGCGCTGATCGTCAGCGACAGCCCGGCCGACTATCCGAATGTCCTGCTGTGCCGGACCAACTGGGCACTGTTCATGGGCCAGCGATTGTATCGCCGGCACGTCTATCCGAACCGGGACCGTCTTCGGATCGACATGCCGGCGGCGCGGTGGCGGAAGCTGGAGCGCCTGATCGCGGACGCGCCGGCGCGGCTGACGGTGCAGGTGCCGGGCACGCATTCCCTGTTTCTGGGCGAGCAGGGCGCGCGGGCCACGGCGGCCGCGATCGCGGAACTGGCGCAGCGCTCGAAGCGTCTTGATGACGAGATCGCCGCACTGTTGGGATGACGCAGCCGCTTGGCGGAACGACGCGGCCATCGGCGGCATCGGTGGCGACGGAGCCTCCGACACGCGGCGCATGAACCGACGCGGTTTCGTCCGCGTCCGAACCATCCGGAATTCCGTTCGCGGGCGTTCGCGCGCCGGCACTGCGACCGGCGCGCGGGGGCGGGATCATCGGCCGCGCGGCGCCGATCTTGATGACGGTCGTGCCACCGGGCGGGTACGGAATCAGCGCGATGCGCACGGGGGCCGGCGCGGGGGCGGGGTCGGGTGTCGGCGCGATGGCGGGTGCGTCGGCAGACGCGGGCTCGGCCGGCGGGTCCGATGGCGCGGGCGCGTCTGCTTCGTCGTTCCGCGTCGCCTTCTGGCGGCGTGGCGATGCAGGCGCGGGCGCGGGTTCCGGTGGTGCCGGCGCGATTGCGGGCGCGTCGGCCGGCGCGGCTTCGGCCGGCGGGTCCGATGGGCCGGCCGCGTGTGCTTCGTCGTTGCGAGCCGCCGCTTGGCGGCGTGGCGATCCAGGGCCGCGCGGCAAGCGCTTGTCACGTTGCCCTGGATCGCCACGGCGCTGCGCGCCTCGCGATGACGAGGGAATGGTTCCGTGCGTAATCTTCT
>Ga0209040_10001392_pt1 | contig 19103 bp, 18 predicted proteins | sample BogFormECP12_OM3_FD_188240 | JGI IMG/M metagenome (GOLD analysis project Ga0209040, IMG submission 188240) | Bog forest soil microbial communities from Calvert Island, British Columbia, Canada - ECP12_OM3 (SPAdes) (version 2) | ecosystem: Environmental > Aquatic > Freshwater > Wetlands > Bog ...
CGTCAGAGTCCGCGTGGCAGGCGCTGGATCCGGGGCCTGACGTGCGGGTTCTGTAGTGTCGACCGCAGATCTACTCCGGCTAAATGGAGAGCCCGAACGCCAGTTTCCTCGTACGCTAGCGAAGCAGTTCGAGACGCCACGGCACATGAGCTGGGACGAATGCCGCGATCAGGTACCCGAGCTGCGATTCCTCAATACCCTGATCGACGGCCTGCAGCCGGATGATGAGTCCGGGGTCGGGCCAGCCGGGCAGGCGAGTATCCGGATCTGGCGACCAGGCAGTGCCGCCGGACTCGAGGATCTCCGGGACCTGCCCGGTCGCCAGCTCGACAACGGTCCTGATCGCGGTTAGCGTGCCACGCCACATATACAGCCGGACGGCCGATGCTATGAGCTGGCGCCGTCGTTGGTCGGGCATCTTGAGGGCCACGGCCACCCCTACCCAGCCGGCGAGCCACTCGACCAGGTCGGCGGGCGCGGTCGCGGGATCGAGATACGCGGGCAGGCAGTCCAGCGTGACGAGTACCGGAGCGAGTACCTCGTCCAGTCCTTGGCACAGCCGCTGCGCGAAGCTGTCGTCGGCATAGAGCGCGGGGAGAGTTTCGCCGAGCGGATGGGGAGAGGCCAGGCCCGGCACGGTCCCTCTCATGTCACCCGGACCTGGTGCCGGTACGACAGGATGAGCGCATCCTTGCCGATGTCGAGGCGCGGCGTCGGTTCGCCTCGCCGCCCGGTGGCCAGGTCGGCGGGGAAGAGCATGACGTCATCGACGGTCGCGATGCCAGGGACGCTGGCCAGGACCGCCGACACCTCGAAGGCGTGTACCGGCCGCCCGAACGGCCATCCGATGCGCTCGGGGCCGCCGGTAATTGGGGAAAGGTAGTGGTAGAGCGCGCGCACCGCTGCCCGGCGCGCGTCATCGATCTGATCGGGGGCGCGGGCGCTGAGCCGGGCGACCACGGTGATGCCGTGGTACTCGGGCGGTGCCACCAGCAGTCGCGTCCCTACCAGCCGGCGCGTGTCAAGGTGCGTGGCGATCCGCTGCAGCAGTTCGGTTGGCGGGCGGCGGAGTTCCTCATCCGGGAGCGCACCCTGGCTGTCGGGCGTGACTTTGGGCACGATGACGAGGCGGACGGCGGGTGCGCCGCGCTCTTCGCTGGCGGTCACGCAGCGGACCCGGGCGGCATCCGGCGCGGCCATACGCGCGAGCTCCTCGAAATCTCCGGCTGTTACCGCGCGGCCGCTGGCCCGGATCTCCAGCGGGCCGCGCAGCTTGGCGTTCTCGACGGTTTCTCCTTCGACCCCGCCGGAGGCGGCGTCACGGTTCTCGACCCGGGCGACGTAAGGCACGCTGGTCTTGAGCACCCGGATCTGCCCGCGGGCGATGTTCCCGCCGCTGCCTCCTCCTACCCGGTAGGCGGACATCCGCATGGTGCTGCCTTTGGGCGGTATCCCGCCGTACTGGCGCAGCCCGCCGTCCGGCTGCCGGACCGCGGGTCCGAACTCGACCTCGCCCGTGACGGAGTCGAGCCGGTAGTGCCGGTCGTTGCCGGTCGACAAGGCGAAGTCGGCGACCGGCAGCCAGTCCGTCCAACCGGCCGCGTCGTCGCTGACTTGCAGCACGGCGGGACGATCGGCGGGAAGGACCGGCCGGCGCTGCAGAGCGAACCGCTGCCCCGGGGTACCGTCCGAGACCCCCAGTACTTCGTCGTGGATGGTCTCGGCGTGCACGATGCCGACCGTGCCGCCGATCGTGAAGGCACGAAGGGCGGCTATCTGCGGGGTCGCGGCGTATTCGGGCTGATCGGCCCCGGCCGACACGACCCGGCAGCGCAGCCAGCCGAGTCGCTGCTGGGCGATAAGCGAAACCCGGTGGGAGGCGGGAAGGTGCAGGAGGACATCACCTGGGCGGTTGAATCCGCCCGTTTCGTCGCGCTCGACCTCACACGGGCTCCAGCCCGTGCCGTTCCACGCTTCCCAGTCAACCGGCGGGTGCCGCGGGTCGATGCCGTGGCCGCGGACCGGGCAGTCGAAGCGCAGGACCACCGCGCAGGACGGCACCGCGTTGGACAGCCCGACGAGCAGGGCATCTCCAGGCCTCGGCACTTCCGAGAAACATGGCAGCTGCCCGTTCTCCAGCTGGGTGGTCCCGTCGTAGGGGTCCCGGCCGGCCGCCTGGGTAGCGACGCGGCGCAGCTCGCATGGCACGATCCGCAGCTCCTCGGTGGTGCCGAAGACAACCGGTTCCTCGATGTCCGTACGCGGCGTGGCGACCTCTGTCTCGGCGCGCACCACCACGGCAGCTGGCTGCGGTGCCGCCAGCCAGAAGGTGACGGTGCCCGTCGCCGCGGTGGGCGGGAACAGTTGGACGCCGAGCAGGTCAAGGAACTTGACGTAGTGCCGGTCGGGGACCCGGTTCAACCGGTAAATGAGCTGATCGACCATCTGCGCGAAGGCCTCGATCAGCGTCACTCCAGGATCGGAGACGTTGTGGTCGGTCCATTCCGGGCACCGCTGCTGGATCAGGCGCTTGGCGTCATCGACCAGGTTCTGGAAGCGGCGGTCATCGAGATCGGGAGTCGGCAGTGGCATGGTCAGGCGCTTCCGGATGCGGCGGTGAGCTCGGCTGGCCGCTCGTCGGGGATGATGTAGAACGGGAAGACCAGGTTGCGCGGGTCGTTGTCGCCGCGGATCTGGTAGTGCACGTCGATGTAGACGACTCCGGTCTCAGCCGCGTCGAATCCGATGTCGACGTCCCCGACGTCGATGCGCGGCTCCCAGCGTTCGAGCGCCACGCGCACCTCGTTCGCCAGCTGCCCGGCGGTCGTGGCGTTGGCGGGGGCGAAGACGTATTCGGCCAGCCGGCTCCCGAACTCCGGCCGCATCGGCCGTTCGCCCGGTGAAGTGCCAAGTACGAGCCGGATGGCCTCGGCGATCTCGCGGTCCTCGGTAACCAGCGCGATGCTGCCGGTGGCGTCCGTCCGCAGCGGGAACGCCCACCCGGCACCGATGAACCGTGCGCTCATCAGCTCAGCCCTCCTATCAGGACGGTGGGTGCGCCAAGCACGATCGGCGCCCCGCAGCCCGCGAGATCACCCATCCGGGCGGCCGGCATGCCTCCGATGAGCACGGTGGGGCAGCCTGGCGGGACGATCGTGGTGGGGGGATGGACCGCGGGCGGCGGGAACGAGCAGATGTGCGGTGTTCCGACGGTGGCGGCAGGCAGGCCGGCGATGAGCACGGTCGGGACGCCCGGCGGCCCGATGATTCCGGGATGGCCGGTCGGGTCACCGACGCGGGCTGCAGGTGGCACGGCTTCTCCTTGCTGTCAGTTGATGCGGACCAGTCCCGCCGAGATCGAGCAGGTCGCGCCGCCCTTGACCTCGGCTTGTGCGCTGCCTTCGAGCTTCGCCGAAACACCCGTGAGGCTGAGCTCGCTGCCGGCGGTAACTTTGACGGCACCACCGCCGCCGTCGATAGTCACGCCGTTCTTGCCGGTCAGCTTGATGTCTCCGCCCCGGAGTTCGACGGTGCTGGCGGCAGCGTCTACCGTCACGCCCTGCTTGGCTTCCACCAGCACGGTGCCGTCACTGTGCACGGTCAGCTTGGTGCCGGTCGCGTCCATCAGGAGCTGCAGCTTGTCATCACCGGTGCGAATGGTGACGCCCTCGGTCTTGCCCGTCTGGTCGAGGAAGTCGAGCCGGTGCCCGCGCCGGGAGACGAATGACCGGCGGTTGATCTCGCCTGAGCCGGGGTCGACGAGGTCGGCCGGGCCCGCCTTGGGCGTGTCCACGCCGTTATACAGGCCGCCCAGTACGTAAGGGCGGCGGATGTCGCCCTGTTCAAACACCGCGAGCACCTCGTCGCCGACCTCCGGCACCACCATCGCCCCACGGTCCTTACCGGCGCCAGGCTGGACGGTACGCACCCAGTCGCTGACGTAGGTGTCGGACAGCCAGGGATAGGTCAACTTCACGCGGCCGTTGCCCTGAGGGTCGTTGACGTCGCTGACCTGGGCGATGACCGCGCCGGCCAGCCGCCGGTCGGGGAAGCTCCCGGCTGAGGCCAGGCCGAGAAGCGACCGCTCCTGCCGTCCGGTGACCGCGAACTGGGTCACGTAACCGGCGGTCTGGTCGAAGTGGTGCCGGGAGGTCGTCACGGTGTACTTGCCGTCGAACGGAGGGCCGATGTTGTCAATGGACACGGCCGCGCCCGCCCGGATCTTCGGGTTGCCGCGGGTGACCGCGTCCAGCTCGGCGAACGCGCCGGCGATCTTCTCGGCTACGGCCTGCGCCGCCACGTCGACCTCGGCCTGCTTGCGGTACGGCACGTCGGTGGCGACGTACGTCGGGTCGCCGAATACGTGCGCCAGGCCGGCGGGATTCGCGCCGGGGAGTTCGGCGCTCGTGGTGCGGGCCGGAGCCGTTCCGATGAGCGCCTTCTTCTGGGCGACGTCCCATCCCCGGACCTGGGTCTGGCTGACCTGCTCGGCCGAGGTGACCGATGACCGGATCCGCAGCAGGTCCGTGCCCAGTTCCAGGACCAGCGGATTGGCGGCCGCTCCGCCGGCGGCCGGCGCGGCGGCCGCCGACCGGGGGGTGCAGAACTCGAACTTGTCCTCACGGACCGCGACCTCATAGCCGATCTCCCGGGCCAGTCCGCTGAGGAAATGCCAGTCGCTCACACCACCCTGCGATACATGGTCGAAGACTGTCGACGTGCCTTCGACTGTGCCGATGCTCAAGCCGGCCCGGCGGGCGACCTTCACCGCGACATCTGACGCGGTGACCTGGGTGTAGGTCTCCGTGTGGCGACCGCGGAAGAGGCGGTGGGACAGGTCGTAGCCGCGGATCAGCGTGAACGTGCCGGTGGCGTCGAAGTCGGCCTCCAGGGCGGTGACCTCGCCTGAGATCAGCGGGTCGGGCGCTTGGGTATCCGTGCTCGTGACGGCGATCTTGACCCGGGAGCCGATCTTCACGGCCGCCTTCGACAGGACGAGCCGGTTGGCGTCCCGGAACCGGAGAACGAACATGTCGGGCAGGTTCCGGTTGTCGTCCACGTACGCCTCGACCAGCAATTGCTCGATATCGGCGGCCAGCGGGCTGCCGTCGACCGTGATGACGAACCCGTTGCTGATCTGCTGGCCGGCCATCTGTTCCTCAGCCTCCCGCCGCCAGCTCGTGGGCCGCGGGCACGATGAGGGTCGTGCCGACGTGGAGCCGGATCGGATCGTCGATGCTGTTGGCCTCGGCGAGCGGCCGCCACATGGCCGGGTCGCCGTACTCGCGGAATGCGATCGAGGCGAGCGAGTCCCCGGCGATCACCTTGTGCACCGCGTACGCGGACAGCGCTCCCGACGTGGGATTCTGACCCAGCGGGTCACCGGGCATCTCCTCCATCGAGACGCTGCACGTGGCCCTGATCGGGGTGCCGTCGGGCGCGAAGAGGGTGTACTTCGCCTGGACCGATGTGATGAACCCCGGAAAGCTGGTGATCGTGCCCCAGCTCAGCTGGACCAGCGGGGGCACTGCCTTGTTGTTCTGCCGGGTGTTCTCGGTCGGTACGCAGCAGTGGAAGAGTTCCTCCACCTGGTCCACCACGCTGCCGTGCTCGCTGCCGGACGCGTCGAAGAACATCTCGAGCGTGAGCTTGCACGGGTCGGCGCCGGTGAATTCCGGCGCGCTGGCCTTCTTGGCGTTCCGTGCTGGTTTCCGTTCCCACTTCGCCGACTTCTGGATCGACAGTTCCTTGGGATTGAACTGGAACTCGATCTGGCCATGCTGCGAGGCGAGCTTCGCGCCGCCGACCGAAGCCGGCTTGGCGTCGTATAGCTTCAGTGTGGCCCGAGTCATGGAGCCACCGGCTGACCCGCCGGCTCCGGTGCCGGTCAGCGCGACTGCTTTCGAAGCCACCGCCTGCCTCCGTTCAGCTGTTGCGGAAACCGTGGTGAGCGATCTCCACCGTCTCGGTCGCCACCTTGGGTGAGTCCAGGTTCAGGCTCGGGCCGGTCCAGCGCACCGGCACGACGCCGTCCAGCTCCCAGGTCGCCACCACGGTCCCGTCGCCGCTCATCACCTGGATGGTCGCCGTGCGCCGCTTGACCCCGCCGGTCATGCTGGCGAACCATTTCGCGACCTTGGCCGTGTCGGCGCCGAGCGGGCGGGTGAACTTGACGTTGGTGTATTTCAGCCGGCTCGGCAGCTGCCAGACGAAGGCGTTGTTCCCGCCCTCCTCGCGCTGCTCGATCACCACCTCGCAGCCCAGGCCCTCGCAGCTGTTGAAGGTGCCCAGATCGTTGTCGTCGATCTTGACGGCGAAACAGACGCTCAGCCCGGGATCAGAATCGTTCATCGCTGCTCCTTACTGCCGCAGGTCCGTGAGCAGGCCGGCGCGTTCGCGATCGAGCCGCAGCTCGGCTTTCAGCCGCGCGGTCAGCGGGCCGAACAGCTGACGCGCCAGCTCGTCAAGCGGCGGAGCGGCCGCGCCGGGCGGCGCAGTGGCCGACGTCGCCGCTGGAGCGGCCGCGGACGGAGCCGGCGCCGCGGCCGGGGCAGGCATGGCGGCGGTCAGCTCGCTGCCGGGCGATGGCGAGGGCGCGTCGGCGACCTCGCCCGCCTCCTGCCGCTGCACGGTTTGCGGTGGTCCGGCGGCGGTGGGCCAGCCTGCTGGCACGCCATGGCGCGGTGGCGGGAGCGGAGACGGATCAGGCAGTACCGGGGCGGGACTGAGGCCGAAGACCACCGAACCGTCGGGGTCGCGACGGGCCAGTCCCCGGGCCACAGCGATCGCGCCCGGGTCAACGTATCCGGCGGGCGGCTCCCGATGGCCGACCGCCGCTCCGCGGGTCACGTCCCCGGCCGGCCCGTCAGGCCTGCCGGCCGGCGGACGAGAATGCACCGACCGCTGGGCGACGACAGTTTCCGCGCCCGGGACGGCACCTCGTCCCGGGGCCGCGAAAACCGGGTGCTGGACGGGCTGCGGCGCCGCGCCGGCCTGGACGGGCTGCGGCGCCGTGCTGGCCTGGACGGGTTGCGGCCCGGTCCTGGCATCGGCAGGGGTGCCCAGGACGCGGGGCGGCTGCCGGTGACCAAGAAGCGGAGCGACCACCACGCTGGGGGGAGGGACAGGCGCCACGGGTGCGTCCGAAGGCAGCCGCTGGGCAGCAGCCGAAGGCCTGGCCGGCGGTAGGCCGGGCTGGTCAGCCGGAGGCAGATCTGGCGGCAGGGACGCGGACGTGACCCCGGCATCTGCTGGCGGCTGGGGTGGTGAGGCAGGCGCAGGCGAGCGAATCTGATGGGTTGCGAGCGATGCCCCGGATGAGGCTGCCGACCGTTGGACGGTGGCGTCGGCGGCGGAAGATAGCGGTGGCGCGGTGGCAGCAAGCGGTGTTTCGGCCGTGGGTGGAGTGGCCCGCGGAGGGACCACGGCCCACTGGGTGGTCGAGGTCATAGAGGTGTGCAGTTCTGGCTGCAGGTCGCCGATCAGCGGCGCTTCGGCGAGCGGCTTCTCCACGGGCGGCTTCTCCACGGGCGGCTTCTCCACGGGCGGCTTCTCGACGAGCGGCGCCGCCTCGGCCGGCACGGGACCGTGCGGCCCGGGATCGTCTGGTCCGGCCTGATCGGCCGGAGCTGACTGGACGGATTCCGTTGTCGCCCGGGCGGGTGCCGAAGCTTCGGCTGACCCGGCCGGCCATCCGGCGGGCGCCGCGGGCGGCTTCCCTGAAGTCGCTGCAGGCCTCTCCTGGCCCGGCCGGTTTCGCGGCTCGGGCAGGATGGGCTGTTGCGGCGTTTCCCCTGCGTCCCGCGCCGCCGGCGTTCCCGCGGACCTCGCGACTACTGGCTGTTCCGGGATTGGTGCGGTTCGCGCCGGGGAGCCGGGCGGGTCGCTCAGCGGAGCGCCGAGGCCGAGCCGTCGTCTTTGCGGTGCCTGCGGCGGATTCCCCGCTGTCTGTCGCTGTGCGGTGAGGTTACCCGAACTCCGGTCAGGGAGGAGAGGCTGGTGCGGAGGCCTGGAGGTCTCCGGCCGGTCGCCAGGCGTCGTCGGTCCTGCAGCTGAAGCCTGGGCTGGATGGGCTGGCACCGCTTCAGGCGCGACAGGGGTCTCGCTCAGCGCGATGGGGCTGGCCGGCGGCTCGGCTGGCGTGCCATGCGCCTCGGGCTCCTGGTTCCTGACGATGCCCTCGTCCGTGCTGGTCATCTCGGGCTCTGCGGTCCCGATGGATACTGCGTGGAGGGGCACCGGACCGAGATCCACGTCGGCCGCTGTCATCAGCCAGGAACGGGTCGCAGGCGCGGGAGGCCACGAGGCGACGGAGCGCTGCAGCGAGGCTGGGACGCCGTCAGCCGGGGGGAGCGGCCGGTCCCGGTGGTACGTCACCGGTTCCGGGCTCGGCGATGCGCTGGCGAGGCTGGTAATGAGCCCGGCAGGCCCGTCGGGATCGATGCGGTGACCCAGCCGGGAAAGAAAGCTGGGGTTGCGCCAGGTGCTGAGGCTGCCGCTGAAGGCATCGACGGCCACCGTGGTAACGGGCGAGCGCAGCACGGTGGGCAGCGGCGGCAGCGTGCGCCAGTCGTCTCGCGGCGGGGCCGGAGGCGGAACGGCCGGGGCGGGCGCGGGTGCACCGCTCCGGTGGTTCCTGCGCCATCCGGGCACTGCGGTCACCTACCTCCGCTGGGTTCGGGAGTTGATCCGTCCGACGTGGTCGATGTACATCAGCCGGTCGGCGTGTTCCAGGTCGAGCAGGGTGTCCAGCGGCCAGTGCAGGTGATAAGCGAGGTACGCGACCTCCTTCTGCAGGCGGTCAGCCGCGTACACGGCTATTCCCCCAGGCGGCTGCCGGACAGGTCGATGGTGAACTCGTGGCGGCAAGCCGGGCACGTGACGGCGGCGCGGGCATGACCCTCGGCGTTGACCCGGCCGTAGAGATCCTGCAGGAAGGCCAGGTCGGAGGCGAAGAGATTCTCCACGATGCCGACATGCACGTCGTCGATGCCGCCGAGCCGGGTGATGACCCTGGCGAGCAGGACCACGGTCAGGTAGGCGGGGTTCTCCCGGACCCGGTCATCGCGCAGCGGGACCAGCTCGTCCCGGGCGGTGGCCAGCCGCATCACCCCGGCGCGGTGCACGGTCCCGGCGGCGTCGACGTACCCGCGCGGCAGGGTGAACGGAAACTCCGTCCGCAGCGGATCAGGGTCAGTGGCCTGCGCCGGGATCGCCGCGGGGCGCTCATCGAGGTCGACGCCATGGGACCGGCGCATTACTCAACCTCGAGCCGTTCGGCGGTAAGGACGAGCTTCTCCGTCAGGACCGAGGTGTCTCCGGCCTTCAGCGACCCGATTTCCAGGCTCTTGGGCCAGGCGTTGGTCAGCTTGTAGCGCTTGATGGCCGAGCCCTCGTAGTCGAAGACGATGATCGCGCCGCCCTTGCGGGCGTTTTCCATCTTCCCGAACTGCGAGTCCTTGATCCACTTCTCGAACGACTGGTCGGCGGTCAGCCCGCGGGTCAGGGTGACCTCAGCTGCCTTCCACCGGCCGGGCAGTTTCTTGATGACGTACTTGCCGTCGGGTCCGTTCTCTTTGAGCTCGATGACGTCCTGCTCCATCTTCAGGCCGGTCACCTCGGTGATCGACTTGATGGTGATGCCGTCAAATTCGAGGCCGAACGAGTGGCCGACGGAGCTATCGAGATCAGGGAGAGCCATGATGCCTTACCTTTCGGGGACGGTTTCGCCGGGTCGCCGGCGGTTACTCGCTGACCAGGCTGGTGCCGCCGGAGAACTGGGCGAGCCGGAAGATGACGAACTCGGCGGGCTTGACCGGGGCGACCCCGATCTCGCAGACCACCTGGCCCGCATCGATGCCCTCGGCCGGGTTGGTTTCCCGGTCGCACTTGACGTAGAACGCCTCGTCCGGGGTCAGCCCGAACAGCGCCCCGCGCCGCCACTCGTTGACCAGGAAGGCGCTGATGGTCCGGCGGATCCGCGCCCACAGCGCGTCGTCGTTGGGCTCGAACACCACCCACTGCGTTCCGTTGAGGATGGATTCCTCGAGGTAGTTGAACAGCCGACGGACGTTCAGGTACCGCCAGGCCGGGTCCGAGGACAGCGTCCGGGCGCCGTAGATCCTGATCCCGCCGGCCGGGAACGCCCGGATGCAGTTGATCCCGACCGGGTTGAGCAGCCCGTGCTCGTTCTTGGTGATCTGCGTCTCCAGGGCTACGGCGCCGCGGATCACCTCGTTGGCCGGCGCCTTGTGCACCCCGCGCGTATCGTCGTTGCGCCCCCACACCCCGGCCACGTGCCCAGACGGCGGAACGAAGACACTACGCCCGGTCGGCGGGTCGAACACCTTGACCCACGGCCAGTACAGCGCCGCGTACTTCGAGTCGTAGCCGGCCTTGTCGACCCGCCACTCCTTGATCTGCTGGGCGTTCAGGCCCGGCGGCGGGTCGAGGATGGCCACCCGGTCGCCCATCAGCTCACAGTGCGCGATCATCCCGAGCTGCACGGCCTGCACCGTCTCCAGGTCCACGGCGCCCTGCTGATAAGCGCTCATCAGGTCAGGTACCGCCACCATGGTGACCTCGTCGACCGCTTCCAGACCGCCGAACCCAGTCCGTTCGGATACATCACCGACGTAATCGTCGGCGGTCAGGCGCGGGGACGGGACGGCGGCCGGCGCGGGCGGTGCCGTCAGCGACACGCTCGACCCGGTCGCCGGCCGGTCCGCCAGGCCCGAGCTGACCGGCGCTTCCTCGATCCGGATCAGCTTGGACGCGGCGTTCACCATCGTGGCCACGTTCTGCTTGCCCCGGGCCAGCGTGGCCCGGTCGAATTCCTCCACGATCTGCCCGGCCTGCTTGATCAGCAGCTTGAACATGTCCTCTGACGGCTCGTCCCCGCCGGATTCGGTCACCTCCACGGTGATCTCTCCGGGTCGCGACGCCGGGTCGAGGGCCGCGATCCGCATCCGCCCCAGCTGGGCCTGCGGCGAGGCCGGCAGCTCACGGGTCCGTGAGCTGCTGCCGTTGCCGTCGGCCGAGCCATCCTGCCCGATCCGGACCACGTAGCAGTTGCCGCCGCCGTTCATGAAGTAGCCGTACACCGCGTGGGCCAGGTACGTGCCCGCCACGAACTCCCCGAACGTGCCGGTGAACTGCGACCAGTTCGACACCAGCGTCGGCGCGTTGAACGGCCCCCGCTCCGCCAGCCCCACGAACGCCGCCACCGCGGTCCCCACGCCCTCGATCGGACGCGATCCGGCCTGGACCTCCTCGACGTAGACCCCAGGCGAAAGATAGTTGGGCATGCCGCCTCCTCCAGACGCTGCTGTAAAAAGGGTCCGGCAAGTGCGGGCTCGGCGGAATGTCCGGCAAGCCCGATTAACGTGACGACGCCACCGCACGAGGGGGTAGGGCGAGTCGCACAAACCTGCACTCCGCGGAGGCAGCGCGGGGCTCCTCAGCGGACCGAGGGGGCAACAGGTCTGCCCTGACGGCTGCCCTAACGGCCTAGATGGACACGTGGTTGACTGATAGAAGGGATCGTGCCTGGCCAATGAAGACCACGAGCGACGCTCGCGTACCGGGCCGGGGTGGCTGTCTAGCCCTCGAGCCGCGTGCAGGTCGCCGTGAAGTCGCCCTCGGTGCCGTATCTGATGGTGGTGTGCGCGGTGCCCGCGTTGGCGGTCGTGGGGAAGGGCCTGACCGCGCCGCGCGCGGTGAACAGCTCGGTGAAGAGGTCGTCCGGGCGGCTGGCCAGGTAAAGCGCCGGACCATGCCAGGCCCCCCGCAGTGCGACTACATACTTGCCGAGCGGCTGCGGGCCGTTGACGAGGTCCACCGAGGTGGCCGCGCCGTCCGTGCTCAGCCAGCCGCCTACCGATCCTTGGACATCGAATGTGTACGTCTGGCCGGACTCGGTGCACAGCTTCGCGGTCCCGGACAGCGAATAGGGGACCCCGGTGCCCCCGTACGTGCTGCTGAATGTGTAAGCAGCGAAGCCGCCGCGCAGGTTCAGGTAGAGCACATACCGTCCGCCGTTGCTCGCCTGCAGCGCGCCATATCCCTGCCACCCTTCCAGCGGGGTGAATCGCCCGCCGATGTGCAGCGCCCAGGGATTAGGCAGGATAAAGATGGCGGGCATCACCAGGATCACAAACAGCAGCTGCCCCAGGCAGCCCAGCCGCCTCGGCCGCCAGCTGCCAGGGCCGCGACGCCGACACGGCATTCCACCGAGGTCAGGTACCGGCCCGTACGGTCCGCGCAGGCCGCCCGGACCAGTGGGTTGATTCGGTTCGCCTGTATCCACGCTGCGCCCCCTATAGCGCGAAAGGCTCAGTCAGCCGGTCAGTGAAGTGTATTTCGCCTTGAGTTCTTCAGCCTTCCCCTTTGCTGCTTCAATAATCTTAAGACAGTCATTTTTGGTCGTAAAGATACCAGTGTCGACACCGAGAGAGCCGCCGTTGCCGTAATACGATGTTATGAATCCCAGTGAAATCAGATGATCTTCGATAGCATCGATATCGAGGATCTTGGCCTCATCATCAGGAAGCTCCGCCATCCACATAAGCCAGATATCGCGCTCCATTTCATCCTCACGCCCTTCCGCGCATGCGGCTGACCCAAGGCTTGCCTGGATTCCCTGCAACGCGGTGATTGCGCTGGAAAGTCTTGCATCGATGCTTGCTGAGGCAGCATCGGCAGCAGCGAGGTCGCCGATGAGTGAATGCAGAGATGGGACGTCGAGATCAGCTGCGGACCCCCCGCTCATCTGAGCCTTTATTTCCCCTATAGCATATTCGGCGGCACTCGCGATCATCGACTGCATGCCGGCCCGGTCGATGGTGGCCAGTACCTCACCGTGCATATTGACGAGCTTCTCCCATAGTTGAAGCTTCACGACTTCCGGCTTTAGGCCGCCGGGCTCCATCGTGCTCCCTGCCACCTCCAGCAGTCCTGTCTGCTTCACGCCTCCCTTAACCAACTCGGCGCCACCCGACACGACTGCTTCTTTACCTGCCTCCGTCAAGAGCTTTGCTGCAGCTTCGCTGCCAGTTGCCTCCGCGAGACCGGCTTCAACTCCGAGGCCCTCAGCGACTGCGGAGATAGGATTTGCGAGTGCTACAGCCATGAGAATGCCCACGCCGATTTCGAGCCACTCCTCTTCGCTCTTTGCGGCCTGTTGAGCAGCATAAACGACATTCGCATAACGTTCATACCCCCTGCTGTATACGTTCGCACATGCCTCGAGACGCGCTTTGAGCGAGCTGAGAACGTTCGTGGCAAATCCAACGCAAGCCACGGCCTGAGATTGGCGAGCTGTAGCATTAGCGCGGATTTGTTCCATCTCTTCACGCTGCTTTGGCCACTCAGAAGATTGGCCCCCGTCCTGACTGCCGCTTGGCGGCGTACCGTCATCTCGTTGCACCGAAGGCTTGACAGGGGCGGATATGCGAGACGGAGAACGAAGCATGGCAGCTGTGGCGGAGTTGCCGACCGATCGTTGAAGATCGAGTATCCCCTCCGGCCCGGCCTGTTCCCGGCGAATGGCGTTAGCCGAGCCACTGCGAGAAGGATTGGGCACAGGCGCCTTCGGCCTACCGCGATCGGATGATATGCGGGCGGCTATTTGGTTCATCGGAGTCGCAACCTTCTTAACTCGTGTAGTCATGCAAGTGCTGCTCGAAGCATGGCAGCCGTCTCGTGATCATCCGCGCGTAGTTGCCTAGTCCTGTGGTGGGCCTTATTCCTCGATTTCCTCCTCGCCCTCGTCGCGCTGGACGAAGGTGCCCTGGGCGGTGGGCGGCTGCTCTTCTTCCTGCCCCTCCTCCTGGCGCTGGACGGGGGCCGCGACGACGGGCGTGGCCGGTCCCGGGGCTTCGGCCGACGCCGAGGCGGGGGTTCTCGTCACTCGTTCGGCATTGGCCGTGGCTTCTTGCTCGAAGCGGTCCGACGGGTCGCTGAGGCGGATGCCGCCTAGGGCGGAGGTGCCGTCGACCGGGCCGCTGCGCTGCTGGATGACGTGCGTCAGCTCGTGCGCGAGCGTGACGCGGCCCGCCTCGGACGACGGGTCGTAGCGGTCGCGCTGGAACACGACGTCCGACCCCACGGTGTAGGCGTGGGCGTTCACCGCCCGGGCCGATTCCCCGGCCCGCGCGTCGTGGTGGACCCGGACGTCACCGAAGTCGTGGCCGAGCCGCGCCTCCATGTCGGCACGTACCCCCGGGTCGAGCGGCTGCCCGGCGCCGGAGTTGATCACGTCGTGCACCGGGGATGGTTCCTCGTCCTGCAGGGCGGCCGTCACGCCCTGGTTACCCGCCGAGCGCTGCAGGTCGAGCACGCCGTCGGCGCCGACCACGTCCCAGCGGCCGGCGGCGGCCGCCTGGGTGACCGGCGACCGGGCGGGCCCGTCGAGGCGTGCCGATCGGGGCCGCTGCGATGCTGACCCGTCATGGTCGTGATCATGTGCGCGCATGGCGAACCTCCCGGACTCAAGGCCGACGATCTCACCGTGCCATCTGGAGCCGGCCGGGGCACTGGCCAGGCGCGCGCACTTCGGTGCAGGGTTTCCTGCCCGAACGGTCAGCAGACGAGCCGGTAGTACGGGCCGAACTCGCGCTCCAACAGCAGCCGGCCCAGCTTGCGGTACTCGCGCTGCACGGCGGTGATCAGCTCGGCCATGCCCACCGGCCCGGCCTTGTCCGCGGCCAGGTACGCGGCGGTGACGACGACCGAGCGGATCGCGCCACCGGAGAACTCGAACGCACGGGCGCAGAAGTCCAGGTCCAGGTCCTCGCCGCGCGGCACGTACCGCCCCAGGCACTGGTCCCACAGCGTGCGGCGCAGGGCGGCGTCGGGCACCGGGAAGTCGACGATGGCGTCCAGGCGGCGGGTGAACGCCTCGTCGATATTGGCCCGCAGGTTGGTGGCCAGCACGGCGAGCCCGTCGAAGCTCTCCATCCGCTGCAGCAGGTAGGCACTCTCGATGTTGGCGTACCTGTCGTGAGCGTCGCGGACCTCGCTGCGCTTGCCGAAGACGGCGTCCGCCTCGTCGAACAGCAGGACGGCGTTCACCCCGCCGGCTTCGGCGAAGATCCGCTCGAGGTTCTTCTCGGTCTCGCCGATGTACTTGTCCACCACCGTGGCCAGGTCGACCGTGTACAGGTCCAGGCCCAGCTCACCCGCGATCACCTCGGCGGACATGGTCTTGCCGGTGCCGGAGTCGCCCGCGAACAACGCCGTGATGCCCCGGCCGCGGCCACCGCCGGGCCGCATCCGCCAGTCGGTCAGCACCTGGTCGCGGTGCCGGGCGCGCGCGGCCAGTTCCCGGAGCTGACCGGTCACCGTGGCGGGCAGGACGAGGTCGGGCCAGCCGACGGCCGACTCGATGCGCCGGGCCAGCCGCTCCAGGCCGGCGGCGTTCTGCTCGCGCGCGCCGCTCAGCAGCGGCGCCGGGTCCGCCGGACCGTCCCCCGCCGTACTGGACAGCCGGGCGGCCCGAACGGCGCGGGCGATCTGCTCGGGTCCGAGCAGCAAGTGGACGGGGACCGGGCCGGGCTCGCCGAGACCGTCGAGCTCGCTGCGCCAGATCCGGATCCGGTCAGCGGTGCCGAGCGCCGGCGCATCGACCTGCAGGGGCACCTGCGGGCTCCAGCGCGGATCCCAGGTGGCCTCCCCGTAGAGCAGGACCGGTACGGGCAGGTCGCTGAGTCGGCGCAGCGCCGTCGCGGAGAGGCCAGCGAGGCCCTCGACCGGCCCGGCGACCAGGCCCGCGCCGCGCAGCAGCGCTTCGCGCCCGGCGATCAGCACCAGTCCGTCGGCCTCCGAGGACGAGACGCGGCTGAGGTCCAGCCCGATGGCAGGCCGTTCGGAGCATTTCAATGCCGCAGCGGCCGCGGCGGCAGCGGACCGGCGGCCATGGTCGCGTAGGTACACCAGCCGCACGTCCCGGCCGAGCGCCGACGCGAGCCGCGCGGCGACCGGGCAGTCGTAGGGGCTCAGCGGGCACAGGACGTCGGTCAGGCCGGGGTCGCAGGCGTCGTCCCCGAGCAGATGGGCGGTGACCCGGTCCGGGACGCGCAGGCTGCGGGTGAGGACCGGGCACGAGGCGTCGTCGATGAGGACGAGCTGGTGATCGAGCAGCGGGCCGCCCGGGGCCAGCCGGGCCCGGGCGCTGGCGGACGTGCCCGGCACCCCGAGCTCCAGGACTAGGCCGATCGTGGCCCGCCGACGGGTGACGTCGTCGTTGAGGTACCCGTACAGCCGCTCGAACCGGCTGTCGAGGTCCGGCGCGAGCGCGGCGACGAGAAACTCGACGTCCAGGTCGGTGAGGCTCGCGGCCCGGGCCAGCTGCCGCAGCCGGACAGGTTCGCCTTCCTGCTCGGCGGCGTCGCAGGCTCGTTCGGCCCGGTCGCGATCGGCGCTGGGGAGCGGAGGCGGCGGGACGGCTGGCTGCAGCAGGCGGTCGACGGCCTCGTCGGACAGGTACAGCCCGCGGAACGGGTCGTCCGGGTTCGGGTCATCCCGCCGCCGGTGCGCGACCAGGACCCGGACCCGCCCTTCCACCAGGCTGAGCCGGGCGGACAGGTAATCCAGTCCGACGCCGGTCACTGGCCGTCCGTGCCGCGGCGCGGCCTGCCCTGGCGGATCTCCATGACCTGCCAGGGGGCCCGGCCGCTGGCCCTGACCGTGGGCGGGTGGGTCACCGGCGGCGCTGCGGGCCACCGCTGCCCGGTGTCGACCGGCGTCGCGATCACCATGTCCAGCGACGGCTTGAGCTCGCCGCCGAGCGCCGACCAGACATCGGCGAACCCGCGGTCCTCCGGCGGCGGCAGGCCCACCGTTATGGCGACCGGCAGCGCGAGCTCGGCCAGCGGGCCCTCCAGCAGGTCGGCAGGAATCGCGTCGTGCCGCAGGAAGCACGCCAGGATCGCCGAGAGCAGGCGGTGCTCGTCCTCCGGGCGCTGCGTCCAGGCGGTGACGAGGTAGGACAGCTTGAAGTACCGGGGCGGAAGGTGCCGCTCCACCACGTGCCCGGCGGGGTTATAGTCGTTGATCACGCCCCGCTCACGCCGCCGCAGGTCCTCCCTGATGTCGTACAGGTAGATGTCCACGGTGGGGGTGTTCCGGCGGCTGGCCCAGTCCTTGGTCGGCGCGTCGAAGACCACCTCGACGTCCGAGCCGGGAAGAGCGTCCCGGCGGACCAGGCCCCGCAGCGCTTCGTCGACTTCGTAAATCACCGGCGCCCGCCGATCAGATAAGGCCCTCGCGGACCGCGTAGGCGACCGCGTGCGCCCGGCTGCGCAGCTGGAACCGGGCCGTCACGTCGTGCAGGACGGCCTTGATGGTGCGCTCGCTGTACGACAGCCGGCGGGCGATCTCGCCGGTGTCCAGGCCGTCGGCCAGCAGCCGCAGTACCTCGATCTCTCGCTCGCTCAGCCCGGAGAAACGCAGCCCGCGCGGCGAGAGGACCTGCCGCTGCAGTTTGCCGACCTGATCGAGCAGCCGGGCCAGCAGGTCAGCGGGCACGGCAGCCTCGCCAGCCGCGACCTTCCGGACCACCTCCAGGAGCCGCTCCGCGGTGACCTCGCTGCGGCGGAGCAGGCCGGAAACCCCGGCTTCGGCGGCGGCGACGACGGTCGACTCATCCAGCGCCGCGGCGATCAGGACGGTGCGGGGAGCGCTGCCGCGCTGGATGGCGCGCAGTATCCGCAGGACGGTCTCGTCGACCAGGTCGGCCACGACGATCGCGACGTCCGCCTGGTCGAGTTCGGACTGGTCGACGAGGACCACCTCCTGGCTCCCGCGGAGCTGGCTGCTCACGCCAGCCTGAAGGATGGGGTCATTTGCGTAGACATAGACCGAGACCCGTTGCCCCATCGTCACTCCTCTTGCGAGCTTCCCCATTTCCAGTGTGAACGCCCATTTTGACAATCAATCCACATCTACTTAACAAGCACTTAACGCGGAGAGTTTTTCGGCGGAGCCAGCCCGGCAAACGTATCGAGATCTTGCTGTGGCGACAATCCAGCGGCTAATACTCTTGTGCTGTGCGGATTTCGGGCTGACACTTGGGGCATGCCAGCTACCTGTCCGAATTGCGGGCGAGGAATCGGCCGCGGTGATCAGTTCTGTGACGGGTGCGGCGCCTTTCTCGGCTGGGCAGAAGGGGAGTCGGCCGAGAGCCAGCTGCTCCCCCAGGGGGCGACACAGCGAGACGATCAGCGCGCGGCCGTCCAGTTCCAGCTCAAGAGCGACCTGATCAATGTGGCACCCGGGAACGCGGAGTCGACCAGCTTCACCGTCAAGAACCTGGGCACCCAGGTCGAGGAGTTCCGCTTCTTCGTGACCGGCCCGGAGTGGATCGCGGTCGAGCCGGCCGCCCTGTCGGTCTATCCCGGCCAGGAGGCGACCGGCGCGGTCCAGGCGGCCCCGCCGCGCAGCCCGAGCTCGGTGGCCGGCGTCACACCGTACCGGCTGACCGCGACCTCGGCCCTGCACGCCAACGTCTCCGGCAGCGTCGCGGGCCGGGTTGACGTCGCCCCGTACTACGACCTCGCGGCGGAGTTGGTTCCCACGTCCAGCAACGGGCGGGGACTGACCCGCCATCACATCAGGCTGGACAACCGCGGCAACGTGCCGCTGCGGGTCGGGCTCAGCCCGGCCGACGTCGCCGACGGGCTGCGGCTGGGCCTGCCGGCCTTCGCCGATGTGCCGCCGGGCCGAGTCATCGAGGTGCCGGTCTCGGTGTACGGATCGCGGCGCTGGTTCGGCCGACCCGAGACCAAGACCTTCTCCGTGATTGCGGAGGTCCCCAAGCCGCTGGCGGCGACGCGCCTGTCGGGCACCAGGACCGTCCTCCCGCTGTTCCCGCGCTGGGTCCCCGTGGCCGCCGCCGGGCTAGTCGCGGTGGTGGCGGCGGGCACGACCGTCATACCGAAACTGATCGGGCATCCCGTGCCCATCCAGTCCCATTCGAACACGCCCGGCGGCGGAGGGTCCACCACACCCGGCGGCGGCGGAGCTGGATCCACCACACCCGGCGGCGGCGGAGCTGGATCCACCACACCCGGCGGCGGCGGAGCTGGATCCACCACACCCGGCGG
>Ga0209040_10001394_pt1 | contig 19099 bp, 15 predicted proteins | sample BogFormECP12_OM3_FD_188240 | JGI IMG/M metagenome (GOLD analysis project Ga0209040, IMG submission 188240) | Bog forest soil microbial communities from Calvert Island, British Columbia, Canada - ECP12_OM3 (SPAdes) (version 2) | ecosystem: Environmental > Aquatic > Freshwater > Wetlands > Bog ...
ACCTCGATGACCTTGTCGTCCAGGCAGTCCTCGGTGACGAGGTCAAACGCGATCGCGCCGCCCGGGCGGACCACCCTGGCCATCTCGTCGAGATAGCCGGCCGTAACGTAGAACTCGAGGTAGACGAACGTCTTCTGGGCGTGGACGAGGTCGACCGAAGCGGAGGGGGTCTGTGACAGCGTGCGGCCGTCGCAGTCCCGGATCACCGCGTTGGGCAGCTTGCGCAGCTGAGGCAGCCAGTCCTTGGCCGTCTCGTAGATCTCGTAGGAGTCGGGATGCAGGGCCGCGATGACCTCTTCGGCGTAGCGCCCGGTTCCCGGCCCGATCTCGCAGACGGTCTGGCACTTGTCGTGCAGATCCGCGAGCTCGAGCATGGCCTTGACCGTGTTGGGCGTCGTGCCCGGCTCGGCGAAGGTCCGGTCGATGTAGGCGCTGACGGATAGGCCGGCCTTTTCGGCCTCGGCGATGGTCTTACGGGCCGGGATGAAATCCCGGATCGCCGGATCCGGCGAAATGCCGTGCACCAGTTGTACATGTAGCGGCCGAAGCGCGTCATTCAGCGGCTTGGCCAGCTTGGCTCGAACCGACACGGTAACTCACATCCTTATTGCGTAATTCCATGGCGCGCCAGGCCACGCGGAAACCACGAGCGACGGCGCAAAGGTCTCGTCCGGCAGTACCTTCATCGATCTCCCGGTACGGGATATGTGTCCGGTCTGACGACGGGACATTGCGCCCCGCCACCTAGGGGACCTGCGACAGGCCGGCTTTGATACATCCAGGGCGGGATTATCCGGCTTCCAGGCTCTTACCGAGCCGCGGACGTGTCCTACCGCATCAACCGCGCCCATGACCCAGCCGAGGACGTGTGGATTGCCTTCGACGACCCCGAGCTTGCCATCCCGTGGCCGCTTCCGGTGACGATCATGTCAGGGCGGGACCGGGTGGCGCCGTCGCTCGCCGCCGCGATGAAACTGCTAGCTGAGGAGAACTGACCGCTGCCGTCGCCGCTACCGAGATTGCACCGCTGAGGTCACGGTCGGACGCCCGACCGTCATTCAGCAGCTTCTCTGCAGCACCACCGCCTTGAAGAGTGCCGCCCACTGGTAGGCGATCTCATAAGGCCACAAGGATAGAGGCAGCGGGGTGGTGACAGCGTAGATCGAGCCTGCGGTACAGCGCCCGAACCTGACGCGCGCGCGGGTGTCCTGATCCGGGGTGGTGACCAGCACAACAGAACTCCAGTGATAATGCTTCGCAAGACGGCCCATGTACTCGGCCTCCCCCTGGGTCGTTCCCGGGTCGGGATCGAAGCAGATCACCCTGAATGCCTGGGGATGCGACGCGCACACGCTAGGCGGGTTGGCGATCGGCAGGCCCAGCGAGATGACGAGGAAGGCCGCCCGGCCCTGACGCGCCAGTTCTAGGCCCTTGCCGACCCGGTCCCCCTGCCCGCCAAGCACGATAATGGCGTTCACGTGCGCCGGCATGCCCTGGGCTGGCCAGACGAAAAGACGGGCGGACGCTGCGCAGAACACGGCGAATACGACTATCAGCGCCACGGCTACCCGCCGCCAGCGCCCCCCGCGACTTCTGGTTCGGGCAGCCTCGGGCCGGTCAAGGGATCTGGATCTCATCGGTCAGAGTTAGCGTCGCCGGCCCATGGGTGCAGCATCAGGGAGTACCGTAAGTCAACGGCCTAGGACCCCTAGGCCCGCCTGCTCGTCTGACCTGCGCGTCAGCCCCAAGCTCTCATCGCTCTTATCTGCGCCGAGCAGCACGACGGAGTTCAGTCGCATCCCGGCGAGTCTTGTCATTTCGCCCACGCCATGGATCCTCTCCGCGGACGACTCTCCGGCACTCACCACGACGACCGCGTTGGTCGCCCATGTCGCTAGATGATCCCCGCCGACAGCGGGGTCGAGGGTGACCAAGGTGAGCAGAACGTCCGCGGATTCGTCCGAAGCGACCAGCGTGTCGTCGGCTTGCGTCAGACCGACTGGAGAGGTGACCGCGCGCAGCGGACCAATGGGCGCAGGATGAGCGCGATCAGGAACCGCAACCGTGAAGTTCACGCCGTCGCGGCTGACCGGGTGGACTCCGGAGTCCTTGACGTGCAGCAGGTGCGCCATGTGAGCACCCCTGGAAAGATCAGCCGCTACGACGTACTTGCCCTGGCTCGCGTAGGACGTGGCCACAGCCGCGACGGCCGACGCCACTATCGGCGCGTTGTCCACGGCGACGATAGCCAGGCCGACCGGGCTCTGGTTACTTTTTGGCATGGCGCTTTGCAGATGTTCGATGAGACGCCTCATGTCACGGTCTTGCTGGGCCGCCCGGCCAGGCAGGGCCGGTAGCCAACGGCGGGCGCGCAACATTCCGACACTGAGCTTGACGGGAGCGTCAAGCTCATACGCGATGTCGTCCCGTTGTCGTAGCCGATCGGACACCAGTGCTCGGAGGACGACGATGCCCAGACCCAAGAAAAGTCCCACCAGGAACCCGAGGGCAGCGTAAAGGACCAGAGTCTTCAGCCGCGAATGAGGGAGCGGTGTGACGCTGAGGATCACGCTGCTCTTCACTGCGGCTACTTCGCCAGGCAGGGTGCTCGTCTGGTTGCTCGCGAGGGCTTCCTGAAGGCTGGCAAGCGTGTTTTGCGCACTGGTTTGTTCCGCCCGCAGGCTGGTGATTTTGGCCTGCTGCGTGGGTGAAGCGCCCTGGCTTGATAGCTGGCTGATCTGCGCACCGATCGAGCTGAGACTTTGATTGGCCGCGTTGATTTGCTGATTGAGTGACTGCACCACCAGGTTCTGCTCGGTTTGCATCCCATCTGCACGGAACTTGAGGAAAGCGCTGGCTATGGCATTTGCCTGAATTACAGCCTGACTGGATGACGAGGCACTGGCTGTGATGTTTAGTATCCGGTCGGTGACGGGGGTGACGGTGTACGTGGAGGTGAAGCTGCCAGGGCTTTGCTGTAGCCCCAGTTCATGCACGGCGATCCCAGCCACCGCAAGGGTCTTCGCAATGGCCGTGTTGTTGACGGAGGCCAACTGGCTATCCTCGTAAGGACCGTGGGTAAGCAGGAGCGACGCCAACGCCTGGTAGTGACGAGGAGACACCGCGTATACTCCCACGCCGACGAGCAGCCCTATGGCGGCCATGACGCACCAGAACCGTACACTGCGCAGTATGGCTGCTTTAAGGAATCCCAGGCTCACCAGGGCAGGTATGGAATCGGCCGACCGATTCTCGCTAGCCGCGAATTCATCATAAGCTCCGAACCGCTCCGGCCCGGCATTATCTCCGTTCAGGGAGAATACAGTTATATCGTCTCGGTCGGTCACTTTCTGATCTCCGTCGTTATGCCGGTCATGCGTGTCGGCATTCTGCGTTGTGCCCGTCGCCCCAGCTGTGACATACGGCCGGTCGTCGCGTCATCCGAGTCTGGATCCGCTACGAGTATTCCGGTGATTTCGCGGCCGTCAGAGACGGCACTCACGGCTGCCCGGGCCAGTTGGTCGGCGGTCGCCGCGCCTGCCGAGACTCCTAGCAGCGTCGCGGTGGTGCGCATCGTGTCAGGCATTCCCGGGTTCTTGCCATCGACGACCGCGACGACCACTGCCAATGTGGCGTCCGGCTGCACCTCCGCCCCCGCATCGGAGACGACTACCCGCAAGTGTCTCGGCCGTTTCCACGATTCGGGCGGTGCGGCGCAGGCGGTTCGCAGCGTGGCCGTGACCGTCGCGTCTTGCTGAGGAACGACGACCAGGGCGGTGGAGATCCCCTGGGAAGCGGCGAAGACCGCCAGCTGGGGACCGAGGGCGAGGGCTCCGGGATCGGAGGAAAGAGACAGGACAGTGAATGACCAACTGCCGTTCTCGCTGCCAAAGTTTACATCCGACATTCCCAGTTGCTGCAGGGCCTTGCGCAGTTGCAGGGAGTGCAGGGCTCCTGGCTTGTAGTCCTCCAGGAGCCTGGTCCACTCCCCGGGGTCGGATGGGTGGCCGACGGGGAACGATGCGATGACAGGAACCCCTATGGAATTCGCTATCTCATCACGCTCCCTGAGTCGTCGGTCACTGCGGCTGACGGCAATCGCAATAATGGCTCCTACCAGTGCACCGAATATCCCACCTACCAGAGCATAAAGAGCATAACTGGTGAGTTGTTTTAGCAGACCTGACCCTGTAGTAGTCTGCGCCTCCTGAAGAAACTGGGCCGAAAGCTGCCCGCCCGGGGTGCCTACAGTGCCGACATAGCGGATATAACTCTGGGCAACAGCGTCGGCAGTTGCCGCTGCATCGGCAGCGACCTTTGCTTTTGCGCTTATCGAAATGATGTACGGGGTTGCGCTTCCGACCGAAACATCGCTGCGAAGCTCACTGATCGACATGGCTGGGCGGGCATTAGGCAGCGCTCCCGAGAGCACTGGAGTACTTTGCGCAATCACCTCTTGAGTTACCGTATACGGATCCGGCCCACCATTGGCGGCGGCCGCCGCTCCGGTCTGGGCAGCTTGCCCAGATTGCGGTATCAAGACCAGCGCAGTACTTGTGAGCAAAGGCGGGTTGAGCGCGGCGTAGGCGCCGCCGGCCAGGAGGCCCAACGCGATCGTAGTTCCCACGAGGAACTTGTGCCGCCGCACGATTCGGACGGACCTGCGCAGATCAAGTGCCTGCTGACTCATTTGGCCTCCGCTCGGCTCTCAGGCATTTTGCTCGCCCGCGAGTCCAACGCGCACCATGATATGGCAGGTTTTGACGAGGTGCCGATCTCGAAGAACTCCAGCCGGGTGGCCAGCAGCACACCAGGCTCGCAGCGCCCACGACCGAGGAGGGTGAAGGCGTGAACGCGGCGTCCCAGGACGGGAGAATACCAGCCGAGGATGGGATCGGTCTCGCCCCGATGCAGGCTCCACCGGAGCGCGCCCGGCAGTTCCAGCCGCGCCGCTCCAGGCGTATCTGCCTGTGGCCAGCTCAGCGCCGCACATGACCCGTCGAGTTCCACTCGCACCTCGGGGCCGAAGTGGAACGCGAGACGGACGTCGTGGCGGCTGCCTTCGATCTCATCGATGATGTCAATGCTGCGCGACGCCCGATCCAGCAGGACCGAGCGGCGATGCACGGCCGGCGGGTCAAGCGAGGCATAACCGTCATGTTCCGCGGTCCATCTGGCGATGTCACCGTCATCGATGACCTCGACCTCGCGGGCCTGCGCATGACGCGCCCACATGAACGGACCATGTTCGCTGGACTGGCTCCGGCCGCCGAGCTCGACGGTGTTGTGCGCGATCGTCGACCGGAAATATGACCGCCACGCGGGCTCACCGTGATAGCAGTACGTGCCTGGATCGGCCAGGATGTCAATGCCCGCGTAGCGCACCTCGACGGACAGGGCGTCTGCGTGGGCATGCGCGGCGATGCTGAGGTAGCCGTGAGGGCCACCGTCGCACCGGCACCAGATCTCGTTCTGCCCGCTGGTGCGCAGCAGCGTCACTCCTGCATCGGCGAACCGTGACGGCCGCTGGCCGGGCCTGCCGCCGACATGGCGCTTGGCGCCCGCGAGGGCGCCGACGATAACACTGCCCGCATCGACCGACGGCCGCGGCCACCAGTCCAGACGGCCCACGAGCGCGTCGGCGAGCGCGAGCAATGACGGCCACGGGTTGGCCGCCGGCGCGTCAAGCAGCAGTCCACGGCCCTCATCGGAATCACCCTGGCGAGGCGGGCGCAGCCGCTCATCCACCATGGCCGCCGCGCTATCCGCCATCGCGCACAGCCGGTCCCAGGTGAGCTGGCTCAACGGATGACCGCTCGCCTCAGCTTCAACGGCGGCGACGAACCCGAGTTCGGCGATGAAGCATTGATAGTCCGAGGCAAGCTCCCGGCCGATACCCGACGGGAAAGTATTACGGATCAGCTCTCGTTCCAACAGGAGCGCGGACTGGCGCCGCCATCGCTCGCTCTCACGGAACCATGGGAAGACGCAGCTCGCCACCAGCTGCCCGGCGGCTTCGGCTATCACGTGGTTGTTGGCCGAGGAGCCCCGGCTGGGGAACGCGGCGAGGTACTGCTGGTGCCAGCGGATCTGCCGCACGGCAAGTGTGTCGCGCTCGAACAGGTCGGCAACGCCGGGCCAGTCATCTAGCAGGCGCCGGATCCAGGCCAGGCTTATCAGGCGGATCCCGAGCTCGATGCCGCTAGTCCAGTGCATGCCGGACAGAAACGGGTTCTCCCGCCACCAGGATCGCAGATGATCGGCCACCCGGCGTGCGTATCGCTCATCCCGGGTGAGAAACCAAGCGGTGGCCAGCAGAGTGAGATGCTGGAGCCGGGACAGCTCCCAGACCTGCTTGATGTTACCGGCCTGCTCCTCTGAGCGGTGGTCGACGCGGAACGCGTACCTATCCGGGTCGGACCGCTTGCCGGTCACCGGGTCGCGGAACCAGTCGGGCCGCTCCAGGTCGGTGCGAAGCAGCCCCAGGGTCTGCCACTCCCCCCGCAGCAGCCGGTCCGCGGCCTCCACCACCGGCTTCCTGGCCTCCTCCGGCACCCGCGCGGCGGTGCCCGGCGGCAGCACAGAGGTGAACGCCAGCTCGGCGGCGGGCGCCGCCGAAGCCCGGGCCAGCTGATGGCGGGTCACCTGCCGCGGCGACCAGGCCGTGCGGACCACCTGGTCCCGGGCCCGCCAGGCCATCTCGGCCGGAGACATCCGGGCCGCCCGGCGGACGTACCAGCCGAGCCGTGACGTGACGGCCATGCTCACACCTGCTCCGGCTTACCGCTCAGCAGGCTGTCCCGCACCGCGATGGTCGCCTTGGTCGTGGCGGCCAGCGACTCGAGCGGGATCGGCATGGCCGCGCCGACCAGGCAGGCCTCGACGAAACGGGCCAGCTCGGCGCGCTGTCCCTTGTCCTGGCCGCCCCGGGCCCGGATCGTGTCGTGACCGCGCCCGGCCCAGACCGTGGCCTTGCGGAAGTTGTCCAGCCGCGCGCTGCGGCCGCCGCCGGTGGCGTCCAGCGTCTCCTTGGGGAAGCGAACGTTGCCGCCGGTGAGGTAGCTGATCACGCCGCTGGCGCCGTTGCCGAACCGCACCGTCACCTGGACATCGCCGGAGTCCGGGCCGCCGACCGCGTATACCTCCTCGGGTAGGCTGTCCGCCCACCAGCTCAGCGTGTCCAGGAAATGACCGCCCTCGCCGGTGAACCGCGACCCCTCGCCCTCGTTGCGGTACCAGCTGTCGACGGCCAGCGGGCCCGCGTTGACCAGGTAGCGGGTGACCGCGCCAGCGCTGGCCGGGCCGAAGTCGGCCTTCATTTTCGTCAGCATCGGGGCGAAGCGCCGGTTGAACCCCACCATCAGCCGGTCGTTGCCGGTCTTCGCGATCACCTCGGTGATCCGGTCCAGCTCCTCGCCGGTCAGCGCAAGCGGCTTCTCCACGAACACCGCCTTGCCGGTCTCCAGTGCCCGGCAGACTAGGTCCGCGTGGCTGGCGTGGCGGGTCACGACGAAGATCACGTCCAGCGACTCGTCATCCAGCACGGCCGACGCGCTGGTCGAGGCGGTGGTGAAGCCGAACCGCCGCTGGGCGTTCACCGCCGACAGCGACTTAGTCGTCGCGACGTGCGTCAGCTGCGCGTCCGGCAGCTGAGCCAGGTGAGGAAGCAGCATCGACGAGGCGTAGTTTCCGGCGCCGATGAAGCCGATGGCCAGGCGCTTGCTGGCCGGTCCGTTCGGTCCTTTCGAGACCCTGGCCGGGCCGGACGGGACGCCGACGCGGACGAGGCTGGCGGCCGGCCGGGGCTGGCTCTCGGGGGCCGGCGCCGGGTACTCGAGCAGGACCCCGACCGCCTTCAGCGCGCCGGAGGACAGGTCGGCGTAGACCGAAACGGCGTCGTGCATCGGGAACGTGCCGGAGACCAGCGTCTCGACCTCGAGGTCCTTACGGGCCAGCAGGTCTAGGAAGCACTCCAGGTTGCGGCGCTCGGTCCAGCGGACGTAGCCGGCCGGGTAGTCGATGCCCTCCAGCTCGTACCGGTCGTCGTACCGGCCCGGTCCGTAGGACCGGGAGAACCGGACGTCAAGCTCTTTGTCGTAGTAAGCGTTCCAGGGCAGGTCCAGCTTGGTCTTGCCGATGTCGACCACGCGGGCCCGGTCCCGGGCCAGCTTGGCCGCGGTCTCGACCGGCGCGTTGGAGGAGCTGCCCGCGGCCAAGAACACGTGGTCGGCACCGCGGCCGCTGGTCAGCTCGTCCAGCGACGCCGCTATGGCGGCTAGGCCCTCGTCGTCCGGGGCCGCGCATAGCACCGCGCCCGCCTGCTCGGCCAGCCGGCAGCGGGCCTCGATCATGTCCAGCCCGACGACCCGGATCCCGGCGGCGACCAGCAGCCGGACCACCAGCTGACCGATCAGGCCGAGGCCGATGACCAGGGAGGTCTCGCCGAGCTGCGGCTCGGCGCGGCGCACGCCCTGCATGGCGATGGCGCCCACCGTGGAGAAGGCGGCATGCTCGGGGGCGACGCCCCGCGGCACCGGGGCGCACAGGTTGACCGGGATCCAGTTGTACTCGGCGTGCAGCGCGAACTCGTTGCCGGCCGCTGCGACCAGCTGCCCGACGTGGAACTCCTCGGCGCCCGCGCCGACCTCGACGACCACGCCGCACAGCGAGTAGCCCAGCGGGGTGTAGGAGTCGAGCTTGTTCATCACCTTCTTGTAGGTGGCCATCGCGCCCTGCTGCGCCACCGTGTCCAGCACCTTGCGCACCTGGTCCGGCCGGGCCCGGGCCTTGCCGACCATGGACAGGTTGGCCTCGTGGACCTTCATCATCTCGGTGCCGGTGGAGATGAGCGAGAACAGCGATTGCACCAGGACGCCGCCCGGACGGCACGCCGGGACCGGCGCGTCGAGGACGGTGAGCTCCCCGGACTTGTAGTTCTGCGCGATCTGCTTCATGGTGTCCCTGTCGGTCATGCCGCGACGCCTGCGGACCGCACGTTGCGATACCATAGTTCCATCGTCAGCAGCTGCCATACCTGCTTTGCGTTGTCCTGACGGCCCGCCCGCTCGTCGGCGATCAGGCGGTCCAGCGCGCCGGCCCGGATCATCCCGGCGCCGACGAGCTCACCGCGGACGAGCACGTCGTTGATGACCTCCTGCAGGTCGTTACGGACCCACGCGCGGAGCGGGGCGCTGAAGGAGGCCTTGGGCCGGTAGACGATCTCGTGCGGGAGCCACTTCTCCGCGGCCTGCTTGAGCGCCACCTTGCCCTGCCGGTTCCGGATCTTGTCCCGGCCCGGGATGGCGAAGGCCGCCTGCGCCACGACCGGATCCACGAACGGGACGCGGACCTCGACCGAGGCCGCCATGCTGGCTCGGTCGGTGTAGGCGAGGTTGAGCCCGGGCAGGAACAGGCGCGCGTCGGCCAGGCACATCCGGTTGACCTCGTCGTGCAGCGAGTTGTCGGTGTAGATGTCGCGGTGCCCGTCGATGACCTGGTCCACCTGGCCGCGCAGGTCCGGGCTCAGCAGCCCGGCCAGGTCGTCCGGGTCGTACAGCGTGTAGCTGCGCCGGAACCGGGGTTCCTCGGGGAGTTCGGCGAAGGTCAGGAAACGCTTGGCCCAGCGGGCGTAGCGCAGCCCGCGGCCGCCAATGCTCACCGGGGTCCGGTCGACCGCGAACCGCATGCCCGCCCGGGGCAGCGCGGGCACTCGGCCGTAACGGCTGGCCATCGTGCAGGCCAGGTGCTTACGATACCCGCCGAACAACTCGTCCGCGCCCATCCCGGACAGGATCACCTTGACGCCGCGCGCCCGGGCCGCCTCGCACATCAGCAGCGTGTTGATGGCGGCCGGGTCGCCGATCGGCTCGTCCAGCGCGTCCACCATCCGGGGCAGCAGGTCGACGATGTCCGGCGAGATCTCGATCTCGTGCAGCTTCACGCCGAACTGCGCCGCGACCTTGCGGGCATATACCGCGTCGTCCGGCATGGCCTCCAGCCGCTGGTCCTCGGGCCGGAAGGTGATCGTGTAGGCGTCGATCTCCTGGGCGGCCCGGTGCGCGAGCACGGTGATGATGCTCGAGTCCAGGCCGCCGGACAGGAAGCTGGACACGGGCACGTCGGCTACCAGGTGGGCGGCGACCGACTCCTCGATGACCCGGCCCAGGTCGGGCGCGGGGCCGGCGGCCGCGTTGCGGGCCACGTCGGCGACCTGCCAGTAGTGCTCGACGTCCAGCCGCCCGTCCGGGCGCAGCCGCGCCCAGGAACCGGCGGGAAGCTTGCGGACGCCCTCGATGGCGCAGAACTGCTCGGGCACCCAGTAATAGAGCATCGACGCCACCAGGGCGCCCGGCTCGATCCGCAGCTCGGGTCCGACCGCCGAGACCAGCGCCTTCAGCTCGGAAGCGAACAGCGCGCCCGCGCCCCGCCGCAGGTAGAACAGCGGCTTGATACCGAGCGGGTCACGCGCCAGGAACAGCTCCCCGGTCTTGGAGTCGGCTAGGGCGAACGCGAACATGCCGCGGAACCGGGGCAGCGACGCCGGTCCCCAGTAGCGCCACGCCTCGAGGACGACCTCTGTGTCGGAGGAGGTGACGAAGCTGACGCCGCGGCTGGCCAGCTCGGCCCGCAGCTCTTTGTAGTTGTAGAGCTCGCCGTTGTAGACGAGGGTCAGGCCGCCCTTGGACAGCGGCTGGTCGGCGGCGGCGGACAGGTCGATAATCGACAGCCGCCGGTGGCCGAGTTGGACCGAGACCCGGTCGTCCTCGTGACTCCAGATCCCGGACGCGTCCGGGCCGCGGTGCGCGATCCGGTCAGTCATGATGCCGGTGAGCTTCTGCCCGTCGGCCTGCTGGTAGCAGCCTGCGATCCCGCACATCTCAGACCGTCGTCCGCTTGAGGGCCTTGCCTTCGCTGAGAAGGCGTTCATAGACGCCGAGATAGGCGCTTTCCTGGTGGCTCCAGGCCAACTCTTGCTCGATCCGTTCCCGGCCAAGCTTCCCCATTAGCGTACGTCTCGGCTCGTCATCCATCAGGGTCACGATGGCCTCGGCGTACTCATGCTCGTCGTTGGGCTGAACGTAAACCGCGGCGTCGCCCGCGGATACACGCGTTTCCCTTAGGTCGAAAGCGATCACGGGAAGCCCGAAGGCCATGTATTCCATCGTTTTGTTCATCGTCGACACGTCATTGAGCGGATTCTTTGGGTCTGGCGAAAGACCGGCGTCCGCAGTGGACATAATGCGCACGACGAGTTCATCCGGCGCCCGCCCGGTGAACTCCACGTGACCCGCCAAGCCGAGTTCGTCACGCAGTGCCTCTAGATCGTCGAAGCAATCACCTGAACCGATCAACGTGAAGGCGATGTCGTCACGGCCAAGCTTATTGACCACGATGTCGGCCGCCCGCACCACGATGTCCACGCCGTCCTGCGGGCCCATGACGCCGATGTAGGCGACGAGAAACCGGCGGCCGCGGCGCAGCTCAAGGTCGGCCTCGCCGGGCTGCAGCCGCCGCAGGTCCGGGCCGGTACGGACGACTGTGACCTCATCGGCACCCTTTCCGCCGCGCGTCATCGCGATCTCCCGGTACGAGTCATTTGTCGCGATGACGTGATCCGCAGCCTGGTGTGTCCTGCGCTCAAGGGCCAGCAGCCCCTTGTAAGGCAGCTTCGGGCCGCGGGGGAAACGAGATTGAAAAAGCTCGGGGCAAAGGTCGTGGTGGTCGAATACGAAGCGTGTTCCCTCGAGCACGCGGAAGGCTAGAGCTAGCGGCCAGAAGATATCAGGCGGGTTGCAGGCCTGAAGCACGACGAAGCGGCCGGAACGCCTGGCTTTGAGCGTGCCCCACGCCGTGGCGAGGAACGAGTACGCGTACTCGGCGATGAAGCTGACCTTGCTGCCGCCGGGTGCGTAAGGCTGGTACTTGTACAACTCCACCGAGTCGACGACCTCGTAGGCCGGGTCGCCTTTGCCCTTCGGGCATACGACAGCCACGCGGTAACCGGCCGAAGCCAGGGCTTGGCACTCTAGCCATACACGCCGGTCAAAGGGCACCGGAAGGTTCTGGACGATGATAAGGATCCGGGTCACCTGGGTCGTCCTCCGGGAGACGGAACCCCCATCCGCACCCGCGCGGCCCGTGGTAGGACCAGATTCCGTTCGCTCTCTATTGGGCCGCATGTCCCATAAGAGCACTCAGTGGGGGGCAGTGATACCCGGGGTGATTCATCTCTCGCCGCCCACGGCCCTGCCGCGAGGTTTCCCCAGGTCACCGACGTGGTATTGACCCTATCGGGTGCTGAGCGAAAAGTGGCTGACCGCGAAGGTTTCCGGTCGGCCGCCGGTGGAGCAGATCTCGAAGCCGTAGCTGATATCGGTCAGCCCGGACCCCTGCGGCAGATACCCGTGCCTCATCAGCCAGGTGAGCATGGCGAGGAGGTCCACGGTGCCGGACTTCTCGCGGGCATTGCCGCCGTTCAGCTGCCAGATCAGTTCTGAGCCGAACTTGCACAGGTGCCAGGTCTGTACCGGGACGCCGCCGGACCCGCCGAAGGTAGCGATGACTGGCGGGGTGAGGTCGCAGGGACCGTTACCGCCATTGAAGGAGAAGTCATGCTGGATCATGACCTCGTTGTTCCAGTTGTTCAGCCAGATGTCGTAGGCGGCCCAGGCAACGGTCCCGCTATTCGGGTGCATATTCTCGGAGAACCCCGAGTAGATCGAGGAGAAGCCTGTCAGCTTGTTCGTATAGTAGAACTGCTGGCCAGTGTTGGGGTAGGACACGACGGACGTGTTCCCGGCGGGCATTTTCGCGGTGACGGACCACTGGCCCGGGCTGGTCGCGTATAGCGTCTGGGACCACCCGGAGATGGGGCTCCACACGTTCTGCCCTACGAAGGTGTTCTGGCCGTCACTGTTGGTGATGGCCGGGTAGCGGAACGGCCCGCAGGTGCCCGTCGCGCCTGACTTGACGCACACCGCGGTAGTGCCGATACGGGCAGGTGACGGCGACGAGCCCGTGATGGCCGGCGTCGGGCTGGCCGCCGTGTTGGCGGCGGGCGCCGCGGAATTCGCTGCCGTGTGACCGGAGTCACATCCGGCGACCATGGCGACCGCGAACACGGCCGATGACGAGATGAACAGCCATCCGCGCAGTCGCCGGCCCCAGCTGGCCCGTCGCTTGTAAGCGCCTGCCCGCCAGCCGGTTGGACCGACGATGCCGACCGCGCTAGTACGACCAGTAGTTGCCACGGTGTCACTTCCCCTCCGATTCCCACCCATTCCCAGTCAGGTTAGACGCAACCCACGCGGAAGCGGCAATCCCCCGGCAAGTGCGGGGACTTCCTCAGGGTATGACCCGATGATACCCGGCTTGCTCCTGAATATCGAACGCAAGTTCAAATCCTTGCGTCCGGCTGCTTTAGTCTTGCCACGTGGGCACGCCCGTCGCGCCCCCCCCCGTATGGCGTGGTCGCGGCCACCAAGGCCGGCAGGGAAGCTTCTCCCGGCAGTTTCCGATGCCTACACGGGACAGGACGCCCTCGCCGTGGCTCATGCGCCAGGAGAAGACCGTGCTGCTGACCTAATTTGGACGTACGCCGGCCTTCCGGCGTCGCGTAACCTAACTTGGACGTACGCCGGCCTTCCGGCGTCGCGCGGTTTTCTCCCGCTGACCGTGCAGCGAGGTGCGGCGCCGCATGTATCAGGTCCGCGTCGCCGCGGATCTTCTTGTAGTGGGATTTTCCGGTGATGTGCTGCCGAATCCCAGACTGGGGGAAGATGAAATTCGAGACGGCGCAAGGGACTAGCTGGTGGCCGTAGCGGCTCGGAGGATCCCCGTGGCTCTGTCTTGGCGCCCAGCGCGCCAGGCGTTCCACCGTCTCACCTGGGGTGTCGCGGATCAGGCCATGGGCGCCCTGACGAACTTCCTCCTGAGCATATACATCGCCCGCACGCTGGGCGCCGCGCAATTCGGCGCATTCAGCCTGGCCTATGTGACGTACGGGTTCGCGATTAACGCGTCGCGAGGCCTTTCCGTCGAGCCCCTCCTGATCAGGTTCAGTGGCACGGACCTGCCGACCTGGCGGCGTGCCACGGCGCGCTGCACGGGCACCGCGCTACTTATGGGCCTGGCCACCGGATCCTGCGCACTCGTGGCAGCGCTGCTGATAGGCGGCACGACCGGGCTGGCCTTTCTCGCCCTCGGTCTGACGCTGCCGGGACTGATGCTGCAGGATAGCTGGCGGCACTCGTTTTTCGCGCTGGGACGCGGCTACCATGCGTTCATCAACGACGCGATCTGGGCGGCGGTCCAGATTCCCTTGCTGGTGCTCCTGAAGATTAGCGGCCACGCGAACGTGTTCTCGTGCGTCCTCGTGTGGGGCGCAGGAGCCATCGTCGGGGCCGCCATCGGGCCGCTGCAGGCCCGGGTAAGGCCCAACCCGGCGGGCGCGACGGAATGGCTGTCGCGGCACCGTGACCTCGGCCCCCGCTACCTTGCCGAGAACACTGGAGGCAACGTCGGCGACACGGTGCGGAGCTACGCTATCTCTTACATCCTGGGCCTCGCCGCCGTTGGCTATATCCAGGCTGCCAACACGCTCATGGGTCCTTTTAAGATCCTCTTCTTCGGACTGAGCCTGATCACGATACCGGAGGCGGCCCGGATCCTGCGCCGCTCGCCACAGCACCTGCCTTCTTTCTGCGCGGCCGTCAGTACCGGGCTCGCCCTGCTAGCGCTGGCATGGGGAGCGGTGCTGCTCGTGGGAATGCCCCGGGGACTCGGGCACCTGATGCTGGGCAGCCTATGGCGGCCGACCTATCCGCTGGTGCTGCCGGCGACAATTGCCATCTTGAGCAGTTGCGCCACTGCCGGCGCGCTCGTGGGCCTGCACGCCCTGGGTGCCGCGCGCCGCAGCCTGCGCGCCGTGATCATCGGTGCCGCGGTCATCCTGCCCTCTGCCCTGATCGGAGCTGAGACCGGAGGCACGCTCGGCACGATGCGTTACGTCGCAGCCGCATCGTGGCTAGGCACCCTGGTGTGCTGGTGGCAGTTCCGGCAGGCGCTGCACGAGTCGGACACCGTCGCCGTCCCCGGCTGGTTGTGGCCGGACCGCCATCCCAGATCCTCCGCGGCTGACTCCGACACTACCGCCGCACCTGAAAAAGGGTTACCAGGAAGCACAGACGCGGCACTCCTCCAGGGTGACCCGCAAAGTCTTCTTCGCAGGTCAGCGGCGGTTTGACCTGCCGGGCTTGCGGGGCGTCTGTTGTTCCCGGCGCGGCCCGCTCGCGGGATCTGGCGGTGCGGGGCAGCAGACGGCCGGTTACGGACGGTAACTACCGGAGGTCGGCGGTGCGGGTTTGCGGCCGCCGGCCTGCACGCAGAGTAGCGGGCTTGCCGGGGCTGGTTTGCCGCGGTTTGATCGCGCCGGATTGGCGGGTGTCGTTCCGTGACGGGCAACGGGATCCGGGCTAGGACAGGGGATTGTCCAAGATCGCCTTCCCCGGCCCGGAGGTCCCGTTGCCTGTCCAGTCTGCCATGCCCGCTGCCGGTGACGTGGCCCTTGACGCGGGGGCGGCGGCCGCTGCGCTGCTGGCGCCGCTGCCTGCTGTCCGGGAAACGCTGCGGGAGATGCTGGCCGCGGTGCCGGACCCGCGGGACCGGCGGGGGATCCGGCACCAGCTGGCGGTGATCTTGGGGCTGGCCCAGGCGGCGGCCGCGGCCGGGTGCGTGAGCGTCACGGAGATCGCCGCGTGGGCGGGCGCGGCGCCGCAGGACCTGCTGGCCCGGCTGGACGCCCGGCAGGACCCCTCCGGCCGCCGGGTGGCGCCGCACCCGGACACCGTCGAGCGGGTGCTGGAGGCCCTCGACCCGCAGGCGCTGGCGGATGCGGCGGGGGGGTACCTGGCCGCCCGCGCCGGGCTGGGCCCGGCGGTCTTCTCGGCAGCCGGGCCGGTGCTGCAGCCGGCCTTGGCGGTCGACGGCAAGGCGCTGCGCGGCGCGATCGGCGCGGACGGGCTGATCCCGTACCTGCTGGCCGCCGCCACCCACGGCGCGATCACCGAGACGGTGGTGGTGGCCGAGCGGCTGATCGGCCCGAAGACCAACGAGGTGCCCGAGGTCCCGGCGCTGCTGCGCGGCCTGGCCGGCTACGCAGCATCGCGGGCTGCGTGCTCACCCTGGACGCGCTGCACACCGTCCGCTCGCACGCCACGCTGATCTGCGAGGAACTCCTCGGGCACTACGTGATGACCGTCAAGACGAACACCCCGAAACTGCACGACGCCCTCGACGCCCTCGACGCCCTGGACTGGGACTCCGTCCCGGTGCAGCACACGGCCCGGGAGTCCGGGCACGGCCGCAAGGAAAAACGCACCATCCAGGTCACGGACGCCCCCGCGCAGATCCGGGAACTGTTCCCGCACGTCCGCCAAGTCGCCCTGATCGAGCGGTACACCGTCCGCAAGGTCCGCAAGCGGAAGAAGAACTCCCGCCGCTACGTCACCACCGAGGTCAAGACCGCCATCGCCGTGTTCGTCATGACCAGCATGACGGCCCGCGAGGCCGCCCCGGAGCATATCGCCGCCTATGTCCGCGGGCACTGGGGCATCGAGAACAAGATCCACTGGGTGATGTCACGTTCCGTGAGGATTACTCCAGGGTGCGTACCGGCTCCATGTCGCGCATAGTGGATACCGTCCGTAACCTGACCATCGGGCTGATACGCCTCGCCGGGCACACCAAGATCGCCGCGACCATCCGCAGGATCCGGCACCGCCCGCCCCTGCTTACCAGCATCCTCGACCTGCCAGAATCGTACGGAAACCCATCATGACCAGCACAAAAGACTTTGCCCCTCACCCTGGCACTCCTCGCCGCGGCGCGGCGCGGAGTGCCAACCTATTCCAACCTGGATGGCTTCTCTATGAATGGCATTTCTACGAGCTCTGATCGACCCCATTGGCGGTAAATGCGTTGCCGCCTATAGCTGAGCACTTGACGGAAGAGCGGGATCTTGCGCCGCATAAGTGGCTCGACCAGGCGGGCTCTAAGGCCATTCCGCAGCGAATAAGATCCGATGGTTGATGTGAGTTTGGGATTCTTGACAACTGGCAGGGGCGCTACACATCGCACCCGGTCGAGAAGGCCTTCTCTGTAGAAGAACCACCAGCCGTCAGCCTGAACCCGTAGCGGCAGCCCGCATTTGATCATACGCTCGCACGCCTCCCGTGTGATTACATAGGCGCCTGCACTCGACGGCTGGCGAATGTCGATGGGCAGTGCGAGCAGTCGTGAGGATGGAAGGTGTATCGAGTCTTCGGGACTCAGCTTGCACGGGTCAGAGCTATCGTAGCTGAGAAGCGCCACTTCCGCACCGGACAGTTGATCGGCTACAGCATCGGCCAGGCTTCCTATGTCCGCAGGCAATACGACATCGTCCTCTAGCACCAATGCTTTATGTAGCCCATCCGCGATTATTTTCCTATAGACACGTAGGTGACTCAATGCGGCCCCGGCTGTGCCTGCCGGCAGTCCGCCGACCGTGCCTGCCGGGAGTCCCATGTTGGCGGTTAGGGAAGGATCGACAAGGGTAGGGTCGCTCAGGTCCAAATCGCGCCCATCGACGGCTGTTATGATTTCGTAGTCTAGGCCAGTCTTCTTCAACTCACCAGTGATGTGCGCCCGCCGATCGTGTGAACGAGCCAAGTTGATGACGTAAGCATGCACGGTAGATCTCGCTCCTACCTCTCCTTGTGGGCGCACGATCTTCTATCGACCTTTGTTTGTAATTTCCACCCGAAGTCGCATGGTTACAGATTGCTATCGTGGCGGACTAGCCGGTAAGGAGGCTCTGGAGCGCTTGATCTCTCGTAGCAATCATATTTCCCATGCGGAGATGCTCATCGGAATAGCTGTAAGGCTTGAAATCGACGTAGTTCGGATACAGGCGGCCGATTGCGTAATTGGACAGGAGAGCATAGATCTCGCGGAGTGTTGACCCTGATGGGACATATGTCGCCCCGTATTCAAATTGGATGAGCCGGGGTGCGTTCTCGCCCTGTAGAGTTTCCCGGAAGCCTCGAAGAACGCGAGACTCGTGCCCCTCGACATCAATTTTAAGAAAATCTGGAGAACCCAGCTCACCGACTAGCTGGTCTCCCGTCTTGACCTGGCATCGAATTACATCGATGGGGACTCCCTGGAAGGTTGGGAACTCGGAGCGAGGGTTTATCGAACTTTCAGTGTCATGCCCTTTGTTCCAGTGTACGTCCACCACGCCTTCGACATCAGAAAGTCCGAATGCGTGGCTTGATCGCCAACTCTTATCGGTCAATCCCAACGCTATTTTTGGAATTATCTCAAAGCTATGGACATTTGCCGAGGAAGCCAGCTTATGGGCAGCTTCCGACCACTCGCCATAATGAGCGCCGACATCCCAGATTACGACTTCACGTCCCCGTGCCCATTCGTTGAACCGCGAAAGAACGAAAGCTTCTCCATTACTCTCAAAGCCCCAGCGAGCCTCATTGTACCAAGCATGTAGATACTTCTCGCTGCATGTGGCGATCAGGCGCAGGGGAACCGCCCGGCGGTTCTTTGCTATTATCTCTTGCAGCTTATCCTTGATCATCCTACACATCCCGCCCTGAGAGTTCTGTCACCCTTGCGGATGAAGGCCTTTAGACCTGCCGGCGTCTCGTGGCGCTGGTCTTAATCGCTGGCAAGTCGGCAGCTCGCAGCCATAAGAGTAACCCGGCCCTGGTTCTGATACACGTCATCGAACCCGTAAGGAGGACCTGCTCCGCCGGCCGGGACAGCCCCGCGGAACCGCGCGCCACACCGCAGCGCCATGCGGTCCCGGTTCGCCGCTCACCACACGACTGGAGTTCCTCGACATCGTGAAACGAAACACATCTCCCGTGAGAGGTATCGTGGCGCCTCCGCAGGTTCTCTAGTAGACGGCTGGCGGAAGATAGAGGCGGAGGCTGTATGAGCGCGCAGGCGCAGCCGGGATGAGGGTCTTGCTGGTCCATAACCGCTACCGCTCGGGTGCTCCCAGCGGAGAGAACCGTGTCGTCGACCAGGAGGGCGAGGC
>Ga0209040_10001395_pt1 | contig 19098 bp, 18 predicted proteins | sample BogFormECP12_OM3_FD_188240 | JGI IMG/M metagenome (GOLD analysis project Ga0209040, IMG submission 188240) | Bog forest soil microbial communities from Calvert Island, British Columbia, Canada - ECP12_OM3 (SPAdes) (version 2) | ecosystem: Environmental > Aquatic > Freshwater > Wetlands > Bog ...
CGCTGCCTGGACGAGTTCGCCCGGCGGGACATCAACCTGACCAAGATCGAGTCGCGCCCGCGGCGCAGGCAGCTCGGCAGCTACATGTTCTTCGCCGACCTGAACGGACGGCCCGACGATGCGAGGGTCGCGCAGGCGATCGCCGGCGTGCGGCGCGGAGACAGGAGCTCGTCGGCGGTGATACCGAAATGGGCACAGGCGGCGGCCTGGACGTCGGCGATCGTGCGCTCGCTGCGGGGCTGTGGATAGAGGCCCGTGAGGACCTCCTCGACGAGCTCCGCGGTGATCTGGCGCCCGGTCAGCGAGCTGTAGGCGACGACGCGGATGAGAGCGCCCTCGAGCGCACGTACGTTGGTCTGTACGCGGGTTGCGATCAGCTCGAGCGGTCGCTCGTCGTGCAGCGCGAGCGCGTCGTGCTGGGCGCGCTTGCGCAGGATGGCCAGGCGCGTGGCGACGTCCGGCGGCGCGACGTCGGCGACGAGCCCGGACTGGAAGCGCTCGCGTAGTCGGTCCTCGAGCGCGCGCAGATCGCCGGGTGGGCGGTCGGAGGTGAGCACGATCTGGCGACCGCCGTCGTAGAGGGCGTTGAACGTGTGGAAGAACTCCTCCTCGGTGCGTGTCTTGTGCTCGAGGAACTGGACGTCGTCTACGAGCAGCACGTCGACCCCGCGGAAGCGGCTCTTGAAGGCGTTCGTCTCGCCGTGCGCGAGCGCGCCGAGGAAGGCGTTGGTGAAGGCCTCGCCGGTCGTGAGGCGCACGCTCAGCGCCGGTTCGTGCTCGGCGATGAGGTCCGCTATCGAGCTGAGCAGGTGGGTCTTGCCGACGCCCGGAGGGCCGCAGATGAAAAGGGGGTTGTAGGCCTGCGCGGGCATCTCGGCGACCGTCAGCGAGGCGGCGTGCGCGAGGCGGTTGCTGTCGCCGATCACGAACTGGTCGAACGTGAGCTTGGGGTTGCCGAGCGGGCTTGGCGCTGGCTCGCCCGGCGCGCTGGCGCCGGCGCTAGCGCTCGGCCTGCCGCCGGGCACGAGCTCGACGCTCGCGCCGGGGCCGAGAACGGCGATCGCGGCGTCTGCGAGCACGCGCCCGAAGCGATCCTGGACCCAGCGCTGCGCGTGCTCGGGCGCGGCGAGCACGAGCGTGCGATCGTGCAGGCGCAGCGGTGTGAGCGGCTCCAACCAGATGCGGTATGTGGCCTCGCCGACGGTGTCGCAGAGGCGCGCCGAGAGGCGTGACCAGATGTGCTCGAGCTCCTCGCTCACGGCAGCGTCTATCGGCTTCTCTCCTCGGGAAGAGCGGACGGAACATTCGGAGGGGGGACCCGATCGAGCCCGGTGGGCGACTATACCCCGGGGTCGCCTCTCGCTCGTCGGGGCTGATCGCATTTGGCGGAAAAAATCGGCTCACGTCGCCGGGGTCTATACACTGGGAGTCCCTCGACGACGGCGAGCGTCGGCACGGGGCCAGAGCACGATGAAGCGCACCTATCAGCCAAAGAAGCGCAAGCGCGCACGCACGCACGGGTTCCGCGCACGCATGAGCACGCGCGCCGGCCGCATGGTTCTCAAGCGCCGCCGCGACAAGGGCCGCAAGCGCCTCTCCGCCTGAGGGCGTCCGGCGGCGTGAACGGCGAGCACGTTGAGTCGCGAGCCGCGCCCGCCGCCCCGTCGGGCCGGCGCAGGGGGCGGCTCTCGCGCAGCGCGGAGTTCGAGCGCGTCTACCGCCAGGGACGCTCGACGGCCAACAGACATCTCGTGCTGTACTCGTTTCCGAACGCGGCGAGCGAGCGCCCGCGGCTGGGGCTGTCGGTCTCGCGCAAGGTCGGCGGAGCGGTCGAGCGCAACCTCGTCAAGCGGCTGCTGCGCGAGGCCTTCGCGCAGGCCGAGCCGTCGCTGCGCCGGTGCCACGACGTCGTCGTGGTCGCCCGCCCGCCGGTGGCGGCGCTGGCCGAGCGCGAGGGCCTGGCGGGCGTGCGCTCGGCGCTGGGCGAACTGATCGCGCGCTCGGGACTTGGACCGGAGCACCCAGCGGGGCCAGGGCCCGAGCAGCCGCGCGCGGGCGCGGCGGGGGCGTGAGCGCCTCGGGCGCCGGCGCGCGCCCGCATGCGCCGGGGCCGCGCGGCCTCTCCCGCGCGGCAAGGGCGGTCGTAACGGCGCCGATCGTGGTCTACCAGCGCGTGATCTCGCCGGCGCTGCCGCGGCGTTGCAAGTACGAGCCGACGTGCTCGCGCTATGCCGTCGAGGCGATACGGGAGTTCGGCATACTTAGGGGCCTGGTGCTCGCCGGCTGGCGACTGCTGCGATGCAATCCGTGGAGCTACGGCGGATACGATCCGGTGGAGTCCCAGCGAGTGTTCAGGACCGGTTCCGACAGTGCCGAGTAAGCGAACGGCCCGGCGGCCGCTCGCAGTAGGCGTGGCCTCGCTCAATAGCGCAGCCGCGCGCCCGCAACCAAACCGCCGAGACTCCTAGCGCATGCCCATCCTCGCCAACGTCATCGAGAACGCGTTCTCGCCGCTCATCAGCCTGTTCGAATCGATCATGGTCTTCATCCACGACGACCTCGTGGGCGGCAGCTGGGGACTGGCGATCGTCGGGCTGACCGTGCTCGTGCGGGCGGTGCTCGTGCCGCTGACCTACAGGCAGCTGAAGTCGATGCAGGAAATGCAGCGCCTGGCGCCACAGATCAACGCGCTGAAAGAAAAGTACAAGGACGACAAACAGCGCCAGCAGCAGGAGTTGATGAACTTCTACCGGGAGAACAAGATCAATCCCCTGGCATCCTGCCTGCCGCTTCTCCTACAGCTGCCGGTCTTCATCTCGCTCTTCTACATGCTGCGCACGGACCTCAAGAAGAGGATCTGCGGGCCTGAGATGCACGCCCACGGCTACATCACGAACTCGCAGATCGAAAAACACGTCTGCAACGAAGTCGCGCCGCACTCGGCCAAGTTCCTGTTCATCCCCGATATCACCGCGAGGGCCACGGGGATCGTCCTGATCGTCCTGATCCTGCTCTACGTCGGCTCGCAGCTCGCCTCGACGCTGATCGCGACCGCCACCGCAGACCCCAACCAGCGCCGCCTAATGCTGGTTTTGCCGGTGATCTTTGTGATCATCCTGTACCGCTACCCCGCCGGGCTGCTCGTGTACTGGATCACGACGAACCTGTGGACGATCGGACAGCAGTACCTCATCCGAAGACATATGGGAGCGGCGACGCCGCCCGTCCCCGCGGTGGCTGGGGCCGCGAACGGGAAGGCGCAGGGTCCGCTCAAGCCGCTGCCTGTGGCAAGCGCCTCGGGCGCCGAGGTGACGGCGGGAGCGAGTGGCAAGGCCGCGAAGTCCTCACCCGCGCCGTCCTCGACGCCGAGGTCGGCTCCGCCCCCGCCGCCGCGAAAAAAGAAGAAGCGCTCCGGCAGGCGCAGGTGAGTCCCGCCGCCGACGACACCGCGCGCGCCGACGACGGGGACGACCTCGAGCCGGCGGAGGTACTCGAGGATCTGGTGGCCGAGATCGGCGAGCGCCTCGGGCTCGACATCGAGGTGGAGATCGAGGAGACCGACGAGGCGCTCGCGGCGCGCGTGAGCGGCGAGGACGTGGGCCTGTTCATCGGCCGGCACGGCCAGACGATCGACGCGATCCAGCATCTCGCCCAGCGGATCGTGTTTCCGGACGGCCCGGGCTCGGCAAGGGTCGTGATAGACGCCAACGGCTATCGCGAGCGGCGCGCCGAGGTGCTGCGCGCGGAGGCCGACGACGCCGCCGAGGAGGCGGTGCGGTCGGGCGCGTCGGTGGAGCTCGATCCGCTGCCTCCGTTCGAGCGGCGGATCGTGCACGAGTACCTGCGCGAGCGCGGCGACGTCGAGACCCACAGCGAGGGCGATGAGCCCGACCGCTTCCTCGTCGTCTCGCCCGTCTCGCGCTGACGCACGTTTCACGTTTTTCCTGACGGTGAAACAACACGCGGGGCCCGCTCCCGGCGCCCGAGCGTTTCACGTTTCTCCTGACGGTGAAACAATCGCCGCGATGGCCACGCAGCCCCCCCCGAGCCTGACCGACACCGAGCGGGGCCTGTTCGTCGGGCTGCTCGTGGGCGAGGGCCACTTCGGCGGCGATGGACGCTATCCGCAGATCACGCTGCGCATGCACGTGCGCCACGAGACGCTGTTCCGCTGGCTGCAGGAGCGCTTCCCGCGGGCGCGGCTGTACGGGCCATACGAACACGGGGGTCGCCGCTACTACCAGTGGATGGCCCGCGGCGCGGCGCTCGTCGAGGACGTGATGCCCGTGATCGAGGGGCTGCTCACCGACGACCTCGACGCGTATGCGGCCGGGCGCCTGAGGGAGATGCGTGAGCGTTACGCGGAGTTCTTCGCGCGCGATGGCAGCTGAGGGCGCGAACGCGCGCCTGGAGGAGCTGGCGGAGGTGCACGACCTGTCCGTGCGCCAGCGCGAGCAGCTCGGGATCCTGCTCGCGGCGCTCGTGCAGGACAGCTACACGCCCACTGCGATCAGGGAGCCCGAGCGCGCCGTCGACGCCCATCTCACGGATTCCCTCGCGGCGCTCGCGCTGCCCGTCGTGGCCGGCGCGTCGCGGCTCGTCGACGTCGGCTCCGGCGCGGGACTGCCGGGCCTGGCGCTCGCGGCGGCACTGCCGCGGGCCAGCGTGAGCCTCGTGGAGAGCGTGCGGCGCAGGGCCGCGTTGCTGGAGGTGCTCGCGCGGCGCATGGGCCTCACGAACGTGGAGGTCGTGAGCGCCCGCGCGGAGGCGTGGGAGGAGGGCGCCGGTACGGCCGACGTGGTCACGGCGCGAGCGCTCGCGCCCCAGCCGGTCGTGCTCGAGTACGCGGCGCCGCTGCTTTCGCTCGGAGGTTCGCTCGTGGACTGGCGCGGCCGGCGCGCGCTGGAGGAGGAGCGCGCGGCACTCAGAGCTGCACCCGGGCTCGGGCTGGAGATGCGCGAGATCCGCCCCGTAGAGCCGTTTGCGGGCGCGAGCGAGCATCATCTGCACGTCTTCGCGAAGACATCGCAGACGCCCGCTCGCTTCCCGCGCCGCCCGGGCGTGGCGCGCAAGCGTCCGCTCGGCTAGGTTGCAGCGTCATGGGCACGGTGTATGCGATCGCCAACCAGAAGGGAGGCGTCGGCAAGACGACGACGGCTGTGAACGTCGCCGCGTGCATCGCCGAGGCCGGTTACCCGACGCTGCTCGTCGACGTCGACCCGCAGGCGAACGCGACCGTTGGGTTTGGGATCCCGCGCTCGCACGCGCCCGGCCTGTACGAGGTGCTCACCGGCGAGGCCTCCGCCGAGGACGCGCTGATCGGGACCCCGATCGAGGGCCTCACGGTACTCCCCGCCGGCTCCGGGCTGGCGGGAGCGAACGTCGAGCTGCCGCGCATGGAGCGCTACGAGCATCGCCTGCGCGAGCGCCTGGAGCCCGTGCGGGAGCGCTTTCGCTACGTCCTGCTCGACTGCCCGCCGTCGCTCGGACCGCTCACCGTGGAGGCGCTCGTGGCTGCCGACAAGGTGATCGTGCCCGTGCAGACGGAGTACTTCGCGCTCGAGGGGCTCGCCGGGCTGCTGGAAACCCTGTCCCTGGTCCAGCGCGAGCTCAATCCGCGCCTGACGGTGGCGGGGATGCTGCTGACGATGCACGACGGCCGCACGCGCCTGGGGCAGGACGTCGAGCGCGAGGTGCGCAGCCACTTCCCCGACCTCGTCTACGACACCGTGATCCCCCGCAACGTCCGCGTCGGCGAGGCGCCGAGCTACGGTCTACCGGTGACGCACTACGATCCCCACAGCGCCGGGGCGGAAGCGTACTTCGAGCTCGCCAAGGAGGTCGCGGCCCGTGCCTAGGCCGAAGCCGGGCATGGGGCGCGGGCTGAGCGCGATCCTCTCGGTCTCGGACGGGCCGGCTGATGCGCAGGAGCTCCGCGAGCTCCCGATCGAGCTGATCTCGCCCAGCCCAAGCCAACCGCGGCGCCGCTTCGACGATGACTCGCTCGCCGCGCTGGCGGGCTCGCTGCACGAGCGCGGCGTGCTGCAGCCGGTGCTCGTGCGCCCCAAGCCGGGAGGCAGCTTCGAGCTGATCGCCGGCGAGCGGCGCTGGCGGGCCGCGCGGATCGCCGGGCTGGCGACGCTACCGGCGATCGTGCGCGAGCACGACGACTCGCTCGCACTGGAGATCGCCCTGATCGAGAACATGGTGCGGGAGGACCTGAGCCCCGTCGAGGAGGCGCGAGCGTGCGCCGCGCTCGTCGAGGAGCTCGGCCTCACGCGCGAGGAGGTCGGGCGCCGCGTGGGGCGCAGCCGCGTGGCCGTGAGCAACCTGATCCGCCTGCTGGACCTGCCCGACGACGTGCTCGAGGCGCTGCAGAGCGGCGCGCTCAGCGAGGGACACGGCCGGGCCCTGCTGCTCGCCGAGGACCACGAGGCCCGGCGGCGCCTGGCGCGCGAGGCGATCGCCGACGGCTGGTCGGTGCGCACGACCGAGCAGCGCGCACGGGGCGGCGAGGCGGGCACGCCGCGGACACGCATCTCCGACGGCAAGGGCGCCGCGCGGCACCCCGACGAGGAGCACGCGGCGCGCGAGATAGCCGAGGCGCTCGGGGGCGCGCTCGGCGCCGAGGTTCGCGTCAAGAGCGCGCGCGGCGGCGGCTTCAGCGTCGAGCTCTCGTTCGCGAACGCGCAGGAGGCGATCGAGCTCGCGCGGCGCCTGGGGTCGACGACCCGGGCCTAGATGACGACGCCGGCCCGGATGACGATGACGCCGGTCTAGATGCAGCGATCGTGCGGGTGGCCCGTTGGGGGCCACTTCTTCGTCTCCAGCTCGCGCCTCTGGCCCAGTGTCCGGCCGCGAGTAGGGCGGCCACTTACGTCCCATATAAGGGATCCAGTCTCGGAGTCTCGCACGCTACATCCCTTTTGTAGGACTTGACCTGTAGCCTTCTTGCTCGATAAAGGCCTACAAATAGGACTGTATATCGGGGGATGGCCTATAATATGCCTCAAAGGGGCGCTTATGCGGATAACGCCACGGCTGACTGACGAGGCGGTGCTCGCTGAGCTTGGCGCGCGTCTTGAGCGGACGCGGCTCGAACGCGATCTGACGCAGCGAGAACTTGCTGCGGCCAGCGGCGTGGGGCGCAAAGCGCTCCTACGGATCGAGGCGGGGGAGCCGGTCACCACCACCACCCTGATCCGAGTTCTGCGTACGCTGGGCCTCACTGACGGGCTTGACCAGGTCGTCCCAGAACCACGGCCGAGTCCCGTCGAGCTGCTCAAGACGCGCGGCAAACTCCGCCAGCGAGCATCAGGGCGGCGGGGCAAAGCGGCTCCTCGTCCCGAGGAGCCGCCAAGGTGGCGCTGGGGCGACGAGACGCCCGGGGCCGAGCGATGAGCACGCTCGCCGCGGTCCGACTCTGGGGCACCACGGTCGGTGCCGTGGCTATGCCTGACGACTCGCCGGTGGCGATCTTCCAGTACCAGCCAGAGTTCCTCGAGAGCGGCATCGAGCTCTCGCCACTAATGATGCCGCTGCGAGCCGAGCCATACACGTTCCCCGGCCTGAGCCCGGAGAGCTTTCGTGGCCTCCCGGGGCTCCTCGCCGACAGCCTCCCGGACCGCTACGGAAATGCCCTGATCGACACCTGGCTCGCCGGACAGGGTCTCGACCCCGAGAGCGTCGACGCGGTCGAGCGCCTCTGCTACATCGGCAGGCGCGGCATGGGCGCCCTCGAGTACGAGCCGAGCCAAGGGCCCTCACCGTCGCGTGACCACGACCTGCAGGTCGCCGAGCTGGTCGAACTGGCCTCGGAAGTCCTTTCGCATAGGCAGGAGCTCGTCGCATCGCTTGCCGACGGGGAACGCGAACAGGCCATGCTCGACATCCTCAGCGTCGGCATGTCCGCCGGCGGGGCCCGCGCTAAGGCCGTCATCGCATGGAACCCAGCCACCACCGTGATCCGCTCCGGTCAGCTCGACGACCTAGGGCCGGGCTTCGAGCACTGGCTGCTGAAGTTCGACGGCGTTGCCAACAACCGCGACAAAGATCTACTCGCTGACCCCCAGGGGTATGGGGCCATCGAGTACGCCTACTCGCTCATGGCCAAGGACGCCGGCATCGCGATGACCGACTGCCGTCTGCTGGAGGAGGGTCACCGACGCCATTTCATGACCCGCCGCTTCGACCGCACCAACGACTGCGGCAAGGTCCACATGCAGTCGCTTGCCGCCCTCGCGCACCTCGACTTCAACCAGCCCGGCGCCCACTCCTACGAGCAAGCGTTTCTGACCATGCGCGGGCTCGGGCTGCAGACACCCGAAATCGAGCAGATGTTTCGCCGGATGCTCTTCAACGTGGTCGCTCGCAACCAGGATGACCACGTTAAGAACATCGCGTTCCTGATGAGTCGCTCCGGCAGGTGGCAGCTTGCCCCGGCCTTCGACGTTGCCTACGCCTACCGGTCGCGGAGTCGCTGGACCTCCCAACACCAGATGAGCCTCAACGGCAAGCGCGACGAGTTCACGCTCGCCGACTTCGACGCCGTTGGCAGGACCGCATCCCTGCCTCGCGGGCGCCCGCGTCGCATGCTCGACGATATACGCCAGGTCGTCTCCCAATGGACCGCATATGCCGACCGTGTTGCAGTCGACGAGGAGCACACAAGGCGGATCGCGCCCACCCTCCGACTCGACTTTCCGCGCCAGTAGGTGCATCGAGCGGGTCGACACCGGGGACCCGATGCAGGCGGCCCAGCATCGCGCAGTCCTCGCCGTTCCTAGCGGACCAGGGACGCCCGCCCGTCGTGCCGGGTACGTGCGACGGCGCTACGATGACGCGGTCATGCAGACCGCAAAAGGCTGCCCCAGTGCCATGGATGTGCCAATTGGCGCGATCCTTGGCCTGTGCTCCGTAGCAAAGCTGCGTGTTTGCAGGCTGCGGGCGATTAGCTCAGTCGGTTAGAGCGCTTCTCTGATAAGGAAGAGGTCCCAGGTTCGAGTCCTGGATCGCCCATTCGGCCCACGTCTCAACGGACCGACTTCCCCGGCGGCGCTGATCGCGGTGCGTTCGAGAGCACTGAAGCGTGGATCGAAGTGGAATCCCGTCTTACTGTTGCCCCCGCGGGGGTGGGTTGCTGGGCAGGAACATGGAGACGGCAAGGCCGATCACGCCGAAGATCCCCAGTGCGATCATGGCGAGCGCATAGGAATGGTTGCCCCTCCAAGCAGCGGCGATCAGAATGGTGCCCCCGATTGCCGTGCCGAGGGAGGACCCGAGGTTGGAGACGCTGCGCGACAGTCCGGAGATCTCGCCCTGGCGTTCCTCGGGGAAGCTGGACTGCACGACGTTCACCGAGGGGGTGAGCATGGTCCCTACGCCGAGGCCGATCAGCAGCAGCCCCGGGATGAACGTGGCCACGCCGGAGGTGGACCGTACGAGTGCCAGCAACAGTGCGATCCCTACCAGCGCGAGGAGGAACCCGGCGCGTATGAGGGTGCTCTGGGCATGGCGTTTGGCGAGCCGTTCGGCGGCGAGCGAGGAGACGAGTATCCCGGCCGTGGCCGCGGTGAAGATGAGGCCCGTGTCGATGGCGCTGTAGCCGCGCAGGACCTGTAGGTAGACCGAGACCACGAAGGCGGTGCCCATTAGCAGCAGCCACTGGATGTTCTGAGTTGCCAGGGCGAGGTTCGACGTGCGGTTGCGGAACAGGCTCCTCGACAGCAGCGGCTCGGTGCCCTTGCGCTCACAGGACCTTATGTGCAGGAAGAACCAGAACAGCAGACCCGCTCCGAGTACGGCGAAGACGGCCACGAGCACTCCATTGACGCCGATCTGCAGGATCGCCATCACCACGAAGAACATGCCGGCCGCCGAGAGCAGGCCGCCGACGATGTCGAACTTCCTGGTCCTGTCCGCGGGAAGCGGGTCCGTGATCGCGCGGCTCAGCAGGACGACCAGACCGACGATCGCGGCCTGCAACAGGAAGGTGACCCGCCAGCTGATCGCTGTTGTGATCAGGCCTCCGAGCAACGGTCCGGCTGCGGCGCCGATGCCAGCCATCCCGCTGATCACGCCGAACGCCCGCGCGCGCGAGGTCATATCGTCGAAGAAGATCGTCGCCAGGATGTAGATCGGCGGGATCATCAGCGCCGAGCCGATGCCCTCCAGGGCCGAGTAGCCGACGATCAGCACCCCGAGAACCGGCGCGAGTGCCGCCACGACGGCCCCGGTGCCGTACACGGTCAGCCCGCCGATCAGACACCGCTTGCGTCCAAGGATGTCCGTCAGCTTGCTGCCGGGGATCATCAGCGCCGCCATACACAGCAGGAACAGCGTGATCGCCGTCTGAACGCCGTGCACGGTCGTGTCGAGATCCTTGCTGATGCTGGTGATCGAAACGTTCATGCTGGAGCCCGCGAAGCTCGCGACGAACTGCGTCAGCGCCAGCGGCAGGAGTATCCGCCTCATCGACGTCGGGCGTTCCTCCTCTGGCTGGCTCACCCCGCCCAGTGTTCCGCTCCGGCCTGGGCGGCGGAGATGGCGCGCGCCGCGCCGATTAGCGTGAGGTGGCTGAACGCTTGGGGGAAGTTGCCCACCTGTCGTTCGCGTCCCACGTCGTACTCCTCGGAGAGCAGCCCGAGGTCGTTCGCCAGACCTAGCAGCCGCTCAAATAGGGAGCGGGCCTGATCGATGCGGCCGTTGAGAGCCAGCGCACTCACCAGCCAGAACGAGCACGCCAAGAATTGGCCCTCATCGCCCGGGAGCCCGTCGTCGGTCTCGGCTGTCGAGTAGCGAGAGACGAAGCCGTCCCGACCGAGCTCGTTAGCGATCGCGTCGATCGTGCCCGTGACCCGCTCGTCGGAGCCCGGCAGGAAGCCGACGAGAGGAATGTTCAGGTTGCTCGCGTCGAGCTCCTTCGATCCGTAGTACTGGGTGAACGTGCAGCGATCGCGGTCATATCCCTTTTCGCAGACCTCGGCATGGATCTCCTCGCGAATGCCCTCCCAGCGCTCCAGTGGCGCTTCTAGGCCGAACCGCTCGGCTATGCGAACCGCACGATCGAACACCACCCAGGCCATCACCTTCGAGTAGGTGAAGTGACGTCGCGGCCCCCGCGTCTCCCAAATCCCATCGTCGGGCTCGCGCCAGATGCTCTCAACATATTCGACGCCAGTCCGCCAGCGCGGCCATAGACGCTCCTCGACCCGACCTAGAACCTCGACCCCGGCGAATCCAACGCCCAGGACCTCGCCGTATACGTCCAGCTGAAACTGCTCGGAGGCCGCATTGCCGACCCGAACGGGCTTCGATCCTTCGTAGCCGGGCAGACCGTCCAGCTCAAACTCGGTCAGCCGGCGTTCTCCGGCGACGCCGTACATGATCTGGATCTTGCTCGGGTCACCGGTCCCGGCTCGGGCCAGGAAGTCCCGGAAGGCGAGCGCCTCCTCCGTGTACCCGCCCACGAGCATCGCCTCGAGCGCCAGCGCCGAGTCACGCAGCCAGCAGTAGCGGTAGTCCCAGTTGCGTACCCCGCCGATGTCCTCTGGCAGCGACGTGGTGGGAGCGGCGATGACCGCGCCGGTCGTCTCGAGCGTCATGGCCTTGAGCACCCGCAGCGACAACAGGACCTCCTCGCGGTACTCGCCGTCGTATGCGCAACGTCCCGACCAATCGCGCCACCAGGCCTCCGTGCGCGCCAGCGCAGAGTCGGCATCCTCGACCGAAGGAGATGCCTCATAGGACAGGCTCCAACACAGAGTGAACCGCTCGCGCGCCCCCTCGACGGCAACAAACTCAGCCCGTACCGTGCCGTCTCGAACGTCGAGTGCCAACGGCGTGCTGAGCCGGAACGCATCGCGGCCGGCGGTGGCCACGGCGCCGTCCGACGCGGGTTCGACCCATGGCGTTATGGACGCGTAGTCGGGACGCAGGGCGAGCTCCATTCGCATCGGGACCCGACCAGTCCTACCTTCGACGATGCGCATCATCCGCGGTGGCCCGTCGCCCCGGCGGGGCATGAAGTCGATCACGCGTACGCTGCCCTCAGCTGTCTCAAAGTCGGTCTCCAGCACGAGCGTCTCAGGCCGATAACGACGGGAGCTAGCCCGAATGTCGCCTGCCGGAGCGAGCAGCCAGCGTCCGTGCGCCTCGTCCCCCAGCAAGGCTGAGAAGCATGACGGGGAGTCGAACCGGGGCAGGCAAAGCCAGTCCACGGATCCGTCGCGGCCCACGAGTGCGGCCGCGTGCATGTCCCCGACGATGCCGTAGTCCTCTATGCGCACGCTGCCTCCAGTCGCTCGTGGGAGAACTCGGCTCTGCCTGCAGGGTACAAGTTCATGGGCGGCCACCTCGCGTCGATTTGGGCTGTCCGCACAGCCCGCGACGGTCGGGGCCCGCATTGCCGGCGAACTAGCAGGTTGTGGGCCCCGCTGGCGGAGGCGGTCGGTCGGACACCTGATGGCTTCAGTGGCGCAATGATCCGTAGCAGCCTCGAGCGACCCGCAGGAACCTGGGCGACGAGCCGCCCAAGTCTGCAAAGCGTCCTAGTTCTCGGAGCGGCCATGGCCGGGACTGCGCTCACGCCGGATCTGGATCAGCTTGTCGACCGCCACGAGCGCCGGCGTGACGAGTGACAGCGCGATCACGACCGCCCAGTTCGATCCGCTCAGCTGAACCGTGTCGAGGAGGCGCTGCAGCATGTGGAGTTCCACGGCCGCCCACGTCAGGGCCCAGCCGAGGATGATCCATCCGAGAAACGGAAACACCGGTTCGGACCACGGAGCCTCACGCTCACGCCGCATCACGAGCCCGAGGTTTACCGCGCTCAGGGACACGATCGCGAACGCCATCGTCATCGAGACCGAACCGTGGGTCGTGCTCGGCTCGTCGGGGCCGAGCGTCAGAGCTCCCAGCGCCAACAGAGCCAGGACAAGGCCGCTCAGCACCCAGCGCGCGATCTGCGGCGGGTTGACGATCTTCGCGCCCGGCTTGCGCGGCGGTCGCTTCATCACGCTCGGATCGGGCACGTCGACGACGAACCCGATCACGACGGTGACGACGATAAAGAACTTGCAGAACAGCAGCATCATCGGAAACAGCGCCACGCCGCCATTGACGTCGAAGATCGTCGCCAGCAGCATCAATTGCAGCACCGCGGAGAGGATCGTCAGCTGCAGTCGGATGTAGGAGCTGATCCTCCGGTACGTGTCGCGGCCCAGCTCCACGGCGCGCACCAGCGTTGCGAAGTTGTCGTCGGTGAGCACGATCTTGGCGGCCTCCTTTGAGACCTCCGAGCCGCTGCCCATGGCCACGCCGATGTCGGCCTGCTTCAGCGCGGCTGCGTCGTTGACGGCGTCGCCGGTCATCGCCACGACGTCACCGGACTGCTGCATGAGCCGCGCGAGCCGGACCTTGTCCTCCGGTGTCACCCGTCCGAAGACGTGCAGGTCGGGCAGGCGCTCGATCACCTCCCGGTCGGTGAGGCGCTGCAGATCGGTTCCCGTGATCACCCCGGGCCCGAGGCCGAGCTGGTCGGCGATCGCCCTCGCGGTGACGGTGTGATCGCCGGTGATCATCCGCACATCTATGCCGGCGTCCAGCGCGACGCGCACGGCGGCCTTTGCCTCGGTGCGCAACGGGTCGATGATCCCCACGAGGGCGACGAACGTGAGCTCGCCGACCGACGCCATCGGGTCCTCCACCGCCGCCGTGAACCTTGCCTCGTCGAGGCTGCGGCCGGCGAAGGCGAGCACACGCAGCCCGTGTTCGGAGAGCTCCTGGTTGGCCGCGGTGATCTCGTCGCGTACCTCGTCGGTCGGGATCTCGCGACCATGCCAGAGCGCGAGGCTACACCGCTCGAGGACCAGGTCGGGCGCCCCCTTGACAGCCATGAAGTGGGACTCGGTGAGGATTCCGCCAGCCAGCCAGTCGGGCCGGTCGTGGAGCGTGGCCATGAACTTGTATTCCGAGTCGAATGGAACCTCGGTGACCCGGGGCAGGTCGCGCCGCGTCTGGTCCGCATCGGCGCCCATCTTTGCCGCGAGTACCACCAGCGCGGCCTCTGTCGGGTCACCCGTGATCGATTCGTCGTCAGCCACGGTCGCGTCGCCACACAGCGTCAGGCCAAGCGCAAGGCGGCGGAAGTCCGGCATCTCCGCGCCCGCCACGCCCCGGATGGCACCCTGCTTGCTGTATCCGCCCCCATCGACCTCGAACCACTCTCCGCCTGCAAGCATCCTCGTCGCGGTCATCGCGTTCAACGTCAGCGTCCCCGTCTTGTCGCTGTTGATCACCGTCGTGCCGCCGAGCGTCTCGACGTCTGTCAGCGACTTCACCACCGCCTTGAACGCGGCGAGCTGCTGTGCACCGGAGGAGAGCATCGTCTGCACGAACGTCGGCAGGCCGACCGGGATGGAGGAGATCGCGGTCGAGATGCAGAGCAAGAGCAGCGTTTCACGCTCCTCCCCGCGGGCGAGCCCGATGATCGCGATCACGGTGACGGCGCCCCACGCGAGGATGCCGAACACCTTCGTCAGCCCGTCGAGTTCGCGCTGTAGCGGAGAGCGGACGCGCTCGGTCGAGTTGACCATCTCCGCGATGTGCCCCATCTCGGTGGCCTGGCCGGTCGCGATGACGAGGACCTTTGCCGACCCGCGGGTCACCTGTGTGTTCTGGAAGACCATGTTGATGCGGTCGCCCAGAGCGGTCTCCGCGTCGAGCACCGTCGCCGCGTCCTTGGCCACAGGCGCGCTCTCGCCGGTTAGCGCGCTCTCCTGCAGCTCCAGGGTCGCCGAGGAGAGGAGCCGGCCGTCGGCCGGTACCACGTCGCCGGCCTCCAGCAGCACGATGTCGCCGGGCGTGAGGTCGGTCGCGGCGAGCTCGCTGACCTGGCCGGCCCTGATCACGCGCGTCATCGGGACCTGGAGCTTGGCGAGCGCCTCCACGCTCGCGCGCGCTTTCAGCTCCTGGTTGGAGCCCATCACGACGTTGAAGGCGACCAGGCACGCCACCACGACGCCGGTCGCGATCTGGCCGATCCCGAAGCTCGCGACCGCGACAACCATGAGCATGATGTTCATCGGGTTGGTGATCTGCCCGCGAGCGACCTGCCAGCGGCTCGGAGGTGGTTCGGTCGGGAGTTCGTTGGGCCCGTACTCCGCCAGGCGTCTCGCGGCCTCATCGCTGCTCAGCCCCGACTCCGGATCGACGCCGAGCTGCGCCGTGGCGTCCTCCGCTGCGCGGCCGTGCCAGGTGCTCTGGCGCATGGGCGGCGTGGTCGTGCTCACGGCTTGACCTCTGGTGGGGCCGTGGTCAGGGCGGGTGCGTCCGAGGCGGGCGAGGAAGGCTGATGTCGCCTCCCTCTGCGTCGGTGCTTCCAGGCGAGGTCGAGTGCGACGCCGACGAGCAGGATCACGCCCATCGTGATCATCGTTTTGGGCTCGTTCACCAGTGTCGTGAACACGAATGTTGCAAATACGGCCACCGTCGAGATGATCGCGAGGGCGAGCACCCAGACCTTGGCCTGAGTCCCGGCCCGCAAGCGCAGGTGCCCGATAGTCACTAGCGCGAAGACGAGGAGCGCGATCGCACTGCCTATCGACGCGATGGCGCTCAGATCGAACCCGACGGCCAGGACGGCCGCGAGCGCGGCGGTGATCAGCAGGCCGACCGGGACACGCTCGCCCAGACGGCGGCCGAGTGAGGGCGGGAACTCTCCGACCGAGGCCATCTGCCCACAGAGTCCGGGCGCCGGACAGAGGCCGGCGTTGGTGGCGCCAGCGGTGGCGAACAGCGCCGTCACGCTCATCAGCCAATACCCGGCGTTGCCGAGAGCGGCGATGAATGCGGCCTGCCTGACGGTCAGCGGCATCGTCCTAACGCGCCCTCATGCTGCTGCGAGCTCGACGTCTCGCGCGTCGGGCGTCACGATCGTCCCTGCCTCGCCGCTGACGAGTCTCGCCGCGTCGGCGATCGAACCGATCACCGCCGTTCCGCCGGTCCGCTCGACGAACGCGCACGCGGCCGCGACCTTCGGCGCCATCGAGCCGGCCGCGAACTCCAGTGCCGCGATCGCGGCTGGACCGGCCCGCCTGATCGCGCGCTGCCGTGGCGTGCCGTAGTCGAGGTACACGGCCTCGACGTCGGTCACGATCGCCAGCACGTCGGCCCCGATGTCCCCGGCGAGCATGGCGCTCGCGAGGTCCTTGTCGATCACGGCCTCGACGCCCACGAGGCGCCTGCCGGCCGGAACGGCCTCCTCGAGGTATGCGACGGGGATGCCCCCGCCGCCGGCGCAGACGACGACGGCGCCGCGGTCTAGCATCCATTCGATCGGCGCCAGGCCGAAGATCCGTCGCGGCGCGGGAGACGCGACGACACGTCTCATGCTCTCGCCGTCGGGCTTGAATGCCCATCCCTTCGTGGCCGCCAGCTGCTCGGCCTGCTCGGACGTGTACACGGGGCCGATCGGCTTCGTCGGGTCCCCGAATGCGTGGTCGCGCGGGTCGACCTCGATCTGAGTCAGCAGCGTCACGACGGGCACCTCGAACGGCAGCTCGTTGCCGAGTTCCTGCTGCAGGACGTACCCGATCATGCCCTCGGTCTCGGCGTCGAGGATGTCCAGCGGGTAGACCTCCACCTCCGCGTATGCCGAGCCCTGGAGCGCCAGCAGCCCCACCTGCGGGCCGTTTCCGTGCGAGATCACGAGCTGGTGCTCGCGCGCGAGCGGCGCCAGGTTGTGGGCGGCCTGGCGCACGTTGCGCCGCTGGTTCTCGGCGGTCAGCGCTTCGCCGCGCTGGAGGAGCGCGTTCCCGCCCAGTGCCGCCACGACGCGCATCAGCCGGCGAGCGTGGCGACCATCACGGCCTTGATCGTGTGCAGGCGGTTCTCGGCCTCGTCGAAGACGAGGGACGCCTCGGACTCGAAGACCTCCTCGGTGACCTCGAGTGCGTCCATCCCGTAGTTCTCCTCGATTTCCTTGCCCACCGGTGTGTCGGCGTTGTGGAACGCGGGCAGGCAGTGCATGAACTTGACATCGGGGTTGCCGGTGGCTGCCATCACCTCCGAGTTGACCTGGTAGGGCCGCAGCAGCTCGATGCGTTCCCGCCAGACATCGTCCGGCTCTCCCATCGAGACCCATACGTCGGTGAGCAGCACGTCGCATCCGGCAACCGCCTCGGATATATCGTCTGTCACCGTGATCCGGGCCCCGGCCTGCGCGGCGAACTCCTCGGCGAGGCGCACGACCTCCTCGCTCGGCCAGAGTGAGCGCGGGCTGGCCAGGCGGACATCCATGCCGAGCTTCGCTCCCCCCACCAGGTAGGTGTCGGCCATATTGAAGCGGGCGTCCCCGAGATAGCAGAAGGTGACATTCCCGAGTGGCTTGGGCACGTGCTCGCGTATCGTCAGGAAGTCGGCGAGGATCTGCGTGGGGTGCCACTCGTCGGTGAGGCCGTTGTAGACGGGCACGCCGGACCAGGTGGCGAGTTCATCGGCGGCCGACTCGGCGAAGCCTCGATACTCGATAGCGTCGTACATGCGCCCGAGCACGCGCGCCGTGTCCTTGACGGTCTCCTTGTGGCCCATGTGCGAGCCGGATGGTCCGATGAACGTGACGTGGGCGCCCTGGTCATATGCGGCCACCTCGAAGGCACAGCGGGTCCTGGTGGAGTCCTTCTCGAAGATCAGGGCGACCTCTCGCCCGGTCAGGCGCTGCTCCTCGCGGCCCGCTCGCTTCGCCGCCTTCAGCTCCGCCGCGAGATCCAGCAGATACGTGATCTCCCCGGCCGAGAAGTCGTTCAACGTCAGGAGGCTGCGTCCCCGAAGGTCAACGTTGGTGCTCATCTCGTCTCCTCGCTACGCGTCGCGGATGATGGGACAGGTCATGCAGTGGCCACCTCCGCGGCCCCGTCCGAGCTCCTGCCCGGCGATCGTGTGGACCTCGACGCCCGCCGCGGATAGCTTGAAGTTGGTGGCCTCGTTGCGCTCGTAGGCGACCACCACGCCGGGGGCGAGGGCGACGACGTTGTTGCCGTCGTCCCACTGGTTGCGCTCGGCCTCGAACTCGTTGCCACCCGTCGGAACGACGGTGAGCGACTCTAGGCCAAGCGCGTCCCCGACCTCGTCGAGAAACGGCCGATCGGAGATCTCGGCCTTCACCCCGCCGTCACCGTCCGGGAGATATCTGATCGGGACGATGCTCGAGACCACCGGCTCGTAGATCGTCACGAGGTTCCGGTCGCAGAAGGTGAAGACGGTGTCGAGGTGCATCGCGGCGCGCCCGCGCGGCATCTTCGCCCCGATCACGAGCCTTGCCTGACCCGAGGCGAACATGTTCTGCGCGAGGATGCTCGCCGCCTTGGCGGTGCTCCGCTCGCCGTGGCCGACCAGCACGACGCCGTCACCGGCGGGCATCACGTCGCCCCCCTCGATCGTCGCCGTTCCCCAGTCGTGATCGAAGCCACCGAAGCAGACCTCGACACCTGCGTCGCGGAAGCGCGGATGGAACTGATAGATAGCCTCGACGTTGAGCGTCTCCTTCTGCCGCGCCGGCCAATACATCGAGGAGATCATGACGCTGCCGTAGAGCCACGCGCTGCTGTCGCGCGTGAACAGCTGGTTCGGCAGCGGCTCGATCACGAAGTCCGTCGGCGCTAGCGCACGCCTGACGACCGTGCCGATCTCCGTGGGGACCTCCGCTGCCGTCACGCCCCCCGTCAGCCGCGTCGCAAGCTCATCCGCGGGCATCTCCGACATCCATGCCGTCAACTCGCCGGAGAACACGGCCGTGACCTCCTCCGGGCGAAGCCGCCGCTCCAGGATCCAGCTGCGGGCGTGAGGGTCCTCGAGCGTCTCGGCGAACAGCTCGTGAAAAAGCAGGACCTCGACGCCCTGGCCTCGCATCAGATCGACGAACGCGTCGAACTCCTGATGTGCGCGCCTGACCCAGATGACGTCGTCAAACAGGAGCTCGTGACAGTTGGATGGCGACAGGCGCTCGTGGGCCAGATCGGGCCGATGCACCATCACAGTGTGCAGCTGGCCCACCTCCGAATGGACCCCGAGCGCCTTCTGTGTGACGGTGTTCACCTCTGC
>Ga0209040_10001396_pt1 | contig 19097 bp, 14 predicted proteins | sample BogFormECP12_OM3_FD_188240 | JGI IMG/M metagenome (GOLD analysis project Ga0209040, IMG submission 188240) | Bog forest soil microbial communities from Calvert Island, British Columbia, Canada - ECP12_OM3 (SPAdes) (version 2) | ecosystem: Environmental > Aquatic > Freshwater > Wetlands > Bog ...
GCCCGCGGATAGGCCAGCGCGTTGATCACCCCGTCGCGGATCCAGTCGACCCGCTCGATGTCCATCCCGTTGTCGAAGATCGACAGCGTCTCCGACGAACTGGCGGTCGCCACAAAGGGCGTACACGCCAGACCGGGCACGGTCGGATCGGCGTACAACGTCAACGGTAGATCGGTCAGCCGCTCCCCCACCCGGGTGCCACCGTCGAGCGACGACAACGCGGTGCGGCCCTCCTGCGCGCCACGGCCGGTCATCGACCAGGCCAGGTAGACCATCATGTCGGCCACCGCCGACGGCGGCAGGATCGTCTCGTAGCGGCCTTCGGGCAGCTCGACGCTGCGCTTGGCCCAGCCCAGCCGCGTCGACAGCTGCTCGAGCATCAGATCCGTTGGCACATCGGCGAAATCGGGCGTGCCCACCGCCATCCACGCGCTGGCACCGTCGCGTTTGGCGTTGATTTCCACCGAGCCGGTGGGTTGGGTGTAGCGGCGCCGCAGCCCGCGCGACGTTGCCAGATACACCGTCTCCAGCCCGTGCCGGGCAAAGCCGTACAACTGGTCGCTGCCGCGGAAGCCGCGACTCAACCCCCGGGCGACATCGGCGAACACCTCGGGGCCGGTACCCGGCGTCGGCGCATCCCAGTCGGCCGGGGCGCCGTTGCCGCTCAGCAGCGGCGCCGCGTCGCGGGCATCCGGCGCGGACACCGCGGCCGCCTGCGACGCCGCGACCAGTCCCTCGATCACCGACGGATCGACCTCGGACGAGGTCAGCGAACCCACCCTCGCGGTATCACCTTGGCGGACAATGGAAATCACGGTCGTGCTGCGGGCGGTCGACGCGCCGTTGGTGGTCATCGAGTTGTTCGCCCATCGCAGCGACGCCGCGAGGCGGTCGGTGACCAACACGATCGTTTCGTCGGCCCGTCCCCGCCGCGCCGCGGCGTCCAGTGCGATGTCGACCACCTGCTGCGCCCTGATCACTGACCGGCCTCGATGCGGGCGTTGAGCACGTTGACCCCGCGGAACAGCGCCGACGGACAACCGTGGCTGACCGCGGCCACCTGACCGGGCTGGGCCTTGCCGCAGTTGTACGCCCCACCGAGCTGCCACGTCGACCGTCCGCCGACGGCCTCCATCGAATTCCAGAAATCGGTGGTGGTGGCCTGATAGGCGACGTCGCGAACCTGCCCGTCCAGGCGTCCGTTGCGGATGCGGTAGAACCGCTGCCCGGTGAACTGAAAGTTGTAGCGCTGCATGTCGATCGACCAAGATCGGTCGCCGACGATGTAGATGCCGTCGTCGACGCGGGAGATCAGGTCAGCGGTGCTGCGGTCCTCGGGGCTGGGCTGCAGCGAAACGTTGGCCATCCGCTGAAGCGGAACGTGGTGCGGCGAGTCGGCGTACGCGCAGCCGTTGGAGCGCGGCAAACCCAGCCGCGGCGCGAACACCCGGTCCAGTTGATAGCCGACGAAGATCCCGTCGCGCACCAGATCCCAGCTCTGGGCGGCCACCCCGTCGTCGTCGTAACCGACACTGGCCAAACCGAATTCGACCGTCCGGTCGGCGGTGACGTTCATCACCGGCGAACCGTAACGCAAGCTGCCGAGCTTGTCGGGGGTGGCGAACGACGTGCCGGCATAGGCCGACTCGTAGCCGATTGCCCGATCGTATTCGGTTGCGTGGCCGATGGATTCGTGGATGGTCAGCCACAGGTTCGTAGGATCGATCACCAGGTCGGTCGGGCCGGGCGTCACGCTGGGCGCCTTGATCTTTTCGGCCAGCTGCGACGGCAGCTGCGCCAGCTCGTCGGTCCAGTTCCAGACCTCGTCGCCCGCCAAGACCTCCCAGCCGCGACCCATCGGCGGCGCCACCGTGCGCATCGAATCGAACCCGCACCCGCCGGTGTCGATGGTGACCGCCTCCAGGACCGGTAGCAGCCGCACCCGCTGCTGAGTGATCGACGAACCGAAGGTGTCGGCGTAGAAAGTCTGCTCCTTGACGGTGTTGACGCCGGCAGATACGTGATCCACCCCGTCAGCGGCCAACAACCGGCCGGAGTACTCGTCGAGCACGGCGATCTTGTCGGGGGTGGTCACGGCGAACGGGTCGATCCGGTAGCTCGAGACCCAGTTGACGTCGCGGTACACCGGTTCGGCCGCCAGTTCGATGGGGTCGGTGTTCAGCGCGGCCAGCGTGGTGGCCACCCACACGGCGCGCCGCGCGGTGTCCACCGCGACCGTCGGTGACAGCTCGGCGTGCGAGGCGAATCCCCAGGTGCCGTCGACGATCACCCGGACGGCCAGACCGAGCTCGCGGCTCAGCACGGCGGTTTCCAACTCGCCGTCGCGGAGCTGGATGACCTCGGTGATGAGCCGGTGAATTCGCAGGTCGGCGTGGCTGGCACCGGCCGCGGTGGCCGCCGACAGCGCGGCGTCGGCCAGCTCGTGGCGGGGCAGGGCGAGGAAGTCGGCATCGATCCCCCGGTTCGGTGTCACGACACCCACCGTAACGACAGGCTTTAATACCCTTGTGGACCGCGGGCGCCGATCGACCGTGCTGGCGTATGCGTTGCTGGCCCCCAGCCTGTTCGGGGTGGGCATGTTTATGCTGCTGCCGATTTTTGTCGTGGCGTGGCTGAGCCTGCACCGATGGGACCTGCTCGGGCCGATCCAATATGTCGGAGATGCGAATTGGCGCTCGGTGCTCAGCGATTCGGCATTCGGCAATTCGCTTCTGGTGACGCTGCTTTTCATCGCGATCGTGGTTCCGGCTCAGACGGTACTCGGGCTGTTGGCCGCATCGTTGTTGGCACGCGATCTCCCCGGGAGCGGGCTGTTCCGCACGATTTATGTGCTGCCTTGGATCAGCGTCCCGCTGGCGATCGCGGTGCTGTGGCGCTGGATTCTGTCGCCTAGCGACGGCGCGGTGAGCACCGTGCTGGGACATCGCGTTGAATGGCTCACCGATCCCGGCCTGGCGCTGCCACTGGTCTCGGCGGTGGTCGTGTGGTCCAATGTCGGCTACGTCGCGCTGTTTTTCCTCGCCGGCATCCTGGCGATCCCGACGGATGTCAACTCCGCGGCTCGCATCGACGGGGCCAACGCCTGGCAACGGTTCTGGCGCATCACCTTGCCGATGCTGCGGCCTACCATGTTTTTTGTGCTAGTCACCGGAGTCATCAGTGCCGCCCAGGTTTTCGACACGGTGTACGGGCTGACCGGCGGCGGACCAAAACGCCACACCGATTTAGTCGCACACCGCATCTACGCCGAGGCATTCGGGGCCGCGGCGGTCGGCCGTGCCTCGGTGATGGCGCTGGTGCTGTTCGTCATCCTGGTCGGCATCAGTGTCGTCCAACATCTCTACTTCCGTCGACGGATCAGCTATGACCTCACCTAAATCACCCTCCGCGGTTCTGGTTTACGCCGGCCTGACGCTCGGCGCGGTGATCACCCTGGCGCCGTTCGCTCTTGGCTTGCTGACCTCATTCACATCTGCGCACCAGTTCGCGACGGGCACACCGTTGACATGGCCGCGGCCACCGACGCTGACCAACTACACCGGTTTGGCCGGCGCGGGGTTCAGTCGCGCACTGGCGGTGACCGCATTGATGACGGCGACGAGCCTGCTTGGGCAGCTGAGTTCGTCGGTGCTTGCCGCGTACGCGTTCGCCCGACTGCGTTTCCCCGGCCGCGACGCACTGTTCTGGGTGTACCTGGTAACGTTGATGGTGCCGTACAGCGTAACCGTGGTGCCGCTATATCTGATGATGGCGCAGCTGGGACTGCGGAACACGTTCTGGGCGTTGGTGTTGCCATTCGTTTTCGGCTCGCCGTACGCCATTTTCCTTCTGCGCCAACACTTCCGCGCGATTCCGGATGATCTGATCAATGCCGCTTATCTCGACGGCGCCAATACCCTGGATGTCATCGTGCACGTCGTGATCCCTTCCAGCCGGCCCGTGATCGTCACGCTGATGCTGATCACCGTGGTATCGGAGTGGCATCACTTCATGTGGCCGTTGGTGATCACCAGCGGCACCAAGTGGCAGGTGCTGACGGTGGCCACCGCCGCGCTGCAGTCGCGCTACAACGCCCAGTGGACCCTGGTGATGGCTGCGACGTTCGCGGCGATCGTGCCACTGCTCGTGTTGTTCGCGATCTTCCAGCGACACATCGTCCGCTCGATCGTCGTCACGGGGCTGAAATGAGGCGCCTCCGGTTCTCCACACTGGTCGCAATCGGATGGGTGCTGATCGCCGCATTACTGGTCGGCGCGGAAGTGCTTTTGAACGTTACGGCGATGCCGCCCAGCGGCAAGACAGTCGTAACTGTTCGACTGTGGGACCAGCAGGTCGCCAAGGCGTATCGGCAATCGTTCGCGGCGTTCACCCGGATGCACCCCGACATCGAGGTGCACACCGATGTGGTCTCGTACTCCACATACTTCAACACGCTGCGCACCGATGTCGCGGGCGGTAGCGCCGACGACATCTTTTGGATCTCCAACGCCTATCTCTCCGAATACGCCGACAGTGGCCGGCTGATGGACATCGGCGAGAACCTCAGGACGAGTGCCGCGGCATCGTGGGAGCCGTCGGTGGTCGAGCAGTTCACCCGGATGGGGACGCTTTGGGCAGTCCCCCAACTAACCGACGCTGGAATCGCGTTGTACTACAACGCTGATTTGCTCGCCGCCGCCGGTGTCAACCCCGCCGACCTGGCGGCGCTGAGGTGGAGCCCAGACGGGGGCGACACTCTGCGCCCGCTGCTGACTCGGCTCACCGTCGACGCCAACAGACGCACCCCGGCCACACCCGGTTTTGATGCCCTACGTGTCCGGCAGTGGGCTTACAACGCGGCCAACGATGCGCAGAGCATCTACCTGAACTACATCGGTTCGGCCGGAGGCGTGTTCCAGGACGGTGATTGCTTTGCGTTCGACAACCCCGGCGCGATCGAGGCTTTCAGCTACCTGGTCAGGCTGATCAACGATGACCACGTTGCGCCGCCGGCCTCGGACACCAACGACAACGGCGACTTCTCCCGCAACCAGTTCCTGGCCGGCAAGATGGCGCTCTTCCAGTCCGGCACCTATAACCTGGCGGCGGTGGCAGCCCAGGCCAACTTCCGGTGGGGCGTGGCGATGCTGCCTCAAGGCCCAAAGGGTCGAGTCACCGTCACCAACGGCATTGCCGCGGCCGGTAACGCCGCGTCCGCGCACCCGGACGCCGTGCGCCAGGTGCTGGCATGGATGGGCAGCAGCGAGGGCAATCAATATGTGGGCCGCCATGGCGGCGCCATTCCCGCAGTGCGGTCTGCCCAGGGCGCGTACTTCGACTACTGGGCTGCCAAGAAGGTCGACGTTAGGCCGTTCTTCGCGGCATTGAATGGAGCGCAGATCGATGCGCCTGGTGGCCCCAGCTTCGCCGCCGGAAATCTGGTCATCAAGCCGTATTTCGACGAGATGTTCATGCGCCGAAGCGACGTGTCGACGACCCTTCACCGAGCCCAACAAGCAGCCAACGCCGCGACTTGTCGCTAGCGGCGCCTAGTGGCCCAGTGGCACTTCCAGTGCGATCGCGGCGATGCACATCGCCGCGGTGAGCGAGAGTGCCAGCCAGTCGGCCAGTTTCGGCCGCGCCGGGGCAGCCGAGATCTGACCGGTGCCGCCGCGCGCGGTGATCGCATCACCCATCTCGTCGGCGCGCCGCAGTGTCACGGTGATGGCCGCGGTGATCAGGTCGATCAACTCCAAGGCCCGCCGCTTGTGACGAGCCCGGCGGGTTGACGCCACCGGCCTGGGCCGCAACCGCCGCGCGGCGTAGAGAATCCGGAATTCATCGATCATCATCGGGAAGGCGCGCAGCGCGAGCGCCAATGCGACGGCCCACTCGTCGACCGGGATCCGCAACAGGCGCAGCGGGCGGCCCAAAGTGGCTACCGCCGGAGCTATTTCGGCGACATTGGTGGTCCACGACACGATTGCTCCCAGACCCAGCAACACGATCGACAACGTAGTGATCCGTAGGAAATTCAACAGGCCACCGAATCCGATTGGCACGCCTGCCAATTCGACCACCGGACTGCCGCCGGCAAACGCCGCGGTGATGGCGCCTAACGCCACCAAAAACCACAGCCAGCGCGGTACCGACGGTAGCGCACCTCGTGGAATGCGCGCCATCCGAACCGCCGTCAGCACCAGAGCCGCCACCAGCCCTATTGCGATCCAGCCGGGATAGAAGGTCAGCAAGACGGAAATGCCGAAAACCACCAACAGTTTGGTACCGGCCCAAAGGTCGTGGATTGCCGACGTGCCAGGCACGGGACGGAGCAGCACCACCGCGCGGGTCGGGCGTTCGTCGCGTGTGGTCACGCCATACCTCCCGCCGTCGCGGCAGCGGGCTCCAGCACGCCATTGCGTAGATCCAGAGTGCGCGGGCACAGCTCTTCCAGTCCGGCGAAGTCGTGGGATATGACCACGACGGTCAGCCCCTGCTCGCGACGCAGTTCTTCGAGCAGGCGCAGCAAGCCGCGTTGGGTGGATGCGTCCAGGCCGGCCAGCGGCTCGTCGAGGATCAATGCCCGCGGCGAGCGCGCCAGCAGTCCGGCCAGTACCACCCGGCGCATCTGACCGCCGCTGAGTTGGTCGATGCGCCGCTTGGCCAACGTGCTGTCCAGTCCCACCACGGCGAGCGCGGTTGCCACGCGTTCGCGGTCCTTCGGCGAAAAGCCTGCCGCCGAAGCCACTTCCAAGTCGACTCGGCTACGCATCAGCTGAAGCCGGGCCGCTTGGAACGACAGCGCCACGGCGCCGACTTGTTCATGGGTGGGTCGACCGTCAAGCAGGCAAGTTCCCGTCGTCGGCACCGTTAGCCCGGCCATGATCCACGCCAGCGTCGACTTTCCTGAGCCGTTGCCGCCGTGGATAAGCAATCCATCACCCTGGTGCACTGCGAAGCTGACATCGCGTAGCGCGGCCTTCGCCCACGGAGTCCCGCTGCCGTATTCGTGCCCGACGCCCGCCAGTTCCAGCACCGGTGCGCCGGAGTCATGTCCCGGCGCGGCGGTTGCTGCCGGCGCTGCCGTGGTCTCGACCATGTCGGTGTTATCCGCAGAACCGCTGAGATTGACTACGCGGTCAGCAGAATCGGCTTCGTTGTTGTAGTGGGTGATGTGAACCAACGCTGTCTGGTGCCGTTTCTTAAGGCTGGACAGCACGCCCAGCAGCGCATCCCGTCCCTGCTGGTCGACCATGCTGGTCACCTCGTCGGCGATGAGCAGTGCCGGCTCGCGCGCCAGTGCGGCGGCCACGGCCAGCCGCTGCAGTTCACCGCCCGAGAGGCTTCCGGTGTCGCGTTCCGCGTGCGCGTCAAGTCCAACCTCGCTCAGCAACCGGCCGACGTCGATCGCCGTCCCAGGCGGCAGACCCCACACGACGTCGTCGGCCACCCGGGTGCCCAACACCTGGCTTTCCGGATGCTGCATGACCACCGCGGTGCCGCCCAGCCTGCCCAGCCCCACCGCCCCGGGTCGGTCAACGGTGCCCGACGTCGGCTGCCGGCCGGCCAGCATCAGCATCAGTGTGGTCTTGCCTGAGCCGTTGGCGCCGGTGATGGCCAGATGTTCGCCCGGGTGCACGTCCAAGCTGAGCGCGGACAGCGCGTCGTGGTCGGAGCCCGGATAGCGGAATCGCACCTGGTCCAACCGAACTGGGACCGGCGCGATGGGCGCATTCTCGACCGGTGCATCCAGTTTGTGTACATCGGGGATACCGCGCATCCGCTCCAGCACGCGCGACAGCGCCCACCAGCCGATCAAGGACACGACCATGACGGAGACGATGCCGTGGGCGAGCAACAACCACGGCCAGTAATGCAGCGCCACGGCGAGGAACCACTTGAGACGGTCGGCGGCCAGTTCAAGGCCGACCGCTATGGGCCTGCTGGACGGGAAGGTGTGTGCATTCGCGAACCGCCCGATCGCCGTCAAGACGGCCGAAGTCCCATCGAAGTTGGCGGTGATGGCGGCGAATATCAGGTGCCGCAGCCGCGCCAGTGCTGCCAACGCGGCAACCGAGACCCCGCCGAGAAGTGCCCCAGCGACGAAGGAAGCGACGATCACCGTCCGGGTGCCCAGGCCCCTGCGTTTGACGACTCCGGTAAGGCCGCCGATATAAGCGCTGTGCACAACTGCCATCAAGCCGCCAAGACCCGCGATCAGAAATGCGATCACCCCGGCTGCGACCACCGCGGCGATCAGCGCGCGGATGCGATACCGGTAGGCCAGTAGCCCCATCGGCACCATGCCCAGCAGCGCCAATCCGCCCGCAAAGGGAACGATCACCGCGATGATCGCGGTCGCGGCGCACAGTGCCGCCATGACCGCCGACTGCGCGAGTTCGCCGGGTCGTAGCGATCCACCCCCTCGGGGCGTGGTCGCAGGGCTCGTCGCGCTCATTTCATCGATTGTGCCAGCTGTCCGTGATGTTCCCCGTCGCGAACGTGGCGGGTCACTCGAGATTGCACCATCGAAATTAGCCGGTTACGTGGTCTACATAGACCAGCTATGCAACTATGGACGGATGACTTCATCCGCCACCGCCGATCGGGGCGCGGCCGGGGAGGCCGGCGCCGGTCTGGGCGCGGATCTGCTCGCCGTCGTCGCCCGAATAAATCGCTATGCCACCCAGCGCATCCAAATGCAGTTGCCGGCCGCGCAGGCCCGCTTACTGTCGACCATCGACGCCCAGGTCGAAGCACGGATCTGTGATCTGGCCGCCGTGGACCACTGCTCACAGCCGACGATGACCACCCAGGTGCGGCGGCTCGAAGACGCCGGCCTGGTCACCCGGACCGTCGACCCGTGCGACGCGCGGGCCGTCCGCATCCGGATCACGCCCGAGGGGATGCGCACGCTCAACCGCGTGCGAGCCGACCGGGCTGCGGTGATCGAACCGCAACTTGCCAAACTTGAGTCCGCGGACCGCCAGACGTTGGTGGATGCCGTGGCCGTACTGCGCCGAGTCCTCGAGGATGCCGCGCCGGCCCCGCGACCGGGCGCATCTCGGTAAGGGCTGGTCGCGGGCGAGCCTCGCCGGCGCCGACGTGCCTCCTGCGGTTCTCGTTGCATGATGGCGGGTAGAGAACCGTCACACGACCCAAGATAGGTGGGCGCGGAAGCGGAAGGGGGCGGCTATGCCGACGGAAGCATTCGCTTCCCCTCTGATCGTCTGGTTCGGGCCCAAGAAATACACCTTCCCCGTCGGCCGGGACGTGACCATCGGCCCCGACAGCCGGGCGGATATCCGTATCGACGGCACGGGCACCTCCACCTCGCCGACCCGCGTGGTGCTGCATCACAACGGCAGGCAGTGGATAGCCGTCGATCGCGGCGAAGGCGGCATCTACGTCGGCGGCGTGCGAATGTCCACGGTTTTCATCCATGACGGCAGGGCCATCACTCTCGGCGATCCGCAGCACGGCCCTCGGCTGGTATTTCAGCTCGGCGCACCGCCGCCACCGCCACCGCGGCCACCCTGGGGTGGACCGCGCCCGGAAATACGGCCCCCACCCCGGCCGCCGCATATGCGGCCTCCACCGCCGCCGCCGCCCGAGATGCGACCCGCGCCGCCGCCCCCCGTTGTGCATCGCGGACCCGGCCAACCGGGACGGCCGCCCCCCGCTCCGCCCCCACCCCGGTCGGAACATCCGAAACGGCCGCCCGCTCCGCCCCCGCCTGCCCGGCCAACACCGCCGGGGCCGCACCGCGTCGATCCGCCGACGCGATTGGATCAGCCGGTGCCGCCCACCGCCCAGTTTCACCCGCCCGCGCCGCCCCCCGCGGCCTGGCCAACCCCACCGCCGCCACCCGGACCGCCGCCGGCCTCCTGGGCCCCGCCACCGCCGCCACCCGGAACGCCCTGGGCCCCGCCACCGCTGCAAGCTCAGCCGGGACCGGCGTTAGCCCCACCCCCTGCCCCGCGCAGGCGGAAGGCTTTCGTCGAGGCGCTGACCGGCGCGATGCAGAAACTGCGGCCGCAGCGCCCGGAACCCCGGCCGCACGAGGCCGCGCCGACCACTGCGCTGCCCCAGCCGGATGTGCCGGTGGAACCGGATGCGCCGGAGACCAAGGCAATTGAAGCCCCGCCGCCGTCACCCCCTCTCAAGGCCGGTCGCCTGGAGGCGCGTCAGGTGCGACTCACCGTCGATGGCGAGCAGGTGCTGGCCGAACTTTCCTTCACCGCTGAGCCTGGGACGCTCAGCACCGTCATCGGCCCGTCGGAGGTGAGCACGTCGGCTCTGCTCGACGTGCTGGGCGGAACGATGCAACCGAGCGTCGGCACAGTTCATTTCGACAGCCACGACGTCACGGACGCTCACCTGCGGCGACACATCGGAGTCGTGCCGCGCTTCGACCTGCTGCATCCTGCGCTCACTATCGAGCAGGCGTTAGGCTATGCCGCTGAATTGCGCTTACCGCCAAGCACTTCCGCTGATAACCGCCGTCAGAGGGTGGACTGGGCGCTCGGCGAGATGAAACTGAGCCTGCTGCGCACTATCCAGGTACGCAAGCTCACGGCCGAACAGCGCAAGCGCGCATCGATGGCCATGGAACTGCTCACCAATCCGTCCCTGCTTGTCCTCGACGAACCGACCACCGGACTCGACGCGGCGGCGGAACGCGAGATGACGGCGACACTGCGGCGACTCGCCAACGAGGGGCGCGTGGTCGTGGTGGCGAGCACCTCGCCAACCGACATCGACATCTGCGACCAGGTGGTGCTGCTCACCCGGACCGGCACCCCGGCGTTCGCCGGACCGCCCACGCAGATCGGCGCCGAGTTGGGCACGACCGACTGGGCGGAGATCCTCGAGCGGGTCAACACGGATCCCTATGGGGCACATGACGCGTATCTTGCCCAACAGCACGACGCGCTGCCGGAAGCGGAACCGCCGCACGGTCCGGTTGAACCGGCTGGGCGCCTGCACTTGTGGCGCCAATTCGCGATCGCGGTCTGTCGGCAGGGCTGGCTCATGGTTGGCGATCAGCGGTATTTCATCTTCCTGACCATGCTGCCGGTGCTGTTCGGCGCGATCGTGTTGTTGGTGCCGGGCAAGGCCGGCCTAGGCCCGGCGGACCCGTACGGAAACAGTCCCGACGAAGCCGTCGAGATCCTCGCCGTGCTCGTCATCGGCGCCGTCGTCGTGGGCACCGCGATGGGCATCCGCGACCTCGTCGGCGAACGGCGCATCTTCCGCCGCGAACAAGCCAACGGTTTGTCCGCGTCGGCATTCCTGGCCGGCAAGGTCGTCGTCTACAGCCTGATCGCCGTCGTTGCGACCGCCATCATGACCACCGCCGCGGTTGTGGGCAAAGGCGCGCCCACGCATGGCGCAGTCCTGCTCGGCCATGGCAAGTTCCAAGCCACCTTGGAACTATTCGTGGTGCTGGCCATCACCACCATCGTCTCGGCGATGGTCGCGCTGGCCCTCTCAGCGCTGGCCAGCCACTCCGAGCAGATCCTCTTGATTGCCGCGCTGATCGTGCTGATCTCGGTGGTGTTCGCCGGCGCGATGTTCCCGATCGACGGCCGGTTGGGCCTCGAGCAGATCTCGTGGTTTGTGCCGTCCCGCTGGGGTTTCGCCGCCTCGGCGTCCACGGTCGACGTGCACGCAGTCAATGTGCTGGCGGTCGCCGACGATTCGTGGAAACACTCGACGGGCCGGTGGGTGGCCGACATGGCGGCACTGGTCGGCTTGGGCGTGGTGGCTACCGTGGCGCTGCGCTGGGGGCTCAGGCGGCCGGCGCGGCGCCGGTGATCGCTTCAAAACCGTTGTCAGACATAGCGTCTCACCCGTTGGCAATACGCCGCGTACGCTTCGCCATACTGTCGCCGCATGAACTCCTCCTCACGCAAAACTTGACGGTGGAAGAGCCAGGTGCCGGCGAACAGGTAGACCAGCGGAACCCAGTTCGGGAACACCAGGAATTGGCCGACGAGAACCAGAAACAGCGCGACGTAAATCGGGTTACGGCTCCAAGCGAACACCCCGGTGGTCACCAGCTCGTCGTGACGGTCGACGTCGATGCCAACCCGAAAACTTCTGCCGAACGAAATTAAGCTCGCCAGCATGACAAGTAAGCCGGCACAACACAATCCGACGCCGATCCAGGCCACAGCGGCGGACTGGAAAAACCTCACCCCGCCAAGCAACGGCCAATCGAACGCCGCGGCAAAGATGGTGTAGATATACAACAGCGCAACCGGCGGGATGAAGAAATCCGTCTTGTCGGTGCCGCCGAAATGCATTGCGTGCGTTCGCGCTCTGCTCAGCAGCACGACTCTGGTCAACACCATGCCGACCAGGAGGATAATCGTCGCAGCGGCTAAATATCCCGGCAAGGCACTGTTATCCGATCCCTCCGTCGACCTCATGCCAAAGCGCTTCGTAACACATGGCTGCCACGCTGTGCGGGGCGAACGCCGTCACCGGCGCCCGTTGTTCGGCCATCTGCTCGATGATCGACAGGGCTGGGATCGCCGTGTTCAAGATTCCCGCTCGTTCGGTCGGTAACTGTTCCACGAGGTCTCGGTGCAGCCGCTTGCGCCCGTCCACCATCGAGAAGAACGCACACACCCGCGGTTGGCGGCCGTCGAAATTGTTGACGAAGTCAGACAATTGATCGAACGTCCGCACCGACAGCGTGGCCGGAATCATCGGCACCAGGAGCGTGTCGACCGCATGCATGACGTTCTCCGACAACAGCGAAATGCTCGGTGGGCAGTCGAGGAAGACCACGTCGTATTCGTCATCGAGCGGTCGCAGCAGCTGATGAATCCGGCGAGTCGGCCGCTTCATGTCGTCAAGCTGTAAATCCATATTGCGGTAGCGGAAATCGGCCGGCAGCAAGTCAAGCCCGTCGAAATCGGTGGCCTTGATGGCATCGTCGAGCGTTCGCGTGCCTTCCACCAGCGCTCGGCTGCCGCCCTTGACTTTGGGCCGTACCCGGAACAGGTACGTGGCCGCACCCTGCGGGTCGAGATCCCACAGCAGCACGTTGTATCCGCCTCGTGCGGCGAGATGCGCGAGGTTAACCGCGGCCGATGTCTTGCCGACGCCGCCCTTGATGTTGTACGTGGCGTAGATCTTCATCAGCGCACCAGCGCCTTCACTCGGGCACGATTCTCTTTGGCCAGGAACGGCTGCAGCCGGCCCACCAGTTCCCCTCGCGCGTTGAGCTGATGTGCGTCGAGTTGCGCGGCCAGTTCTCCCATCGCGAGCACGGTCGCCGGCGGTGCGGCGCCCTGTTCCATCATCACCGCGGCGAATTCCCGGACCGCCTCACGCTGGACTTCGCCATCCTGGAAGTCGCCGAGCACGTCCTGCAACGCCTTGAGCTCCTTGATCAGCGGACGATACGGCGCGTCGGCGCACACTGGCCGGAATACCTCGAGCAGATAGCGCAATTCCTTGCAGCGCTTACGAAGTTCGTGCACCTGCTCGCTCGGCGATTCGGCCGTAAGCCGTTTGCCGCGCCGGACGACCTGCCGGAACGCCCGCTCGATGCGCTGTCGGGCCAGCGCCGCGACCGCCGGGCCGCCGTCGCCGTCGGCGGCCACCTGCGCCAGCTCGGCGCGCCAGTCGCTCATCACTTGCTCGAAGCGCCGCGACCTCAGCCCGCGCACCAAGCGGCGGCGTTCCGCGGTGCGATGCCGAACCAGGAAAGACCGGAACGGGTCGAGGTCGCGTGGATCGGCCGAAGCGAGTCTGGCGGCCATGGTGTCGAGCTCGAGCAGATAGACGTCCAGATCACGCACCGGCGTGGTCAGATCACCGAGCCACTTGAATTCCGGCTTGAACCGCTCGGCCAAATTTGCGGGAAGCACATCACCGGTGAGCTTGAGAATCGAACGGGTACGCCGCACCGCCACCCGAAGGTCGTGCAGGAATTCGGTGTCGATCGCCGCGATCGTGCCGGCCACGTTGTCATCGATGGCGGCCGCAAACTGCGCGAGCACGTTCGCAACCGCCACCGGTGCGGGCGTTTCCGGACGCATTGGCGCCGTCAGGTTGTGCTCATGGTCGCTGGGACTACGAGTGGCAAGCGCCAGCGCGTCGTCGTAGGGCGTCGTTGTCGACGCCTTGAACCCATCGACGCGGCCCATGAGCCGGGCAATCCGGTCACCGTCTTCCTCGTAGCCGCGCAGCGGCTGGACCTGTAAACGGCTGATGCCGTCGTCGCCGCTTTCGGTGAGGAGACGGGCAACCGTTTTTTCGTCGGCGTTGAGCACCCGGCTTTCCCGCACCGCACGCTTTACGGTGACGACCGACAGCAATGCCCGCGGCGCAACAATCGGAGCCAGCGCGTCGCGTAGCCGCCCGGCCGGCAGGTCGTGCATCAGGGCCGGCCACTTCTTCGCGCGGGGTCCCTGCAACCGGCTGCCATCCGGAAACTGCATGACCAGTGGACCGTCGTCGAGGTATTCAAGGGATATCCCCGCCGCGTGCAGCCGCCAGTCGAAGGTGTCCAGCCAGGTGTGCGAAACAGCCTTTTCCGGTCCCGCGGTTATGGCGAATTTCGGCTGCAGAGCAGCCGCAACCGCCTCAATCTCAACCGCGCCCTGCTTGGTGAAGGCGCGGGAAAACGTGCCCATGGCGTACCTTCCCTTGGCCGCATGGTCGCGACCGATCGACAGATGATAGCCACCTTGGGTTAACGGAATGTTCATCTGGTTGCCCGGCCATCAAAAGTGTTGGCTGACCTCGCGGAGCTTACCCCGGCACTCCGAGCGTCGGGTTACCGTCGGGTATGACCACCACTGCGGAACATCTGCGCAACACACTGGACGGACGTTGGCGCGACGTGAAGAACCAGATGCGGGAGCGGTTGACCGACGAGATCTTCCGTCCGCACTACACACCGAACACGGTGATCGCCCGCACCAAGGTGGCTGAGCAGATGAAGATCATGGCCGCCGCCGGCGCGGCCGAGGACGGCTTCCGCAAGGAGCACGGCGGGAACGGCAACGTCGGCGCGGCGATCACGATGATCGAGATGCTCGCGATGTCGGATCTGTCCCTGATGGTCAAAGCGGGCGTGCAGTGGGGTTTGTTCGGCGGCGCCGTCGAGAATCTCGGCACCGAACGCCATCACGAGGCGTATGTGAAAAAGATCATCAACCTCGAGCTGCGCGGCTGTTTCGCGATGACCGAAACCGGACACGGCAGCGACGTCCAGGCCCTGGAAACCACCGCTGTCTACGACGCGGCCACCCAGGAGTTCGTGATCCACTCCGCCACTCCGACCGCGCGCAAGGACTATATCGGCGGTGCCGCCGAATCCGCCACCATCGCAGCGGTATTCGCCCAACTCATCACCACCGAGGATGGCGAAGAGGTCAACCACGGCGTGCACTGTTTCCTGGTACCGATCCGCGACGCGGACGGAAACGACCTGCCCGGTGTGACCACGTCTGACTGTCAGTACAAGGGTGGTCTGCCGGGCGTCGACAACGGCCGCATCGTTTTCGACCACGTTCGCGTTCCACGGGTGAACCTGCTGAACAAATACGGAGACGTCGCGGAGGACGGCACCTACAGCTCACCGATAGAAAACCCCAACCGCCGGTTCTTCACCATGATCGGCACCCTGATCCGCGGGCGGGTCTGCGTGGGTGGCAGCGCAGGCAACGCGGCACGGGTGGCGCTGGACATCGCCACCCGATATGCGTTGCAGCGCAGGCAATTCAGCGCACCAGACGACGAGGGTGAAGTGCTGATCATGGACTACCTGGTGCACCAGCGCCGGCTCTTCCCGCTGATCGCGCGATCGTATGCGTTGCAATTCGCGCAGAACGAGTTGGTGTCCAAGACCCACGATCTGCAGACCTCGGACGCACCCGACGCCGAGGAGCAGCGCGAGCTGGAGTCGCGGGCGGCCGGGCTGAAGGCAGCCAATACCTGGCATGCGTCCACGGCTATTCAGGAAGCCCGGGAAGCCTGCGGCGGCGCCGGGTACATGGCCGACAACCGATTGATCGCACTGCGCGCCGACACCGACGTGTTCACCACCTTCGAAGGTGACAACCATGTGCTGACCCAACTGGTGGCCAAGGAGCTGCTGACCGCCTATGCCGACGACGTCAAGAGCATGAGCCCGGTGGAATGGGTGCGGTTCGCGGCCAACTTCGCCGGTGAGCGGGTGCTGAAACGCACTGCGGCAGAGACGATTATGCAGACCATCGTCGACGCCCGGCAGGACAACGAAGAAGAAGGCAGCCTGTTCAACCGCGGCACCCAGGTCAAGATGTTCGAGGACCGCGAGGAATACATGATCGCCTCGGTGGCGCGCCGGTTGCAGGGCAAATCCAAAGAGATGTCGGCATTCGATGCGTTCAACGCCGTGCAGGATCACGTGTTGCACGCCGCGCAGGCGCATATCGACCGGGTGGTGCTGGAGGCGTTCGTTGCCGGGATCGACGCGTGTGAAGACGATGAGGCGGGCGAGGTGCTCAACCTGGTCTGTGATCTGTACGCATTGTCGGTGATTGAGGATGACAAGGCGTGGTGGGTCGAGCACCGGTTCCTGTCCACCGAGCGCGCCAAAGCGGTCACTCGCGCTATCAACGACCGGTGCCGGTTATTGCGGCCTTACGCGCAAACACTGGTCGACGGTTTCGGGATCCCCGAACCGCAGCGATACGCCGAGATGCTGCATCCCGAGAAGCTGCCGGGCTGACCTACCGGCGACGTTAGATCAGCGCAAAGAAAAGGCTTCCAGGATCAGTTGAGCCATGAAAAGGTCACTCGGATGAATCAGCGACGAGCTGGAGTACGGCATCGCCGCTTACGCTTGGCTGCTCAGGGGCGTCTACGCGCCGCCGGCGTACGCACCCGACCTGGACGGGTAGCCCAAGTCACGCCGGCGGGGGCACATAGTTGCCCGCCGAATTGCGCAACTGCCAGAGCTGGGCAGGGCAGAAGATGTTTACCACGTTCGACGCGAGGTAGTTGGCCGCGTACTCGTCGTTGGGCCGCACGTCATTTTGCACGTCACCCATGACCTGGGCGTAGCTGGCCCTGCTGGTATCAGCCCAAGCGTTTCCGGCAATCGTTTAACTCTGGGTGAGCCGAACACGGCCCGCTGGCAGGCAGTTCGCCAGGATCAGCCGACGTTGGTTCCGCCCTCGGCGATCCGCCGCACGGCCCGCAGGAAGACGTCGATCTCCTCGAAGGTGTTGTAGAACGCGAACGACGGGCGAACGGTCGCTTCGAGCCCCAGGCGTCGCAGCGCCGGTTGGGCGCAGTGATGGCCCGCCCGCACCGCGATGCCTTCGGCGTTGAGCGCCTTGCCCACCTCGAGCGGCTCGTGCCCTGCGAGCACGAACGACAAGACGCTGGCTTTCTCGGTTGCCGTGCCGACAAGGCGGACACCGGGAATGTCGGCGAGCCGCGGCGTCGCGTACTCGAGCAAAGCATGCTCATAGGCCGCGATCCGGTTGATATCCAACCGCTCCACGTAGCGCAGCGCCTCGGCAAGCCCGACCGCGTCCGCGATGTTGCCGGTACCGGCCTCAAACTTCGTCGGCGGCCCTTGATACAGCGAACGTTCCGTCGTGACGTCGGCGATCATGTGGCCACCGCCCTGCCACGGCGGCGTCTCGGTGAGCGCTTCCTCGGTGCCATAGAGCACGCCGATTCCGGTGGGGCCGTAGATCTTGTGTCCGGAGAAGACGAAGAAATCCGCGCCGAGTTCGGCGACGTTGACCGGCATGTGCTGGATCGACTGGGCGCCGTCGATCAACACCCGCGCGCCGTAGCGGTGACCCAACTCGACGATCTTGTCGACCGGGACCACCGTGCCCAGCGCATTGGAGACCTGGCTGGCGGCTACCAACTTGGTCCGCGGGCCAAGCAGTTCCTCGAACTCCGAAAGCAACAGGTTGCCCGCGTCGTCGATCGGAGCCCACTTCAGGATCGCCCCTGTTTTCTGTGAGATCAGTTGCCAGGGAACGATATTGGCGTGGTGTTCCAAGTGGGTGATGACGATCTCATCGCCGGGTTGCAGGTGCTTGCCGCCCCAAGCGTGCGCCACCAAGTTGATCGCCTCGGTGGTGCCACGCAAGAACACGATGTCGTCGGCCGTTGGCGCACCGATGAATTCGGCTACGGTGTCGCGGGCCTCCTCGTAGGCGTCGGTGGCCCGGGCCGCCAATTCGTGCGCGGCGCGATGGATGTTGGAGTTCTCGTGGGCGTAGAAATGCGACAGCCGATCGATCACGACTTGCGGCTTCTGGGTGGTCGCCGCGTTGTCGAACCAAATCAGCGGCTTGCCGTTGACGGTCTCCTTGAGGATCGGGAAGTCGGCCCGCACGGCGTTGACGTCGAACACCTCATGCTCGTCGGGCAACGAAGGCACCGGGTCGGCAGCAGTCAGAAAGTGATAGTTATGATCGTCGCCGCCCGGCGCGTCCGGAGCGGCCAACCCGGTGGGAACCGTGTCAGACCAGCCGAGATCGGGAACCGACGGTGCCCCGGGGAGCCACTCGACACTCGAATAAGGCAAAGAGCCACGCGGTGCCACCGGAACGGTCGGCGCCGTTCCGGCCAGCACGCCGGGCACCGTCGGGACGATGCCCTCGGTCGGCACCGCGAAGGCGCTTAGGTCAGCGATGCCCGGCGGCAGATAAGGATCGGCGACGCTTCCGATGGTCTCGGCGGCCGACGGCGCGGCGGTCGTGTCGGGCACGTTGCCGCGCGGCGCGACCGGCACGATCTGCGGCGGAGGTTCGGGTTCGGGAGACGTCGGAGCCGGGACATAGATGTCCCCCGCGCCCACCAGCGGTACGGGCGTGGGATACAGGTCCGCGGCGCCGGCCGCGGTCTGTCCGGCCGACGCGGCGGCAGTCGTGTCCGGTGCGTTGCCTCGCGGGGCGACCGGCACCGACTGCGGCGGGCTATCGAACCCCGGCCGGATGCTGACCGCATACAGCTGGCTGGCCAGCGCAGCGAGTTCCGCAGCGCTGATGGGCAGGTCGCTTTCGCCGTCTACCGCTCGGTGCTCACTTCTTGTAGGCATGGAATTGGTCCACGGC